>Ga0126369_10000776_pt1 | contig 21425 bp, 18 predicted proteins | sample PanSoiMetaPlot_1_FD_109646 | JGI IMG/M metagenome (GOLD analysis project Ga0126369, IMG submission 109646) | Tropical forest soil microbial communities from Panama - MetaG Plot_1 | ecosystem: Environmental > Terrestrial > Soil > Tropical forest > Bulk soil | place: Panama | collected 2016-02-17 | reverse complement strand
TGGTCACGGGCGCGGGCGGATCGATTGGTTCAGAACTCGCCCGTCAGGTGGCGCGGTTCGCGCCCGAAAAATTGCTTTTGATCGAACGCGCTGAGTTCGCGCTTTTCAACATCGATCGCGAGCTGAAAGGATCGGATCGCAATGAATCCATCGTGCCGCTGGTGGCCGATATTGGGGACCACCAACGCATGCGATCGATCTTTGATAAGTACCGGCCGAACGTGGTAATCCACGCCGCGGCACATAAACACGTGCCGCTCATGGAAGATAATCCCTGCGAGGCGATCAAGAATAACGTCTTCAATACCCGCATGCTGACAAAGCTGGCCTCAGAGTTCGAGGCGGAAGCATTTGTGCTGATCTCAACCGACAAAGCAGTACGGCCCACCTCCATCATGGGCGCCTCAAAGCGGCTGGCGGAACTGGTGGTGCAGCACGCGGCAAGCCGTAGCCAGACGCGCTTTGTGGCGGTGCGTTTCGGAAACGTAATCGGGTCGAATGGTTCGGCAATTCCCATCTTCCAGGAACAGATTCGCAACGGCGGACCGCTCACGATTACCGACAACCGCATGAAGCGATATTTCATGACCATTCCCGAGGCGGCCCAGTTGGTTTTGCAGGCGAGTACCATCGGAAACGGCGGCGAAGTATTCATCCTGCACATGGGCGAGCCGGTCAGCATCCTCGAGTTGGCGGAAGCGTTGATTTCATTGTCCGGGATGAAACCGCATGAAGATATACAGATAGTCGAGATCGGTATGCGGCCCGGCGAAAAACTGAATGAGGAGCTTACCTTCGAAAGCGAATCGGCAGCGGCAACGTCACACCCGAAAATCTTTATCAGCAAGCTGGCGCCGGTTAAATACGAAATGATTCAGGTGGCTCTGCAACAACTTGAGCAACTGGTCGAACAGCGAGACGAGGAAGAGTTGCGAGCGTTTCTCAACCAAGCAATACCTGAGGCCCAACTACGCGTAAATGGCAATGGCGACGCCGGCTCTGTCAAGACGCTGGTGGCAGGTCTTTCCCCGGTCGTATGACGGGCTGATATCAGCGATCGGATTCATAAAATTCCACTAAAATGTTCCCCGCGAGCGGCAGTTCAGACCGGCAGCCTCAAGTAACCCAACGGCCTCCTAACATCGTTGCGAGAGTGCTGGATGCAGCAGTCTTCTGGGGGCTGCTGGTGTTGATTCCGGTAGCGGTGATCCCCTACGGCTCAGCTGATCCCTGGTGGGAGGCGGTCTTTGAATGCGGCGTCTTTGTGCTGGCGGCCATAGCCGCGGTTGAGGCCTTTTTCATGAGAAGGTGGCAACTGCGTCATGGCTGGGTGCTCTTGCCGTTGGTTCTGCTAACCGCATTCGCCTTCTTACAAACCGTGCAGTGGCCGCCTTCCTGGTTGATGGCTTCGAAGACGCACTATCTGCTGACAATTGATCGCTACCAAACTTACTTAACGGCGCGGAAGATGCTCGGCTTGACGGTGTTTCTGACCTTGCTGCTGAGTCATCTGTCGACGCCCAGGCGTCTGCGCTGGACCATCCGGGCCGTCCTGGCAGTCGGCATAGGCAGTGCGCTGTTCGGTATAGTGCGGCAGTTCATGCAGACCACGGATGCGCCGGCGGGATTTGTCCTGCCTTTCCTTTTCTACGGCGTTGGCTATGGAGAATTCATTTCGCCAAATCCGTTCGCGTACCTGATGGAGCTGACGCTCGGTTTGGTCGCCGGCGTGCTCCTGGGAGGCGGTGCGGGCAGGAATCGTATCTTTGTCTACCTGGCCATCATCGCGGTGGTGTGGACCGCGCTGGTTTTATCGAATTCGCGCGGCGGTCTGATGGCGCTCGGAGTTGAGGCGATATTTGTCGGGTTCATGAGCCTGCGCTGGTTTTCGGAGCGCAAATCAATGGCGGGAGAGCGGGGAAGTCGCTTAATCGTCATGTTGCGGGAATCGAAAGCGGTGCAGATAGCGATGATTGCTTGCGTAATCATAGTGCTCGCTTGTGGGGTGTTCTGGATGGGAGGCGACCAGCTCGCTGAGAAAATGGGCCAGACGACTGCCGACCAGAATCTAACCGATGGAACTACGCGTCAGGAGATCTGGGGCGCCAGCTGGAAAATGATAAAAGCCAATCCCTGGACAGGTTCGGGTTTTGGGGCGTTCTTTCTTGGTATTACTCAGTATCAAACCAGTTCCGGCCGCCTCAGGTTACAGCAGGCGCACAATGACTATCTTGACCTGGCCGCTAATGGCGGCATCGTGTCAGTGATTCTGGCAATCTGGTTTGTGGCGGCCATTTGGCCGGTCGCCCGGCGCCGCTTGAACAGTCGCGACCCTCAGCGGCGCTCGGCAGCCCTGGGTGCAGCCACTGCGATAATTGGAGTGGCGGTCCACAGCACGGTGGACTTCGGTCTGCAGTTAACCGGCATCGCTGTCGTGTTCGTGGCAATTATCGCGATTCTAATTGCCGACGTGCGCCTGGAAACCCGCCGGCCACACACGAGCTCAACCTGAAGACATCCTATTTATGCAAGTTGTTCGCACCGCGAGAACGACAGAGACAGGGAACTCCACGATTACCGGCGACATAGTACGACTGTGCGCCGTGGTGCTGGTGCTCTTCGCTTGTTACTTACTAGTCAAGGACTGTTTCCGCAGCGGCTTGGCGCGTTTGCTGAATACCACAGCCATTATGCAGGCGAGTTCAGAGCCGGCCGAGCGAGCGGTGCAACTGGCGCCGACTGATCCGGAGACGCACTACACTCGTGGTTTGTCACTGGTAAATGAACAGCGACTGCAGGAAGCCGTCGTCGAACTGAACATCGCGACTATCCTGCGGCCTCGTTACTACTATGAATGGCTCGATCTCGGCGTCACCAAGGAGCGTTTGGGAGACTCCGCTGAGGCCGAGGCGGCGATTCGCGAGTCTATCAGACTGGCGCCGACGTTTGCGCAGCCTCATTGGCAGTTGGGTAATCTGCTTTTCACCGCCGGCAGGTATCCTGAGGCTTTTACCGAGTTGCGCGTGGGCGCGAAGAGCAATCCGAATTTAAGGCAGGGATTGGTGCGGCTCGCATGGGCTGCGTCCGGCGGCGATATTGCATCGTTTGTGGCCTGGGCGCAGCCGGTGACGACAAAAGATCATTTGCGGCTGGCGCTCCTGCTTGCCGAAGAAGGCCACGCGAAAGATGCGGTCGATCAGCTTCGGCAAGGTCTGCCGGCAGTGGATGACGACGATAACAACATGCTGCGGGTAACCATCATGCGCCTGCTGGCAGCTAAGGAATTTCTCGGCGCGCGCGATGCGTGGCGACTGGCCCACCCCGATGTTGCCAACCCTGGTGAAGCGCAAGTAGTGAATGGTGATTTCATCGATCCAATCCGGCAGAACGATCCCGGTTTCGGCTGGCAAGTCGGTAACATTCCCAATGTTTCCATTGCAGTGGACAACGCCGGTCCCGCCGAGGGAGCGCGCAGTTTACGCCTGCAGTTTAGCGGTGAGATGCCACCGGTCGAGTTGGCTACCCAGCTGGTGGTGCTGGAGCCGCAGACGCGCTATTCACTGCGCTTTTTTGATAAATCAAGTCAGCTCGTCAGCGGCGCGCTGCCCCGGGTAGTGATAGAGGATGTAGAGGCCGACCCGGTCGTGGCACTGGGCGAATCGGCTTCATTTGGGAGCCATGATGGCGCTTGGGCGTCGAATCAAACGGATTTTGCGACCGGCCGCAATCGCACCGTCAAAATCGTCATTTATCGTGGCCCGTGCGCTCAAACTCCGTGCTCGATTTTCGGGGAACTGTGGATTAGCCGATTTTCGCTGGTGAAGCAGTGATTAAGGGTTGTTGCAGCGGACCATACTTGTTAATATCATGTGAACGGCTTAGGGTCGTCAAAGATCGATTTTTATTGGCTATTCCGAAAGAAAGTTCAAGAAAGTGCTTGACTTTCCCCTGGGATTTCAGTAGAGTCCGGTTTCCCCACAAGCACGTCGAATGGATTGGGGATCGGTTTGGGTACTTTTCGTGACAAAAGGAAGGTAAAACCATGCTAGTTAGTACACGTCCCATGAGATTTATTGCAGTATCTTTGCTTGTCGTAATTGCTAATGCCTACGTATTCGCGAACGGAACAGTAGCACCCACCGGTACAGCCGCGAATTCGTTGGTTGGGAGGCTGATCACGACGAGTAATCGGCCGGTTCTGGTGAACGGCGGAGAAGCGATTACCGGTGCGGTGATTGTTTCGGGTACTGAGTTGACAACGCCGGCAGCAGCTGGTGCGAATGTTCACTTGGGCAAATTGGGCAGTGTTGCGGTTGCCCCGAGTTCGACAGTGTCGATCGCGTTTGACGCGGCCAATGTGAGAGTGAATGTGGTTTCGGGTTATGCGTCGGTGGCGACGGCAGAAGGCGTCAAGGGAACCGTAACGGGTCTCCCGGCCAACGCGGCCAATACAGTTCCGACCCCGGCTGGCGGAAACGCTGCTCTTCACTGGGGTATTGCTGGTGTGGGTATCGGCAGTGCGGCTCTGATCTGGGCGATTATCGCTTGGAACCGCGCGAATGATGCTCGCGATTCGGCGGATGCGGCGAATGCTTCGGCGGCGTCGTTGGCCAGCCAGCTGGCAGCGCTGAGAACTTGTCTCGCTGGTCAGACCACCAGCCCGCTCAAGCTCTGCACGAGCTTCTAACTTCTTAGAAGGCTCCTGATTAAGCAAAGACATACTGCGTCATCGTGCGCAGTATGTCTTTTTGCGTTTTTAGGTCTTTCTTTCGTCGGGCCGGAAATGGTTTGGTTCGCCGGATTCATTGGCAGTTCCAGGGACTGTTCAGGGCGAGGCTTGAGGCTTTTACGGCGGGCGAGTTTTCCCGTGCGGTGCGGATTCTATGTGGCGTGAGCGGATTGCCGAACACCTACTGGCCAGCGCAGACCTGCAGCGACGCGCTGCGGAAATGGCGCCGGAATCAATCTCACAGGCGGCCACGATAATCGTCGATTGTTATCGGGCTGCCGGTAAGGTGCTGATTTGTGGAAACGGCGGTAGTGCCGCGGACGCTCAGCACATGGCGGCTGAATTCTTGAACCGCCTCAATGCTGATTTTGACAGACCGGGTTTACCTGCAATCGCGCTCACGACTGACACCTCATTCCTGACTTCATACGCTAATGACTTCAATTTCGAAGGGGTCTTCGAAAGACAGGTGCTGGCTTTAAGTAATCCGGGAGACGTTCTGATTGGGATTACCACCAGCGGAAGCTCACGCAATGTGTTAAAAGCAATTGCGGCGGCGCGAGAGAAAAGCGTGAGAACGATTAGTCTGTCGGGCCAGGGCGGCGCGATCTCAGATCTTGTCGACTGCGCGGTCGTGGTGCCCAGTCGAGACACGCAGCACGTTCAGGAGTGTCTTCTGTCAATCGAACACATAATCTGTGATGTGGTGGAACGGACTCTCTTTGGCACAGAACCCGGATGAAGGTGCGCCGGATGAAAGAGCCTGATGCCAGACCGTTGGGCAAAGAACATCGCGCCCCGTTGCGTGACGCTCGTCACTCCGGCAATGACAACGTAATGTTATCGTGCTCCGCGTTTTGCATTTTCTCCTGGTCGCTTTATAATTTTTTTTGCTAGTGCAGACGCTTCATCGTTTCCTAAAGCTTACTTCATTTTGCTGATTGCATTCCGCAAAGGAGTGTTCCAGTGGCAATTCGCCTGAGCAGAACGTTTATTCTAAGAAAGCTGCACCAGTTGTCGGGGATAATGCCTTTGGGCATATTCCTGCTCGAACACTTTTATACGAACTCCAAGGCGTTGACTGGCGCCGCTGACTTCAACAGCGCGGTCAAAGACCTGCAGTCGATCCCGTACATCCTCTTTGTCGAGATTGGCGGCATCTTTATTCCGCTGATTTATCACGCCGTCTATGGCCTGGTGATTACGGTCGAAGCGCGCCCTAACAACCTTTATTATCCATATTCGCGCAACTGGTTCTACACGATTCAGCGGGTCACCGGCATCATTCTGTTTTTCTTCATCACTTTCCACGTGTTGAATTTCAGATTTGGAATGATCCCGGGACTTAATACTCTGTCCGTCGCCCATCACCCCGATCAGAGTTTTGATATCGTGTCGCGCGAGTTCCACAATGTCTGGATCTTTATCGTTTACGTCATCGGAATCACGGCCACGGTGTGGCACCTGGCAAATGGTATCTGGCTGTTTCTCGTAGACTGGGGAATCGCCATTGGAGAGCGAGCGCAGCGGTTGACCGGGTATGCGTGTATTGCCGTCGGTGTGTTTTTGTTGGCGGTGGGGATCAATGCCGCAGTCGCGTTCATTCATCCGGGCGGATTGCTGTCGAGGTTCATGTAGCACATGGCAGGCGGAATAAAAATCGCCATCGTTGGCGGTGGTCTGGCGGGTCTGGCAGCGGCGATGAAGATCGCTGAAGCCGGCCACGAGGTTGAGCTCTTCTCGGTCGTTCCGGTGAAGCGATCGCACTCTGTTTGCGCTCAGGGCGGCATTAACGGCGCCGTGAATACGAAGGGCGAAGGTGATTCGACCTGGGAGCATTTTGACGACACCGTTTACGGCGGAGACTTCCTCGCGAATCAACCGCCGGCGAAAGCGATGTGCGAGATGGCGCCGGCAATCATTTACCTGTTTGACCGCATGGGAGTGCCATTCTCGCGCACCAATGAAGGCTTGCTCGACTTTCGGAGATTTGGCGGCACCAAACATCACCGCACTGCCTTTGCCGGCGCGTCAACCGGGCAGCAACTGCTGTACGCGCTCGACGAGCAGGTCAGAAGATTCGAGGTTGGCGGCAAAGTCACAAAATATGAAGGCTGGGAAATGATGTCGCTGGTGCTCGACGATCATCAGGTCTGTCGCGGTCTGGTCGCGATGAATCTGAGATCACTCGAGTTGAAAGCGTTCCCGGCCGATGCCGTGATTATCGCCAGCGGCGGGCCCGGTCTGATTTTCGGTAAATCAACCAATTCGATGGTGTGCACCGGCAGCGCCGTGGCTGCTTGTTATCAGCAAGGCGCGAAGTATGCCAACGGTGAGTTTATTCAAGTACACCCGACATCGATTCCCGGTGAAGACAAGCTGCGGTTGATGAGTGAATCAGCCCGCGGGGAAGGCGGCCGTGTTTGGGTGCCGCGAAATCAGGGCGACAAGCGATCGCCGGCTTCCATCCCTGAATCCGAACGACTGTACTTTCTCGAAGAGAAATATCCGGCGTACGGGAATCTGGTGCCACGCGATATTGCGACTCGCGAGATCTTTCAGGTTTGTCTGCAAGGTCTGGGTGTGAACGGTGAGAACCAGGTCTATCTCGATCTCACACATATTCCGGCTGAGACGCTCGATAAGAAACTGGGCGCAATCCTGGAAATTTACGAGATGTTTGTGGGCGATGACCCACGGCACGTCCCGATGCGAATCTTTCCCGGGGTCCATTACTCGATGGGCGGCTTGTGGGTCGACTTCGATCAGCGCACAAATATTCCCGGACTTCTGGCGGCTGGCGAGTGCGACTATTCAATCCATGGCGCGAATCGCCTCGGCGCGAACTCACTTGTCAGTTGTGTCTATGGCGGCTTTGTGGCCGCTCCGGCAGCGATTGATTGGGCCAAAAATGTGCAGCGCAACGGCAGCAATGGGTCGCGACTGTATGAGCAGGAAACAAAGCGCCAGCAGGAGCTGAACGACAAGCTGATCGCCCAGAGTGGCAACGAGAATCAGTATGAGCTCCATGAAGAGATGGGGCGCACCATGACCGATAACGTCACGGTCGTTCGTTATAACGATCGGCTCAAGCAGACTGACGACAAGCTCCTTGAACTCTCGGATCGCTATGATCGAATCTCGATCAACGATTCGAACCTGTGGGCGACGATGGCGTTGCCGCATGCGCGGCAGCTGCGTAACATGCTCGACCTGGCCCGGGTGATTGCGCTCGGCGCGCTCAATCGTAACGAATCGCGCGGCGCTCACTACAAACCCGATTTCCCCGATCGTGACGACGCGAATTGGCTGAAGACGACGATTGCCGAATATTCGGGTGAGGGCCCGGTCTTTTCATATGACCCGGTCGACATCTCTCTGATTCCGCCTCGCAAGCGAGACTACTCGCATGAAAAGAAAGAGCCCGCGGCCGCAGGGAAGTCGGCTAGCTGAGCGGGCCCGCGGGTGATACCAGATGCCTGATACCGTAGAAATACATATTAAGCGCCGCGCCTCGATGGACGGGCCGCAACATTGGGAAATCTTCGAGATCCCTTATCGGCCCAACCTCAACGTCATTTCCTGCCTGATGGAGATTCGGAAAAACCCGGTTACCAAGTCCGGGCAAAAAACCACGCCACCGTCGTGGGACATGAACTGTCTGGAGCAGGTCTGCGGTATTTGCACGATGGTCATCAACGGCCGGGTGCGACAATCGTGTTCAGCGCTGGTTGATAAGTTGGACAAACCCATCAAGCTCGAGCCGATGTCAAAATTCCCAAACGTGCGCGACCTGCAGGTCGACCGCTCGCAGATGTTCGATCATCTGAAGCGGGTGCACGCCTGGATCGAACTGGACGGTACCTACGATCTCGGCCCGGGTCCGCGGATGGATCAGGATGACGTGATGGAGCGCTACGCTTATTCGCGCTGCATGACCTGCGGTTGCTGTCTCGAAGCTTGTCCCCAGTACGACGAAGATCACTATATTGGCCCACAGGCCATCGCCCAGGTGCGCCTCTTCAACATGCATCCGAGTGGCGCCATGGATCGCGACGAGCGGCTCCAGGGAATTATGGGCGACGACGGCATTACCAACTGCGGTAACGCCCAGAACTGCGTCCGCGTTTGTCCGATGAATATCCCGCTGACTAAGGCCATCTACGAAGAAAACCGCGAGACGGTCGTGCATGGCCTGCTCGGCTGGTTAAAGAAATGATCGTCGCTCGCTGCGCGCGGCCAAAATGACCGCAGAACTTCAATACTCGTATTCAGCTGCTCACCCTATTGGACCATGCTCTTGAAAGGACGCTGAATTGAAGGGAATTATCCTGGCCGGCGGGCGCGGCTCTCGTCTGTTTCCGCTCACCATCACTACCAGCAAGCAACTCCTGCCGGTTTATAACAAACCGATGATCTACTATCCCTTGTCGCTGCTGATGCTGGCAGGCGTGAGGGAGATCCTGATTATCACCATGCCTGAAGACGCGGCCTCGTTCCGGAAGCTGCTGGGTGACGGTACCAAATGGGGAATGAGTTTCTGTTACGCGGAACAGGCTGAGCCGCGCGGGCTGGCGGACGCCTTTCTGGTGGGCGCTGAGTTTGTCGGTCGCGAACCGGTTTGCCTGCTCCTCGGCGACAACATTTTTTTCGGGCAAGGCCTGTCAGAGCAATTAGAGGCGGCCGCCCGGCTTGAGCACGGCGCGCTGATCTTTGCGTATGCCGTGCGCGACCCGGAACGCTACGGCGTCGTGGAGTTTGATGAAGCCGGGGTCGCTTTGTCGATCGAGGAAAAGCCCTCGAGTCCGCGTTCAAATTATGCGGTCCCCGGACTTTATTTCTATGACGGCAGCGTCGTCGAGCGCGCCCGCCGGCTCAAACCCTCGGCCCGCGGTGAATTGGAGATCACGGACCTAAACAAATCGTATCTGGCGAGCGGTGAATTAAGGGTCGAAGCAATCGGACGAGGCGTGGCCTGGCTCGACGCGGGTACTCACGAGTCGTTACTACAAGCTTCGAATTTTGTGCAGACGATTGAAGAGCGGCAGGGTTTGATGATCTGTTCGCCGGAAGAAATCGCGTTTCATCACGGCTATATCAACGAGGATCAGCTGCGGATGCTGGCGGCAGAACTCGGCAGCACCAGCTATGCTAATTATTTACTTGCACTGCTTGCCAACCGCGGGGCCGAACCGTCGCCGGTGAGAATCTCAACGCAAATCGCCTGACTGGGTCGGCGCTCAGATCCCAAGAACGTCGATCAACTCCTGAACCGCCGCCGCACTCTTTTGCAGGGCGATTCTTTCCTCGGCCGTCAGAGTAATCTCGATCACCTGCTCCAGTCCCTTCGCGCCCAGCTTACACGGCACGCCGACATAAAGACCGTTGACTCCGTACTCGCCCTCGAGATAAGCGGCGCAGGGCAGGATCTTCTTCTTGTCTTTCAGGATCGATTCCGTCATCTCCACGGCAGCTGCCGACGGCGCATAATAGGCCGAGCCGGTCTTCAGCAGATTCACAATTTCGGCGCCACCGTTCGCTGTGCGTTTCACGATCGCGTCGATTTGATCCTGCGGCAGCAGTTCGGTGATGGGGATGCCCGCACAGGTCGAGTAACGCGGCAGCGGGACCATGGTATCGCCGTGTCCACCGAGCACAAACGCGGTCACATTCTCGACTGAGACATCCAGGGCTTCGGCCAGAAAACAGCGCATGCGCGCGGAGTCGAGGACGCCGGCCATGCCGATGACTCGATGCTTCGGAAATCCGGATCGACGTAAGGCGACCTGACACATGGCATCGAGTGGATTCGAGACAATAATCAGAATCGAATTCGGTGAACGCTTGACGCATTCGTCGACCACCTTGCCCACGATTTCCGCATTGGTGCGCAGCAGATCGTCGCGGCTCATGCCTGGCTTGCGGGGCAATCCGGCGGTGATGATTACCACATCTGAGTCGGCCGTTTCGTCGTAGGTATTGGCGCCGGTCAGACGCACGTCAAAGCCTTCGACTGGGGCAGCCTCGGCCAAGTCGAGGGCCTTGCCCTGCGGTACGCCCTCGACGATATCGACCAGTACGACGTCGCCCAACTCTTTTGTTGCCAGCCAATGCGCCGCGGTCGCTCCCACGTTACCTGCGCCGACCACCGTGATCTTTTTTCTAGTGCCCATGTCTCAATCCTTATGAAGGTTAGTTGATAAGTTGCGCGAGTTAGTGTGAAATGATCGCGCAATAAAAATCGTATTCAGTTTATCTGTGAAAGAAGCCGAGTCTAAATGCGCACATAATGAGTGTCAAGCGAGGCTTCTGTGACGCCGATCACCTGCGTTCCGACCAACCACGATTGTCTGTTGAGTGAAGGTTTAATAAATCTGAAGAATAAATGCGACAGGTCGTTCAAAACGTAAAGAACGGACAACTTGAAGTGAGAGAAGTGCCGCCGCCGGCCTTGCTGCCAGGCGGAATTCTGGTGCGGACTGCGGCTTCAGTCATCAGCGCCGGAACAGAGAAGGCGGCGCTGGAACTCGGCAAAAAGAGTTTGATCGGAAAAGCGCGAGAGCGGCCCGACCTGGTGCGAGAGGTGCTGACCCGCGCGCGCACTTACGGCGTTGCCGCCACCGTCCAAAGCGTCATCTCGAAAATGGATCAGGCGCTGAATCTCGGATACAGCGCCGCCGGCGTTGTGGAGGAAGTCGCGGCCGGGATTCCCGACATCAAGATTGGTGATCGGGTCGCGATCGCCGGGGCCGGCTATGCAAGCCATGCGGAAGTTAACTATGTACCGCGAAATCTCGCCGCCATTATTCCGGAGAGTGTCTCTTTTGAGCAGGCCGCCTACACGACGATTGCCGCCATCGCAATGCAGGGCATCAGACTGGCGCAGCCGGAGTTGGGTGAGATCGCGGTGGTTAGCGGCCTGGGACTGATCGGGCTGATTACCGTGCAACTTCTGAAAGCGAACGGCTGTCGGGTCCTGGGTTTCGACCTGAGTCAAAGTAAAGTTGAATTAGGAAAGCGGCTCGGTTTGGAGGAAGGCGCGGTGCTCGAGGTCGACGATCCGCATCGCGCGATAGACCGGTTTAGTAACGGGCGCGGCGCTGATCTAACACTGATTGCAGCAGCGACCGACAGCAATCAGCCCATCGAACTCGCCGGCGAGATCACTCGCCGCAAGGGCAGAGTGGTGGCGGTGGGTGCGGTCGGCTTGAACGTGCCGCGCGATGTCTATTACCGCAAAGAGCTGGAGTTGAAGATTTCGATGTCCTACGGACCCGGCCGTTATGATCGTTCATACGAAGAAGGTGGTCTGGATTATCCCTACGACTACGTCCGCTGGACCGAAAGGCGAAATCTTGAATCGGTATTGGATCTGATGGCGCGCGAACTCCTGGATGTGCAGTCGCTCACTACCCACCGGTTTGCCGTGGAGCAGGCCGCCGCCGCGTACAGCATGATTTATGCGGGCACTGAGCCTTATGTCGGCGTGCTGCTTCAGTACGACGTTCACCGGCGGCAGGAGCAGGTGGTAACGGTCCCGGCTCAATCACACAAAAGAACAGATCGGATCGGTATCGGCTTTATCGGCGCCGGAAATTATTCGGCAGCTCATCTGCTGCCGCATTTGAAGAGCAACAAGGATGTACAGTTGATCGGTCTCGCGTCGGCGACCGGCCTGAACGCCAAACAAAAGGCCGAACGATTTGGGTTCAATTACAGCGCCACGGATATTAAGCCGTTGCTCGAAGACGAAGCGGTTGACGCGATTTTTATCGGCACGCGTCATAGCACGCACGCTGAATTGACGGTGGCGGCATTGAACTCGGGTAAGCACGTCTTTGTCGAAAAGCCGATGGTTGTCAGTGAAGCACAGCTTGATGCCGTCATCGCTTCGTATGAAGAGGCCAATGCGAAGCGGCCGACCGGGCTGATGGTTGGCCTGAACCGCCGCTTCGCGCCTTTGGTCGCAAAGCTGAAAGGCATATTAAATTCTTCCGGTCCGTTGCAGATGATTTATCGCGTCAACAGCGGCAATATTCCGACCTCGACCTGGTTGCATGAAGAAGCCGAAGGAGGCGGGATGCTGATCGGCGAGATGTGTCACTTTATCGATCTGATGCAGTTTCTTTCGGGCGAGCGGCCGGCCAGTGTTTACGCGCAGTCACTCAGAGCGCGCAACCAGAAGACCTGTGACGCCGACAATCTCTCGATGGTAATTTCGTTCGCGGGTGGTTCGGTGGGCACCCTCTGCTATAACACGGTCGGTAGCAGCAGCTTTCCCAAAGAACGTCTTGAGGTTTATGGCGGCGGCGCGGTGGCGGTGATCGATGATTTCCGCGCGCTGGAAACCGTCCAGCGCGGTAAGCCGGGACGTCTGAAGGCGGCGAATCAGGACAAGGGCCAATCGCGTGAAGTGGCGGAAACGATTCGCGAGTTCCGGGCCAACGGGCAAGCCCCGATTCCATTCGCCGAATTGGTCTCAGGAATGCGCGCAGTTTTTGCGGCGCGAGAATCACTCCGGACCGGACAACCCGTCGCGCTGCCTGCTTGATGGAGTCACTCGAAGAACGTGGACGATGAGTTGACCTCAAAGCCGGCGACTGAACTCATTCAGCTAATCAAGACAGGCGCGACCTGTGCCGTTGAAGTCGTCGAGTCCTACCTGCGCCGGATCGAACGGATCAATCCTTCGCTCAACGCAATTGTCACCATTTCTCCCGATGTGCTGGATCGCGCGCGCGCGCAGGATGCCAGACGCCGCGAGGGAAGTGACGCGGGTCCACTCCACGGACTGCCGATCACGGTCAAGGACACAATCGACACTGAAGCCATTCGGACGACCTATGGCTCGCGTCTCTTTGCCGATAATCTGCCCGCCCGAGATGCGAAGGTCATCGCACGTTTGAAAGCTGCCGGCGCAATCATCCTCGGCAAAACTAATACGCCCGAGATGGCCCTGCCCTACGAAACGGATAATCCGGTATTTGGCAGGACGAATAATCCGCATGATCCGCACCGAACGCCGGGCGGGTCGAGCGGAGGTGAAGCTGCGGCGGTGGCCGCCCGGCTCTCGCCGGCGGGTGTCGGCAGCGATTTGTCGGGGTCTATTCGAGTGCCGGCGCATTTCTGTGGAATCGCGGCGCTCAAGCCCACCACCGCGGCGGTCTCGATGGACGGTCACGTTCCCCGCGCCGCCGGCACGCTGGCCCTCGGAGGGTCGATTGGGCCAATGGCTCGTTGCGTCGCAGACCTTGCGCTGCTGTTCCCCTTAATGGCGGAAGGAACGGGTGATGGTTCTGTCATCGCCGCTGAAAAGGACCCTCGGCCGCGGGTCGCGTGGTTTGTAGAGAATGGCGTCGCGCCCGTAACTCCGGCCGTCGCCGATGCGGTCAAACGTGCCGCGCAGATGCTGGCTGAAGCCGGCTATGAGGTTTGCGAGGAACTCCCGCCGGCCATTGGGGAAGGGCCGCGGTTGTGGGTCGAATTATTTTCCCGGGCGGCGGCCGAGCAACTGCGGAATCTCTATGACGGACGTGAGCAGGATGCCGGACCAGGTCTATTGCCTTCATTGAGACCGGGCGGCGCCGCCACTTTTGAAGAGAAGATTGCCAACGCAGAATCAGTCGCGAAAGCTATCGTAGAGCGCGAGCGTCTGCGGGAAGAATTGCTGCGATGGATGAAGAAAACGCCGGTGATCCTCTCGCCAGTCAGCGCCACGACAGCTTTCGCGCACGGCGCGCAGCGGGTTGAAGTTCAGGGCCATTCGCTTAGCGTGTTTCGCTCTTGCAGCTACTCGCAGGCGATTAACGTTTTCGGCCTGCCGGCAGCCACGGTCCCCGTCTTACGCGACCCTGAGGGGTTGCCCGCGGGCGTTCAGATTATCGGCGGACCATTTAACGAAGCAGCTGTCCTGCGCGCAGCTCAAGTTATTGAAAAGTCCGCGGAATTCTTTTGATTGTCGAAAACAGGGTGTTTAGTTATAGTTTGCACGCCAATCAAGACTTTGCTCTCTTCGGAGGTGGCCCTGATTTGAAGCGTAACGCGAAGGCTGTTGACTGGAGCGCAAGCGTCCTCGCTTGCATTTCTCTAGACGGGCAACCGAGACGGTTACGCTCCGGTCAATGCAATTTCAAATTTGGCCACCACCCTTTATTCGGAGGTTAACGATGTCACTCGCCAACCTGTTCATGCTCCAGTCTGAGGCGGTATTGCCGGCGTTTCTGCTGATCTTCTTTCTATTTTTTATCGGCATCGTCTTGCTGGTAATCGCCGCCAAGACGATCAAGATTGTTCCGCAGGCAACCGTGATGCTGATTGAACGTCTCGGGCGGTTCAGCCGCGTCGCTGCCAGCGGTCTGAACATCATCGTGCCGTTCATCGACAAACCGCGGGCCGTCTTTTGGACCAATATGCGGGGCGGCATTACTTCGATCGATCTACGCGAGCAGTACCTCGACCTCCCGCCGCAACCGGTCATCACGCGCGACAACGTCACCATTCACGTCGACTCCGTGGTCTATTGGCAAATTACCGATCCGGTTAAAGCAGTTTACGAGATGAATGATCTGGTGGGCGGCATCGTGCAATTGACGATAACTGGCATGCGCGCCGTTATGGGTGACATGGATCTTGACCACACCTTGTCGCAGCGCGATCAAATCAATTCGAAACTGAGAATCATTCTGGACGAAGCGACGGATAAATGGGGGGTAAAAGTTACCCGTGTCGACGTCAAGAATATCAATCCGCCCGAGGACGTGCGCGTCACCATGGAGAAGCAGATGACCGCCGAACGCAACCGCCGCGCGCTGGTATTACAAGCCGAAGGCGAGCGCCAGGCCTCGATCACTCGCGCCGAAGGCGAGAAGCAGGCCGCGGTAACGCGCTCAGAAGGCGAGAAGCAGTCGGCCATCCTGCAAGCCGAGGGTCTGGCCCAGGCCCGTCTGCGGCAGGCCGAAGCCGAAGCGCAGGCCATCGCCCAGGTCGCCGACGCGATGCAGGAGCACGGCAATCCGGCGCAGTATCTGATCACCAGCCGTTATATCGAGAGCCTTCGCGACATGACCAAGAGCAATAACGCGAAAGTCATCTTCATGCCGGTGGAAACAGCCAGCATGCTGTCGAGCGTCGGGGCTATTAAGGAGATGATCGCGGAAACCGGCAGCAAGGCATCAGACGACCAGCCTCCGCCCCCGCGGCAGCTGCGCTGAGTTTTAGAGTGCGGTGAATCGTCACCGCTTTCGTGCAGTGATGCCAATGTTGATGACTGGAGCGCAAGCGTCCTCGCTTGCCTTTCTCTAAACAGAGCAAGCGAGGACGGTTGCACTCCAGTCAAATTAGGTCACTACCTGGAGCAGCGGCAAATTGGCAATTTGCGGCCGTCAAGGTACAATCTTCGGCTTAATTTATGAGTCAGATCGCTGATACTGCGGGCCCGCGGATGGAACTGCGCAAGGTTGCGAACGGCATCGAGGTGCGTTTGTTGCGCTCGATGATCGCGGCCGTCACGATCGCCGCTGGCATCTGCGTTTTTGCGGCGCCATGGCGAGTGACGACGGGTTTGATTCTGGGAGGGACACTTTCGATTCTGAATTATCGCTGGCTGCACACGTCGGTGGCCGCGATCTTCAGCGTCAACTTGGCCGCCGAGCGGCCACGGGCGGGCGTCTCGCGTTATCTGCTGCGTTACTTCGTGGTCTTTGGCGCCGTGGTCGCGGCCGTCACGTTGCAGCTCGTTTCATTGCCGGCCATTCTCGCCGGCCTTTGTGCGTTTGTGCCGGCGCTATTTGTTGAAGCCGTCCGGGAATTTTATTTTGCCATCATTCATCGAGAGGAATCGTTTTGATGTTCGCTTTTCTTGCTGAACAAGCAGAGCAGGCCGAGGAAGCGGCTGAGCATGTGCCACTGCTGGTAAAGGCCGTTAACCAGTATTTTGGGCCATACGTGTACCAGTTGTAAATGAAGTACACGTACCCCGTCTGGCAGAAGGTGCTGGCGAAGTTCGGGACCACCCCGGAGGCGGCATTCGGCGTTTACAGTCCCGAGAATGCCATCCCCTGGTACACGGTGATGTTCATTGTCGCGTGTATTCTCAGCCTCATAGTTATTTGGATCCTGCGTGGACAGCTTTCGGAAGATGAACCGGGTCACGGTCAGCAGACGCTGGAAGTCGGCGTGCTGGCGGTTAGAGGCATGCTCGAAGACATCGTCGGGCCGCATGGACTTCAGTACTTTCCGGTGGTGATGACTTTCGCGGTACTGATTCTCATTTCAAATTTAATGGGTTTCTTTCCGCTGTTTATCTCGCCCACTTCAGCGACCAGCGTGACCTTTGCCCTGGGGCTGGCTTCATTTCTTTACTACAACTATATCGGCATTAAAGAGAACGGCATTGTCGGCCATTTGGCGCACCTCGCCGGGCCCATCTGGTGGATTGCCCCGCTGATTTTCGTGATTGAGCTGATTAGCAATCTGATCCGCCCATTTACCCTGGGCATTCGTCTTTTTGCGAACATGTTTTCTGATGAGAAGGTGCTCGACACCATTGCGCACCTGGCGCCGGGGAAGACCAATTGGATTGTTCCGGTCTTGCTGATGCCCCTGAGTCTGTTCGTGGCCTTCATCCAGACTTTTGTGTTCGTGCTGCTGTCGCAGTTGTATATCAGCGAGGTCTCGCATCCGCCACATGACCCTCATCATCCACATGAAGAGGACGGGATGGAGATTATCGCTCCGGTGCTTACCTAGGTTTTCATAAATGCGCGTTCGAGCGATGCGGCGCCGCGCCGTACACGTTGAGGCGCAAGCTAAAAGCGAATTTCGGAAATGATTCGCGTCAAATCATAGCTGTTCATAGTCAGTATCGCAGGAGCGCCGTTGTAAGAGGGGCGGTGGATACCGGATGCGGGCGAAATCATACGACGTGTTTCATTTGGATTCGCGGAACTTACGCTAGTGGATAGCACGTTTCATCCACCGGAGAAGCAAAAAGATGACGAAATTAAAAATGATTGGGCTGTCTGTGCTCGGCCTGATGCTGATGGCGGTGACCGCCGCAGCCCAGGGCGCGAATCAGGCAGGCGCGGTTGACAATCACCGCAGCGCCATTGCCATCGGCGCGGGAATCGGCTTCGCGATTGCCGTATTTGGCGGAGCGCTGGGACAATCGAAAATCGGCGCGGCGGCTTGCGAAGGCGCGGCCCGAAACCCGGGAGCAGCCGGTCGCATTCAGACGATGATGATTCTTGGTCTGGCTCTGATTGAATCACTGGTGCTGTTCGCGCTGCTGATCGTATTTGTGGTTGTTAAGAATGCTTAATCCGGTAGGCGCGCCGCCGGCGTGCCAGCACTCAAACGAGTGCCTACCGCATATCGAGCGCGGCTTTCGGGCCGCGCTCGTTTTCTTTGGCATCAACTTTGCTGCCCTCGATTTGTTTGGTACGCTCTCCCTGAAAGCGCACGGAAACGAGTCAGATGAAAACCTGTCCTGTCTGCGGCAAGGAATATTCGGACACTAGCACCTTATGTCCATTAGACGCCGCGATTCTTGAGCGTGCAAATGATCCGCTGATCGGTCAGACGCTCGCCACTAAATACTTAATTGAAAGACTAATTAAACGTGGCGGTATGGGGGCCGTGTACGCCGGCAAGCATGTCCTGATGGACAAGACGGTCGCGATTAAGGTGCTGCATCCTTCGCTGGCCGTCGATGACAATGTTGTCAGGCGTTTTTCACGCGAGGCGAAAGCGGCCTCGCGCATTTCTCATCCGCACGCGGTCATCGTCACCGATTTCGGCGAATCGGAAAACGGGGTCGTGTTCCTGGTGATGGAATATCTCGACGGCCGGACTCTTAAAGAGGTCATCAGGAGTGAAGGTCCGATGAATCTGAATCGGGCCGCTGAAATTGTGCGACAGGTCGCCGGCGCTTTGGACGCGGCGCATGAGCAGGGAGTAGTGCATCGAGACCTGAAGAGCGACAACATCATGTTGTCGAAAACCAACGGCGGAGAGTGGGCGAAGGTTCTTGATTTCGGCATCGCGAAGATTCAGGAGAGCGATTCGCGGGACGCCGACATCACCGCCGCCAATCTGGTTATCGGCACTCCCCAGTACATGTCGCCGGAGCAATGTTCGCAATCGGCGGCGATTGACGCCCGCACCGACGTCTACTCGTTGGGTGTCATCCTCTACGAAATGCTGGCCGGGCAACCGCCTTTTACCGGCGATTCGCCGACGGTGATCATGATGAGGCAGGTGCAGGATCCGCCGCCTTCGATCCTGGCGACGCGTCCCGAGGTGCCGGTGACAGTGGCGGCGATTATTGAGAAAGCGTTGGCTAAACAACCGGGAGACAGGTATCAAACGGCGGGTGCGTTATCCAGTCAATTAAACGAAGCCGTGACCCGCGCAGATACTGCCGAGATCCCCGCGGCGCCGGTGACTGTTGCGAACCCGCCGGTGGCGGCGCCTTTTGAGGATGACGAAGCCACGCTGGTGCGCGCGCGCGAGTTGCCGCCGGGTGCGCCGTCCCCGGAATTTGCGCCTTTATCGAATCCGCTGCCGCAGCCTGCGGCATCAGTCAGGCCGTGGCGCATTTTGGCCCCGGCAGCCATCGTGCTGGTCGCTGTATTCGCGTTGGTGTTTTTTCTGACGCGAGGCTCAAGTCAGAACCAATCAGCGAACGCGAATGTAAACCTTCCGGGTTTGGTGGTCGATCCGAATAGCCAACCCGTTCAGCCGATGGGAACTCCGACAGGTGAGAGTGAGCGAAACATTCAGCCGCAACCGATTGTTAGCGCCACCCCGCAACTCGTGATTTCCAACGCAAACCTGAGCACTGCCAATACGAATAGCCGAACGCAGGAGACCCCAGCGACTGTCGTCGGTGATTTCGGTTCCAATAGCAATCGCAACGTGAATCTCGGTGAAGCGCCGACGCCGCGACCGACTCCGCGAAAAGCCGATAGTGACTCTGCCCCGTCGCCGAAGCCCACCGCGTCAGTTAGATCCGTTCCCAAACCAACGGCGTCTCCGATTGAGAGGTAAGGCGCCCTCACCCTTGCTCACGCCATTGCCATGGATGCTTTGACGTAGTCAAGCAATTCCTTTTCCTGATCAAATTCGATAGAGATGCCCGCGGAGTAGCAGGGAAGCGCGAGCGTTAACGAGGCTAGCTTCACCGCGTCTTTTTCGGTAGCGATCACAGCCGTGGCCCCATGCGCCGACGCTTCTTTCGTCATTTCATCAGCGTCAGACTGTTGGTAGTTGTAGTGATCGCGGAATATGCGCGTATGAACGATGTGGTGGTGTGATTTCCGCAGCAACCTCAAGAAGGAATTCGGATTGGCAATTCCGCAGAACGCCGCAAGTGGCTGATTAGGCGCCGGCGTTGTTGAATCTGTGCCGTTGATTGGGCGGATGTTTGCGAGCCGCACCCGCGAATTGAAAATCGGCGTGCCCTGGGTGAACTCCTCAATATATGCGCGCAGCCGATCGAGTTCCGCGGTTTCGTCTGACCGCGTAATGACAATGCAGTCCGCGCGCTTGATTTGTGACGCAGGTTCGCGGAGGTTTCCCGCGGGTAACAGCCTCCCGTTGCCGAACGGGTTGGTTGCGTCGACGAGCAGGATGTTCAGTGTTCGCTTAATCCGTTGATGTTGAAACGCATCGTCGAGAACGAAGACCTGTGTTTCCAGATTCTCTTTGGCCCATTGTGCCGCGGAAACCCGGTCCTTATCGCAGATGACGGCTGCTTTGCCCACGAGCTGTTGAGCGAGCAGAAATGGCTCGTCGCCCGCGCTGCGCACATCGGAAAGCACCTTATCGTTGTTGGAAACCAGTAACCTATGGGACGACTGGCGGCGATAACCGCGGCTAAGTATGCAGATGTGTCTACCTTCAGCGGCGAGTTGGGTCGCCAGCCACCCGACCAGCGGCGTTTTGCCTGTGCCCCCGGTGGTCAGGTTTCCAACGCTGATTACGGGCAGGCCAACGTCATAAATCTTTAATATCCCGGCCCGATAGAGACTATTGCGAACGCCGACGACGATGCCGTATGCGACGCCCAGCGGCGTCAACGCCAATGTCGCGGCGCGGTTCATTTGGCAGCCGTAAGACGAGCGTTAGAGAAGGACGGGACATCGGCCGTTGCCGCAGCTGGTTCCAGAAGATTGGCAATCATTCCCACAGTTCGTTCGGTGGCGCCGCGATTTTCGGCACAAACTTCCTGAGCGCGAGCTCCGATCGATGTTCGCCGCGAATCGTCACGCAGCAGCTCTGCAAACGCATTCGCTAGTGCGCCCGGTGCGTCGTCGAGCGGTATCACCGGCAACTGCACGATTGCGTCGCGATCGCGCAGGGCCCGGATTATGTCCGCGAAATTGTGAGTGTGCGCGCCGGTCACCACACAGACGGCCTGGGCGGCGGGTTCAAGTGGGTTTTGGCCGCCATGCGGAATCAAACTGCCGCCCATGAATGCGAGGTCGGCTGATTGGTAGGCGGCGCGCAGTTCTCCAATCGAGTCGAGGAGCACTATGTCCGCCTTAGCGTCGGCAGGCGAGGGAACCGCCGAGCGCTTTGACCACGAAAAACCTGAATCCTCGATGAGTTTGGCCACGTCTTCAAATCGTTCGGGGTGCCGGGGAGCAATTAGCAGTCTCGGCCGCTGATCGGTCGCTCTAATTTGCTTGAAGGC
>Ga0126369_10000775_pt1 | contig 21427 bp, 20 predicted proteins | sample PanSoiMetaPlot_1_FD_109646 | JGI IMG/M metagenome (GOLD analysis project Ga0126369, IMG submission 109646) | Tropical forest soil microbial communities from Panama - MetaG Plot_1 | ecosystem: Environmental > Terrestrial > Soil > Tropical forest > Bulk soil | place: Panama | collected 2016-02-17 | reverse complement strand
GCCGTAGAGCGCGTCTTTGTCGTGGAAGTAGTAATAGAGCAGCGCCTTGTTGACGCCAGCCGACTGCGCGATGGCGTCCATGCGCGCGCCCGCCAAACCTTCCATAGCAAATTCATAGCTCGCTGCCTTGAGGATGGCATCGCGCGTAACTTTAGGCTGGCGTCTCTTGCCCAGGCGCGTCGGGGAACCGGATTTGTCTTGTGGCTCCATAATTAACTAACCAGTTAGTTAGATCGTACCTGAACCTTGCAGGATGCCGAGAATTTTTCTTTGCGTATGAATTTCCAGATTCAGTGGGTCTGCGGTTTGTCAAAACCTAAAGCCGCAATGAGGACCTCAACTCGCAGAGTTCAGACATGAAGGTCCTCGCGGACCAAGCTGGATTCCGGATGAGGCGTCGATGCCTTGAGTGCCACGGTGTAGGGGTGATGCAGTCCGCCGAGTCGTGGTATCGACTCCACCAGGGCTCCTGGTGGTGAGCGCTCCAAAGGCCAGTCCGTTATCTCAATTCGGCCGTCGGACTTGAATTGGGACTACGCCCTGACGAACAAGGAGTAGCGTAGGCTAGGTCCAAGGATTCAAGAGCTGTTTCACGGTTGCCTTGAAGAGCACAGCATTGCGCGTGACCAGGGCTAGCCCGTGGACCGCTGCGGTCGCAGCGATGAACGCGTCCCGCAGCTCCATAGAGCGGCCCAGGGACTCACTGCGCGCCAGCGGCTTGCCGCACGCATCCGCCACCTCGAGATCGACCGGTAGAATTCTCACCGCACAGCGCGTGGTCAACTCCTTACCCAGCCATTCGTCCAGACGCCTGCGGCGCCTTCCGGCGGCAAGGCGTTCGGCTCCATGGCGCAATTCAGTGATTGTCACCACGCACAACTTGCTATTGGGCCCTAGCGCACGAGAAAGGCGGTCGCTCGCCTTTCTTTGCCTTCACTCGAATCATCACCCGACGGAGAGAGCGACGGAAAATCCAAACGCAACACGGTGGGACTCGGGCTGGGCATCAATTGCAGCGCCACCACACCCACGACTTCCTCGCCCGGAGCCACCTGCTCGGATTGCAGACGTCCGTCCAGCACCTTCACAGGCGTTTCTTGTTTGGCCTTAAGTTTGCTGATCTGCTCGTCGCCCAACTGCGAGTCGACGAAGGCGTAGAGCGACTGCGGCAAGCGTACTCCATCCAGTTGGTATACCTGCGGCGTGTCGACAAGGAACGGCTGGGAACCGTGATTACAGACTGCATACCGGATGAGCAGGTGGCCATCTTTCTCAATCAGGTCGCTGATCCAGACCTCGACCGGCTTCGACCGATTTCTCTTAGAAGGCAAGGTGCGAACCGGCTTCTCCGCTAACAGCAGCTCGGTTATCGATGGCGAAGTTGCGGAATGTCCCTTCGTGCGAGCAGGTTCTGCTAGCTCAGGGCTGTGCGGCGGCGCATGGTCCACTGCGAAATCCATGGCCGACACTGCCCCAGGCGGCTCCAATTCGTAGTTCAGACGCTGCGTTGCGGTCCAGATGAACAAGTTCGTGGCGGCATCGGCTTCGGTCGGTTGAACAAATACTTTATTGTCCCGCCACTCGACCCTGAACGCGGGACTTCCGGCGGCCACTTCAATGACCGGCTCCGCGACCTCGATGACCGTGAGGTGATTAAGTGCGGTCTTCAAATGCACGATGCGCGTTCGATCGCTGTTTTCCATCCCAAACTCTTGAGCAACGGCCGGAACCAGAACTGCCGTGAGCACTATCAGGATCATCAAAATGCGTTTCATAACGTGCGTCCTTATTTGTTCCCGTGCTTCCCTCTACCCGACGAAGTCCAGAAGACTCCGGGGAGAGTCTGCTGGATGGTTGTGGTTAATTGGCTTACAGCAGCGGCGCAGCTCTGCCTGCGGAAACCTCTGGCAGCCGCTAAGTGTCCGGAAAAGCTACTTTCCCGTCGCGCTCTTCGCTCCGTCCGGCTCTGATCGGGAACGTCCGGATACGCTGCAGAACGACGGGTGAACCCTTCTCATCGCGATCGGTGAACACTTGGCCGCTTTTCGTGACCTGCGCCATGAAGATCAAGCGTTCGACGATTTGTCCGTTGGGTTGAGGCAGCGGCTGGACCAGGAAGATTCGCCCTTCCGCATCGATTTCCACTTCGCCTTCGCACAGACTGGGAATCTCCACCGTGACGGGACGGCCACCGGTTCGCTCCGCGATCTGGTTCACGACTTCCTGTGGAAAGCTGTAGAACACGATTGACCCCGTTCCCGCCACAAGGTTCGGGTCGATGGTGGCCCGTCTTTCCCTGCAAACGATCGCGTGCAGTGCCGATAAATAGGACAATCGGGTGCCGTTCTTGCTGCTGCTCCATTTCTGTAGGCCGTGGACCAGCGCCTTCAGCTCGTCTCCCGCACGTTTCTCGTAACCGTGCAACGCGGCGAAGGCTTGGTTACGACGGAAGAAGAGCTGTTTGCGGGACTCGGGGTCGTGCTTGTTTGCCTCAAGTTCCGCATTGGCTTTCTCCAGCTCTGCCAGAAGTTGTTGCCGCCGGCCCATGATCTCGGTGACCCGGCTTCCGTAATATCGGTTCATCACGAAGCATTCCTGATAGATATCCGGAGTAAAGCTCTGTCCTCCGATCACTCCCCGGAAATCGCTCAAGGGCGCCGTCGCAGCCGGACCCAAAAAACGCCCCAGTTCCTTGCGCACGAAGTTGTAGAGCCGTCCGACCCTATCGTTGGCATCGACCTCAATGTGCTCGTCCATGTCCTCGATCCGGCGTTTCTGTTTCAGCTTCAACCAAGGGGCAGTCGGCACGTCGTTGCGTATGTTGCGTATCACCTCATGGTCGGGTTGGGTCCCATGCTTCAGCTGATCCAGTGCGTTCTGAAGCTGGTCCACCAATTCGCGTGCCAGGTCGGGCCTTCCTTTCGCGAGACACGAAGTCTTCAGGTCAGTGATGGCGCCAATCTGGTTTCCGCGCGCCTTCATCGAAACCTGCGGAAGGTTCCACCATGGACTGGGAGGCTTTGGGTTCTTCTTCTTGGTGGCGGAGTGGTGATCCTCGTAGGCGAACCTGCCGGCGACGAAGCGAGGAAAGCGGTCGTCCTCGACCAGGCACACCACATCGAAATCAAAATCTCCACCATTCTTGGCAGCGGTTTCCGAGTGAAGCACCAGTGTGCCCTTCAGCTGCAGTTGCTCGCGGGCAACAGCAGCAACGAGATCGTCCGCAAGCTTGCACCCGCGCCGTTCCAGGTGCCTGGCCAACAGTTGAACCATGCCATCGGCTGAGAGGTTTTCGACCGGTAGCAGGTCCTCTCTCATCCGGATGGGATAGCGCACGACTAGGCCATGCCGGCAAGCTGATTCCGCGATGGCACTGTTCCTGGGAATCCAATCCGAACCGCAGACTGCCTGTCCTTCATGCAAGAAGAGGTAGCCGTCATCCGCGAGCGCGAACCCGGGAAGATGGAAGCCCCCACTGGTGCAGAGCCGATACGCCCATTTCATCAGCACCTTTTGCAGGTAGTGCTGAATGAACGGATGTTTAAGCATGTAGCCGGTAGCATCGGCAATCAGAGCTGCCTGCGCCACCGTGTATTCCTCCAACGTATACTCCAGGTTGCTTTCATCGCCGCGCTCAAGGACACGCTGGCCCTCCTTGGTGCCCAGCAACTCGAACAACTCCGTGAAATTGTTTGAATCGAACGCCTGTCGTACTTTCCCGATCTGCCCGAGAGCGTATGGTTTGATTTCCAGTTCAATCGAGTCCTCCGGAGCTTGCTCCAGCAAGGTGTAGCTCGAATTGAATTCTAGGTTGCGGGAGACGTCGCAAAATCCGACCATCACTGGGCCGCAGAAGGTGTGGACCTGACGATCGCCGACAAGCGAACGAATCGTCCGCAACACGCCTCCCTGGTACTTAGGCTTCACGCAGGATCTGGGCAGGAGGATGTCGGCCTCAAGATGCTGCGCCGCCCCATCCGCCATGACCTTGAAAGCGCCTTTCGCCTGCGTCTTATCGAACGCCAGACGGAACTGATAGAAGCGATGCGCGCCGATTTGCTTACTGTGGATCCTGCGCTTCGCCTGTTCCACCAGATCGGACCCTCCTGCCTCGGTCGTTGAATTGTCTATGGGCGCAGGGGCGGCGTTTGCGGTCCTGTGCGCATGTAGTCTCTCCATTTCGCGGGCGAGAAGTTCGGACTGGTGCCTCTGTTGCAGGTTTTGGAACAGCGACTGCGAGATCCAACCACGGCTATCGTTGGTACCGAATTCACGGTCATCCACCACCATCACGCGGCAATCCGGGACCTCGATGAGCGCTTTGCACGAGGAAACCAGGATTCCGAAGTAGGTGATGGCGGCCTGCGGCGAGAAGCGAAATCTCTCCGCAAGCTTCTTTTCGAAGGTGCTCTCGACCGCGTAGAACTTGCCGTTCTTGGAGCTGCCGCTGGCCCCAATCAGGCTGTAGTGAATCCCATCAACCTCAATCCCGGTCAGCGCCTGCTCAACGATGGCCTGCTGGCAGGGATCCATAGGTTCTGCCGGCACATCAACTGTAGCGACGTGAATTCCCGGATATACCCTTTGCAGGAGGCTGTCGGTAAGCTGCGCGTCCCGGCCCAGATCCATGGCCTTCTTTGACACCTTCCCGTTTCGATCAATCTCGAGCGCCAATACTGGACTGGCGCCGCAGTTCATAGCATCTGACATTGCTGGTCTCCTTGTATGCTGTCGGGCAAGGACAGCCTGGGGAGACGGCTCGTGCCAGTCTCTTTGCTGCGCTCGCCGAAAACCGAAGCATATGATTTCGGCCGGGCACCCATTCGCCGGCCACGAGTTGTGGCTACTACGTCTTGACGATCCTGGCTGCCTCAGGCTTCCAGTGGCTTCTTGAGCATTGCCGTAGCTCGTTCTGAAGCCCCGTAAACCTCCGCAGCCTGGACCATGTCCATTCTCCCGGCGCCCCCAGCCAGCACAGCAAGGCCGTGAGCAGGAAAGCCAATAACGCTTCCATCAGCAAATCCGACATGCCGAGTGGCGGATAGTGAGAGTGCTGCCGGACCAAGGCAAACAGTTCGTACACCACAATTGGTCCGCAGACCTTCGCCACAGTGAAGAACCAATGCCGGAACAAAACCAGAAATCTCTGCTTCGTCATCGTTTCCTCCTTTTCTGCCTTCGTAGTGCCAGAACAGAAAGGAGGTCGCTCGCGCGGTTCCTTCGCAGTCCTGGCCGAAAACATTGTCGGTTCCGAGCCAGGTTCGCGAACGAACCAGACCGCACTCAACCGCAATCAGTTTGCGGATCAATCACCGCAGATCAACCCCCTCTAAATATGAAGCCCGTGTCACAAAACTCGAGGTCGCTATCAGCACCTGACCGCCTGCTTGTTGAGCTGCGGTCGTCCGAAGAATTGGGAATGACGTGAAACTTCTGAACGGCGTAAAGAGTCGTAGGGCCTCCACGGGCCCTCGCTCTAATTGTCCACTTACCTGTCCGGCGCGAACATTCGGTCGTTGCCGTCTAGCTTTGCGAGGGCGCGCGCCTCCATCGCTTTCATCGCCCGATGACGTGCGAGCAAGTCTGGTTCGGGTTGCCGACTTCTCCTGGTTGCTGTCAGTCCTGCTCCCTCTTGGGGGCGTGATTGTGTCTGCAGTTATGTTTGTCATGCGTGCATCCCTCCGGTGTCTCCGGTTCTAGTGATCAAGTTGGCTCTTCTGTTCGAGCCCAGTGTCCCGCTCCCCCACCATCTGCTTCTCGGAGTACTCGGCGACGAGTAGTCCGCTGGGATTGAATTCGCTGCGGCGCTCCTCGACGAGCCGTACGTTGTACTGGCCCACGATGCGGTCGGTGACTTCCGCGCGGCTGTTCACCTTGTGCACCTCCTTGACTCCGAAGACCACGTAGTCCCAGGGCGCATTGTTAGTGCGCTCGATGGAACGAATACGCAAGTCCGAGATGATGTGCTCCTGCTGGATCTTGCCCACCGTATCGTCATCGCGCAGCTTGTTCAGGGTAAAGGTGCGGAGGTTGGCCGTCATCATGTTCAGCGACTCAGCGAGGTTGCGGGGTGCGGAATCTGGAGTATAGGAGAGATAGCGCTCCAGGAAATTTCGCACGACCGCTTTCCCTTCCAGGTCGGTCGGAGCCACTCCCGCGGATGCAGGATCGTCCATGCCAGCCGCTTGCGCAAACAACACCTTGGCCATCTGCGTGGTACGGTCCTGTCTCGCACCGCCTCCCACGACGGTGGCATTTCCATCCTTGTCGACGCGAATCACCGTTGGAGGCTGAATGCGGACATAAATAGCGAAGCCTAACGAGCTGAGTGCGATCACCGCCGACAAGATGGCAAGGAACATGGCACGATTGGCATAGGCTCGCAGCATTCCGTCGTGCTCGTAATACCGAGTGAAGCCGGCGACCTCCGGCACCTTGCGGTGCGATGGTGAGCCTTTCATCATTCCGCCCCCATGCCTGCCCAACGCATTGTCCTGCCGATAGCGTGGCCCGCCTGCCAGGCAGCGAAACCAACAAGACTGTGGCCGCTGTAACGCATGACTGTTTGCCCGGAGGTCGAACGCAATTCATTACCGATCGGAGCAAGCGACGATGTCGTGACGGTCGACGGAGCTTCGCGCGCGGTTGATGCACTCGCAGCAGTCGCGCCATCGACTGAGCCAAAACTTGGAGGTGTTGGTGGTCCTGAACTGCCCACAGTGCTAGCGCCAGAACTTGAAAGAGCAATGCCGTTTGAACCAGAAGTGCCAGGACTTGCGGCCGGCGGAATCGGAGGCGTCCCCGATGGTGCCGCGCGCCCGGCGGCGCAGCTGATACCCCCGCTGAACGCCAATCCCGACGCCACTGACCCTGCCGTCATGACTCCACTGACTACGGTCATCAGAGTGCTGCCAACGTCCCCACGCACGATGCGGCTGGCAATGAAGGGGATAAGGGCGACCATGATCGCCAGCAGCGCACTGGCGACGCTCATCACGATCATCTGGCTGGAGCCGACAAATGCCTGCAGCCAAGACCCGTTGAACTGCATGGGATCGGTGATCTGTAGGGCGGACATCAGCGCCTGAAGAATTGCGTAAAGCAGCCCCCAGCACTGGAAGATCATCATGTTCACCAAGTAAGTCCGGCCCAGTGGGCTGAGCCCACGCGACGGAATCAACGCCAAGACGAAAGGGCCCACCACATAGAGGATGGATCCGTAGAGTGCGTAAAAAAGCGTGAAGAGGGTATAAGTAAAGGGGAGGATCAAGTAACCGATGAGCGTGATTAACCCGGCGACAAGGGCCGAAACTCCTCCAGTGACGAGATTCCAGAGTGAAGAGAACCAGTTAGGATTTGTCTGCCACGCTTGCGACAGACTATTGCCCCAGACTTTGATAACATCCACTCCGCCCGAAAGGTTGTAAATACCATCGGCCACGTCACTGAACATTCCGTTTACTGCGCGGAAGCTGTTCTGGTAATTCAAGAACACCAATCCCAGAACCAGATACTTGATGGCCGCCACGCCAAGAAGCCGCACATCGCCTCCGCTGGCGTAGACTTCATAGACGGCCCAAAGCAGACCGAGGATGAGAACGACTCCGGCAATCTGCAGGACGGCCGCGGTGATCCCCTGCTGGTCGATCCCGTTCAATCCGTTCTGTAAGAGCTGCTCGAAGTAAAAACTCGGCATGACACTGTTCCTTCGTTGGTCCTTTACTGACGTTGGTCCTTTACTGATGTTGCAGCAGGTTGGCCAGGGCCTGGCGGAGATTGGTGGTGTTGGTGGCTCCCATCTTGATGTCGGCGCTGGCATTGGCCAGATCGATGGAGCGCAATCGCATGAGGTCCGCTGTGGCAGATTGGGTATATGCGTTCGCCCGGATCAGCCACGCATCAGCCTGCGCTTCAATGATCGGAGCGCTGCCGGGAGCGGCCGCCTGAATGCTCTGGTTAAGCTGATTGGCGGCCTGAAGTTCCAGATCAGCCAATGCATCAATCTCAATCGCCCGCTTCATCGCAGCCTGGGCGGCGGCGTCGGTCATGTCCACCATGTTCAAGACCTGTGGTGACGCGGCGGTAGCCTGCGGAACCGGGCCGTACAGCGCCGTGTAGGCACCCGACGTTTGGCCGATCTGATTCGGATTCCGCGAGAGCAGGACTTGTTCCAGCTGTTGCGAGACCGGCAGTGTGGCGCTGTTGACCGGGATCTTCATCAGAGTCTGGATCCGGTTGAAGTTCCCCTGGAGAACACCCACAAGGCCCCGCGCCTGATTGACCAGGTTCTGCGGCCAGACTACGGCCTGTTGAAACTGCTGCATGGCTTTGTCCACGCCCAGGATCTGATTGAGTCCTCCTCCGACCACCTTGATCAACGTTGATTGAATGCTCGACAGCCCGGCGAACAGCAGCGCACAGCAAGGCGAAATAATCTGTGCCTTCGCCGGCCATGGCGCAGTAAACATCAGAACCAGAGCGAGCACGGCAGTACGCGGCTTATGGCTTGACATCCAGCTTGCGATTGTCTTGACTAAGACCCTCAACGTCTTCATGTGGTGTTTTTCTTCCCCTACTGGTGCTGCAAAAGGTTGACAAGTACCCCGCGGAGATGCGTGGTGTTGGTGGCGTTCTCTTTGCGGAGCGTATTGCGATGCGCCAAACGAGCGGCTTCCTGCCGCAATTCGGCGGCCAGCAGTTTCTGTGTTAGGGCCTGAGCGTGGATGGCAGACGTGATCGCCGTCGCGGTCAGAAACGACGCTGAACCGGGTGCTGCTTGGCTGGAAGAGGTCTCGATGGCATCAGCCGATTGCAGTTCGATGTCTGTTGCCTGGTCAGCGGCCTTCAGCGTCTTGAGGTTGTCGAGCGTCAGGGCATCGTCCATGTCCGACATAGCGCGATCGCCTGCACTCGCGGATGTGGCAACGGGGACGGCACCGTAGTTGTTGGTGAACATTGCCGTCAAAGCCGGGAAATTGCCCACTTGGTGGTCGCGAATGATGGCCTCAAGGGCTCGCGGGCCAGCCAGTGTCGCGCTGTTGAGGTTGATCTTGAAGATGGTGCTCATCAGGTTCCGGTACTTCCCGATCATCTGCGTGACCTGCGCCCTGGCTTGATTGATCAACTGCTGCGGCCACACGACAAGTTGTTGCAGGTTGTTTACCGCGGTCCTCACCGAGTTGATTGCCGTCAACGCGGTATGAATCACCCCATTGATCACGTTGAGCACCGCCTGAATCGCCCCCACTATGCCCATCTGCGCCTGTACTGGCTGCGGCGCCCCAACTAACGTCACAGCCATGACGGCAGCCAGCGTCATCACCACCAGTCGCCGGCGGTTCTGAACTGTCACTACCAGCCAGGTCAAAGCCGCGAGAAATATCGTGTACAACACAACCTGCATTTTTTCGTCCTTCCGGGTGGTTTACGGTTTTGAGTGCTCCCCAATCTGTTTGTCCACTACCGAAGATTGGCGGACAGCACCATTCACCTCGTTAGCAATCTCTTCCGGCAGCGGAGCGACGTCGACCAAACCCTCGGGAAACCGCTTCGCCAAATCCTGATAACTCTGCAACAGCGGTTGTCCATCACGCCTTCTCAGAAACCAGGTTCGGTACTTCTTCTCTCGCGGAAAGGTCGTGCATATCCAGTACGATAGCGGCGTGGGCACGATGCGAATGGTTTGCGTCGTCTCGGCCCTTTCGCCGATCACTAGCAGTACCTCGGCACTGCGTCCTTTTCGCGGCGCACCAAACCCCTTCACCTGGTGTACTGCCACTGGGTTCAGGTTGAGATGGTTCACCATCGCCGACACATCACCGGGCTGCTGTCCGATGATCTTGCTGCCGGCGTTTTTCAGGATCCCGGGGCCGTGAACCCGCGGCTGAAACTCCGTGCCCACGAAGTCTTCTACCGTCTGGCTGATGCCCCACACGCTGGAGTTTCGTTTACGGGCGGTGCGGTAAAGTTGAACGACCTCAGGGGCCAGGGATGGTGAATCCAGCAGGAACCAGCATTCGTCTAGCACGGTGATGCTGAGACGACCCGTTTTCCCTGTGGCACGAGAAGCCATGGCATTGGCGATCAACATGCTCATCGCCGTCTCCAGCCGGGGATCGGAGCTGAGTCCTTCGACGTTGAAGAACAGCCAGTCGCTGTCCAGGCGGATCGTGGTCGGCTGGTCGAACAGCCTGGCGTAGATGCCGCTTTCCGTCCAGGAACGCAGTTTGATTGCCGCTAGGTGTGCCTCATCGATCGTGCGCTGTATCTTCTCGCCGTCTCGCCAGTTGGCAAGCTCTTCGGGTAGATCGTTAAAGGTCGGAATCGGGTTGGAGTATCGGATCGAGCAGCGCTTGTACACGCGGCCAATCGCATCGGTGAGCACGTTATCGAGCAGCGATGTGTCGGTGTCGCGGCTGTCGCCGAGCATGTGGCGGGTCAGGTTCTTTAGGAAGGCTGTTTTCTCATTGTTAGGCGCGGTCTCGCCGTCGGGCAGGTCCCACGGATTCAATGTCTCCCGGCCATCCAATTCGACATTGATCACGTGGCCGCCCATCAAGTCGACCAGCGGCTGGTAGGAATCTCCGCGCTCCAGTATCGACACCAATGGTCGTGCACGGGCCATCATCAATAGCTTGATCTGGGCGAGGAATGTCTTGCCTCCGCCACTCTTGGCCATGATCAACATGTTGGCGTCACCCAGTGCTGAGTCGAAGGGCGAGAACGAAATGAGCTGCCGGTAGGGAGTCTCGAACAGCATCAGCGGAGAATTTGGAGTTCCTTTCCACGGCATCTCCACCGGAAGCAGATCGGCGGCGTGCAGAGTCAAGACGTCTTTTTCCCGTTTGTTGTTCTCCCCCAGCCCAGGCAGGCTGGAGAAGAAGAAGCGTTTTTGCGCCAGTGTCTCGGGGATGCCGCGGGCACCATTCATGCGCGCAATTGCGTGCAGTACTCGTTGCCGGCGATCGGCGAGAATCCGCTCTGCTTCTTCCGCCTCGAATCGGTTTCGAGCCGGGCGCGAGGTGCGCACCGCAATAGTGAGACTGAGTTGGCAGGACTTGAGCGAACTGGAGATCAACTCCTGCAGGACTTTAATCAGCTGGTTCTCCGCAACCTGTGCATCCACGTTGAGCCGGAACCCGCCGTAAATGTCCTTTTGCGCTGCTGTCATCTTGCGCAGGCGGCTCTTGTACTGCTTCACGGCCTTGGCTTGATCGGGAAGAACAACCTCGGCGTTGATGACGATGGGAAAGTCCATTACCAATAGTTCCCGTAACACTCCCGGGAAGGTGGCGTCGGGAAGGTCTTTCAGGCTGATAAACGAGTACAACAGTCCGCCGATCTTGAGGTAATCGTCGAGTTCGTCCTCGATGTTCACGCTGGCCATCTGACTACGTGCACTCTCGTAGACGAGGGATTCTCTCGGCGGAAGGAATGGCCGTGTGTCTTTGACGAACGGATTGAGTGCCCGCTTGGCCTCCAGAAAGATGTCGTTCTGCGTCAGCCGCTCAATCCTCATCCCGCTGGATTGCAGGGTGGCCTCGACGCCGGACATAAGACTGGTAAACTCGGCGACCAGGTCCTCATGCTCCCGCCGGCTACGCTCGATGCACTTGCCGGCGGACATGCTGAAGCTCCCACCACGCATCTTCTTCTTCCACTCAAACTCGGGTGACCGATGATGGACACGAGGGTCCCAGATGAAATAGAAGTGCAGCATGTGTTGCAGGTAGAAGCCTCCGGCATTCTTCCTGAGCCACGAGTCGGACTGTTCGCGGTCAACGGCCTGGAGAACGATACTCGGATTCTTCTGTTCCTGGTTGTAGCGTGCGATCAATCCGCCGTCGCCTTCCGCAATCTCGAATCGCGCCTGCAGGCGCATCGACCGTTCCGGAAGGGAGCGAATGAGGGCCTCAAGTGTGAGCTTGGTGCGGTTCCGCTCTTCGTCGCTGGCGTAATAAGAGTGGATACCGCTCACTCGGTAACCGGCGACCAAAGATCCGTTCAGTTGGATCAGCAAGTCATCAGTGAGATCGCGGACTTTCAGCTGCTCGCACAATGGGGGCTGGGCCAACGACTTCTGGTACTGTTCCATCGTTAGAGGCATCTCTGAGACCTCAGTCCTTGATGTACTCGTTGGTCAGAACCCGGTCTGCTTCCAGCGCCGAATAGACATGCGGCTTGATGTGGAACAGCAACCAGTCTTGCAGGTACCCGCGCTGCTTGCCGTACTTGAACAACATCAACGCAGGCACACTGAGGATCGGCACCAGGTATTGCAGAACCATATTCATGGGAAGACCAAACATTTCCCGGTTTAGGAATCTGCCGCATACGTTCATCACCACTGCGACCGCAAGAATGGCGAAAAGGTCCTCCGCCTCCAATCCAAAGAAGGTGACTCGAGTTCGCAGGTTTCGGTAAATGGGTGTAACGCCGAGCGCCATTGCTTGTTTCTCCTAAGTCACCCCGCCCCCGCCTTGGGCAACAAAGAATTCCGCCAGACGAAGCAGGCCCGAAACCATCAGGCACAAGGCGGCGGTCACGAAGTGGCGCAACCAGCCACTGGTTGGTTGGACCAGCGATAAGATCCCCAAGCGCAACGCCATTGCCGCAACCTGGCCTGCTGCATACACTGGCAGAATCACGTTGGCGACCCAGTCGATCAGAGTCCGGATCGTTATCCAGTAGAGGTCGGGGTTGTTCCAGGCCGCCTGGGAAGCGAAGGTCTCGAATGCTCGCGTTAATCCCGACACTAGAAGGCAAGCTAGGGCGCCGCACATGCTGTGCGAGAATTCCTGGCCTTTGGAGAACTGCAAAATGGCCATGATGATGAAGACTGCGGCGAGCGTTGGCATGATGACGTTGCCCATCCAGTTCGCCAAATGGAGGATGCCGTTATCGAAGGACATGTTCCCTAGGTTCATTTGCGTTCCTACATCATCGAAACCAGCAGTTTCCAAATAGCGGAAACCGTTAGCAGTGCCAGTGCCACAGCCACAAGTCTCGTAAATGGCTTTCGTGTGGCGAAATTCAAGATCGCTCCTATCAGCGCCAGTACTGCAGCGATTGGCATAATCGTCCCGACTAGGTGATTCCACACACTGTCCAACACATCCACGGTCGCGTACCGCGTTCCGGTGTTGTAGCTCTGTAGCAGGTTGTAGGTGGTCTGCGTTCCCAGCAGAAACATCGCCGCCAGCGCGGAAGGCAGCGGATGTTGGCCGGAAGCAGCGTCCAGAATCGCGCGCAACACAAAAAATGCGGCGAGCGTCGGCACCAGTCGCAGCACGACGAAGTTGGTCATGAACTGAGCCAAGTCCGCCTGAAGACTCGCCAGCCATCCGGTCGCAATTCCTCCGCCGGGCAAAGGCACTGGGACTCCGAACGAAGTGAACCAACTCAACAATGGCTGCAACGTCAGAAATACGATGGCCCAGAACATCCACTTGGTGAATCCGCCGCCGATGGCAAATGTCATTGTGCCCTCGCGGCGCAGGCTGATACCGGCAATCACCAGCGAAAGGACCGCTGCTGACGGAGCCAGCAATAGCAGGGCCGAGATGATGTCGTTGAGCAGCTGCAGCGTTGTCATGTCTTGCGCTCTCGGAACTTACATCCATCAAAAGCATCTTGGTTCTGCAGCCCGCATTGCTTTCGTTCGCGTTGCGGGCTGCCGGTTGTGGTCTTCGCCCCATGCGTCTTGGGGCATGGTTAAGTCACCCCTCCGGTTCCGTTCGTGATCCAGAACTCGATCAGTCGCGTCACACCTGAAATGGCTAGCAGGGCTGCAGCCGCGAAAAGCCACCGCCCAAAGCCGCGTCCCGTGAGCCACGACACAACGGCCCCAAGGACTGCGCCTCCAGCGCCGACGGGTGCAATCACGTTGCCGACCCAGTTGATGAAGTTCAGGAAGGCGCCTTCCGGCTGTGCGCCGGTCTGACCCTGCACCGCCACGTTGAACTGCGGGTTGCTGCCAAGATTTTGGGCAACCACCAACTGTCCAACGACCAGAAGCAGCACCACCAGTACGACCAGAGGCTTCTTCCATCCCGCACCTGCCTCGAGCTTGCTCACCTAAACAACTCTCCTTTCCATGGACTCCTCGATTGCCTCCCCAAACGCCCGAATCGACGGCGGAAAAGTGATCGATGTGCGATGGAACGTAGCCGGGAAGCTAAAAGCTGTCAAACGGCCGCGAATTCAGTGGGAATCCGCAATCAACGGATTTGTGAAACTAGTGAGAGCAGCGATATTTCGGATGGGCCTGTCGAGATGGGTAACGGGGTTCGGTCTTGTTTAGTTCTGATCTCGGTTTCCACGGACACGCACGACAGCCACTTCGAGATTCGACCACAGCAAGGGCGGAAGTGGATCGCGATTGGCCATACGGTTGAAAGCCATGCGTTTGGCAGCAGTGCAGATTAATTGCAAATCGGCCGGCGAAACACCGTCGAGTGACGGGCCACATCAGAAATGGTCAGTCCTTTCTGGCATGCGGACGCCCTGGAGAAAGCGATTGAGAAGCTGTACTCGATGCTCGACATCGGGTAGCGGATCGTGAGTTTCCCGGAGAAGCGGCCGCCTCTGAGCAACCTCGTATCAATGTCCTCAGGATGGTTCGTCGTGCCCACCAGAAATACTCTGTTATCGGGGTGCAAGCTGCTAATTTCCTTATCCTTATTGCTGCGGCTGTGGTTGACCCAGCGCCTGGGCGTTGGCCCGCATATACAGCTCGTTGATCTCGCTTCTCAATTGAATCAGTTGCCGAAGCTCATCGAGAGTCGGCACAGCGCCGCTGAGGCCGGCGGCATTAGTGCCAGTGTTGCTTGTACCAGGCGTGCTGCCCGTGCCGCCCGTGCGCTCCGAGGACGGCTTCTGGATAACGATGTAAAAGCGAGTGTTGCCGGGAAGCGTCACAACAATATTCTGATTGAACACCAGGCCGCTTAGCTCTTCCTGACCGGCTGTCGCCACGTTGTCCGCGAGGCGCTCACGCATCAGAGTATTCGGCGAAATCAGCTCACCCGAATTCGACCCTTGCGGGCCAACCACATACGAAGCGATGGTCCCCATTCCCGTCAGCGATCGCACCAGAAACTTCGTACCTGTCTTCTTGCCAGAGACAGTACCCTTCAGCGGCCCAAAATTGAGGCTCATGGCTGAAGCGTCGATCTTCTGCGCCGTGCCATCGGGCAATTCCACGCGATTGAACTGAATACCGACGTAGCCCGACGTATTTACCTGCATCACGCGGCCAAAAACCTTCGCCCCTGCTGGAAGAATGATCTGACCGTTGCGCTCATAGCTGTATTCAACCACCGCCACCACCGGCGTTGGGACCGCGGAACTCACCGGCGTTTGAAGACGCGCGACCAAACGGGTGCCGGCCGCAAGCTGCAGCGCCTCGTCCGAGTCCTCCGGCAGACTCGGCTTCATCATTGGTTTGCCCTCCGTCGCGCGCACGAACACCAGCGAGGGTTTCTTGATATCTGTGGCCGCCTCTGCGCGTGCCCGCGCCGGCGGGTTAGCTACGGTGGCGCTCTGTCCAACGATCGGGTCAGAAAAATCCACTTTACTCAGGGCATAATCCTGCGTAGCAGGCTGGGTTTCCGTTGCTGCAGCCGGTTTGGGCGCCATGGCAGTTCGTGACGTCCGTCCGATTTCCTCCGGTGTCACCTGGCCGTCCGGGGTGGGATCCGACGACCGGACGTCAGCGCTCAACATCGGAGTTGCCGTCTTGGTGGGGTCGATGTTTTCCTGCCCTGGCATGACTCTTCGTCCTAGGCTGGCCCGACCGTGTAGATTTTCACTGGGGAGGGGAACCCTTTTCTTCGGACGAGAGAAGACCCCGAAGAAAAGCAACAGAATTGTCATGCCGACTCCGGCCAATACGAACAGCGACTTGCTCTTGTCGCGCCCTAGTACCTGCCGGCTTACTATAGGTTTTTGTTGCCGCCGAGCTTTGTCGAAAGCCACACGGAATGCTTCGCGCCAGTTCCCCTTGCCGGGTTCCTCCAGCATGGGCACCTCGTTGCTTGTTCCCAGATCAGGGTTCTCAGGGTCCAGATTCGCGGCGTTCTTCGGCTCCTCACTGAGCATGATTGGCTGCCTCCCGTACCGTGCTCACTCCGAAACCAATGGGTGCCAGGGCAGGTTTGTCCACCGCACCGGACTCGGCCATTTGAAGAAACAGCGTCTCCAACGAACGCTTGTAGGACGGACGCTCGAACAGCACGACTCCGTCGGAGCGTTCTCCCGGCCCGATCCGCCGCCGGCTCAGTCGAAAATCGATCACCGGCAGTTGTTCTGCCGTCGACCAGTGCTCGTGCTTGATCACCTTCCCCGACTTCTCCTGGCCGCCCAGCTGAACCTGTGGGGGCATGAGCAGGATCGCGTGTTTGCCGGTATTCATGATTGAAAACAGCACAATCACCTGCTGGCCTCCATCGAGGACCTCGCTGACGCCCGCCCGCAGGCGGTCACTCTTCACCTCCTGGCCTTCTGGCCGCTCGCCATAAAGCACAGGCAGCGGAGCTTGTTCCTGGCGTTCCAACAACGCGTCGAGAGAATCCGGATCGCCGTGAACCGAGGTGGGTGCCGTTGTTGAAATAGCGGGCGAGGACGAAGGTCCTGGAGCGTCATGCATTTTCGATATGTTTGCAGTTTGAGGCACGAGCGCGAGAGGTACGGCATCGGGCTCCACCAGAAATCCGCCAGCGGGTTGGTACCGGAGCAGAAAATCAACTTTCGCTGAATTCCGCACATCGCCACGGCTGATGAGGAGAAAGCTGATTTGGCGGCCCTTCGTTGTGGAGATCAGCATATTGCTCTCCGTCTGTACGTTGGTCAGGGCCTTAACGAACACCAGCTCTGGCTCGTGTTCGGAGTGCTCCACCTGAAACAGTGCAGGATCTCCTACCACCACAGAATTCACTGGCTCCGGCACGCGAATCGTGGTCACAAAGTGTGCCTCAAGTTCAATTTCGGTGATCTTGTTGTCCGCAGTGGATTTACTGCGAACCTGTGGAGTTATGTTCGCTTGCTGTGCTAACGCCGTCGCAGTAAGTGCCGTCACCGATAGCCAGCCGAAAAGTAGGGTGTTTCTCATCCGTCACCTCAACTCTTACCTTCGCTGCCGCAAACTGCTGCGCGCCTTCAGTGCTCGTCGCAGCCGGTATCGTCGCGCGATCCGCGTCACGTAGCCCTGTGCATCAGGCGATGAATACTCGAGACCACGCGATGAGATTATGACCTCCCCGACGTAATAGGCAGCAGTGATGAGTCGCAGATCACCGTGGAATCTCTGTTTGAGCCAAGCCAGATATGCGACTCCGCCGCGAATGTTGTCCTGCACCACGAACCGGTTACGCACCCCGAAACGCCTCGCCGTTGCGGGCATCAGCTGCATGATTCCGGCGGCGCCTTTCTTCGATATCGCATACTGGTCCCATCCAGACTCCTCGTCGATGATCGCCGCTACCAGCTCGACCGGAACTTGATACCTAGCGGCGTAATAGTCCGCCCATTGCACTGATACCGCTTGGATCGAACATGCATCGCACACTTGTGCTCCTGCTTTCGCAAGCAGCAGCACAAACGAAAAAGCCATTGCCCACTTCATGCGACCGCCTCAACCGGTACCGGCGCACCGTCTTCGGCTAAGCCGATCAGCTCGTCGCGATACCGTTTCGAATCAGCGACCAGGCCTTCGAATCCCGAGCGCAACAAGAGCCGTTTGCGGTCTGTTTCAGTCTTGGCTAGGAGCGGCAAGAGTAAGCCTCTCTGCTGGTGCGAGATTTCCTCACAGCCCAGGATTTCCAGTGCTTGGGCCAGGTCGAGCATTTCCGCAATCGATGGTGGCTTTTCCATGTTCCAGCCGCGAAGTGCATGGGCCAGCCCGGCTAGCTGTCCCCGCAGCTGCGGGCTGTCGCTGCCGTTGCGTGTCGCCAGGATTTCCCTCTCACGCTCCACCGTCGGGTATTCAAACCGCAGATAGAGACACCGTCGCCGCAGAGGATCACCCAAGCGCCGTTCTTCGTTTGAACTCAGTACGACGAAAGGAATGGTTGTGGCGTGAATCGTTCCCAGCATAGGGATTGTTACTTGCCACGCGCTCAGGATCTCCAACAGTAGGGCCTCGATTTCGTAGTCAACCTTGTCGATTTCGTCGACTAGAAGCACGCACGGCTGGCTCTCATAACGCAATGAGCGTAACAGCGGTCCTTCCGCAAAGAAGTCGAGGGAATGCAGGCGGTTCCGTATGCGACCCCAGTCCTGGCCAAGGTCGGCCGCTTGTGTTTCCAAATAGAGTTTTTGCAGCGCCTCGTCGAACTTGCCGATGACCTTCTCTTCGGTGATGCCCACGTAACACTGGAGGCGCTCCACGACGGTGCCGGCTGCCGCCGCTACCGCATAGGCCAGCTCAGTCTTGCCGCATCCCGGCGGACCCTCTACGAGCAGAGGTTTCCGCATGCGAGCCGCCAGATACACCACTTCCAATGTGACTGAGTCAATAATGTAGCGTGCTGCACGCAGCTTTGCGGCGAGTGCGCTGGCAGAGGAGAACACGTCGGCTTCCCTTCACCGTGGAAGCTACACCGGAAGAGGTTCTTGCGCATCCACCGGGAGGCTGGGTTTCGGCAGTCCGGCATCTTATAGGCTAGCTCGCTATAGCGCATAGCAAGGTTGCGCTGCGCGCTTAAGAAATTGTTTGGCGTGCGAAGTTCTTGATTCGTGGCGGCTCGTGGCCCATTGGACGCACGGCTGCTGCTTCGGTTCCGCCTTGGGCGTAGAAAGTCATGAGCTATTTCACCAATCGCACTCCGACTGGCAAAGGCCTGTCATCGCTATCAGCCGGAGGCCTATTGCAGATTCGTAAGAGTTTTCTTTCACCAGTCGCAACTTGACTGATACTGCGCGTGTCGTCGTCTGAGTGCCGGACACAATTGCGACTCGAGTCACGCTCCGCAAATCGTCAGCCGGAAGTCTTTCCACAATCGCAATGTAGCTGGAGGCGGTGGGGCACTCTCCTGGGACGCTGAACTCGGCGAACCCAGTCAGGTGCCAGTTGCAAGATTTTCACCAGACTTATTTCGTCAATCGCATTTTGACTGTTCGGAGAGTCTCTACTTTCGCCATCGGAGACCGTGAATGCTCTCTGGGCATGTGTTGCATGGCAGTAGCCGAATTTCCTTCACCAATCGCACCCTGACTGGGAGGACGTTTCTCTGGCTTTCAGGTGGCGCAATTGCTCGACTTATCAGCCACCAATAGCCGTCATCGCATCCGGTTTTGACAGCGAATCGGCGCCGCTCTACAAGTTCACACTGTGACAAGTAACACCATTCTGTGCAGCCACCTCATCGCCGAAATTGCTCTGCGGCAGCTACCCTGCGGAGGGTGGGCTGCGCTTGCATCCTCTTCGCAACCAGCCGTTGAGCCTACATGTTACTCCGCACTCTCCTTCGCCGCCGCGGCACCCACAAGCCATACCGAACGCGCATTCGAATTTCTCCTGCGCCACCAAAACCTAAATGGCAGCTGGCCTGTGTTTGCCGGAGATGACCAGGACGGTGCTTGGGTAACCGCCTTGGCTCTGATGACCCTTCGCAATCTACCTGCCGCAATACCCGCAAGGCTGACGGGTTTTGAATGGCTCATGAACTATGCTGGCAGGGAGTCCGATTGGTTTTGGAAGTGGAAGTTTCGCACTGCTGATCGTTATGTCCGTTTTGATCCTGAAACGTTCGGCTGGCCTTGGTTCCCGAACACGGTCAGTTGGGTAGTGCCAACCGCCTTTGCGCTCCTCGCACTCAAGCAGATTCCTTGCTCTTGTGGTGGGTTCGAACAGGCGCCATTTCGCGTTCAGCGCGGCATTGAGATGCTTCTGGATCGTGCCTGCCCGGGAGGCGGATGGAATGCAGGCAATGGTGTCGTATACGGCGTGCCAGTAGCACCTCATCCTGACGACACCGCGATTGCACTGTTGGCCCTGACCGACCATCGACAGGAAACCGTAGTCCAGAGTGGCTTGCAATATCTCGAACACGCTGCTGTGGATCTATGCGCTCCGTGGAGCCTCGCTTACGCGATTCTGGCACTAGCCGCTTACGGCCAAAACACCGAGTCACTCCAACGAAGGCTTACGTCTATGCCTGATCTACTAGCTATCGAGGACACCAGCACACTCGCTCTGGTTTTGCTTGTACTCGATGTTGAACGTGCATTGTTGGAGTTGGGGGTTACGGCGTGAGTCTTACCCGAAGGGACCTCCTTGTTGGCGGCACAGCCCTGGCGGCCGGTACTTCGGTCTCCGCGCCGTTCTTTATGCCGAAGTATCATGTCGATCGACGCCCAAAACGGTCGCGTGTCGCCATTCTGCACGCGGAGCAATACTCCCAGAAGCTGGATGAAGTCTTGGCGACCGGTCTGCGGCTGTTTCCGATCGACGTCCGAGGCAAGAGAGTGGTCCTTAAGCCCAATCTCGTGGACTACGCTCCGGGTGATGCAATTAACACGCACCCACTTTTGGTACTTGCAGCGGCGGAATCATTTCGGCGCCTAGGTGCCAAGTCCGTGGCCGTGGCCGAGGGCCCGGGACATCAACGGGACACGCAGCTGGTGCTTTCACTAAGCGGCTACCAGCAGTCTCTTCGAGACGAAAGGATTCGCTTCGTCGACCTCAATCGTGACCAACTGATTCGAATCCCACTTCGTGCGAGCTACACGGGGATGGAGAGCCTGTGGCTTCCGCGCACCATACTTGAAGCCGATTTCCTTGTCTCCATGCCCAAAATCAAGACACATCATTGGTCCGGTGTCACCCTCAGCATGAAGAACATGTTCGGCATCGTGCCGGGCGCCAGGTACGGATGGCCGAAAAATCTCCTTCACTGGAAAGGCATTCAGGAAAGCATTCTTGACATCTGCGCAACAGTCCCAGTCCACTTTATTATTGCGGACGGCATCGTCGCGATGGAAGGCAATGGCCCACTGAATGGAACGCCTCGCTCGTTGGGCAAGATCGTACTAGCGAACGACGCTGTAGCAGCGGACGCCGTCTGTGCACGCCTAATGGGATTCGAACCAGGCCGAATCCCGCACATCCACGACGGCAGCAGGTTCCTCGGCAATGTATCTTTGGGGCACATTGACCAATGCGGCGAACCGCTAGACGGCGCGGCAATACCCTTCCAAATCAGTCTCCAATTTCAGCACCTCTGCTCTGCACTGCCAACCGAGTGAGGGTGTCCGTGCTCACTGACTTGCTCTCGCCGCTGTGTTAGGGCTCACCTTCAGACTCTGGGTCGTTGCCTTGATCACAGCTTGTTTGCCTTCGGTGAACCAACGATGTGTCTGCTGCTTCGAAAATGAGGCTGAATGTGCGACGGGTATTCGCGGCAGGCCTTGCGCTGGGAACGATCCG
>Ga0126369_10000774_pt1 | contig 21432 bp, 22 predicted proteins | sample PanSoiMetaPlot_1_FD_109646 | JGI IMG/M metagenome (GOLD analysis project Ga0126369, IMG submission 109646) | Tropical forest soil microbial communities from Panama - MetaG Plot_1 | ecosystem: Environmental > Terrestrial > Soil > Tropical forest > Bulk soil | place: Panama | collected 2016-02-17 | reverse complement strand
TCGCGCGTGCTGCGCGTTAAAAACGCGGGAGGGACGAATTGGCCGAGCCCTATGACGTTACGATCGCCACCGTGCGACCGGGCACGCATCCGCAGGCGCTCGCGCGCCTCGAGAAAACGCTCGCGGACGATTTGAACCTGCTGGCGTGCTGGTATTCCGAGATCGGCGCGCTCAACCGCATTCTGATCATCCGCAAATCGGCCAACGCCGCCAAAGCCATTGAAGACCGCTTCGCCGCATTAACCGCGCGGAACCCGCTCGGCATCGGTGAATTCATCACCGAACTTTCGCTCGACACTTACGTGCCGTTCGATTTCATGCCGCCGCTGCGACCCGGCGCGTACGGGCCGTGCTATGAAGTGCGCAGCTATGTGCTCAAGCCCGACGGCCTAGGTCCAACCATCGAACTGTGGCGCAAGGCCGTTCCGGGCCGCGCGGCCGTGTCGCCGTTGCTGGCGGCGATGGTCGCAGCCACCGGCGCGGCGATCCGCTTCATGCATGTCTGGCCGTATAAAACTTACGACGAGCGCGCGCGGCTGCGCGAAAAAGCCGTGGCCGATGGTGTCTGGCCGCCGCCGGGCGGACCTGGTCATTTAGTATCGCAGCAGGCCGACATCTATTTGCCGGCTGCATTCTCCCCGATACGGTGATCTTTAACGCCCCCTGGAGGGGCAGCGTCGGCGCGCGTGCGAACCGCAAAATGATTGTTTAGTTCGTTGCGCGCGCTGGCGCCGGCCCCGCTGGCGATGACAAGCGGCGCGACCCCGAGAACAAACGCGAATGAAGTCATCAGAATCTATGACGCGGATTGGGAGGCAAGGAAGCCATTTTGGCGTGCGTAAGAAAGACCCCGTTGCGCGGCGTCTGTTCTGACCGATCAAGAGCGGCGCCTCGATGTCCGATTTGGGTAAGCGACGCCGCGACACGCATGTATTGCGTCCGCTTTACCCGCGAAAGCAGTCCTCGCTGAGCACAATGTGTGTCCGCTGAGTGCCAAAGGCGGGCACTGGCGCATAATTGATTTAGCTCAAATCGATAGTGGTTTATGTCAGTTATTAAGCGGAGAACATGCGCCGACGGATCTGAGGTCTTGGGTCTGGACTCATGAAACTACGTACTGCGTTGCTGGCTGTATGTATGGGCTTGATGCTTTGGATCGCCAGCGCGCTATCGGCATATTCAGCGACGCGCCGCGTTGTTTTGCTCTTCGGCGAGCGCCCCGACTTGCCTGCCCTGGCGGCTCTCCAGGCCGATCTCATCCGAACCCTTGGCTCAAACCCAGCAGATCGTATAGAGATCTACAACGAAGCTATGGACCTCTCACGGTTCGGCTCGAATAATTACCAACCACTTTTGCGTGATTTCCTTGAAGCAAAATATGCAGACCAGAAAATCGACGTGGCGATTGCCATCTTGTCGCCCGCGCTTGAGTTCTTGCTGAACTATGGGTCGGCCATTTTTCCCGGGACGCCAGTTGTCTTTTGCGGGATCGACAAAACAGAACTTGGCAATCGCTTGTTGCCTGCTCGGGTCCGCGGCATTCTCCTCAAGCGAGAGTTCGCGCCCACAGTCGAAATTGCGCTCCGTCTGCATCCTAGGACCCAACGCGCGGTCGTTGTTGCTGGCACTTCGGATTTTGACACAAGGCTTCTCGAACTGGCGAAAATAGACTTTGGTTTTTTTCAGGAACGGCTCGATTTCCAATACCTGACGACATTACCTCTGCAAAATTTGCTGACCGATCTGTCACATCTGCCGCCGCAGACCCTGGTATTCTACACAACTGTCTTTCGAGACGGCGCTGGCGAGACCTTGGTCCCACGTGAGGTCGTGAAACGTGTTTCGGCGGCGGCAAATGCACCGACTTACGGTTTCTTTGAGCAATATGTCGGTCAGGGGATCATCGGCGGACAGGTTAACAGTCTTTCAGCGCATGGCGTGGAAGCGGCAAAGCTTGCGTTAGAGGTGTTGGCAGGCACGGCAGCGTCGCGGCCTCAGGTTGCTGAAATACCAACAAACAAGCTTGTTTTTGACTGGCGGCAGCTGCAGCGGTGGGGAATTACCGAGTCAAAGCTACCTGCAGGTAGCGAAATTCGGTTCGGCGAATCGAGCGCGTGGGAGCAATACAAGCCGCAAATTTTAGCGATCACCGCTGCAATCTTGGTGCAGGCTGCGCTTATCGGCTGGTTGATCCATGAACGACAATATCGCCATCGCGCGGAAAGATCGGCGCGGGAGACTTTCTCAGAGCTTACGCAGATGAACCGGATGGCTACGGCGGGCGAGCTCTCGGCAGCCATTGCCCACGAGATCAGACAACCCATCACCGGCATGGTCACGATGGCCAATGCCGCGTTGCGGTGGCTTTCAAAAGAGGAACCCGATATTGGCCGGGCCCGGGATGCCATGAACAAGGTTGTGGCGGCAGGGCATCAGGCAAGTGATGTAATCACCAACGTCCGCGGGTTATTCGGCAAGGATGCCCAGGAGGGGAAAACTCCAACCGATCTCAATACGCTGATCCATTCGGTTCTCGAGCTAGTTTCCATAGACCTGCGCAAGCACAGCATTGAAAGCGTGATGAGCCTAAGCGAACAACTTCCGCCTGTCGTCGGCAACGAGGTCCAATTACAGCAGGTGATTTTGAATCTGGTGATGAATGCCATTGAGTCGATGAGTTCAGGCGAACCTCGCGTACTCTCCATAAAATCGGAAACTACCGCTCACAATGGGGTGCGCGTCTCAATCGCGGATACCGGCAGCGGAATTAGTCTAACCAACCTCAATCGCGTCTTTAAACCAATGTTCACGACCAAGGCCCGCGGGATGGGAATGGGTCTTTCGATCTGTAAATCGATTGTCGAGAGCCATAATGGACGGATCTGGGTGACCGCTGGCGCGCCCAGAGGCTCGATTTTTCAATTTGAACTACCAACCGACGGCACTGAGCATTAGTTCGGGATGTTGCATAAACCTATTTGTCAAAGCCGAGCGCGTTCTTGGCGGCATCCATGACGGTCGCTTCGCGGTGTTCGTAGCAATATACGCTAACTTTCGCTGCGTTCTTTTTGATTGTATCAGGCTCAATGATCGTGTTGTTCCGTTTGCCGTTATAGTATCCGCTAAGCCACATCACGACGTACTGCGAGTAGGTGATCGTATCCATCAAATATTCTTCGCAAGTTATCTTAGAAACATCCACTGTCATTTGTGCTTGCGCCGGGATCTGAACAAACACGAATAAAGCACCGGTCAGAAGCAGTCGACCTTTCATGATCCCCTCCATAGGCTTGCAGGCAACGTCATCAAGAAGCTCGCTTTATCAATGAATTCTCGCCGAGCGGATTTAGGAGACATAGTCTAGCACATCGGCAGCTGGCATTTGTGCGCCGTGTCGCACGCAACGGATGCATGTCCGCTTTGGGTCAGAAACGGACACTTTCGAAGTTTTGCGCAATGACCGCCATCCCCTGGGAACGGACTAGAGCGGCTTAGATCTTTCGGCTTAGCAGCGACGACGTCTTAATCTGTTGGCGCGAGCTTATTGTAGCGCTGGCGGTCGATCCGTTTGTCGCCGAATGCGCGGTGCGTTATCGCGATGTTGAATCAGTCGAGGCCACAAGCCCCTGTGAGGCAGACTTTGATTCAAGCAAAGCGCCAAAGAATTTATTCGCCAACGAACCATCATTGTCAGTCCAGGGAACGGGTGGCAGTTGCGGCAGCTGAGATCCATTCGTCAGGACCATGGCAAGCGGTATTATTCTGCCTGGAAGGCGTGAAAGGAAAACCTCGTTCATTCCGCCATCGAGACCGCTGTAAATTGGTGTCACAGATACATTCTCTTTGACCAATTGCGCGTATTCGACCTCGTCGGCGCGTTGTTTCTCCAGGGCCAGCCGCGCGATTTTCGGATTAACGACAAAGGCCGGGCATTTACCGGTCGGATCGAACACGAGGGGCTGCGGCAAATTCGGAGGCTGGTACGCATCGAACACGTAACGCCGATCGCACACAGTTACCTTGGGCTCAAGACGCGTCGCCTCGAAATGATCGTTGCCGATCTTGAGCATCTTCCAGAATTCCATGTTCGGATTGGTTCGATGCCGCGCCAGGTTTGCCGGCGTCAAACGGAATGGATAGGCCTGGATCTGGAATGACGCTTGGCTGCCGAGCAGCGCGTCGCGGGCGAGCGAATAGATCTCCCCTATCTGCTCGTCGGTCATGGCATAGCAGCCGCTCGACCAGCAGTCGCCGTGGACCATGAGAAAGGTGCCGTCGCGGTCGTTCGCTCTATCGAAGCTGTTGGGAAAACCCGTGTTTATCGCCAGATAGTAGTTGGAGTTCGGATTCATCAACTGGGACGTTATCGTATAGAACCCTTCGGGAGCTTGACGATCGCCCTCATGCAACTTCGGTCCGAGGTCACCCGACCATCGGCAGATCGGGTAGACCTTGAGCATCTGGAAATGGCCGGTAACGTCCTGCTTCCAGACCTCGAGTTCCGATTCTTCCTTGAAAATGCGCACAAGGATCGGTGAATGCTTCGGCATGCGTTTTTGCTGCAACAGCGAGAGCAGCTCGCGCGACAGCTCCATTGTCGCCTTGGGCGGCAACTGATTGCTGTCTTCGGCAAGACACCGAAACGGCAAGGCCGCGGCAAAAGCAGCGGCCGTTAGCACTAGCACGCGGACCAGCGTGGCTCGGATCAATGCTATACCCCCGACCGCGGGACCTTTTCCGACTCATGACTTTACCAGGTGGCTTTCGTAAGGCCACAGGCCAAATTCCCCAATTGATGCCCTATAGATTGGTCACATTGCGGGTCCATGCCCGCTTAGGGTCACCGTCCAATGTCCGCTTGACCTCCGAAAGCGGACATTGCCGAGACAGCGGCTTGAACGTCCGCTCACTGAACCCAGCCGAGCTTACCAACAGCTGTTTACGTTGCAATGCTTCCAGACGACAAAGGGGTGATCGGTGCAGTGAACCACGACGGGAACAAAACTGACACGCGGGGCATGGTTGCCGCCGAAAGGATACGGCGCCAGGTACCCGTATTCTGGAAAACCGCAAGCCGACCTATAACGACGCGCTTCTGCCGATTCGATCAGCGCGAGGGAAGTAAGCATAATTGCGGCGAGTGCGACCATTACCGGCGTTGACTTCATGACCACTTCTCCGTCTTGAAACGCAAACACCCGTAATGATTGTGCGTAGCCCGGACTTGTCGAAGCAGCATAACTTTGATGCGATCAGCGGATCAGGTCACCTCCGTCTGCATTAATTGGTTAACGATCGCAAACCCTGTTGAATAGACCTTTTCTGAAAATGGCCAATGATGCCGGCGTGCATTTCCGCGTCGCGACATGCATTTCCGCGTCGCGCCGGTCTATGACCGCTTTACCCTCAAGAGCAGACATTCGTCGGCGCAAATTGAATGTCCGCCAAGTGCCAGAAGCGGGCATCGAGACAAAACTCGATCGTCACCATTTTCGAAATTCATCAGCCAGGGGGTTCGTAGGCCGTAACGGGCGCGAGCTTAAGAGGCCGCTTGCGCCCGTGTGCTGATTGTATTGATTTATGGCCTGCAAGTGCTGGCGAAGGCGTGGCACCACATTCCCTTCGGGCACACCGTTTTTGCCGGGCCGCAGGCGCAGGTCTCTTTTGTCTGCTGCTCGTTCTGGCAGTACGGCAGGGTTTTCGGCTTGGCCATATGCCCCTTCGCCTCGGCCAACCCGACAGACATTGCAATTGCAAGCAGTGCTACAGCGTAAGTTTTCAGCATGGTTCGTTGCTCCCCAGACAAGTTAAGGAGCAAACTTTATCTCAGCCACCATGATAACCCGATTAGGCAAGAGCGCGCGGCCAGCGGCTGGCAAGCGGCGCGGCTCGCTTGCACTGTGCCAAGTGTCACTTCGGCCCGTAGCAGGCGGCATAACAGGAGGGGTGAAGGCGCGCTGAGCACTGCCGCTTGACAAAAGATGGCCCGGGATCGAGAAAATTCGGGGACCCATACCGACCTTCCCCGTCCCGGCGGGAGGTAAGATGAGCTCTCGCCCGATTTCCGCTCACCGCGCCGCGGCTTGCTCCATCGCCAGCTCGGCCTTGAGGCTGTCGAGATCGCGATAGACCGAAGCAACGGCGAGTACACGGCCGTCGCGGCTATAGCGCAACAGGCAGTCCTTCGCCTTGACGTCGCCCTCGATCGTGATCGTGTCCCAGCGCTCGGCATGACCGATATAATTGATCGGCACGTCATAGTGCTGGCTCCAGAAGAACGGCACCGAGTCGAAGCGCTCTTTGTGCCCGAGCATGTTGGCTGCCGCGGCCTGGCCTTGGCGCTCGGCCACGACCCAGTGCTCGACGCGGATGCGTTCGCCGGAATGCGGATCGGGCCAGCGTGCAATGTCGCCGGCGGCGTAAATATCCGGCGCGCCGGTTTGCAGATACTCATTCACCGTGAGGCCGCGGTCGATCGCCAGCCCGGCCTGTTCGGCAAGCGCCAGGCGCGGCCGCACGCCGACGCCGACGACCACGAGATCGGCGTCGAGCGTGCCGCCGCTCTTGAGCGCGGCGCGCTTGCCATCGATCGCCGTCACCGTATCTTGCAGATGGAACACGACGCCGTGCTCCTCATGCAGCGCGCGGACGAAATCGCCGAGCGCGGGGCCGAAAACCCGCTCCATCGGCCGGGCTTCCGGCGCCGCCACATGGACCTCGACGCCGCGCGTGCGCAGCGATGCCGCGACTTCGAGCCCGATGAAGCTCGCGCCGATGACCACCGCGCGGCGCGCATTTTTGGTTAACTCGATGATGGCGCGGCAATCGGCGAGCGAGCGCAAGGTATGGACATGCGGCTGGTCGGCGCCGGGGATCGGCAGCCGCACCGGCTCGGCGCCGGTCGCGAGCAGCAGCCGGTCGTAGCTCAAGCGTTCGCCGCCCGCGAGCGCGACTTGCCGCTGCCGGGCATCGATGCCGGCGACCTTAGCCTTCAGGCGCAGATCGATATTGTTCTCGCCATAAAAATCGTCGGGGCGCAGCGGCAGCCAATCCTCGGGCGCGCTGCCGGCGAGATAATCCTTCGACAAATTGGGCCGATCGACCGGCGGTGCATCGTCGTCGCTGAGCATGGTGATGCTGCCGCGGTAATCGCGCCGACGCAGCATTTCGGCGGCGGCAAAGCCCGCGGCGCCGCCGCCGATGATGACGATTCTCTGCGGCGCATCGGCTTTGGCCATTGCGCCGCGCGGCTTCGGTTGCTCGCGCTTGTCCTTGACCACAATGCGGCCGTCGCGCCGCTCGACTTTCCAGCATGCGACCGGGCTTAACGCCGGCGCCCGTTCCGCTTCTCCAGTGCGCAGATCGAAGCAGGCGTGATGCCAGGGACAGCGCACGCTTTCGCCGGTGACAAGTCCCTCGGCCAGCGGGCCGTGATAATGGGTGCAATGCGCGCTAATGGCGAAGATTTCGCCGCCGCTGTGCACCAGCAGCACCGCCTCGTCGCCGACATGGCCGAGGAGCTTGCCGTCGACAAAATCCGTCAGCGCGACGCCCTGGGTGAGGTTCGGACCCTGTGGCGTATTCTGCTCCTGCGCCATCGCTATACTCCTGCTTTCACTCGATCATACCGAGAAACTGCCGGCGAAGCTCGGCGTCGTCACGAAAACACCCCAGCATACGGCTCGTGACCAGACTGCTGTCCGGTTTGAGGACGCCGCGCGTGGTCATGCAATGATGCACCGCCTTGATAACCACGCCGACCCCTTTTGGTTTGAGTACGGTATCGATCGTATTGGCGATCTGGGCGGTCATTTTTTCTTGAATCTGCAGGCGCCTGGCGAATGCCTGCACCACGCGCGCGAGCTTGCTGATGCCGACCACGCGCGCGCGCGGAACATAGGCGACGCAAGCCTGCCCGATGATGGGCGCGATGTGGTGTTCGCAATGGCTCTCGAAGCGAACGTCGCGTAAAACTACCATCTCGTCATAGCCCTCGATCTCCTCGAAGGATTTTTGCAAGATCGCGGCGGGATCCTCGCCATAGCCGCAAAAGAACTCCTCGAGCGCGCGAACCACTCGCGCCGGCGTCTCGATCAAGCCTTCGCGGTCGGGATCGTCGCCCGCCCAGCGGATGATGGTGCGGATCGCCGCCTCAACCTCGGCCTGCTCAGGCTTGCCGTCACGATAGCGGCCTTGCCGCGGCTGCAAGGGTTGCAAAGGTTGCAAGGGTTGCAAGGCGTGGACGGTGCCGTTCATTCATCGTCTCCTGTCGGGGGTCTTCTTGGCGCGGTTTGGTTCACGCGGTTTTGAGCCGGCCAATTTCAGTTCATAGGTGAGCGAGATGGATCGAGTGCGCCGAAAATTCCGGACTATGTGTCCAGGCCGAGCCGGCTAAGCACGCCGGCGGTAAGCCGTTCGCAGCGCTGCCCGGCAAACGGGAAGGCATCCATCAGGACCGGGCCGATTTGTTTGTTGAGCTGATCGCGAACAAGTTGGCGCGCGCGGTGCAACCGGGTTTTCACGGTCTCGGGTTTGATGCGAAGCAGATCCGCGGTTTCTTCGACGCTCATGCCCTCGATGACGCGGGTGACGAAAACCACGCGATAGACTTCGGGCAAAGCATCGGTCGCGTTCTCGACCAGCTGAAGGATCTGCCGCTGCGCCATGGTTTTTTCTGGATCCTCGCTCACTGCCGATGAAGGAAACTGGATGATTTCGGCTTCCGGTATGGCTTCAAGCGCTGCGAAATCCGAAGCCGCCGGCTTGCGCCGCAAGCGGCCGAGCGCCTCGTTCATGACGATGCGGGCAAGCCAGGCGGCGAGCGGTGATTCACCGCGATAGGATGCGAGATGGCTGAATGCCGCGACATAGGCATCCTGAACCGCATCTTCGGCTTCGGCGCTGTTGCGGAGCACGCTGCGCGCGATCCGATAGAGCCTTTGATTATGCCGCTGCATGATCGTGGCAAAAGCGTCCGCGTCCCGGTCGAGCGCGCGCCGGACCAGTTCGGCATCGTCCAAAGCGGCAAGATTGGCTTTCCTGACTGCCGGTTGCACCATGACGGTTCCCTTTCGCTCCTTAGATGCGTATGGCGGCGAGAGGTTCCCAGGGGTTTGCAACGGTGATGGCCGGCAAGTGCGGTTTCGATCCCACCCCGGCGCTAATCGTGCCGGCGATTCCACGGTCAGAGCGTTTTACCGTGATGCCACAATGGTCGTGTCCGAATGTGCTAGTATCGCCCACGGATCGGGAAATGCTACACGAGGCGCCGCCCTCAACAGATTGGAGCATAGCAATGCAACAAGCCGCGCTCAAAGAAAGCGATTCCAGTGATCTTGCAGTGCTACTGGAGTTGAACCGAAACTACGTGCGATCCGCACTCGAGTCGGATGTGCGGTGGTACTCTGAGAATCTTTCTGAGGACTTCTACATTACCGCGCCGGACGGCGTCCTGTTGAATCGCGAAGCGTTTCTCAAGCGCATCGCCAATCCCTATCCGGGCACGCATGCCGAGCCGGTGGATGTGATGGTGCGGATTCTGGGCGACGTCGCCGTCATACATTCCGGTTACAGGGATATAAGGTTCACTGGCGAAGCATCGTATGGGCGTTACACGGACATTTACCAGCGGCGTAACGGCCGCTGGCTTTGCGTCGCCGCGCATTTCATGCGTTTTCCCTCCCCACCAAAGACGGAGCAATAGTGCAACCTCGTAAGCACCGGCCGTCGAGTGGATGCCGTAATACGCAATAACTGCAATTTGAGATGTGTTGAGATTCCATTCTCTCTTGAGGCCGATCGCCAGAGGTTCACATGCGAGGCCGAGATGTCGCAAACAGTGGCAGAGGTTTTGGTCAATGCTCTCGAAAGCATCGGCGTCAAGCACATATTCGGGCTTATTGGCGACTCGCTAAATCCGCTCGCCGACGCCGTGCGCCGGAGCGGGATTGAATGGGTTGGTGTTCGTCATGAAGAAGGCGGCGCACTCGCAGCCGCCGGCCAAGCTAAGCTGACGGGTCAGCTCGGCGTCTGCTGCGGCACCACCGGCCCCGGAAGCACGCACCTCGTCGCCGGTCTCTACGAAGCGGCCCGAGATCACGCCCCGGTACTCACGATCTCCGGCGACATGCCGCGAAAAGCGCACGGGACCGATTTTATTCAGACCACTGAACCCGATCTGTTGTTTCGCGACGTTTCGCTCTACACCGAAACGATTTCGTCTCCGGCGCAGGCACCGGCCGTCATTCATCAGGCTATCGCCGCATCCTATGGCGGACGCGGCGTCGCCCATCTGACGATTCCACAAGATGTTTTCGAATCCAAAGCAGACGGCGGCGTCTCCAGCATCGCGACCTTGAAGCCTCGCCCTGAGATCGTTCCGAGCGAAGACGAGATCGCCGAGCTTGCTCGGCAGATCGACGCCGCCCGAACCGTCGTGATCATGTGCGGCGCCGGCTGCCGCGGCGCTGCCGACGAATTGCGCGCCTTATCCGATCGGATTAAGGCGCCGCTCATTCATTCGGTCAAAGGCCAAGACATCATGGCTTACGACGATCCGGGCTGGATTGGCGGAATCGGCATGATCGGCACCAAAGCGTCGTACAACGCCGCTGTGCATTGCGACTTGTTCTTGATGCTCGGTACCGATTACCCGTATTCGGAATTTCTGCCGCACAAAGGCGCGGTCGCGCAAATAGACGATCGGGCGGAAGTGCTCGGACGCCGGGCGCCGACGGCGCTAGGGGTCTTCGGTTCGGTGCGGCCATCGCTAAAGCTGTTGCTCGACCGCGTCTCGACCAAAAGCGACACGAGATTTTGGGATCAAGTGAACGCCGAGCGCCCCAAATGGGACGCGATGCTCGACAAACAAGCCGACCCGAACCGGAGCAAGGATCGCACTCATCCACAGGCGGTGGCGCGGACTATCAGCGACTTGGCCAAGAAGGATGCGGTTTTTGTCTTTGACACCGGCCTGAACACGCTGTGGTCGGCCAATTGGCTGCGTCAGACCGGATCGCAGCGGATCATCGGCTCGTTCAACAATGCCGCGGTCGGAACGGCACTGGCCCAGGCCAACGGCATCCAAGCGCTCGATCGGTCCCGTCAAGTCATCGCGCTGTGCGGCGATGGCGGCTTCAACATGCTCATGAGCGAGTTTCTGACCGCCGTACACCACAAGCTGCCGGTGAAAACTGTGATCTACAACAATTCGGCGTTTGGGCTGATCACACTGGAGGCAGAAAGCATTGGCCTGCCCGCTTATCGAGAGGGCATCGAATTCCCCAATCCGGACTACGTCGCGCTTGCCAATGCCTGCGGTGGTCAAGGATTTCGCGCCGCGCGCCCCGGCGATTTGCGTGCCGCGATCGGCCAAGCTCTTGCGGTCGACGGACCGGCGATCGTCGATTGCGTCGTGGCGTCAAACGAAATTCCGAACTTTCCCCATCTCGAACTCGATAAGATCGGCAATTATGCAGTGGCAAAGATCAAAGAAGCCATGCTTGCATTCTGTGGTCGCTGACAACAAGCGAGCGCTTGTCGAAGGGAAACGAAGAGAAGCGGCATCAATACAACTGACCCTGATCGGCAGCTGCGCCGCATAATCGCTCCAGCGTTGCACCGCGGGCAATTCCTCGCTCGCGGCCTTGCCGCGCAAATAATGCGCGGCGTTGGTCACGACGCTTAAATCGATGCCGGCCTGGTGGTGCGCATCGAAAAAATTCTCCAGCACCATCGGACAGCCGCGCTCGCCCCATGACGGGCCGCTTTGGCCATCGTAGGTGCGGCGGTCGTCGGCCGCCTCTTCCGGGGTGTAAATATGCGCGTGCCAATCGATGATCATGGCGAACCCTTCAGCTGTTCCTGCAGCGCGCCGGCAACGCGCGCGATCACGGCGTTCCAATCGGCCAAGGCAAATTGCCGGAACACGCGCGCGGTCGGATACCACGGCGTGGTTTCGCCATCGCGCATCCAGCGCCAGTCCGGGGCGAACGGTACCAAAACCCAAACCGGCCGGCCCATCGCGCCGGCCAGATGCGCCGGCGCGGTGTCGACGGTGATGAGAAGATCGCACAGCGCCAACACCGCCGCCGTATCGTCGAAATGAGAAAGCTCGTCGCCGAGATGGGTCAGTTGCCTTGTCGCGGCGAGTTCCGCCGAATCGGCACTGCGCACATCGCGCTGGATGCTGATGAAGTTCGCTGGCACGGCCAATAACGGCGGCAATGCTGCCAGCGCGATCGAGCGATTGCGGTCGTTGTCGTGCGCCGGATTGCCGGCCCAGGCGATCGCAATGCGCGGCCGCGGCAGGTGTTCGATCCGCGCCGACCATTTTTGCAAATGCGCTTCATCTGCGGACAGATAGGGAATTTGCGCCGGCACCCCGGGCAATTCGGTCTTCAGGGCCAGCGGCAGCGAGCCGAGCGGGCAATGCATGTCGAAGGGGGGCGGCGCTTCGCCGCGCGCCACTGCCGCCGTGACGCCATCGAGCCGCGACATCAGAGATTTCAGCTCCGGCTGCACTTCAAGCACGACCTTGGCGCCTTGCGCGGCGATAAGCGGCGCGTAGCGCGCGAACTGGATCGTGTCGCCAAGTCCCTGCTCGGCGTGGAGCAGGATGGTCTTGCCGTTTAGTGGAAATTCGCCGAGCCACAAGCGCCGGCCGCGGCTCTTCTGCGCCGGCATGCCGGTACGGCGCCAGCGCCATTCATAATCGTCAAAGCCGCCGCGATAGTCGCCGATCGTGAGCAGCGCCAGCGCCCGGTTGAAATGGGCGTCGGCATTGTCTTTGCGGCGCGCGAGCACCTCGCCGTAGCTGGTGATAGCCTCATCGAAGCGCCGCAACTGCGCCAGCGCCATGCCGCGATTGAGCCAAGCCGTGACGTAATCGGGCGCCGCGGCGACGGCGCGGTCGTTGGCGGCAACCGCCTCGGCATAGCGGCGGAGCTTGATCAGGACGACGCCGCGGTTGAAATGCGCCACTGGATGATGCGGAGAGAGCGCCAGCGCCGCATCGAAATCGGCCAGCGCGCGTTCGGCATTTTCGAGCTTGGCTTGGGCGAGCCCGCTGTTCAGGCGCGCCTCGAAATGCTGCGGCTTGCGGGCGAGCACGGTCTCCATCTCGGCGAGAGCCTCGCGCGGTCGATCCAGCGCCAAGAGCGCGTTGGCGTGCTGATAGAGGATATCGGCATCGTCCGGCGCAAGCGCGCGGGCCTTGTCGAACGATTGCAGCGCGTCGGCCGGACGCTTGAGCGCGTATTGCGCCTGGCCGAAATTGCACCAGGCCGCCGCGATCCGCGGATTGACCTTGATCGCGGCGCTGAACAAACGCTGCGCTTCGCCGAACTGGCCCTGCTGCAGCTTGACCGCGCCGAGAAGATTGAGCGCATCGAAATGACCGGGCGCGGCCTTGAGTACGCGTGCGTAAATCCGCTCCGCCTCACGTAATTGTCCTTGCCGGTGCAAGGTCACGGCTTCGCCGAGCGCTTGGCCGAGATTGAAAGGGACCGAGCTCATCGCTGCGCACTCACAGTCGATTGATCCGGGCGATGCGGCGGGTGGTCTCGACCGGCGTTTCCACATCCGACCTGGTCTTAAGCGCCAAGGCGCGGCGCGCCGCCGGGCGTTCGAGACACCGCAAAAGCCAATTTTCAAGATTCGGCCAAGTCGACAAATCCATGTCGATGGCGCGGCTGATCACGGCCGCCACATTGAGATCAGCGATCGTGAAGTCCGGCCCGAGCAGATAAGGATTTTCCGATAGCGCCGCATCGAGCACTTTGAACGGCGCCGCAAGCACGCCGAGCGCTGCCTCGCGCAAAGCGGCATCGCGTTCGTCGGGCGGCAGGCGCACGGCATGCAGCGACCAGATATTGACGCCGCGGTCGACTTCGGCGATCGCCCAGAAGCTCCATTGCCAGGCCCGCGCCTCGTCTTGCGGACGCACGGGATATAGCGCGCCATGCGCATATTTCTTGGCGAGATAGAGCGTGATTGCAAGCGACTCCGTCAGCACAAAATCGCCGTCGACGATCAGCGGCAGCCGGCCATTGGGATTGAGCGCCAAAAATTCCGGCTTGCGCGCGCCAGCCTCGCCGATCTCGATCGGCACGTGCTCGTAAGCGAGGCCAAGCTCTTCGGCGACCCACAAGGCGCGGAAGGCGCGCGTGCGGGCGACGCCGTAAATCTTCAAGCCGGCCATCCGTCCTCCCTCGGCCCAACCACCATACTCGACAATCGGCATATTCGGCCAATATGCTTCGGCAGTGGAGCCGATTTGACATTCGCTACCCGCTAGTGCCGCGAACCCGAATGCGAATGTGAGAATCGGACCGCTAGATTTGGGGCGGAGACAATCATGACATCGGCGGGAAGCCGCGTCGTTTTTCTCACCGGCGCAGCGGGCGGCATCGGTGTTGCGATGACGGAGGCGCTGTTGGCTGCGGGCCATCGCGTCGCGGCCGTCGATCGCGACGCCAAAGCACTCGACCGGCTTTCGGCCCGCCACGCCGGGACCAGGGATCGCCTCCATCCCATTCTCGCCGATCTTGCCGGGGCGAACGGCTGCGCGGCGGCCATAGCCGCGGCGCGCGCGCGTTTCGGCGCAATCGAAGCAGTCATCAACAATGCCGGCATCGGCATGAGCAGCGTCCGGCCCGATGCCGAAGCGCGCGCTCCCGGAATTGAAGAACTCACGCCGGAAATTTGGGACGGCTTCATGGCGATCTTCGTGCGCGCGCCGCTCATCCTGGTGCGCGCCGCCTTGCCGGACATGAAGGAGCGCGGCTTCGGCCGCATCGTCAACAACACCACAAGCTATGTCACGATGCTGCGCGTACTGCCCTATGGCGCGGCCAAGGCGGGGCTCGAATCGATGTCGGCGGTTTGGGCCAAGGAGCTCGACGGCGCCGGCATCACAGTGAATGTGCTGGTGCCGGGCGGTCCGACCGATACGCCGCTGATCGCCGACGAATCCGGCTGGCCGCGCGACAAGATGCTTCGCCCGGAAATCATGGGCCCGCCTACGGCATGGCTTGTCTCGGACGAAGCCAAAAATTTTTCCGGCCGCCGCATCACCGCAGCGCGCTGGGACAAGACCTTGCCGGCAGCGGAAGCCGCGGCGCGCGCAAGCCGCGCCATCGGCTGGCCCGAGCTATCGGCCGACGCCGTCTGGCTGACCGGCGGCAAGAGCTAGGCGCAGCGCGGCTAAGCTCAAGCGCGGCGTGATCTCGTCATTGCGCTATTGCTCCTCGCAATGACGAATCAAACTTTGGCCGTCCGCTCCGTTGTTCACCCCAACGCAGCCGCGACGGCCTTGCCGCAAGCGACCGTGTTTGCCGCGCCGCCGAGATCGCCGGTGCGCAATTTCGGTTCGGAAAGCACGTGCTCGATCGCTTTGACGATCGAGGCGGCGGCGTCGGGCTCGCCGAGATGATCGAGCATCATCGCGCCGGACCAGATCTGTCCGATCGGATTGGCGATCCCCTGCCCGGCAATATCCGGCGCCGAGCCGTGCACCGGCTCGAACACGGAGGGAAATTTGCGCTCCGGATTGATGTTGCCGGACGGCGCGATGCCAATGGTGCCGGTGCAGGCCGGACCGAGATCGGAAAGAATGTCACCGAACAGGTTCGACGCCACCACCACGTTGAAGCGATCCGGCTTGAGCACGAACAGCGCCGAGAGAATATCGATGTGGTACTTGTCCCATTTGATATCGGGAAAATTCTTCGCCATGGCTTCGACGCGCTCGTCCCAGTACGGCATGGTGATCGCGATACCGTTCGACTTGGTCGCCGAGGTGAGATGCTTCTTCGGCGTCTTGCGGGCGAGCTCGAAGGCGAATTTGAGCACGCGATCGACGCCGATGCGCGACAGCACGGTTTCCTGCACCACGACTTCGCGCTCGGTGCCGGCGAACATGCGTCCGCCGATCGCCGAATATTCGCCTTCGGTGTTCTCGCGCACCACCCAGAAGTCGATGTCGCCGGGCTTGCGATTGGCAAGCGGCGACGGCACCCCCGGCATCAGCCGCACCGGACGCAGGTTGACGTATTGATCGAATTCGCGGCGGAACAGGATCAGCGAGCCCCACAGCGAAATGTGGTCGGGCACCTTGGCCGGCCAGCCGACCGCGCCGAAGAAGATCGCGTCATGGCGGCCGATTTTGTCCTTCCAATCCTCCGGCATCATGCGGCCGTGCTTCTCGTAATAGTCGCAGGAGGCGAAATCGAAATGATCCTGCCGCAATTCGAAGCCGAACTTCCTGGCCGCAGCTTCGAGCACGCGCACGCCCTCCGGCACCACTTCCTTGCCGATGCCGTCGCCCGGAACGACAGCCACGCGATAGACGCGATTGGTGGGCATAGGGTCGGTTCCCCTTTTTGGTTTGGTTTTTCTCAAGAGGAGCGGCACAGTAGCCGTGAAAAACGGCGAGCGCCATGGGCGTGGCCAGAAGCCGGGGGTTTGCAAGCAGTGCTACGCGCGGCGAAGAACCCGCCGGCCCTCATCGGCAATCAATTGAACACCGAAAGTCTCGGCCAAGCCGCCGCGTCCTTCGGGCGTCAGCCGCAGCGCGCGGGTATCGCGCATGCGGGTGAGCCATCCGCGCTCGAGGCAGCAGCGGCAAATCTCGGCGCCGACGAAACCCGCGAGATGGTAGCGCCGCTCGCTCCAATCGAGGCACGGCCGGCAATAGATGCGGCGGCTCTTCGTTTTCGACAGGGGCGTGGCACCGAAGCGCTGAAGCAGCCGGGCACCGCGGTCGGTCAACTCGCCGCCATCGTCGCTGATGACCACGTGCCCTGCGGCCTGCAGAGCATCGGCGATGGCGACGCCGAGCGTGCCCGCGATGTGATCGTAGCAGGTACGGGCAAAGCGTAGCGCCTCGTCGGCGGCCGAACGCGGCTGATGGCGCGGCGGCACCTCGATCGCGGCGACCGCCTTGATGCTTTCGAGCATCTGCGCAACCAGTGGCGAGGCGATCCGATAGTAGGCGAAGCGGCGCTTGCGCGTGACCGCAAGGAGCCGCGCCTCGACAAGCCGCGCGAGATGCTCGCTCGCGGTCGGCCGCGACACACGGGCGACGTAAGCGAGTTCGGTGCCGGTGAGCGATTGGCCGCCCATCAGTGCGGCCAGCATGGTGGCACGGGCGGTGTCGCCCACGAGCGCTGCGACCTCGACCAGATTGGCGGCTGCGACCATGTCACGCTTATAGCGCCGCCATCGTGCGGCCGGCAAGCAACGACAGTTCGGCGCGTGCCGAACCGTTTGTGCGCGACAGGCGCTACCATCGCCGCTACGGCTCAAGTCCGCGACAACTGCCAGGAGGACATCATGAAACGCACGCCGCTCCGCATCGAGCCGATCTCGACTTACCTGGAACGCTACCGCAAAGGCCCAAATCTGCGTGGTCCGGTCCATCCGGTCGTGGTCGCGGGCGAGCTCGTCTATGTCTCGGGACTACCGCCGTTCGACCCGAAAACCGGCGAGATCGCGCGCGTGCCGTTCACGCGCCAGGCCGAGCTGGTGCTCGAGCAGCTCAAGCTATGCCTGGAGACGGCTGGCTCGTCGCTGACCAAAGTCCTTAAGTGCAATGTCTACTGCACGCCGGATCCGACGCATTTCAGCGCTTTCAACGAAGTCTACGACCGGTATTTTCATACCGACGCGCCGGCGCGGATCTTCGTCCACGTTCCGTCATGGCCCGGACCGTTCGACGTGGAGATCGATTGCGTCGCGGTGATCTGAAGCGTGTGCTTCGCACCCTAGCGCCGCCGCGGCGTTGTCAAGGTGCATGGAGGATCGTACCGTAACCGTCATTGCGAGCGAAGCGAAGCAATTGCTTCGTCGCTTTGCGCCTCGCAATGGCGAGAGGAAACATGCGCCTCGGACTGTTCATGATGCCGGTGCATCCGCCAGGGCGCGTGCTGGCCGACACGCTCGCCGAGGACGAGGAGAAGGCGCTTTATGCCGACCGGCTCGGCTTCGACGAATTGTGGCTCGGCGAACATTTCTCCGCGACCACCGAGCCCATTCCGTCGCCGCTGATGTTCATGGCCGGCCTCGTGCCGCGCACCAAGAATCTCACCTTCGGCACCGCGGTGATCTGCCTGCCGAATCATCATCCGGTCAAAGTGGCGGCCGAGGTGGCGCAATTCGACCATATGAGCCGCGGCCGGTTCATGCTCGGCATCGGCATTGGCGGGCTCTATTCGGATTTCGAATTGTTCGACAACGGCGACCGCAAGGTGCGCGAGCGCAAAGTGATGGAATCGATCGGCATGATCGAGCGCATCTGGGCGCAGGATCCGCCCTACGAGCTCAAAGGCCAGTTCTGGAATGTGCAGTTGAAGGACGCCATCATTCCCGAACTCGGCATCGGCTTCATGCCAAAACCTTACCGCAAAGGCGGGCCGCCGATCTCGATGTCGGTGTCGAGCCGCAATTCGCCGACCGCGCGGGTGGCCGCGCAACGCGGCTGGGGCATTATTTCGGCCAACAATGTGCCGCGCCCGGCGCTGCCGGCGCATTGGGGGACGTACAGCAAGGCGTGCGCCGACGCCGGCAAACCGGCGCGTGGCGAGAATTGGCGCGTGGCGCGCAATGTCACGGTGGCGGCAAGCGAAAATGAAGCGCGCGACCGCGTCTTCAGCGAACACGGCTCGAACCGCTATTTCTACACTTACATGCGCGAAGTGCTGTCGCGGGTTGGGCTGCTCGGCTCGTTGAAACCGCAAACCGAGATGAGCGATGCAGAAGCGACTGTTGACGTCATCACCGAAGGCTCGGTGCTCTATGGCTCGCCCAAGACGTTTCTCGACAAGCTCGTCGCGCTGCGCGACGAAGCAGGCCCGTTCGGCACCTTATTGATGACCGGCCTCGACTGGAGCGGGGCGAACCGCGCCTGGGAACGCGAGTCGATGCGGCTCCTCGCGCAAGAGGTGATGCCGAAATTCCGCCAGCACGTCGCGCCGAAGGCGGCGGAGTGATTATGACAGAGCGCCTTGCGAGGGAGCACGAGCGCTTCGCAAATCTCGACAGGATGCGATACATTTTTGATGCGTATTTCGGAAAGGAAGCTGCCAAGCCATTTGAAGTCGTGGACGAGATCTATGCAGATATCGTTTCGTCAGCTGAAACTCTGATTCAAATAGCTTCGGCGAATCCTACCAGACAGGATCGAGAGGACGAAATGCCCCTGCGCAACATACTGGGTTGGGGATCACGGAAGCGGCCGGATGAGATAGACGTCAAGCTCGATAATTGCCTGAAAAATATTGAACAGACATGCCGACCTATCCTCGCTGAGCGTATTTCAAAAAGGTAACAGTTTTGGTCGGCACTCCTAGCCCGCACGAAGCGGTCAAGCGAAAACCAAGGCGAGGGAGACGCGATGCGCGAGCTTGCTTATTTCATCGGAAGCCTTGCCGGAGCGGCGATCATGACCGCCCTGGCAATTTTGGTTCGCCCCGAATCTCCGCTTTGGAAGGCAGTCTTATGGGGTGGGATAGGTACCTTCGGCTCCTCGCGCAAGAGGTGATGCCGAAATTCCGCCAGCACGTCGCGGCGAAGGCGGCGGAATAACCTCGTAGTTCGTCATTGCCGGACTTGTTTCGGCCATCCACGCCGTCATTGCAAGAAGCGAAGCGACGAAGCAATCCAGATCTCATCTGCTAAAGCTGGATTGCTTCGCTGCGCTCGCAATGACGACAGGGATAAACAAAAAGCCCCGCGGAAATCCCGCGGGGCTTTTTTCTTTAACGTCGATTATCGTGAAGAGGATGAAGAGTTCTTTGCGCATGATCTTATCCGAAAACCGGAAGACCACTTTTCGGGATCATGCGTTATCCGTCTTTGGCAGGCCTGGCAGCGTCCTACTCCCCACAGCCATGGTCAGAAACTGCGCTCCACTGACGCTCACTTCACATTCCGGTCATGGCTGCGAACCGGGGACCTTTGGCCCAAGTTGAACTTTTTGCCACAGTGCACGTTGATTTTGATCGCCGCTTTTAGTGCAAAGCCATAGCTCGACAACTTGATCAGCTGTGCCCGGGTTACGGTCAATCAAAAGCATATCGCCAACTAAACCTGACCAGGAAAGATAATTTTGTTCCGCAGGTTTAAGTCGTATATTGGCGATGCCCGCACTAAACTCGCCGCCGCGACCTCTTTTTCCTGACACGGCGTGGATTCCAGCGGCCTCTCCGACGGCCTGAATGCCCCATCGCCCTCCTTCGGCATGCATGCCATCACTGTCAGTATTCCCGTCAGGTAAAACATACCTCGCCTCGCCGCGCACACCTACCGAGCTATTGCCATAGCCCCTACCGAATACGCCTACATTTTTGGTGGTGAGGTTATTTATGTCGGGCGCGGGTACTTCCGCGCCGCCCGAAAGACCCATTACACCGACGCCGCCGAAGACTGCGGCTTGGTTATCCCCTCCATAGCCCCCTGCCCTATAACTCCCACACCCAAAGCATCTTCGCCGCCAAGACCGTGAACGCCGATCCCGTCATTTACTCCAATTCCCCGGACACCAATTCCAGTGCCGGCGCTACCGACTTGGCCGCCAATACCTTCAACACCGACGCCGACACCGTTCTGAACTACACCGGTACCCTGAATAGCCGTCACTGCATGATCAGGTGGAAAATAATCCTGGTCCCGGATCGCAGGTCTAACTTGCAAAATTATATCTCCGACAAAATCGTCGCTGTCGTCGTCCGTCGCGGCAATGAGTTCGGTCTGTCGTTGGACAAAATTCTGGTCTTCGAGGGATAAGTCGCCCATTGTATTTTTCTCCTCAAAAAATTATTTGATTATGCTTCGTCAGAAGGTTTGCACGTTCTCACGTAACGGCTTTATCATGAGCGGTTTGCAGACAATGTTGCGCAAGTCACAAGAAAAATAGTAGGACGGCGATCATATCTTTATCGTTGTCATCGGCAGCGGCACACGACTGTGCGCAGGGCCGCCTCAGAAAGGCGATGCTCGAGTTCACTCGCGGCACAAACAAAAAGCCCCGCGAAAAATTCGCGGGGCTTTTTTTGCTTAACACGACAATCGTTGAAGAGGAAGTCCGTCTTTGGCAGGCCTGGCAGCGTCCTACTCTTCCAAGCCTTGAGGCTTAGTACCATCGGCGCAGAGGACTTTGACGGCCGAGTTCGGAATGGGATCGGGTAGAGGCTCCTCGCTATGACCACCAGGCCGGCGAAAGACGGATGACGGAGGATAAATTTCCTCCGCGAAGCAAGCTGATTTTCGAATCCGACCTTTGTTTTTCGACAAAGGAAATGGACATCGACTAATGAGAGCGTTCAAGCCAATCGAGCGATTAGTACCGGTAAGCTGAACGCGTTGCCGCGCTTACACACCCGGCCTATCAACGTGGTGGTCTACCACGGCTCTCAAGGGAGAACTCGTTTCGAG
>Ga0126369_10000772_pt1 | contig 21452 bp, 21 predicted proteins | sample PanSoiMetaPlot_1_FD_109646 | JGI IMG/M metagenome (GOLD analysis project Ga0126369, IMG submission 109646) | Tropical forest soil microbial communities from Panama - MetaG Plot_1 | ecosystem: Environmental > Terrestrial > Soil > Tropical forest > Bulk soil | place: Panama | collected 2016-02-17 | reverse complement strand
TGCAGCGCGTTCAAGCTGGAATGCGCGCCTCGGCCGGCGGGGCCCCAGCCCCGCGACGGCCTGCAGCGCGCACTACACGCCGAGCCCGCATGCGAGAGCGGGTGGCGAGACAGGCGGAGCATGACGATGAAGCCGATCATCCTGCCCGAGACCCCGCAGCCGTCGCCCGCGCACGCGGAGCTGTGGTCGAGCGACGCGATCGCGCGCATGCTGCAGGCCCTCGACGTGCCCTGGGTATCGCTCGTGCCCGGGGCGAGCTTTCGCGGGCTCCACGACAGCCTGGTGAACCACACCGGCAATCAGCGTCCGCAGATGATCCTGTGTCTGCACGAGGGCGCCGCGGTCTCCGTGGCGCACGGCTACGCGAAGGCCAGCGGGCGCATGATGGGCACGATCCTGCACTCGAACGTCGGCCTGCTGAACGGCAGCATGGGGATCTTCAACGCGTGGTGCGACCGCGTCCCGATGCTGATCCTGGGCGCGACCGGCCCGTGGGACGCGGCCAAGCGCCGCCCGTGGATCGACTGGATCCACACCGCGTCCGATCAGGGCGCGCTCGTGCGCGGCTACACGAAATGGGACAACCAGCCCGCGTCGGTGCCCGCCGCGTACGACGCGCTGCTGCGCGCAGCGCAGATGGCCACGACGGCCCCGTGCGGGCCGACGTACGTCAACCTCGACGCCGCGCTCCAGGAGTCGAAGCTCGGCGCCCTGCCGCCCTTGCCCGATCCCGGGCGCTTCGGCGCCCCGGATTCGCCGCGGCCCGCGCCCGAGGCGATCGCGCGGGCGGCAGCGCTGTTGTCGGCCGCGGCTGCTCCCGTGATGCTGGTCGGCCGCGGTAAGCGCACCCTGGAAAGCTGGCGCGCGCGGGTCGCGCTGGCGGAGAAGCTCGGCGCTCGGGTGATGACCGACCTCAAGACCGGCGCGAGCTTTCCGACTCGCCATCCGTTGCACGTCGGTCCGCCCGGCACGTATCTATCCGAGGCCGCGGCGGCGGCCGTGCGCGAGTCCGACGTCATCCTGGCGCTCGACTGGATCGATCTGGCCGGCGCGCTCAAGCAGGTCTACGGCGACCGTGCCATCGGCGCGAAGATCGTCGCGGCTTCGTGCGACGTTCACGTCCATCGCGGCTTCAGCATGGACTACTTCGGCCTTCCGCCCGTCGACGTGAATCTCCTCGCCGAGCCCGACGTCGCGGTCCCGCTGCTGCTCGAGGCCTGCAAGCCGCGCGGCCACGCCACCGCGACGGCGAGCGCTCCGGATGGCGCTCGACGCACGTTCGACGTCTTGAGCCTGCGCGCGGTGGCGGCCGCGCTCAACGAAGCCACCGGCGGCATCGAGGTGTGCCTGACGCGGCTGCCGCTCGGTTGGCCGGGCGAGGCGCGGCACTTCGCACATCCGCTCGACTATCTCGGCGGCGACGGGGGCGCGGGAGTCGGAGCGGGCCCGGGCATCACGGTCGGGGCCGGTCTCGCGCTGAAGGGCTCGGGGCGGATTCCGATCGGCCTGGTCGGCGACGGCGACTATCTGATGGGGCTCACCGCGCTGTGGACCGCCGCGCACTATCAGATCCCGTGTCTGTTCCTGGTCTGCAACAACCGCTCGTTCTACAACGACGAGGCCCATCAAGAGCGCGTGGCGCGCATGCGCGGGCGCCCGGTCGAGAACAAGTGGATCGGCCAGCGCATCAATGAGCCCGACATCGATCTCGCCGCGCTCGCCGTCGCGCAGGGCGCCAAGGGCATCGGTCCTGTCACCGATCCCGAGCAGCTTCGGAGCGCGATCGCGCAGGGCGTGAAGGCCGTGCTGAACGGCGAGGTATGCGTGATCGACGCGCGCGTGCGTCCCGGCTACGATGCCGACATCAGCGGCGAGCGGGCGACGCGCCAGGAGCCGGTTGGGCGAACATAGGGGCGCGGGAGCCGCCGGTCGATCACCGGCAGCTCCCGCTTTGACCTTCGCGGGTCGACGTCAGGGCGCCTGGACTTCTTTGAAGACCGGGATGATCGACAGCATGCTCTTCGCCCCGCTGGCATCCTGGACGTAGCGCGCCTCGACCTCCGCGCCGGGACGAACGTCGGCCATTGCGACTTGCGCCGACGGCCCGATCGTCACCCGGTCCCGATCCTCGATCACCACTTCTGCCCTCGCCGCGTCGACGTCGGTCACACGTCCGCGGACGCCCGTCTCGTAGCCGTTGTGGACCCACATCGGCGCGGCGATCGCAGTCGTGGCGACCAGGACGGACAGCGGTACGAGCCTGAACACCCATTTCGTCATGCGAGGTCTCCTCTCGTATGAGTCTGGGGCCGCGCACGGCGGCCCTCAGGTGTTTCCGCAACAGCCGTGCCAGCGTTAACCGCGCAATTGCCGAGGCTTGCGAGCCGGGAGCCTGTTGCGGTGCTGACGGCGAGGTGTAACGGTTACACACCCGCGGCCTGACACCGATGCCGCGATTCGCTCGCGCCGCGGATATGGCAAGGTAGGGCGGGCGCGGACGATCATACCGGACACCAGGGGAGACGACGATGGCGCGACTGACTCGCGACGACGTGCTGAAGAAGGCGGAGGCGCTCAAGAACTGGGGCAAGTGGGGTGCCGACGACGAGCTCGGCGTTCTGAACTACATCACACCCGAGGACATCGTCAACGCGGCCGGGCTCGTGAAGAAGGGCAAGGTGTTCCGCCTGGGTCTGGCGCTCGACGAGAACGGACCCCAGCGCGGCATCTTCGGTGGGCGGTGGAACCCGATGCACCAGATGCTCGCGACCGGCACCGACGCCGTCGCCGGCAAGCACGACGTCACCCCGGGCCTGCGCTACGCCGACGACGCGATCAACCTGCCGACCCAGGCCGCCACCCAGTGGGACGCGCTGTCGCACGTGTTCCTCGTCGACAAGATGTGGAACGGCTATCCGGCCACGCTCGTCGACATGCGCGGCGCTCACAAGAACAGCATCGACAAGTTCGCGAGCAAGATGGTCGGACGAGGCGTCCTGCTCGACGTCGCGCGCTGGAAGGGCATTGCCTGTCTGCCCGACGGCTACGGGATCACGGTTGCCGAGCTCGACGCCACCGCGCGCGCACAGAACGTCGCCGTGCGGCGCGGCGACTTCGTGATCGTCCGTACCGGCCAGATGGAAGATCGGCTGGCGCGCGGCGAGTGGGGCGGCTACGCCGGCGGCGATGCGCCGGGCCTGGCGTTCGAGACGGTCGACTGGATCCACGCCAAGCAGATCGCCGGCATCTGCAGCGACACGTGGGGCATCGAGGTCCGGCCGAATGACACGGGTCCCGACGTCTTCCAGCCCTGGCACTGGGTGACGATCCCCGCGATCGGGATCGTGCACGGCGAGATCTTCTACCTGAAGGAGCTCGCGGAGGACTGCGCCGCCGACCGCGTCTACGAGTTCTTCTTCTGCGCGCCGCCGCTGGTCATCACGAGGGGTACCGGCTCGCCGATCAATCCCCAGGCGATCAAGTAGACGCTCAGCGCAGGTGGCCGACCACGTCCTTCTGGCACTCCACGAACGGACCGCTCAGCGGATCACGCGGGCGTGACAGCGTCACCTTCACCTCGGCTTTCACCGTACCTGGATGCGGCGTGAGCACGACGATCCGATCGGCGAGGTACACCGCCTCGGCGACGTTGTGGGTCACGTAGACGATGGTCTTCCGGGTCTCGCGCCACACGTCGACCAGCAGGCGCTGCATCTCGTCGCGGGTCAGAGCGTCGAGCGCCGCGAACGGCTCGTCCATCAAGAGGACAGCCGGATTGTAGGCGAGGGCGCGCGCGATCGCCGCGCGCTGCTGCATCCCACCCGACAGCTCGTGCGGATAGGCGCCGGCGAACGACTCGAGCTTGACGAGGCCCAGGAACCGCTGGGCGGTCTTCGCGCGCTCGTCACGAGGCACGCCCTTCATCTCGAGACCGAACTCGACGTTGCGCTGGGCCGTGCGCCAGGGAAACAGCTGGGCAAAGTCCTGGAAGACGACGCCACGGTCGAGCCCGCGCCCGCTGACTGCGCGGCCGCCGATCAGCACTTCGCCCGTCGTCGGCGCGAGGAAGCCGGCCAGGATGTTGAGCAAGGTCGTCTTGCCGCAGCCGCTCCGTCCCACGACGCAGATGAACTCGGATTCGGCGACACCGAAGCTGACCTCACGGAGCGCGGTGACCGCGCGCTCGTTGGCCTTGTACTCGTAGGTGACGCGTCGGATCTCGATGTGGTCCACAGGTGCTCGCTCACGCCCCCGCGGTGCGGATCATGCCCCACCGGCCCACGGTACGACGCTCGACGGCCTGGAAGACGAGCCGCTCGAACGCGAGCCCGAGGATGCCGATGACCACGAGCGTGCTCAGCATCACGTCGGTCCGGAGGAACTCCTTCGAATCGAAGATCACCCAGCCGAGGCCCCAGCTGGTCGCGGCGATCATCTCGCCTCCGACCACGGCGATCCACGAGCGGGCGAACGCCTGGCGGAGCCCGGCGATGACGAACGGCAGCGACCCGGGGAGCACGACCTTGCGGAAGAGCTCGCCCCCGCTCGCGCCCATGGTCTCGGCGGCGCGAACCCAGATGCGGTTGATCGAGCGGACACCGGTCCACGTGTTCAGGATGATCGGGAACGTGGCCGCATAGAAAACCAGGGCGACGCTCGCCGCGTTACCCAGGCCGAACCACAGGATGAAGACGGGTACCCAGGCCAGCGACGGGATCGGGGAGAGCACGCTCACCAGGGGAAGCACGAATCGCTCGACCGGCTTGTAGCGCCCCATGAGGATGCCGACCGGTACGCTCACCAGCGCGGCGAGACCGAGCCCCCACAGGATGCGATAGAGCGTGTAGCCGATGTGCACGAAGATGGTACCGCTGACGACCATCTGAACGAGCGCGGGAACGATCGCCGCCAGCGAGGGCGACAGCGCCGGGGAGAAGAGACCGCTCCGCGCGAAGACCTCCCAGATCACGGCCGCCAGGCCGAAGGAGGCGGCCGTGCCGAAGACGAACCGCTTCATCGCTCGAGCATCCCCCACCGCACGACGGTGAACTTCTCGATGCGCTCGAACACGAGCTTCTCGAGGCCGAGCCCGACGAGACCGATCACGGCGATCCCGGCCAGCATCACGTCGGTGTTCAGGAACTCCCGAGCGCCGAAAATCAGCCAGCCCAGGCCGATCGAGACCGAGGTGAGCATCTCGACGGCGATCAGCACGCGCCACGCGCGCGCCAACCCGAGCCGGAGCCCGGTGAGCACGTAGGGGAGCGCGCCCGGCAGGACGATCTTCCTGAAGAGCTGGCCATCGCTGGCGCCCATGGTCTCGGCCGCGCGAATCCAGATGCTCTTCACCGCCTTGACGCCTGTCCACGCGTTGACGACGATCGGAAACGTCGCGGAGAATCCCACGAGCAGCACGGCGGGGAGATTACCGAGACCGAACCACAGAACGAACAGCGGCGCGTAGGCGAGGCCGGGAATCGCGTTCCCGACGCTCACGACCGGAACCAGCAGATCTTCCGCCCATCGATACCGGCCCATCAGCATCCCCATGGTCACGCCGACGAGCGAGCCGAGGAGGAAGCCCGCGGCCAGACGCAAGAGCGTCTCGAGCGCGTGCAGCGGCAGGATGCCCGTGACGACGAGACGGACGAACGCCGACGCGATCGTCTCGATCCGCGGGAAGAGGCGCGGGGGAAACGGGCCGAAGATCGCGAAGCCTTCCCAGAGGATCGCGACGACGACGAATGGAAAAAGAAGCTGCACCAGCGCGAGGGCCGCGCGTCGCAGGTAGAGCGTCGTCGGCGGGCGGAACAAGGGCCGCTAGCGCGCCGCCTTGGCCCTGGCCAGGAGATCCCGGTTCAGCGCCTTGGCGATGTCCGGCATGGTGCTGATGCGCCCTTCGCCCGCGCCCGACTGGAGATCCTTCGCCTGATCGACGAGGTACTTCTCCATCTGCGGCGTGAGGTCGGGCTCCCACTTCATCCGCTGGAGCGCCTTGTCGATCACGGCGACCGGGATCTCGCGGCCCAGCGACTTCTGCTCCTCGACGTACACCGCCGCCGCCTTCTGAGGCTCCTCCCGGAGGAACCTGACCGCGCGCAGCCAGCCGCGCAGGTACGCCACCACGGCCTCAGGGTTGTCCTTGATCACCTTGTTGGTGGCCGTCAGCATGAACGGGAGCGGATCGTACTTGCAGTAGTCCTCGACGATGCGCAGCGTCCCGTCGTGCTCGCCGATGGAGCTGTACGGCTCGCCGAGCGAGGCCATGTCGATCGCCTTCGCGATCAGACTGGGCAGCATGTCCTTCGGGTCCGGAATGTTCGCGACCTGAAAGTCGCCGGGCTTGAGGCCGGAGCTTTGCGCGACGCGGGTCATGAAGACGTACTCGGTGATCGTCCCTTTCGGGAGGCCGATCCGCTTGCCACGGAGCTGGCTCACACTGTTGATGTCGGAGCTCTTGAGCGCGACGACGTGGGTCGCCCCGCAGATCATGGAGTTGACCGCCACGGCGGTGTACGGAACGCCCTTGTCCAGACCGATCAGGAACGGCGTGGGGGCGGTCGCGTTGATGTCGATCGCCCCGGCGATCATCGCGTCGCGACCCTCCTTGCCAAGGAAGAACTTGCGATGCTCGACCTCGAGCCCCGCCTGCTTGAAGTACCCCTGCCGGATGGCGATGACGTCGGGCGCGCCCATGATCGACGCGTGAACGCCCAACCGGATCTTGAGCGGCTTGGCTTGGGGAGTCGCCGTTTCGATGAATGTCACGAGGCATCCGAACGCGAGGATGCCGACAATTGCGAGCCCGATGGAGCGTTTCATGGCTTCCTCCGGGAGGGACAGGGTTCGTCGAGACTTGGCGGACTCTAGACGGCCGCGCGAAGCCTTGTCAAGGCACGGCAGGGGCCGGAGATGCTACGATCCCGGCCCGAAGGAGAACTGCCAAATGACACAGAACGGTGCCCTCGCGAAGAACATGCGGCTCCTCGGCCACAACGATCTGGGCGGCTTCGGCAACTGCGGGGAGGGCATGGCGATCCAGCTCGCCCGCGATGGGCGGCGCGTGATCTGGCTCGGCCACGAGTCGGCGCCGAAGAACTTCACCGCGGTCGACGTGACCGATCCGCGCAAGCCCTCGGTCATCGTGCAGACCGATCTGCCTCACGGCGACATGCGCTCGAACAATCTGGACCTCGTGGGCGATCTGCTGGTCGTCCCGTACCAGACGGCGCGCGTCGGCATGAAGCCGGCCGGTGTCGAGTTCTTCGACGTGACCCACCCGGGCAAGCCGCGCTCCGTCGCGTTCTTCGACGCCTCCGGGCCGCACTCGCGCGGCGTGCATCACCTGTGGTTCGTCGACGGGTCTTATCTGCACCTGGCCAGCGGGGCGCCGGACTTCAAGCCGCGCAATCCGAAGGACGATCAGTTCTACCGCATCATCGATGTCCGGCAGCCCACGCGCCCCACCGAGGTCGGCCGCTGGTGGCTTCCCGGCACGCGCGATGGTGATCCCGAGCCGCCGCCGGCGCGGCATCCCAAGTTCGACTCCGGCTATCGCGCCCACAACACGAACGTCTACCCGCGCCGTCCCGACCGCGCGTGGGTCGGCTACATCGACGGCGGCGCGATCGTGCTCGACATCTCGGACATGTCGCGGCCGCGCATGCTGAGCCGGTGGGACTATCATCCGCCGTACCCCGGCTTCACCCACACCTTGCTCCCGCTCTTCGACCCGCAGCTCGTGATCGTGTCGGACGAAGCGACCGCCGAGGGCGGCCGCGACTGGCCGAAGCTCGTCTGGGTCGTCGACATCCGCGACGAGACGAATCCCGTGACGCTCTCGACCTTCCCCATCCCGGCGGTGGCGGAGTTCGGCGGACGGGGCGGACGCTACGGCGCCCACAACCTGCACGAGAACCGGCCCGTGGCGACGAATCTCGTCAGCGAGCAGCTGGTCTTCGGCACCTACTTCAACGGCGGCGTGCGCGTCCACGACGTCTCCAATCCATTCCGGCCCGAAGAGGTCGCCTACTACGTGCCCGAGCCGCCCCCCGGCTCTCGAGCCGGCGCGGTGCAGATCAACGACGTCCTCGTCGACGAGCGCCGAGTCGTCTACGCGGTCGATCGCCTGATCGGCGGCCTCTACACCCTGGAGTTGCAAGTCTAAAGCGATTGAAGAGGCCGCCGGCCGCTGAGAAAGGCCCAGCTGCGAGGCGGCGCCCGAAGGCTGCACGCGAGCCGTACTCCCCTGTACGGTGAGCGTGCAGCCGAGGGCGCCAACGAAACAGATGGGCCTTGATCGGCGGCCGGCTACGCGGCGCGAGCTGGCGTCTCGCGGAGTCGCTGATCGACCGTGGTCCAGTCGACGTTCTTCAGGAACGCGTCGACGTATTTCGACCGCTCGGTCGCCTTGTAGTCGCGCATGAACGCGTGCTCCCACACGTCCATGACGAGGATAGGCTTCCAGCGCGCGGGGATCCCGTCCTGGTGAAGGCTGATCCACTGGTTGACAAGGTGACCGTTGGCCGGATCCTCGTACAGGATCACCCAGCCGATCCCGCGCATGCCGCCGATCGCCTGAAAGTTCTGCTGCCACTGATCGACTGATCCATAGGTTTCGATGAGCGCGCGCCCGAGTGCCTGCCGGTCCGAGGGCCGCGCGTCGCCACCCGGCTTCAGGTTGGAGAAGTAAAGCTCGTGCAAGACCATCCCGTCGTACTCGTACGCGAGCCGGCGGGTGCCCTCGGCAAGACTGAAGTCCTTGCCCGACTGCCCCTGCTCGGCGCGCATTTCGGAAAGCTCCTGCACCAGCGAGTTCACTTGCTTGACGTAGCCGGCGTAGAGATCGAGATGCTCGGCAAGCTGAGCATCCGAGATCCCGGTGAGCCCGTTGAGGTGATTGAACGTCTTGGCTGTATACGTGGCTCGGCCGTCTCTTTTCATCTCCTTCACAAACCTCCTCGCTGCGTCTTTGGAAGATCCGTGCCAGCGGCCGCGAGCAAGAACTCGCGGGCACGATCCATGCACAACCTCGAAGCGGTGGGAGGTCGCACTTCAAGGAAGTCGACGTGAACGGACCGCAGACGGAGGAGAGATCGGATGATTTACTACGCGCTCGTCTTCTTGATCGTGGGGCTCGTGGCCGGTGCGCTCGGATTATTCGGCATCGCGGCGCTCGCGGGGCAGATTTCGTGGATTCTGTTCCTGATCGGCATCGTTTTGCTCGTCATCCACCTGGCGAGCGGGCGCAGAGTGCCGATACGTTGAGCGCCGAGACCTGGTAGTTCTTTCTCGGTAGATCGCTCGGTCGTGTAACAAGTACTCGGGCGCGAGGGCGATGGCGTCGAGTCGGGCGCCGTCGCCCCGCGGCCCTTCGACCTCCATACCGCGAGACTCACGGCCGATCGCGAGCCCAGTCGAGACCACGGTGGCCCGGCTGGGCCGTGAGTCGAAGGGCTCGCGACCCGTCGGCGCCCATCACGGTCAGCCCGACCTCCGCCGAGCGGGCGCTGCCCCCGCCGAGAAATGCGATGTGACGGCCGTCCGGCGACCACGCGGCGACAGGCAAGTCCTCTCCCAGCGATGTGATCGACCGGAGGTTGCGCCCATCGACGTCGACCGTCCAAAGTTCCCACAGGTCGCCGTTCGCGTAGGCGAGCGACGGCCGTACGAGACCGGGAAGACCGAGCCTCCGCAGAGCGCCGAGCGAGCGCGACGGGGAACTCTGCGGCTGGCCGACCGCGGCGAACACGAGGCGCCTTCCGTCGGGAGCGAAGCGCACGGCGAAGAGCTTGTCGAAGACGCTCGCGCTCACGATCTCGCGCCCGCCGTTGCCGTCGAGCGCGCTCCACCACAGCGCTTGCCCACGGGCGGGCGGCGCCGCCGAGCGGACGTAAGCGAGCCGGCGACCATCGGGCGAAGGGCTCGGGAACTCGCCGTCGGCCACCACGCGCGTGCGTGAGCCCGTTCGCACGTCGATCCGATCGATGCCCACGCCTCCGCCGCCCTGTCGAACATAGGTGGCGTAGACCGCCGCGCCGTCGGCCGACCACGCAGGATAGAGAAACGCGGCCCCGGGCACGTCGTGCGCGATCAGCGATCCGCTCCCCGTTCCATCCGCATTCATCACGTGAAGATCGGTGCCGTCGGGCACCGGGATACGATCGCCTCCGGGCAAACGATAGTACGAGAAGACGATGCGCTTACCATCCGGCGCCCATGCCGGATTGCTCGAGAACTCGAGCTGGTCGAAGCGGGTCAGCTGCCGCGGTCTTCCCTCCGGCAGCCTCACGATCCAGAGGTTGTTGTCGAAGTCGGGGCCGAACACGAGAAGGCCGGCGGGCGCCCCTGACACCTCGGCCGCCGGGGCTGGTGCCGCGGGCGGCGCACGTCGAGGCGGCGCAGGAGCGTCGGCCGGCGGCGCCGCGGGAGTCGGCGAGGCCGCTGACGCATCCCGTGCGAGGGACGCCGCCGGGGCGGGAACGAACGTCCACAGATACGCGATCACATCCCGGCGATCCCGTGAGTCGAGCCGGTCGGCGAAGCCGACCATCGACGTCCCCGCGACGCCGTGCGTGATCAGCCACAAAAGCTGCTCGTCGCCATGCCACCGGACGTGCAGGGTGAGATCGGACGGCGGCGGCAGGAGCGAGGGCGCCGCAGGACCGTTTCCGTTCCCGCCGGCGCCGTGACAGACGCTGCACTGGCTCGCGTACACGCCGCGGCCGCGCTCGAGTCTCGTCGAGCTCACCGCGGGACGGACCGCATTGGCCAGCGACGCGCGGAGCCCCGCGAGCTGAGCGGCGCTCACATCGGGCACCTCGACCCGGAACACCGCGCCGGCATCACTTCCGCTTTGCCGGCTGACGCCGATCCCGATCTGCGCGATCCCTGGCATGCCGAGGTAGAAGCCTTCGGCCTCCCAGACGCCGGCCTCGCGCGGAGCCGGAATCACGTGAGTGCGTCCCATGTTCATGCCTTCCATCGTGAAGGTCATGGTGACCTGTCGCACATCGGCGGGCGGAGCGCCCGCGTGATCCGCCAGGGCGACGCGAAATCGGCTCACGCCGATCCAGCTCGGATCCACCGTCAAGGTGACGCGCAGCGGCCCGGCCTGGCGCGCCATCTCCACCGGCGAGGGAAGCTTCGTCGTCCCAGGCGGCGGCAGGCTGCCGAGTAGCCCCACGACCAGCAGCAGACCGAGGGCTACCAGGATCTCGCCTCCGACCAGCCCTCGCATACGGCGAACAACCCGTGCGTCCGTCGAGGCCGCGCCCGCCGCGACCTTCGTTCTTAGACGCAATCGATTGACGGCGGCCAGACCGAGCAGCGGTACGAGCAGCGCGAGCTTCAGCAAGAGGCTCTGTCCGTACGCCGTTCTGAGGACCATCGCGGGGCTCCCGATCTGGACGTACGCGGTGAAGAGGCCGGTCGCGAGCAGCACGATCACACTCGCGAGCGCGACTCCGGAGAACCTCGGCACCAACCCCTTGACGAGATCGCGGGCGAGCGCGTGACGCTCGCCGTCGGCGTCCGTCAGCAGCGCACACCGGAGCCACAGGAGGAGCTGGAGGAGCCCCCCGAGCCAGACGGCACCCGCGGCCAGATGCAGCGCGTCCACCGCGATCGCCACCGGCCAGGGTCCTCGAGCACCTGCGGCGTGGCCGGCGAGCGAGGTGCTCACGAGGAGCACGGAGCCGATGCCGGCGGCGCATCGAGCACTCCACGGCCCGCGCGCCGCCTTGGCGCCGAGATGAGTCAACGCGAGAAGGCCCGCGAGCAAGAGGCCGAGTATCGTGCGGACCCACCAGACCGCGGCGAAGCGACTGCCGAAGAGGACCGCGCGAATCGTGGTGCTGTCGAGCGCCTGCCGCAGACGTGTCTCGCTCACCGCTTCGATCTGCGCGGCGGCCGCGAGGATCTGGCCGACGGCGAGCAGGGTCGCGAGCGTGAGCGCCGTCTGCCAGGCGCCGGACGGCAGAAGATCGGTACCTTCGCGAGCGAGACGGGCTCTCGAAACGGGCCGGAGCACGAGGAGCGTGAAGAGGGGAGCGCCGGCGAGGCCGAGCGTCGCGAGAAGCACGAGCCAGCGCCCGATCGTCTCGAGCATCGAGAGCGTGGGCGCTCCGGCGCCGAGCAGCAAGGCCGCCGGCGGCGGCGCCTGTGCGAAGCCGACGACGAACCAGTACGTTCCCCGCACCACGTGGTTGTCGGCCGAGATGACCCGCCAGCGAACGGCATAGGCGCCCGGCGGCAGCGGTCCTGGGTCGAGCTCGACGCGCGCCGCGTCTGCCGCGGCGACTCGAGCGGCCGAGCTTGCCACGCGACGGCCCTGAGCGTCGAGGACGATCACCGCGTTGCCATCGATGCTGACCGGCTCGGTGAATTGCAGCGAGAGTCGTCGCGGTGCTTGATCCGCCGGCGTTACGGCTCCAGGAGCGGGATCACTACGACTGAGGAGCGCGTGCCCGTGCGCGGCGCGCGGCGCTCCGATGAAGGAAACGCTCGCCAGCAGCATCGCCGCGAGCAGCCGGCGGTACCGGCGGGCGAGTGCCCTCACCGGGCTGCGCGGCGCCAGGCCGAGAGTGCGAGCGCCACCGCGAGCAACGCGCCGATGAGCGCGGCGCCCGCCAGCATGGCCGTGGGGCCGAGCTGATCGCCCGGGCGACTGATCGCGGTCACCGCGGCCGGGAACTCGGCGCTCGGCGGACCGATCCAGTGGATCTCGCTCCCGTCCTGATGCGTCTGGATGAGCTTCCAGGCCATCTCGCCTGGCGCGTCGGGATTGCGGGCGAGGAGACCGACCGCGACGAAGTGGCCCGGCGGCAGCACACCGCCCTCCCAGATCGCACCGACGATCCGGCCTTCACGGTCGCGCTGCACGGTCGATCGCCAGCCCGAGACCGCTTCGATCTCGCTGACCCGGAGGCCGTCGGGAAACTTGATCTCGATCCGCGTCGTCGGGATCGCCTTCTCGGTCGGAATCAGCAGAGCGTAGCGCTGCACGACGGCCGGCGCGCCCTCGGCCGGAAACACGAAGACGTGGGCCTCGACCTGCGAGAGCGCACCGCCCAGCCAGATAGCGGCGGCGACAGCGCTCGCGGCCCAGCCGGAACGCACGGCGAGGGCCTTATCGCGCTCCCGGCATCGGCGCCCGAGGCGGCAGCGGGCCCGTGTAGCGCAGCACCGTCACGCCGCCGCCGTTGCCGTCGCTCACGTAGATGAGATTCGTCTTGGGATCGATGTACGCCTCGCGGGTGTGGCGACCGACCTGACGCGGGACCGAGAAGTCGGGGGAGATGAAGTACCCGACCTCTTTGGGACTGAACGGGTTCGAGATGTCGAAGGCGCGGAGTCCCTGGTCGTACCAGGCCTGATAGAAAAGGCTCCCGTGGCCTCGCGGATCGAAGTACGGCAGGTGCGCGGACTGCTGGCCGGCGGGACACACGAACTTGCCCGCCGCGTGATCGTACTGATCGTCGACTCCCGCTACGTGAATCGTCGACAAGACCTGGATGGCCTTCGGGTTCGAGATGTCCAGGATCCAGACGAAGCCGGGCGGACACGAGAAATGCTCGTCGGTCATCACCATGAGGCGCGGCAGCGCCTCGCCCTCGTGGGGCACGGGCGCGGCCGTGTGTGCCCCGGGACAGCATCCGGGCGGGGTACCGGGATCGCCGTTGAACGGCGGCGAGTAATCGAACACGCCGATCGTCGACGGCTTGGTCGGGTCGGAGATGTCGAGGATGATGGCGCCGGCATCGCGATAGGCGACGTAGAGCCGCGTGCCCTCCTTGATCGCCTCGTGGCACGTGACGTATTGCTGCGTGCCGTTGGGATTGAGCTGGTTCATCTCGGAGAACGTCTCGCCCGAGTGCTGGCCCGTGACGTGAAAGCCGCCGACGACCTTCGGGGCGCTCGGCGTCGAGTAGTCGATGATCGAAAGCTCCTCGTGGCGCGGCTTGGAGCGCTCGGAGGTGCCGCAGGCATAGACGTAGCGCGCGTCCATCTCCATGCCGTGGGTCAGGCCGCCCGGGTTGCTCCACTCGGCCACCTTGACCGGGCGGCGGGGATCCGACACGTCGTGGAACGTGACGCCACTCTTGACCGCGGTCCCGCCGGTCGGCTTGTTCGGATTCTCCGGGCTGGCGCTGTGCCCGAGGGCCAGGATCTTTCGATCGCAGTCGACGCGGAGGTAAGCGTTGCGCGTGCCCGGGTTTCCCGCGATGAAGGACAGCGGCTCCATCGCCGCCGGATTGCTCACGTCGACGATGAGCGCGCCGAAGAGGGTGGGATTGTAGCCGGCAAAATATCCGATCGTGCCGCAGATGCGCATCGTGTTGAATCCGGCGCCGGGCGCGCCCGGCACGAGCCATGCTCCGCGAAAGTAGCTATGGCCGACGATCTCGAAATTCTTGACCGTCGAGAACTGCCGGTAGCTCGCGAGGTCGTTCAGCTGGAACATGTCGCGTCCACCGGGATTCGGGACGGCCGGCGCGGCCTGCTGCGCCCAGAGGGCCTGCGGCGCGAGGAGCGCCACCACGATCGCGAGAGCGAGCGCGAGCGCGCGCGACGATGGACGCATGGCGACGCCTCACTTTCGCCCGAGCTCGGCCACCGCCCGGTCGCGATACGTGAAGTTGAAGAAACGATTCTGCGGCAGCAGGTCCTTGTACTTGAGATAACCCTGCTCGGCGGAGAGCCGCTGCATCGAGTCGAGCACGGCCAGGTCCATGTCGAGGTTCGGGTCAAGGACGTGGGCCCGCGCGCGCCGGATGACGTCGGCCTTGGCGCCGGTGTACTTCACCATCAGGTCGATGTTGCGCTCCTGCTTCCAGCCGTTGTCGAGCGCCAGATCGCGCGCGGCCTTGAGGTAGGCCACCATCACCTTGTGGGCGAGCTCCGGGTTCTTAGCCGCCCACTCCTTGTTCCAGAGGATCGCCGTGATCGGCGTGGCCTTGGCGCCGGCGGGGCGCGGCAGCGGCCGGACGGCCACGCCACGCTCCTCGGCCAGGGTCGGGAACGGCTCGGTGAGAATCGCCGCCTCGACCGCGCCGGTCTCGAGGGCCGGCACCATGTCGGGGAAGGGCATGATCTTGATCTGCACGTCCTTCAAGCCCAGGCCATCACGCTTGAGCGCCTGGTCGAGCATCCACTCGACGGCGGCGCCGCGCACGTTCAGCGCCGCCGGCTTGCCCTTCAGATCGCCGATGCGCTTGATCTCTTTCTCCCAGGACGCCTTGCGTACCGTGAAGTAGTCCTCCATGTAGCCCGAGTGCAACGGCGCGACGAACTCCACGGGCAGCGACGCCGCCACGGCGTTGAAGCCCGCGGCGCCCATGCCGGTGCCGCCCATCGTGAGCTGACCAGTCGCGACCTGCGAGAGGATCTCGCTGCCGCCGCTCATCTTCACCGTCTCCACGGCGACGTCGGCGGCGGGCAGATGCCGGTCGGCCATGATGTAGAGCGCCGCGAACGAGTCCGACGGGACGTAGCCGACTTTCACGACGGGCTTCGTCTGCGGCGACACCGGCGTGGCCGCGGCAAGGCCTGCCAGGCCGATCGTGGCCAACCAGACTCGCACTCTGTGCGTCACGCTCATCGACGCCTCCGTACGGTCACGCATGTAGGGTGAGCTACGGCGATCAACCGAGGGACTGGACGATCCGAGCGATCTCGCCGGGCTCGGGCACCCGGCCGGCTTGCCGGCGCGAGAAGACGGGGCGGCCGTCGACGAGCACTGTGAGCTCTCTGAGGCCGCCCCAGCTGATCCTCGCGGCCACGCGGAGCGTCGACTGGAGCTCTTCGCGGAGGCGTACCGCCTCGCGCCTCAGATCAACTCAGAGCGCGCAGCGCTTGATCTCGACGTTCGGCACGCGCGTGTTGTAGACCACATCGCCGGGGAAGGCAAGCGCCTTGACGAGACCCGCAACGCCGCTGTATACCCCTCGACACGCCGGATCGCTGGAGGCGGCGGGAACCCTCGACGTCGTCGAGCGGTTACTGGCCCAGCATCACACGACGTCGGCCGCACGGACGGTATCGAGCTCGGCATTCAACCCACGAGGAGGAGACCATGAGAACGCAACGGCTCGTGTCCCTGGTCGTCGGCGGAGCACTGATCCTGGGCGCGTCGATGGCGAGCGCGCAGCAACCGGCCGCGGCCCCGCCGCCTCCGCCGCCCTACGGAACCCCGATCACGCTCGAGCAGGCGAAGAAGGTCATGGCCGGCGCGGAAGCCGAGGCGAAGAAGAACAGCTGGAACGTCGTCATGGTCGTGCTCGATTCGGGCGGCAATCTCGTCATGCTGCAGCGAATGGACGGCGCGCAGTTCGGGAGCATCGAGGTCGCGAAGGAAAAGGCCTACTCGGCGGTGGCGTTCCGCCGGCCCACGAAGGTGTTCGACGACGCGCTCGCTCAGGGCGGCGCCAATCTCCGCATCCTCAGGCTGCCCGGCGGGAGCCCGCTCGAGGGCGGCATCCCGATCGTCGTCGACGGCAAGCTCATCGGAGCGGTCGGCGTCTCCGGCGTCCTGTCATCCCAGGATGCTCAGATCGGCCGGGCTGGAATCGACAATCTGAAGTAAGCACTCCGCCGCGGCACGGGCCGGCCGGGAGGCAAACACGCCTCCGCCGGCCCGTCATTCCACCGCGCGGATCAGATCTGCGCTCTCGCCTCGGCCAGACGCTCGTCGCGCCGGACCGCTGCACCCAGGGCAGCCAGCGCGCGGCCGAAGCGCGCGGCGTCCTCGACCAGCGCGGCGTCCGGCTCGGCCCCCGTGCGAATCACGCCGTAGAGCACGGGCGGCACGACGTAGGCGCCGAAGTAACGCACGAGCAGGTCGATCAGCGGGTCTGCGCCGAGGAAGTGGTGATGCGAGCCGCCGGTCGCCACGATGCCGACGGCCTTGGCGCGCAGCGGCCCGTCGAACCGCTCGGACGGTCCGCCGCGCGGAACGCGCTCGAGAAACTCCTTCAGCACGGCCGCGTAGGTCGCTCGGAACATCGGCGTTCCGAGCACGACCGCATCGGCGGCCGCCAGGCTCTGCATGGCGCTCTCGACCCGCGTGGCGTCGAGCGGGCCGGCGCCGAGATGCAGGGTGGCCGAGGTCACGGCCGTCCGGCCGTCGCTCGCCGCCACGAGCACGCGGCTGACGAGCCGATCGGTGTTGCCACCAGGCTGCGAAGCGACGACGGCGAAGACGTTCAGCGGCTTGTCCACGATCGAGCCTCCCGCCGGTTTGGGGTGCGCGCTGCAGGCCGTCGCGGGGCTGGGGCCCCGCCGGTCGAGGCACGCCTGTTGATCGAGGATATAATCCTGCCCACGCGCGAACCCAAAGTCCTCGTGAACGAGGTCAGCGTGACCTTCGAGAGCCGCGGGCGCTCGGTGGTCGCGCTCGACCGGATCTCGCTCCAGGCGCACGCCGGCGAGTTCCTCTGCATCGTCGGCCCGAGCGGCAGCGGCAAGTCGACCCTGCTGCGGGTGCTCGCCGGCCTGCATCGCCAGAGCGCCGGCGAGGTGCGCATCCAGGCCGACCGGCCGGGGACGCCGCTCACTGCGATGGTGTTCCAGGAGCACGCGCTCCTGCCGTGGCGCACCGTCCGCGACAACGTCACGTTCGGTCTCGAGAATCGCGGCGTCGGGCGCGCCGAGCGCGAGGCGCGGGCGCGCGAGATGCTGGCGATGGTCGGGCTCGCGCGCTTCGCCCAGCACTATCCCCATCAGCTCTCCGGCGGCATGAAGCAGCGGGTCGGCATCGCGCGCGCGCTCGCGAACGACCCGGAGGTGCTGCTCATGGACGAGCCGCTCGCGGCGCTCGACGCCCAGACGCGAACGATCATGCAGGAGGAGCTGCTCCGCATCTGGGCCACCCTCGGCAAGACCGTCGTGTACGTGACGCACTCGCTGGAGGAGGCGCTGCTCCTGGGCGATCGCGTCGTTCTCCTGACCGCGCGGCCGGGGCGGGTGAGCCAGGTCTATCGGGTCGACCTCGGTCGCCCGCGTGGGCTCGAGGTCCGCGCCTCGCCGTCATACGGCGCGCTGCTCGAGACGATCTGGTCGCGATTGCGTGAAGAGGTCGTTCGCGCCATCGAAGCCGATCGCGACTCGGGCGGTGACGCGAGCGGCGGATGAAGAAGGCAACCGGCCGCTGGCTCGCCGAGCACTGGATCACGATCGCCTCGCCGATCGCGCTGCTGGCGCTGTGGGAGTGGGCGAGCGCCACCGGGCTGCGAGCAGCCTTCTTCCCGCGCCCGACGACGATCGCCGTCCACCTGCGCGATCTGGCGCGCGACGGCGTCCTGTGGGCTCACCTCGCGACGACGCTCGTCCGGATCGGCTGGTCTTTCTCGCTGGCCGCGATCCTCGGGGTGGCGATCGGCCTGGCGATGGGCCTGTGGCGGCGGCTCCGAGAAGGGCTCGATCCGGTGTTCGCAGTGATCTATCCGATCCCGAGCGTTCTGTTCCTGCCGCTCGTGAGCTTCCTGGTGCCGCCCGGCGAGATCGCGCTGATCGTGACGACCGCCGTGACGTCGTTCTTTCTGATCGCGTTCACGACGACGCACGGCGTGCGACAGATCGATCGGCTCATCGTGGAGGCCGGCCGGCACTACGGAGCCAAGGGCTGGCGACTGTTCGCCACGGTCCTCCTGCCCGGCGCGCTCCCGCACATCTTCACCGGGCTGCGGCTCGGCCTGGGCTTCGCGCTGATCGTCGTCGTGGCCGTCGAGATCGTCTCGGCGAGCGAGGGGCTGGGGGCACTCCTGTGGCTGTCGTGGCAGGTGCTCAAAGTCGAGGACATGTACGCGACGTTCTTCGTCATCGCGCTGCTCGGCGCGCTCCTATCCTACGGGCTGGCGGCGCTCCGCGCGCGCCTCTTGCCCTGGGTGCCAGACGTGGCGGATCGCTAGATGGGCGTCGCGGTTCCGGCGGCAGCGCTCGTGCTCTGGCAGATCTGCTCGCGGCTCGGGCTCATCTCGCCGCGCTACTTCCCGGCGCCCACGACCGTCGCGTGGGCCCTGGCCGATCGCCTGCTCGCCGGGGATCTCGCGGGCGACCTGCTCGTCACCTTGACGCGCCTGGCATGCGCCTTCGCGCTCGCGGCCGTCCCGGCGGTTCCGCTCGGGCTTCTCATGGGCATGGCGCGTCCGGTGCGCGAGCTCGTCGAGCCCTATCTCGCGTTCATCTTTCCCGTGCCGAAGATCACCCTGCTCCCGTTCCTCTTGATCATCCTGGGCGTCGGCGAGCCGGCCTTCGTGCTGACCGGCGCGAGCTCGGCATTCTTCCAGATCGTCATCAGCACCCTCGCGGGCGTGCAGACGATGGACCCGCGCCTCGTCGAGGTCGGGCGCAACTACGGAGCCCACGGGCCGCGTCTCTTCTGGAAGGTGATCCTGCCGGCCGCGCTGCCGGCGATCTTCACCGGTCTGCGGCTCGGCCTCGGGCTGGCCCTCGTCACGCTCGTCGCCGTCGAGTTCATCGCCGCGAAGTCCGGCCTCGGCCATCTCGTCTACCGCCACTGGCAGATGCTGAGCACTCCCGAGATGTACGCCGCCTTCGCGCTCGTGGGCGCGCTCGGCCTCGTCCTCACGCGGGGGCTCCGCGCCCTTCAAGCGCGCGTGCTGACCTGGCAAGAGGAGAATATCGGCGTGTAGCGGCTGCTGGAGAACGCGGCCCGTCAGGCCGAGAGCACTCGCCGCTGCTCGACCACGGCCGCCGGAGCGAAGAGTCGAACGTTCTCCTCGATCTTCTGCAGCTGCGCCTCGACCGAATCCACCGGGACACCCGCGGGAGCGTATGCGACGTAGAGCACGTGGGCGGTTCCCGCGGAGATGGGCGACCGGTTGTCCTGACCGTAGATGATCGAGCAGGACACCCCGCCGGCGTCCCGCATGATCATGTCGCCGGCGAGGAGAGGCTTGAGCGCCCCGCTCATCTGGGTCATCTGGTCGCCGTCCCTCGACACGTCGATCGAGACCGGGCCCTGCAGCTTCGCTGCGTCGTGCCCGGCGGTCAGCACGAGCGTGTCGACCTCGGCGACGAAGTTGGCGTCGACCAGCGGCGTCACATCCGGCAGGCTCTTGCCCTTCGACACGATCGACTCGACCTGAAGCTGCACGTGATACGTCTTGCCGAAGCCCTTGTAGTAGCGGACGTACGCCGACATCACGGGCAGCGACGCGATGTCCTGCCGCTGGAGGCCGTGATAGCGCTCTCTCAGGAGCGCTTCGGTCGTCCGCTTGCGCTCGCCGAGCCGGGCAGCGCCGTCGGCGGCCTCAATGGGGGATATCTCCAGCAGACCGATCACCGCTCCAGGGTGAGCCGCACGCCATGCATCCGTCGCCGAGACCGGCAGCATTCGACTAACTCATACTCGCACGTACCCGCCGCGCCGGCGGAGCAAGGTCAGATCAGCGTGCAGACCTCGTCGAACTCGAAGCGCGGCAGCTTCGCGATGATCTTCGACGGGTCGCCGTGGCCGATGTTGCACAGGAAGTTCGACTTGATCCGCCCGTCCGGGAAGAACTCGGCGTCGACCTTGGCGTTGTCGAACCCGGACATCCCGCCCACGTCGAGTCCCACGGCGCGCGCGGCGAGCATGAAATAGGCGCCCTGGAGCGTGCCGTTGCGAAACGCCACCGTCTCGGCCAGCTTGGCGTTGGCCTCGTACGGGTTCTTCATATCAGGGCGGTGAGGAAAGAGCTTCGGCAGGAGCTCGTAGAAGCGCGTGTCGTAGCCGATGATGGCGGTGACGGGTGCCGCCTTGGTCTTGTCGACGTTGCCCGGGCTCAGCGCCGGCAGCAGCCGGGCCTTCGCCTCCGGCGTTCTCGCGAACAGGATCCGCGCCGGGCAGGAGTTGGCGCTCGTCGGCCCCGATCGCATGATCTGGTAGATGGCCCTGAGCTGATCGTCGGTGACCGGTGTCGGCAGCCAGCCGTTCTGCGTCCGGGCCTTCAGGAAGAGCAGATCGAGAGCCTTGTCGTCGAGCGTCACGTCGATCCTCCTGCTCGTCAGTTCTTCTTCGCGTCCTGGATGGCCCGCCACACGCGCTCGGGCGAGGCCGGCATGTCGAGCTCGCGAACGCCGACCGAGGCGAGCGCGTCGATGACCGCGTTCATCACGGCGGGCAGGGCGCCGACGGTGCCGGCCTCGCCCGCGCCCTTGGCGCCGATCGGATTCAGCTTGGTCGGCACCGGATTGCTCTCGATGTGCATGTCCGGGAACGTATCGCCGCGCGGCATCGCGTAGTCCATGAACGACGCGGTCAAGAGCTGGCCCGACTCGCGGTCGTAGACGACCTGCTCCATGAGCGCCTGGCCCACGCCCTGCGCCACGCCGCCGTGGATCTGGCCCTTCAAGGTCACCGGGTTGATCACGGTCCCGACGTCGTCGACGATCGCATAGCTCACGATGTCCACCGCGCCGGAGTCGGGGTCGACTTCCACCTCGCACAC
>Ga0126369_10000770_pt1 | contig 21497 bp, 18 predicted proteins | sample PanSoiMetaPlot_1_FD_109646 | JGI IMG/M metagenome (GOLD analysis project Ga0126369, IMG submission 109646) | Tropical forest soil microbial communities from Panama - MetaG Plot_1 | ecosystem: Environmental > Terrestrial > Soil > Tropical forest > Bulk soil | place: Panama | collected 2016-02-17 | reverse complement strand
CCAGCGAGAACGAATATTCGGTAACCGCCGATCCGCAGCCGACCGAAACGGCGCCCGCCGGCGGCAGCCGTCACTTTTATCTGGATTCAACCGGTAACGGAATTCACGTGAATCCGAGCCAGCCCGCGACGCGTCAGGACCCCCTGCTGTAACCGCAAAAATGTGGAGTAGTCGCGGCCCGGGGCAGTAGCCCGACCGTTAGGGAGGGCTCCCATGTGCCAATCTTTGAGCCCTCCCTAACGGTCGGGCTACTGCCCCGAAATTCGTTGGACTTATTCAGCCCCGGGCGTATAATCGCAGCACTCTTCCTAACTCGCTCGAACTTCTAAGGAGGCATCCATGAAGACCTCAGTCACCAAAAGTTTTGCCGCATTGGTAGCTTTGTTGACGTGTGCCACATTTGCCCAGAGCCAGAATCGCGAGCGCTTCGGAATATCCGCCAAGGCCGGCGGAGTGAACGCTGTCAGCGGCAAGGTCTCAGTTACTCGCGATGGAAAGAGCCCGCGTTCACTCACCAGCCAGGACGACTTGGAATCAGGAGACGTGGTCAGCACGAGCGTCGGCGGCCAGATCGAGGTGCTGCTTAATCCGGGCACCTATCTGCGGCTGGCGGAGCGCAGCGAGTTCGTGATGGAAGACACCTCGCTGGACAATCTGCTGGTGCGTCTGACCAAGGGCAGCGCCATCATTGAAGCCACCGGGCCGGATGACCTCAATCTGTATATCCCGGTCGTCACTGAGCAAAAGCGAATTACGATTATCCGCCCAGGCGTCTACCGCTTTAACGCGTCGCCGGGCAAGACCGAGTTGTTCGTGCGCAAGGGTCGCGTCGCTCTCGGCACCACCAAGGATGACGTGGTAAAGGGCGGCAAAAAGCTGACGCTTACCGGCGGTGCCCCGGAAATTGCCAAACTGACGGACGCAGATAAAGATGACTTCGACGATTGGAGCAAGACCCGCGGGCAGACGCTGGCGCGCGCCAATACGCGGCTTTCGGCGCGGACCTTTAATGGTTATCTCTCGTCGGGTTCCTTCGGTTTCTCAAACGGCTTTTCCCGCTGGGGCCTCTGGACCTGGAGTCCGTTCAGCAGCTGCTACACCTTCATGCCGTTTTATTACGGGTGGGGAAGTCCTTATGGCGGCTCATATGGGGCGTTCTACCCAACACATACCTACTCAAATAATTCTCCCTACTACGGTAATTCCACGGTAACCACTAATAGCTCGTCAGGCGGCTCCAACTCCGGCTATGGCGGCGGCAGTTCCGGCGGATCGACTGGAGTGGGTTCAAGCAGCGGCGGTTTCGGCGGCACTTCTTCCGGCCGGGGCATGGGCGCGCCTTCCTCCGGCGGCGTTTCGCCCCAGGCAGGCCCGCGCGATCCTGATTCAGGAGGCCGCGCCATTAACGCCATTAAGCCGCCGAATAATTAGTTGACCGCCCGGGGCTGTAGCCCGACCGTAAGGGAGGGCTCTACTCCACTTAGGCTTTAACACTACGTCAGAACCCAGTGCGCGAAGCGCACGACAGCGTAAAGCCTGGGGCGCTCAGCCCCAGGATCATTCCCAGAAAATAAATTGGAGCCCGCGGAGCGGGCGACCGCGGACGGAATTGAATGTTTACCCAACCGGGGGTCTGTCGCAGGCTCCGCGGCTCATTAGTTACCGGTTCGTATTCATGGGGTTCCGTTTCGCTTTAGCCCAGGCTTTACGCTGTCGTTTTCGTGCGCTCCGCGCTGAGATTCATCACGTACGCAACTGTATTGATGGCGTATCCAGCTCAACGTTCGCGGCGAAACAAGTCGCGCACCTCTTCATTAACTATTTCGAGTATTTCCGTTCTGGGCAGACCCGCCAACACCAGATGGGCCAGGCTCGCTCGCAGCGCCTTTCTCAGTTCCCCGTCACTCTGCTGCCCAATACGGCGTGAAGAGACGACGGCGCCCGCGCCATGCCGCACGGTAACCAAGCCTTCTTTCTGCAATTCCCGGTAAGCCGCCGCGATAGTATTCAGATTAACCCCCAGATCATCCGCAACCTGTCGCACCGGCGGCAGAGCCATCCCTTCACTCAAGCTCCCCCGAGCAATCAAGGCTTTAATCTCCTCCGCCACCTGCCGATAAATCGGCCTCCGGTCTAATTCATCAATAGTAATATACATAGTCGAGTGTCCGCAGACACTATACACTTAGCTGCCAAGTTTGGCGAATGAGTCAGTACCCGCTGCGGTAGCGGCGGGGTCCGCTTTTTTTTCCGGCCAACCATAGCCCCCCAACCACATCATCACGGGCATGGCGCGCGCCGGCTCGCCGATGCTTTTCGCGGCGCTAAACCAAAGCGCCGACAAGTCGCCGCACTCCAATTTTTCCCAACATCCCTTAGCTCACTGTAGGTTCTTGTAGAGAAAGAGCAGCGACAAGATCAATCCGGCGAGAAAAGTAATTGGCGCAGCCACCGTAATGATCCTCACCGTCCGGTACTGCCAACTGTAGCTCCACTCGCTGAGCCGGTAAGACCAACTATAGTGAATCCGCCCCTGGAAATATTTTTCCACTTCTTCTCTGGGCTGCATCACTTCGTAATCCATGAACTGTTGCACCCAAATACGAATCACCACCAGCTGGAGCAGGCACAGAACCAGGAAGAACACTCCTCCGAACAGGATCCTCTTGCCGTATAAGGGCGCCAGTCCTTCCGTGGTTTTGTGTATCGAAGCCACAAACGAAACCACGGCCGCGACGCCCACGATCACGCTCAGGTTGAGGGCGATAAATCTGTGAATGGCTTCAATGTAAATCTTCCAGGTATCCTGAAGCTTCTTTGACACCCATTCCTTGATTTGACGCGAGAACTCGAGCTCGTGCCCATAGCCGGCGATGATCTCCACGTTGAAAGCGAGACGTAAGCAGGTTTGGTTCGCGATAGGTTGATCGCGGTAAGAAAGGATGCCGCCATCCTGCGAAGGCTCCAGATTGTGGCCCTCCGCATTTAGCCGCGCGACTACCTCCTTGAAGACAGGCTTAATCATCGCCTCGATGACCTGGTCCAGGTCATCCTGTAAGTCGTCGGCCAGTTTTCTGCCTCGCGGAGTGTTCAGCCCCAGCGCCGCGAATTTCTGCTGGGAGTATGTCTTGAAATCGATATCTTCAATTTTCTTCTCTTTCATAAGTCATTTCCCCGTCAAATGCCTTACGCGTCTCTCATCTGTGTTACACGAGCTTCAATCAATGCTTCGACCTCAGCCCATCAGGCCGGAACTCGAATTTACGCCGTTAATTCAGCTCAGAAGCATTTTTAACTTCTCTCTTCACGAGCATGTTCATTTCTCAGACTCCCGAGGTGGCCGCGCGCTCATTACAAAGCCCAGACCAAAAACGAGGATCGAAACCGAAGCTATCACCTGCGAATCCGCAACCAGGCGGGACAATGAGGATGACGGCGTAATATCGCCATAACCGACGGTGGCAGCGGTCACCACGCTGAAGTGAAAACAATCTCCAAATAGTCCCAGTGCCGCTCCGGAGTTCAGCCGCGGTACTCGTTCCTTTTCGTCCTGGGCCATCGATATGATTTCTTGTGCCGTCAGATAACGTCTGTCTCCCAAATATTCGTCTGGATCCTCGTCGATTGACAGGAAGAGCGAATACCCCATTCCTTTGAATGGGCGAGTATCGGTAACGGTGGCGATTAAGTCCTGCCTTCTGGCTTTGTCTTCCCTAAATTCCTGGTGCGCGTACTGAAAGGAAAGATTCGTATGGATCGCCTGGTTGTAGTCGCCAATCCCCGCCAGCGCAAAATAGACGCCGGCGTATATAAGAACCACTGCGATGAAACAGGTAACGACTAGTAGGACTCTTTTCCGCCATGCAACCGCCTCATCAAATGGCAGAGCGATACTTACCAGTACACTGGCGGCAACGATCAGTGGAACTACAATTAATATTAAGAGAATCAGAACAACCGCCTTCAATGTGCTAGTCGGAGTGGTGAATCCCCTGAGATTCAACAGGAATGGCAATGAAATTGTGACGACCAGTGAGGTCGCGGTGATGGCTGCGAGAAGAGCCAATCTTCGCGCGGCTGATTTTAATGGTTTGAGGTTACGCCGCCTCTTCATACAGAAACTTCTGAAAACCTGTAAACACCCTGACCGAACTCATCAGGCCGTCCCAAGTCAGCAACCGCATCCAAGATCGACCCCGTGATACTTGTGCGTTAGCGGTGCTCGCTCCTTTGTAGACACAACGTTGGTGCAAACGGCGAACCTGCCGCACGCCAAGAGAGTTCTCCAATTGGGGATTGCGAGAAAGCCGATGCATTGTCGTCGAAAAAGTGTTCTCTAGCAATTTTTTTTTGCAGCGGAAAAGTGGGATGCAGACGCGTCGCAGCGACGGGAAGCATTATCGCAGCGGCGGCAAGTTAAGAATCTTGCGATGCGGGACCGGTGACGTGACCTCGCGGCTTGCCGCTCCCCAGTGCGGTAAGGCTTGCCTTACCGATGGCAGACCCTCACTCGTTCGAGGAGGCTCCGCCTCTGCGGCTTTGAGGCGTAGCCTCAAAAACTTCCTCAAGCTCTCGGAAAGGCGAGCCTTTCCGCACTGGGGAGCGGCAAGCCGCCGGTTTACCCTCTGTGCATCTTCGGACTTGCCGTCTGCGCATAGCCTGTGCCAGCCCTGGGACTGCACTGCGCGGTAATGCGAGCCTTACCGCACTGCGGCGCGGCAAGCCCTCCACAAAGAAGCCCAATCTGTAACAGTATCCAGCGCTACGCGTCGCCCTCCTAAGAGGTGATCACTTGGAGCAAAGCCGAATCAGCGGGACAGTTCACTCAGTGATGCGGTCGGCCGTTTGGCGGGCGTGGTCGATGATGCCGTCGATTCCGAGGCCGCGGGCCGTGGTGTCGCCGACGAGCCAGAGATTTGGAAATGGTGTCGGGACCGCTGACTGTTTGAAGGGGCGGCCGATGATGCCGAAGCGGCGGCGGAAGTTTTCGTAGAAGGTGTGGGGTGTAGCGGTTTCGATTAGCTCAATTTCGTTGGCCAACTCCGGCACCGTTGAATGTAGCTGCGCCCAGGTCGTTGAGAGCATCGCCTGTTCACGTTCCTCAAGCGCCGCGTGATCTTCGTGGAAGGAAAACCAGTCATCGGGGTGCGTGTAGACCGTCACGACTGCGGTTCGTGCGTCCCGGCTGTCACGCTGGCCCAAAGCGAGAACCAATCCGCCGCGCTCAAGAGCATCTTCGCTGGTGTCTGTAACCGTGAGCATGCGCTCTGCGGGTAGTTGCGAGGCGGCCGACTCGCTGGTCGTCAGGAACATCTGGTATACGCCCCAGCCTGAAAGCTCCTTCAAGGCTGACGAGATGGTTCGCGGCGTGCGCGCTGGTCCGACCAGCTTTCCGAACGTGTCCCAGATCGTGAGATTGCTGACAATCGCGCGCGTGGCCAGGACGCGTTCTCCGTTCAGGAGATCGACGCCGATGGGAACTCCGTCCGGGCCATACGCCAGACGCAAGACCGGCGCATTCAAACGCAGCCTGCCGCCGCTTTGTTGGAAACTTCTCACGAGCCGGTCGATCAGCGATTGGATTCCGCCTGCGAGGCGCCAAAATCTCTGCCTGGGATCGAGGGCCTGGGCCGCCAACTCATAGCTGCACTCAGCAAGGGAAGATTGGGTGAGCGTCTGCAGTTGGATATCAATAAAGTTTTGGAAGCGGCTTGGAGATCCGGCCAGACTCGCGCCCACTGTGTCCGCCTCAGTTCTGCGCTCTGATTCAAGTATGCCGTGATAGAAATCGGTCGCCTCATCGGCGCATTCAGGAAACGCCGATCGTAAATCATCTTCAAATTGTCGCAGCGTACTCGGACGCGGGATATCAACACCGTCAGCCAGCCGGACGACGTATGCCTGGGGAACTTCTTGCGCCGCCGGCGGTGTCACGCCCAACTGATCGAAGAGGCGGGCACAAATCCCGCCTGGTTCCCAACCGGTATGCAAACCATAGGTTGGATCGAATCGATAATTCAGATGCGCAACGGTGGCGGCACATCCGCCTACTTCGGATTGGCGTTCCAGCAGGCAGACGTTGAGTCCGCGCCGGGCGAGCAGGGCGGCGGCAGTCAGTCCGCCGATGCCGCCGCCGACTACGATCACGTCGTATGACATTTAGCGAAAGCCGAAGAGCGCAGGAATGATTGAAGCGCCGGTCTGCCCGTGCCGCATGTTCTCGATGGCTGCGCGCAGGTATGGTTCCAGGATAATGATCAGCGACTGGATCCCATTGAAGACGAAATGCACGGCGATGCAAGGCAGCAATCTGCCGGTGCGCGCGCGCAGAATGGTGAGCGTCACACTTAAGAGTGTGATCGAGAAGATCACCGCAAGGTTGGGCCAGTACTGCGGCACATGAGGTACGGCAAACAGAACAGTCACCACAATGATCGCCACGTTTGGTCCCGAGGCGCGTTCGACTGCCGGATACAGGATGCCGCGATAGATGCTCTCTTCGACGATCGGGGCAGTGGCGACGGCGAGAAAGGCAATCATCACGGCCGCCGCGCGCGAGCTTTCCACCAGTCGATCCAGCGCCGTTCCCTGGCCGCCAAAAACAAGGGTCAGCACCAGAGCGGCCCCGTAAAGCGCCAGCGCCAGGCCGACACTGCGCCACAGCTCAAACCTTTGACCAAATCTCAGGCCCAGGGTTTCGACGATTGAATACTTGCCGAGACGCGTGGCGATGGCCCAGACAATCAAGAGCGTGATCAAATGCGCGGGCAGGACTCCGGCTACCAGAATTAGTATCAGAGTCTTGTCGGCCATCAGCATTTCCGGTGTTGGCCTGGTGTTCTGGTAGTGCACCGCGATGTAAGGGATAGCCAACACCTGGGGCAAAAACAGCAGCGCGACACTGGCGATCCAGGTGCCGACAGCTCCGCCCAAACTCCACGGCGGATTGCGTGTGAGTTCATTGGAAGAGTCTGGCAGAGCCGGCACGTTCACCTGCTCGGGTATGGGAATGTCAGGCGATATATTCAAAGGGGTACTCACGCGTTTCTTAGAGATCGAAAGGTTCAGTCGTCAGTTGAATCGGCGGGTACGGCTTTGCCGTTATATTGATCGAGCTTGCGATAGATGGTTTTTCGTCCAATGTTCAGCAAACGCGCGGCGTGCGTTTTGTCTCCCGAAGTGAAATCCAGGGTCGCTTCAATGGCGTGTCGTTCGATGTCATCCATCGACGAAGGCAGTTCGATTTCCAGGACCGTGGTGCGGCCTTCGCTGGCTGCCTGGGCGCGTTCGGCCCGGGCGAGCGCTTCGCGTTCAGCCGCCACGTTGCCAATCGCCGCCGGTAAATCGTCGAGTTCTATTTGTCTTCCGGCGGCGATAATCACTGCACGCTCGATCGCGTTTTCCAGTTCCCGAACATTGCCGGGCCAGTCGTAACTCACCAGGGAACGCAAAGCCTCTTTGGAAATTCCGGAGACGAAGCGGCCGGTGCGTTGTTTGAAGTGCTCGAGGAAATGAATGACCAGCGGGTGGATGTCTTCGCGCCGTTCGCGCAAGGGCGGCAAGGTAATCGGGAAAACCGAGAGACGGTAAAACAGATCGCGGCGGAACTTACCCTGTTCGATTGCGCGTTCCAGATCGACGTTGGAAGCGGCGACAATTCTGACGTCAGCCTTGATGACTTCATTGCCGCCGACCCGGGTGAACTCACCGTCCTGGAGCACCCGCAAAAGACGCACCTGGGCGCCGAGGCTCATCTCGCCTACTTCATCCAGGAACAGCGTGCCGCCGTCGGCTTCTTCAAAGCGCCCGCTGCGACGGGCCCGCGCATCGGTGAAGGCGCCTTTTTCATGACCGAATAATTCGGACTCGATCAGCGTCTCCGGAATCGCGCCGCAGTTCAGTTTGATGTACGGCTGATCTTCCCGTCCGGAATTGAAGTGAATGAGATTGGCCAGCAACTCCTTGCCGGTGCCGGACTCGCCGTGAATCAGCACCGAGGTCTGGGTATCGGCGACATTCAGGGCCAGTTCGATGGCGCGGCGAATTGCGTTTGCCTGTCCGATGATTCGCGCTTCGCCATAGCGTTCATGCAGCGCGCTTTTCAGCCGCATGATCTCTGCCGACAGATGATCGCGCTCTAGGGCGGTGCCGATTTGATCGCCGATGCCTTCGACCAGCGCGACTTCATGATCTTTGAAGGCGTCGCGCTGCTGGCTCCAGACAAAGCCGAGCAAGCCGAACGCGTGCCCGCCAATGCGCACCGGCGCAATGAGCGCCGCCCGTCCTCCCAGGGTGGCATTGAACATGATGCGCAGCGGCAAGGGCAGATCGTTTTCGTGCAGCTTAAAGGTCTTGCCCTGGCTCAGGATGTCCAGCATCGCCGGATACTCGGAAACGTTGAGCGACTGTCCGTGGGTTTCGATCAAACCGCGCACATTGTCGGTGACGGCATGCGGCGCGGCTTTGAAGGCCGCCAGACTAATCCGGTTTTCATCTTCGTTCAGCACGCCGAGAGCTGAATAATCAGCGCCGACCAGCATCAAGGCGCGCTCGAGCACCGCCGAGGTGACCTCGCCGAAATCAGACCGCGCATTGAGCGCGTTGGCAATTTCCAGTAAAGCGTTGGTCGTCTCCGCCTCGCGCTTTTTGTCGGTGTAGAGCCGGGTGTATTGATAAGCGATGGTGAGTTGCTTGGCGATCGAAACCAGAAAGGCAACTTCCTCCTCGGACCAGTTGCGCACGGTGCGGGTGTGATGCAGTCCGATGAGGCCGAGCACCTCGTCGTCCAGCACGACCGGAACGATCAAAAGCGACCGCGTGCCCATGCTCCTGGCGAAAAACCGAATCTTGTGGTCGAGTTCCGGCGCATTTGTATCGTCGAGCTTGATTGGTTGCCGCACGTCGAGATATTGCGAGAGCGTATCCACGTCGACCGGAATTCGCGTGGTCACGCGCGAGGGCACGCCTTCGGCGGCGAGCCATTCATGGCTGACTGTCAATTCACCGTCCGGAGTCAGCTTGATGATGTCCGCCCGATCGACGCCCATCATCTGGCCCAACTCGCCGATTATGACCTTCAGGAAAGTGTCGAGATTGACCGACTTCGGCAAATTCGCCGCGAGCCGGCCGATAATTGACTCGCGCGCTTCGTGCAGCTTTAGCTTGCGTTCAAGGGAAAGACTGTGTTCGGTTTCGGCTGCTGGATGCATGGGAAAAAGCTGAGTGGCGATCATAACGAACGGTCGCGGAACTTGCAAAAACTGAATCGTCGAAACCGCTTTGCCTCAAGAGTTCATTGACGTCTCAATCAGTGTTGACAGCCCGTCGCGGCTCGCCGCTCCGCAATCCGGTAAGGCTCGCCTTACCGGAAGGCATCCTCAAAGTCTCTTGCATGCCTGCTGAGTCGAGGCGCAGCCTCGAGATATCTTCGAGGGACTTCCCGGAAAGGCAAGCCTTTCCGCACTGGAGAGCGGCAGAGCCGCACTTCTTTCGACGCAGAGCCGCACTTCTTTCGACGCAGAGCCGCGCATCTTTCGACGCAGAGCCGCGCTTCTTTCGACGCTGAGCCGCACTTCTTTCGGTTTTTGAGGGAAGGCCGTTCAGTCCGAGGCTGCTTATCAGACCTGGCCTGCATCTGAGGAGTCGTTTGAAGGGCCGGAGGCGCACTCGTATAATCGCGGCAGTGAACGCTGATACGAAATGACGATTAACGATGCCTATTTACGAATTTCGCTGTAAGAAATGCGGTAATCAGATAGAAGTAATTCAGAAGATGGCGGACAAGCGGCCGACGAAGTGCAAGCAGTGCGGCGGCCGGCTCGAAAAAATGATTTCGTCCCCGGCAATACAGTTCAAGGGTGAAGGCTGGTATGTCACCGACTATGCGCGCAAAGGCAGCGTGAGCGAAAAGGTCGAGAAGGAACTTTCGTCTCCGGAGCCGGCAGCTAAGAGCGACGACGGCAAGGCGAAAAAGTCCGCCCGGAAGACCGATAAGAGTTAGGAGAGGCAAATGAGTCGCGCGAGCAACTCAACACGAAGAGCGTGGCGGCCGGCGATGCCGGCGCTTACGGTACTGCTGTTGATCGGCTCGCTGTTTGCTCAGGCCGGCCGCCGGGCGCATCCTGATTCAAATGCCTCGACCCTGGTCAACGTGGTCGCGGTCCGCACCGAAGGACCGGCTACGCCGATCACCGCGAAAGACATTTCGTTTTTCGATAATGGGGTGGAGCAGAGCATCAGGAACTTCTCGCCGGATCTTTCGGCGGCGAAGATTGTGCTGCTGGTGGACAATTCGCTGACGATTCGCGCCGATGTCGACAAACTCGAAGCCGCGGCCCTGGAGTTTTCCTACGAGATTTTCGACGGCGATAAGTTGCTGATTGTCGGCTATGACAATAACGCCGAGATCGTCTCAGACTGGACCGACGATCCCAAGAAGATCGAGACCGAGCTGAAAACTTTTCGCAAGAAAGGCGATCCGCATTTGTTCGACGCCATCGCCGCGGTGGTGAACGATGCGCTCCAGCCGCTGTCGGCGCAGAAACGGGCCATCGTGGTCATTAGTGATGGCCTGGATCGAGGCAGCACCTCGAAATTTCAGCAGGTGTTGAGCACGCTGCAATCACTCGACATCGTCGTCTACTGTGTGCAGGCGCAGGATCGAACCCGGGGCGCAATCCGGCGCGACGTGCCTAAGCCACGCCAGGTTATTAACGATCTTGCTGAAGGAACCGGCGGACGAATTTTCCCCATCGACGATCCCCGTGAAGCGGCCAAGGCAGTCTGCGACGAACTGCGCAAGAACCGCTACGTGCTGTCATACCTGCCGCAGAGCGTTCCGCTGTCCGAGCCCCGCCGCTTAATGGTGATGGGCGATCACGGCATCGACGCGCGCGCCAAGACAATGCAACCGGTGAATTAGTGCGTCCACTTCTGATCCGTTTAGAGGCGGGCTACTGCCCGCCCCGTGGAATAATGGGTCGACGGTAGCCCGCCTCTAAACCTTATTTTTGCGCGAGTAGAGCCAGAAAAGCGTCAGCACGATCGCCAGCAGGACAATCTCCCAAAACACGAACAATCTGGCGTCGACGCGGCCGAATTCATCTCTCGCATCGTTGTAGACGATGAAGGTGCCGAAGGAAATTCCGCCGATGAGCCAGATAACTTGTCGCTTGGTGTCCCACATGTTTGGAGTCCCGCGTTACTCGGCTTTGTCCCCCGGGCCGGCTAAAGGCGCAACTGCTAACTCGATCCGCATGCGCGGCAGGACCCGTGTCTGTCCGAACATGTCGGCCGGCGTCTCGCCAATTCGCTGCGCGCCCATGCGTTCATAGAACTTCTCGGCGTAGGGATCTGCCGAAAGTTCAAGCTGAGCGAATCCACGTGCTGCGGCGCGTTGCACCGTATACTCGAAGATCGCGCGCCCCACTCCCTTACCCATCTGCTCGGGCTCGATCCACATGTGTTCCAGCTCAGCAATACCTTCCGTGATCGCCAGCGCGCAGCAGCCGGCAATCTCATTACCGACGATTGCCACAAAGACTTCGTTGCGGGCGATGAATTCGGAGGTAATGGTGAGCTCACTCTTCCAGTAATCAATCCACTCCGGTGGGTAACCCCAATGACGTTTGGCTGCATGGGCGAGGAGGGTGAGCGCCTCTGCCTGTTCAGGTGTGGCCCTGCGAATTTCGATCGCCATTGTGAGTGCGAGTCTAGCACGTCAGTATCCGCAAGCCCGACGTGAGGGAGGTTACATGCAGTTGAGTACTCAAGGCGGATCTCCTCCTCCTTTTTTGGGGGGGATCAATTTGACTAGCCTGAGGCAGCCTGAAGGGCTGCGAGAGAATAACCGGTGGTCTTCGCTGGGCTGCGACCACTGGCTACTCTCTCGCAACCCTTCGGGTTGCCGGCGCCCCCCGCCTGCTCCGACCAAGGTGAGACTATTTATCTCGTAGTAGAATGGCGCGCCATGGAACGCATCGTCTTCCTCGAACGCAATACGATTCAGGCAGATTTCCGTCCGCCGAACTTTGCCCATGAGTGGATCGATTATCCTGAGACCGCTGACGATCAGGTGCAGGACCGCGTGCGTGAGGCGACCATCATCGTCAGCAACAAGCTGTCGTTGGGCGAGACGCAACTGGCGAACGCCCCGCAGGTGAGATTGATCGCCATCGCCGCCACCGGTTCAGATTGCGTGGATTTGAACTATTGCCGGTTGCGGGGAATTGCGGTCTGCAACGTCCGTGGTTATGCGGTGAATACCGTGCCTGAGCACGTGCTGATGATGATCCTGGCGTTGCGCCGGAACCTTCTGGCGTATCGCACGGACGTAGAGGGCCATCTCTGGAACGAATCAAAGCAGTTTTGTTTGTTGACGCACGAGCTGCACGACATCCGTGACAGTACCCTGGGAATTATCGGCTACGGTTCAATTGGCCGCAGCGTGGCGCGTCTGGGCGAGTCAGTCGGCATGCGCGTGCTGATCGCCGAACGCGAGCAGGCGATGGTCATTCGCGAGGGGCGGACCGCTTTTGCAGACACCTTGAGACAAAGCGACGTGCTGAGTCTGCACTGTCCGCTCACCGAGGAAACACGAAATCTGATCGGCCCAGATGAGTTGCGGATGATGAAGCGAAACGCCCTGCTGATAAATACGGCGCGCGGCGCCCTGTTGGACGACGATGCGCTAATCGAGGCGCTCAGGCAGGGAATAATTGCCGGCGCCGGACTGGATGTCTTGCGGGAAGAACCTCCGCGGCAGGGCAGCCGGCTGCTCGATTTGAACTTGCCGAATTTGATTATTACGCCGCACGTGGCCTGGGCGAGTCGCGAAGCAGTTCAGATTCTGGCCCACCAGGTGATTGATAACCTGGAAGGATTTATCGCCGGACGCCCAAAGAATCTGTTGACGTGAGCCTCAGGTAATCGATATTCAGCCGGATGTTGCCGCGCTCGCCGGGTGGTCGACTTCCTCAGTCGTGTAGAGGTTCAGGATTTCTCGTCCCTGTCGGGAACGCGGATCGATGGTGCGCAGGTGCTTGCGACCTTTCATCTCCCAAATCGCGGTGACGACGCCGTCTTTTTCAACGGCCTGATAAGTAATGTCTTCGGTGTTTTGATTCTCCGTCTGAGCGGAATCAGCCTCAGCCATAAAACGATTTTGCTCCTGTCTGGTGTTTGAAAGAATTCTGGCATAGCCCCAAAGCTGCTGTCTAGCGACCAGTAACGCAAACTGTTAGTTTGCGGGTCACAAAGCCGGCGATTACGAGCGTTTGTCGCGAACCGCAAGCTGACGGCTTGGGCTATAATAATCGCAAGCTAACAGCTTGCGTTACAAGAACCCGCAAGCTAACAGCTTGCGTTACCAGAACCGCAAGCTGACGGCGGGGGCGCTACACGCGCAGCGCCAGTTCGGTGGCTCGGCGCGCGTTGACTACACCCCAACCCTGTCGATCGACTTCTACGTCGTGCACCCGCTCAGCCGTATTAATGAGCACGCGTTTTATTTGCTGCGGCGTCAGCCGCGGATTGGCCTCGAGCATGCAGGCCACGATCGACGAGACAATTGGCGCTGCGAATGAAGTGCCGTCGACATACTTGTAATGCTCGTTGATGACGTTGCCTTCGCGCAGCTTTATGGTGATGAGCTGGCGCAACAGCGGCGGACGCAGGTCGCTGGCTTCGTCGATGTCCTGGTCGACGCCGCGATATTGTTCCAGCAGCGCCGGCAGTTCTTCGTCGGCAGCCGCGTCAAGCCGGGAATAAAGTTCGGCCTCTTCGGCCGTCGGCGTGTGCGGCAGGATCGGCGCGGCGACCCAGATCCCCGGAGCAATCACCTCAGGTTTCTGAAAGCCGTCGATGGTCGGACCATACGACGAGCGATACATGCCCCGCCGCGCGCGATCCAGCGAGTTCCGATCATCCAGGCCGCCCACGGCAATACACGAAGGCGCACTGGCCGGCGGCAACACCGGATGGCCGGGAATATATCCCGCGTTTCCCACGGCGCAGACGACCGTTATGCCCGCACGCGCGCAACGCTCGACGGTCCGGGAGAGATGGTTTGTCAGATAGCTTTCTTCTTGATCGCCGCCGGCTGAAATGTTCACAATCCTGATCTGAAATTTCTCAGCATGCGCCAGCACCCACTCGAGACCTTCCTGGATTTGCGCTTCACTGATGCGACCGGTGCGGCCGATTTTGACGAGGACGAGGTTCGCTTCGGAGGCGATGCCGCGGTAGAAGCCTTCCGACAATTGACCATTGCCGGCGGCGACGACTGAGGTCATCATGCCGTGCCAGCTTGCCACGTCGTTTGTCTCGAGCGAGGTTGGATCGTCCGAGTCCGCAAAGATGCTGTGATAGGCGACGATGCGACTATCAGGTTTAGTCAGATCGGGATGCGCATAGAAGCCCGAATCGAGGAAGGCCATGGTGACCCCGCGGCCGCGAAATCGTTCGTCGGCTTCCATACGCAACGGCGTCGGCAGCACGAAGTTATTCTGCTCAAAGATGCTGGCATGCGATTCGATCTGGCGTTGGGCGCGGTTGAAGATCTCGAGGCAGCGGCGACAGATCTCGACGGCTTCAGAACTCGAGGCATTCGATCTGACTATCGGATGCAGACTTTCATGCAGCGCGTCGATTGAATACAGGTCGTCTTCACAGTAGCGGCCGCACACGGGACATACGGGCAGATGAACTGCCGGCGACTGGCGGCTTTCGTTCCTGATATCGGTTGGCTCACTCACGTTTATAATCTCAGCGACTGCGATGCGGCTGCCGTTCTGGAGTGCGGGGCAGTAGCCCGACCGTCAGGGAGGGCTCAAAGACTGGAGCACGGGAGCCCTCCCTGACGGTTGGGCTACTGCCCCGGTTCACTTCTTGCCGTTAGCAGCACTGCTAATGAACCGCTATTGCAGTGCGAAAAGTCTGCGCGCAAGATGGCGCGAACCGCAGGCAAGGGCCTGCGCTCCTATCAACTGAACCCACGCTTCTTCATCAGGGCTTCCACTCTCGGATCGCGGCCGCGGAAGTTGCGATAGGCTTCGGCCGGATCGATGGTGTTGCCGATTGAGAAAATGTTCTGGCGCAGACGGTCCGCGACTTTGCGATCGTATGGGCCACCCGCTTCGGTGAAGGCGCCGAAGGCATCGGCCGTAATCACATCCGACCACAGGTAGCTGTAGTATCCGGCCGAATAACCGTCGCTCGAGAACACATGCAGGAACTGCGGCAGTCGATGGCGTAAGACAATTTCGTGGGGCATGCCGAGATCAGCAAGCGCCTCCTTTTCGAAAACGCGCGCGTCCACCTTCTGATCGCCGAGCAAATGCAATTTCATATCGAGGATGGCGGCGGCGAGATATTCAACCGTCGCGAACCCTTCGTTGAAGGTTTTCGAGCGATTAATCTTGTCGACCAAAGCCTGCGGGATCGGTTTGCCGGTCTGATAATGCACGGCGAATTTCTGCAGCACTTCAGGGGTTGACAGCCAGTGCTCCATCAACTGGGAAGGGAACTCGACATAGTCGCGCGCCACGTTGGTCCCGGACAACGATGGATAAGTGACGTTTGAGTTCAATCCGTGCAGAGCATGGCCGAACTCATGAAACATGGTGGTCGCGTCGTCCCAGGAAATGAGCAGCGGCTCGCCAGGTTTGCCTTTTACAAAATTCGCATTGTTCGAAACGATCGTCGTGATTTCGCCGTTGACGCGTTCCTGGCTGCGGTAGGCATTCATCCAGGCGCCCGAACGCTTGCCGGCGCGCGCGTAAGGATCGAAGTACCAGAGGCCGATATGTCTGCCCGAGGTCTTGTCGGTGACTTCCCACACGCGAATGTCCGGATGGGCGACGGGTACGTTGGTTGCCGGCGTGAATTTGAAATTAAACAGCTCGCCGGCCACCCAATGAATCGCCGCGACAAGCTTATCCAGTTGCAGATACGGCTTGACCTCATTTTGGTCGAGATCGTATTTCGCCTTGCGTACCTTCTCCATGTAATAGCGATAGTCCCACGGCTCGATCTTGATGCCGGCGCCCTCTTTGTCGGCGAGCGCCTGCATGTCGCGGACTTCCTCGTGCACCCGCGCGACTGCCGGTTTCCACACCTGCATCATCAAATCCATCGCGCGCTCCGGAGTCTTGGCCATCGCGTTCTCGAGTCGCCAGTGCGCGTGAGTTTGATAGCCGAGCAGTTTGGCGCGCTCAGCCCGGAGTTGAAGAATCTGCGAGATGATGGCGTTGTTGTCGTGTTCGCCGCCGTTATCGCCGCGCATGATGAACATACGCCAGACTTTCTCGCGCAAATCTCGCGAGTCGGAATAAGTAAGAAAGGGCTCGACCGAAGAGCGGGTGTTCATGACGACCCAGGTGCCCGGCTGCTTCTTGACCACCGCGGAAGCGGCTTCAGCGTCCCGCACCGATTGCGGCAATCCCTTCAATTCGTTTTCGGATTTCAGAGTGATGAACTGATTGTCTTCTTCGAACAGAACGTTGTTGCTGAATTTCGTGAAGAGACTGGCGAGTTGCTGATTGATCTGGGTCAGGCGGGACTTGGCTGTTGAATCCAGCTTGGCGCCGGCGCGCACAAAGTTTGTGTAGTAGAGCCAGACCAGTCTCTGCTGCTCGGCATTGAGCTTTTTCTTTTCCGGCGAGGTATAGACCGTTTCGATTCGCTTGAAGAGTGGTTCGTTTTGCGTGATTTGATCGCGAAAGGCCGCCAGCTTCGGCGCCATCTCGCGCTGCACGGACTGGAACTCAGGCGTCGACATCGTGCCGGACCAGATGCCATAGACGGTACTCACCCGGTCGAAGGTGCGGCCGGCGGTTTCCAAAGGCACGATCGTATTCTGGAATGTGGCGGGCGCCGCTTGCTGGGCGATCTTTTCAATATCGGCGAGGTTTTCCGCCATCGCGGTTTCCAGCGCCGGTTTGAAAAGCGCCACCTGCACCTGGTCAAACGGCGGCACGCCGCCATACGGCCCGGCCCATTCGCCCAATAGCGGATTGGCATCTGCAGCAGGGTTATTAGCGCTGACGGCGCGATCGAGTGAGTGATTAATCGTCATCGAACCGGTGAGGGCGACAGCTATCAGCAGCACGAGCGCGCGGATTTTCAATTTGAACATAATAGAGCATTTTCCTTTGGTGATTACGCGACGGTGATTTGAAGGTGTCGCAAACCTGAGTTAGCAGCCAAGTATATTTGGGCGCTGCGACGATTGTACAGCGGCCCGCGAAGCCCTTTTGATTTCGCGTCTTAGAGGCGGGGCAGTAGCCCGACCGTCAGGGAGGGCTTCCAGTTAGCGACCTTAGAGCCCTCCCTGACGGTCGGGCTACTGCCCCGGCCTGGGTTGCTTCGATGCCATACAGGCGGCGTTATGAATTCATACTGCAAAACGTCCTGCGGTTCGCGATTGATTGTCAGATGGGGCGATCTGCAAGTGATCTGCAAGTGGATCGGTTCTTGTGTAAACATTTTTTATCAAGCGGGGACTCTCCCTAATGAATCTATTGGAGGGTAAGTATGAGTCAGGCAGGTATCGCAGTTCTGATTTTCTTGGCGGTGGGTATTGTGATCGCGATTGTCGGGTTGGCGTGGGCCTACACTCGCACGCAGCGCACCAAACAATTGCAGTCGAAGTTTGGGCCTGAGTACCGGCGGGTCGCGCGCGCGGAAGGAAATACGACTCAAGCGGAACAGGTTCTTTTGGAGCGGGAAAAGCGGGTTAAGAAGCTGGACATTAAACCGTTGTCCGAAACGCAGCGAAACGAGTTCGCTGATGCCTGGGAACATGCCCAGGCTGAATTTGTCGACGATCCGGTGGCTGCGGTGACGCATGCCGACGTGCTGGTGCAGGAGGTTATGAATGTGCGGGGCTATCCGGTCGCTGATTTCGAACAGCGGGTGGCCGATGTTTCCGTAGATCATCCGGCAGTCGCGCAGAATTATCGGCTGGCGCATGACATCGCAGAGCGGAACGAGCAGGACAAAGTCGGCATGGAAAAATTGCGCGAAGCCATGCTGCATTACCGGGCGTTGTTTGCGGATTTGCTGCACGACGGTGGGTTGCGGCCTGTGCGGCAAGTGCGGCGGGTTGCTTAGAAATGGGTCTCATTCGTCCCATAGGTCCTATCAGTCCCATGCGACCTATGGGACCTATGGGACCAATAGGACCAATAGGACCAATAGGACCAATGGGACTAATAGGACCTGTGCTACCGGTTACTGTGCCAGACTTTTTTCCTGGCGGTTTTCTTTCTCCGTTTTGTGCCGGTGCGGCGCGGTAATTTTTTCGGATCGCCGGTGGCCGCCTTGTCCACCACACCGCCTTCGTCTTCAGCAATCTCAGCGAGGGTACGCTTGCTGAGCACTGAGTAAGGTTGCGTCTCGGTGATGTCCTCGCCCGCTTTGGCGTATTCGTCTTTGTGCTTCATCAACAGCCATTGCCGTTCACGGGTGCGGACCAGCACAAAAGAACCCTTCAACTTTTTGCCGAGCATCACGAATTTGAGTTCGCCTTTCGCGAGGGCGCGGGAGACATTGGTGGTGTTCTCAGGCGCGTAAACGCCGATGTCCCAAACCATCACCGTGCCGCCGCCATATTCGCCTTCGGGAATGACGCCCTCGAAGTCGGCGTAATCGACGGGATGATCCTCGACCTGCATGGCCAGCCGCTTGACGGAAGGATCCATAGGTGGACCTTTCGGGACAGCCCATGACTTCAACACGCCGTCGGCCTCGAGCCGGAAATCGTAGTGTAATTGCGTGGCCCGATGTTTCTGCACCACGAAGAGGTTGCCGAATTCGGACGTCTTTTCTTCGGGCCCAGGCTCAGGCGTCTTGTTGAAGCGGCGCTTCTTCTTATATTCCGCGAGACCCATAACTCAAGTTTCAAGGTTTAGATTCGAAGTTTCAAGTTTGCAGGTGAATCGCAGCCGGGGTCTCCGGGTGCAGTTTCAATTTTTGATATTTGTGTGCCGATGTTCGAATGGTCGGGTTGAGATTCTCGCTGAGCGGATGAGCGCCAAGCCACTACGTTCTATCAAGGCTCATGATCGGGGAGTATACTCCGGCTCTCTCAATGAGTTCTCTACGGCCTGCCGTAGTGCCTCACTTGCGTGTTCCCTTTCTTCCTGGGAAAGAGTGGGGTCGGAAAACATTTTGGCTGTTTGTATGTATGTGTGGTGGAGGGAAGCCGGCACTACGACCTTGCTCTGCAAAGCTTCGTATTCCGCTTTCAGCACCATCGGCAGAGGAGATCCCGCCCACCGGGTGAGAAAGGTTCGGTAAGCGTCTTCGTATTTCTCAAAGCTCATCACCTGCCACTCGTAGTGCTTCTGCGTCTTTTCACGTTGGGTCGTATATGAGTGCACGAGCCAGGCACTGACCAGCGTCCCCACCAGTGCAATCAAAGCCCCCAGCGCGCCGCTAATCAAGGGTAGCCACACGGACGAAGCAGGTTCAGGTTTATTTGCCGCTGGACGATTAATGGCCCGGGCCATTGATTGCTCGAGGTTGTCCCACTTGAAATGGACTTCGACGTATAGATTCGAGGCTGAGATTGGAAAGTCTATCGTTCTGGCTGTGCTCGCACCGCTTTCCAGAGTCAGATTCTGATATAGAGTCTGAGCTATATTCGTGCCTGCCAGGATGATGGAAATATCCGTGATTTGCTTGGTGCTGCGATTGCTTAAGACGATTAGCGCGAGTCCTCGATTTTCCTGGGGAGACGACTGAGCTACTTCAAGTTCCAGTGAGAGCGGCGCAGCATAATCAACTCCCTTGGGAGGTTGGCTTTGCGCAAACGCGCCTTGCGTGAACAGGCAGATCAGGCAAGTGGCAAGTAGCAGGCGCTTCATGTCAGGAAAGTTCTGCGGATCTGTTCAAATAGTAGTCGGCGCTCGGTTAAATCCAGACGCGTTACATATCGCGACCATGTTTCCAGCCGGGCCCTATCGCTAGGTCCTAATCCTAATCGATATACCAACTCTTCGACATAGCGGTTGCCCAGATCCTCGGGCATGTCAACTAAACTAGGAAGACGGTACGCCAATTCCTCTCGAACATCTGGCCGCCAGTCCTGAGACATCTCAAGATACATGCGGCGCAAAAGCATGAGCTGTGAGGGATTTCGGGTGAGCGTGTCGGCCGACAACTCGAGAGGATCATAAGCTGAAACTGGATTAAATGCAGGACGCTGACCTGACAAGCGTATTCTGCGGATATTGGTCCAGAACAATACGGGCACCAGAATGATGACCGCGAAAACTAAGAACACCAGAACTTTTGTCCAGGGTAAGGGCCATTGCCAAATACCGCGGATCGAGAATATTAAAGCTGCTATCACGCCTAAGGAAAGGCTGGCAAGAAGCTTCTCAGTAGTCGAGGCTTCATCCACGTAATCGACCAGGGCGTCAATGATTGCTGTCCCAATTCGCGGCGTCGATACCCTTCTCGACAGGAGAAACGAACGTTCCCGCACCCGGTCCATTTCCAATTCCAGGTCCCGGCGACGCAGGTCAAACGATAACTGCATATCCTTGAACTGCTGAATGTCGGTCTCGGATTTCTGCAACTGCTGTTGCAGATCGGCATTCTGCTTCAGTAGCGTATTCCGTTCCGTAACCACACCGCCGCACTCATCCTGAATTCGCCTGGCGAAATCCTGGCTTAACTTGTCACGTTCCTCGGTAGCCTGGGTTAATTGGAACTGGACTTCAGTTAAAGCCGCCTTGGCAAGACGCGCCGGCACAAACCGGTTCTCTCCAGCTACTACCAGCGCCAGCAGGCTCAATGAGGTGATCTCGACATTTCCCGGCTCACCCAAGCCCGTTCCCCAGCTTCCGTCTTCATTTTTGCGGGAGAGCAAAGTGTCGATTCCAGCCTGGATGATACCGTAGTTCACGGTAGGCACTTCTGCCAATGAGCGCAAGACCACGGCCTGGGAGTAAGTGTCATTGCCGCTGCCCAGATTCTGCCAACCATTGTCGCTGTCGATGCACTTGTGCAGGTACTTTACTCCGCGCTGGCAAATCTCCAGCGCTTGCTCAGTGGTAACATGGGTCAGCGCCCGCACGGCCATCGATGTGGCAATGAGCGATCCGACCTCAGCGCCGGCTGCGGCCGGCCAACTTCCGCTGACCAGTTGCAGCTTCATTAATTGCTGTGACCAGAGCTTGATTATTTCACTGTCAGGTTGAGGAGACTCCGACAACACGATCAAGGCGTATGAGAGGTCGCTTACCGGCAAATCGTCATTGCTGTCTTCAATTTTTTGATAGATGGCCTGAAATGCTTTGAGGAGCTTTTGTTGGTAAATCTCATCGTGAGGTCGTTGTTCTGCGCGTGCGATTGCAATCAGGTCACAAACATCTTTCAAGGGCAGTTGCTCAACCATCGCACCCTTGGACTCTCGAATGAAGGTGGCGGCGCCCGCAATCGATCCCACGGCAGCGTTGTCGGCAGAATAAGCCAGGGCCTGAATCGCT
>Ga0126369_10000769_pt1 | contig 21498 bp, 23 predicted proteins | sample PanSoiMetaPlot_1_FD_109646 | JGI IMG/M metagenome (GOLD analysis project Ga0126369, IMG submission 109646) | Tropical forest soil microbial communities from Panama - MetaG Plot_1 | ecosystem: Environmental > Terrestrial > Soil > Tropical forest > Bulk soil | place: Panama | collected 2016-02-17 | reverse complement strand
CGCTCAACCAAGTTTAGTCCCCTGTCCCGCAGTAGCCCACTATTCTCGCCAACGTGGATCTCACCGAGATTGTCGCTGACATGGCGGCAACGATGGCACCATTGGCCGTCGCGCGAGATTGTTCAATCGCCTTCACCGATAGCGCCCAGCCGATCCGCATTACGGGCAATGGGTCTGCAATTGGCGATGCTGTGAGAAACATCCTGGAAAACGCGATTTCTCATTCGCCGCGGGGGAGCGAGATCTCGATCAGCGTTCACTCGGACGGATGCGTAGAGATTGCGACCACGGCCCCGGTATTCCGGCCGACGAACGTTCGAAGGTCTTTGACCGTTTTTGGCGTGGGAAGACTGCAGTCAGCCACGGGGCGGGTCTGGGCCTTGCCATTGTTCGCGAGATCATGCGGCTCATCACGGGACCGTTGATGTGCAGGACAATCCCAGCGGCGACGCTCTCTTTATTCTGAGGTTTCCTTTGTCCGCGGCGCCAAACCAGGCTCCGCGCCGCTCACGCGCGATAGCGGCACAGTGACGAGACGCACGGCCGAGCGATCGGACCAAGCGCGTCGCTACCCGTGGTCAGGCGAACCGGCCGCATAATTCTATCCTAAACGTCCAGCGCCGCAGGAGGCTTGTCGAGCACGCGAGAGCTGATGTAGCTTTAATAACTGGGGAAAGCAGTCTCCCCGTTAGACGGTTTCCGTCCAAGCGCTGCGCAGCACTCGGTTTGTCGAGGCGATTGCGCATGGACGAAGATGTCTAGGTTTCTCCAACACATCTTTGCGCTCTTGCGACCGCATCCGTGCGGGGCCCTGTCGGTGTGCGCCGGCCAGAGGATGAGATTCGTTGCCAAACCAGGGAAGTCGTGATGCGAAGGGGAACAATCGTGATGCTGGCGCTCCTGGGCCTGATTGCCGCGAACATGCCGGCGCAGGCGCAGCGAGCATGCAAGGACTGCACCGACCAGTACCAGAGGTGCATGAAGAATTATCCCGGCCCGACCTGCGAGACCGAACGCGACATCTGCTCGAAGTCTTGCAAGAAGTAATTTGGTGACGGCGATGCTCCGGCTCGCTCGGGAGATCCGCGGCGAGAGGCAACCGTCAACCAACGTCGAATCTTTCGTGGGTGCTACCTGCCGGGAAATGCCCAGCGACAGGCCGCGTGCCCACGAAGGCATTCTTTGTGCACACAGGATTTTCTATGAACGAGCGAGCTGCAAGATTGTCAGAAATCGCCCGCGCCTTTCTCAAAATCGGCGCCGTGAGCTACGGCGGCAGGAATTCGCAGCAGGCATCGTAGCCGCCGTTTGTCTTTGCGTAGCGGAGGAGATGTCATGCCTGAAACTATGATTGACCTGGATTCCGACACACTCGGCACCGCCCCCAAAGGCTGGACCGCCACCAAGACTGGTCAAGGCGTTCCATACTGGAGCGTCGAGCAGGACCCGACCGCTCCGTCGAAAAGATTGGTATTGCAGCAATCTGGCGTGGCAACTTTTCCGCTGCTCTTGAAGAACGACACGAACATCAGGGACGGCTTCATTCAAACCAGCTTCAAAGCCGTTTCCGGTTCCGAGGACCGTGCAGCCGGCCTCGTTTGGCGAGCCAAAGACGCGAACAATTACTACGTCGTTCGGGCCAACGCACTCGAAGGCAATGTCGTCCTCTACAAGACCGTCAATGGCCGCCGTAGCTCGCTTGACATCGTTGGGCGTAAGGGCGGCTACGGTGTCAACATTTCAGTCCCGGCCAATCAGTGGCTTCAGCTTCGCATCGAGTTCAAAGGTACCCGTTTCAAAGTGCTCTACGAAGGTGAACAGCTTTTCGAAGTCGAGGATTCAACCTTCCAGGACGCCGGAATGGTGGGGCTGTGGACAAAGGCTGACAGCGTGTCCGAGTTTGACGACGTTCGCTACGGTGAGACAAATTAAGTCGATGGCCGAACGCTCGACGGAAGCCATTCCGCATGCAAAGCCAGCGCGACCTCTTTCTGCTGTACGCCGCGCGCGCAGCCCGCAACTTCGGTGACGGGTTCGCCGTCATCGTGCTACCGGCCTATCTGGCAGAAATCGGTCTAGGTCCAGCCGAGATCGGCGTCATCGCGGCGGCGGCATTGCTCGGCTCGGCCTTGCTCACTCTGGGGATGGGTTTCCTGGCAGCGCGCTTCGAACTGCGTACCCTGTTGCTCGCCGGCGCTTTCCTGATGGCCGCAACCGGCCTTGCCGTTCCCAATCTCGTCGGCGTCGTCGCAATCGCTATCGCCGTCTTCATCGGCACGATGAACCCGACGACGGGCGATGTCGGCGTTCTCGTGCCGATCGAGCACGCGGTCCTCGCGCGTGAGGCCGGCGACGAGCAGCGCACGAAGATCTTTGCTCGTTACAGCCTGATCGGCGCAATTGCGACGGCGGCCGGCGCACTCGCGGCAGCAACCCCGTCCCTGCTGCAATCGATCGGCATTGCCCCGCGCATCTCGCTGCAGGCGATGTTCTATGCCTACGCGGGTCTGGGGCTCGCGAGCGCCACGTTCTATTACTTCTTGCCAAAGAGCAAGACGGTCGAACAAAGGAAAGCGAGCGCCCCTCTCGGACCGTCACGCGCCGTGATCTACCGGCTCGCTGCTCTGTTCAGCCTCGATGCCTTCGCCGGCGGGTTCGCGGTGCAGTCGCTCGTCGCGCTATGGCTGTTTCAACAGTTTGATCTGTCGCTTTCGGCGGCGAGCCTCTTCTTCTTCTGGTCGAACGTGCTCACCGCTTTCTCGTATCCGGTGGCTGCTCGACTGGCGAAGCGTTTCGGGCTGGTGAATACGATGGTCTTTACCCACATCCCATCGAGCGTGTGTCTCATTCTCGCGGCTCTGACTCCTCAGCTCTGGCTGGTCATGGCACTGCTGCTGGTTCGCTCGGCGCTGTCGCAGATGGATGTTCCCACGCGCACTTCCTACGTTATGGCAGTAGTTACGCCAGAGGAGCGCCCCATGGCCGCGAGCGTAACGGCTGTTCCGCGCAGTCTCGCCTCCTCCCTCAGCCCGGCGCTCGCGGGCTTCCTGTTGGCAATGCCATTTTCCGGCCTGCCGCTTGTTGTCTGCGGCGCTCTCAAGATCGTCTACGACTTTTCACTTCTCTATTCGTTTCGCCACATCAAGCCCCCGGAGGAGTCGGCCCTATAGCCTCTGACGAACGTTCACGTTCCTCCTGTCTCAGTTGTCAAAAAACGATTATTCGACCCTCGTGGGCCGAGCGCATCGAACGTTAAGGATCACAATCAGCGCCGTGAACGCGGGTGGTCTCCTCTTGGGCTCACCTCGGAGCTCTTCTCTTAGTGGCCCCCAAGCGGACCTGGAAGGAGGTCCATGAGTTGGGAATTGGGTACGAGCGCGGTAAGCGGGCCTCGGGAATACGATCGAGTGCATCACGTCGTCGCTCTCCAAACACCTTGCCCGGCACTGCCACGGTTCTGCTCGAGGCCGCGCGGCCCGCCGTTCGCCAGACGCGCATCACAATCATTCGCCAGACGCGCATGACAATTATGTCAGGGAGACGCCGTATCGATTCATTGACATTTGCGCGCCCTCAGCCCACATAGTGTCGTGTCGGGCCGCCTCGCAGTCGCCCGGCTTTCCCAAGGCGCATCGCCCAAGCACTGCATTTTGCTCGCTCGTCGGGCCAAAGGCTTGTGGCGGAATGTCGTTTTCTCCTGCAGGTCTGAATCCGACAGCGGCTTGGAGAAATCCATGCCTCATCCACTTGTCGCGAAAGTTGGGCGTTCGATCGCCACCGCAATGCGGCTGGCCACCGGCGTCTCGTTAGTCCTGACCGGCGTCTCGCTAGTCCTGATGCCGACAGACGCGGCGGAGATTCGGCTATTATCGGCAGCTGCAATGCAGTCGGTTTTCAAGGACATCGCTGGCGATTTCGAGCGCACCTCCGGCCACAAACTGAACATCACCTACGCGACGATTGGCGGCGTCACCCAGCGCATTCAGGCCGGTGAGTCTGCCGACTTCATCATCGGGTCGAGCCTCAACATGCCGGCGCTTGTCAAAGACGGCAAGATTGAAGGCAGCAGCAGCCTGACCACGATCTGCAAAACCGGCATCGGTCTCGTGGCGCCACTTGGGGACGCAATACCCCGCGTTACCTCGATCGAAGAGTTCAAACGGGCCCTGCTTGCCGCGAGAGTTCTTGTCTACTCCGATCCGGTTCGTGGCGGCGCCGCCGGCGTTCACATCGCCAAAGTGCTGAAGCAGCTTGGCATTGCCCAACAGCTGAAGTCACAGATCACGCTCGGCGCAGGTGGGGACGTGACGGAAGTCACGATCGCCCAAGGGAAAGGCGCGCTCGGCATCACGCAAAACAGCGAAATCGTTGGCAAGACCACTGCGCAATATGTCGGTCCGATCCCGAGGGAATTGCAGAACGAGACCGTGTTTGTCGGGGGTATTCCAGCCGGCTCAACGACCTCGGACGCGGTGACCGCGCTCATCACGTTCCTCAAAAGTCCAACAGCCCTCGCGGCGATCGAAGCGAAGGGCATGCAAGTCGAATAACGGACATAGGAGTTCTCGGGTCACAAGCAGACACCCGGCCGTTCAAGGCATCCCGCCCAAGTGCTGCACATTAACTTCGCCAGAGGACGCCCCTGAGATGGGTCCGTTCCGCGGCGGCTTGGAGTGAAAAAAGATGCTTAGCACCACGATAATCATCCTTTCGCGTCGGCTCTTCATGAGAGCCCTACGTCCCACAATTGGCGACGCACGCGTGCGCTCACTGTCCAACCGGTTGCGCCGGTACGCAGCGTTCGTTTCCGCTGTTTCAAGCGCCGCCGCAGAAGGGCTGCAGAAGGCCGAGCAGTATCGGACGCTCGCACACGACCGGAACGCGGAACGCGGGATGTCCCGTGTCGAGCTCCTGCGCGCCATCATGCTCGCGAAGCACTAAAGGCAGCTCGCCTGCTCGAAGCGGCATCCCGGGCCGGTCGAACAGCACGCGGCACCAAGCTGTTCAAGCCTGACCTTTTCAGGAAACTACTTCTTACAGGACTTGCTGCAGATATCGCGCTCGGTCTTGCAGGTCGGCCCGGGATAATTCTTCATGCACCGTTGGTACTGGTCGGTGCAGTCCTTGCAGGCTCGCTGCGCGTGCGCCGGCACGTCGAGCGCAACCCACCCCAGAACCATCAGCGCAGCAATTGTCACAGCTCGCTTCATCACTTCCTCCCTCGACGACATGATCTCGAATGCAGACGCTGGCAAAAAGAAGGGATCAAGCGGCAAGCGACCGATCGGCGTTTGCGCTCGGCGCGTCGAGCGCGCGAAAGCACAGCGTGAAGACGGTGCCACCACCCGGATTGTCTCGCAGTTCGACGGTCCCACGGTGGGCCTTCATAATTTCCTGAACGATGGCGAGGCCAAGCCCCGCGCCATGACTGACCGCTGACTTGCCACGCCAAAAGCGATCGAAGATCCTCGGTCGCTCTTCAGCGGGGATACCTGGGCCACGATCGGCGACTTCGATCCTTCCGTCCACGTGCGTACTGAGCGAGATTTCGCCCCCCGGAGGCGAATGAGCAATCGCGTTCTCCACAATGTTTCGGACGGCGTCGCTGATCGCGTAAGAATTTCCCTTGACCCGTATCGGCTGCGGAGAATCGACAAACGCGATGTCGCAGCCTTGTGCCACGGCCCATGGAGCGATCGTGGTTGCGACACTTGACACTGTTTCGTTCAGATCGACCACCTCAGAAACGTCCAATGCAACCGCATCAAGCCGCGCGACCCGCAAGAGCTGATCCACAAGCCGATTCATGCGCGCGACGTCCGCTTTGAGCTTCGTCAACTCCCCGTTCCCATACATGGTTTCAAGCGCCGCCGTGATAATCGCGAGCGGAGTGCGCAGTTCATGAGCCGCGTTGGCGGTAAACTGTCGTTGAACCGCAAACCCCTGTGCGAGGCGATCGAGCGCGCGATTGAAGGCTGAAACGAGCGGAGTTACCTCGCTTGGGAGACCCTGTTCTGCGAGCCGCATCGATGTGTTGGCCGGCCCGATGTTGGCCGCAGCACTCGACAAATCACGCACCGATTTTAGCCCACCGCGGATAACAACCACGCCAATGATCAACGTGACGAGAACCAGCAGGGGAACCATCCATGCCAAGTCGAGCACAAATTCTCGCAGCAGCGCATGCACCAGCGTGTCGGCTCCGCCGGCTCGCGCGACTGATACCGACAGCGTTCCCGCCACGCTGTTCTCGCTCGTGCTCAGGCCGTAATATTCATCAGACCGTGTGCCGAGATCAGTGAGATGGAAAAAGCTCGGATCGTCGGTCGCATTCGGCCACCGGCCAACGACGTCGGCGAATTTCTGCGACGAAGACGCGATGACGCGGCCGTCAGGCCCACGCACTGCAAAGATATTGCTGTCGTCACCCGAGTTGTACGCCGCTGCAACACTCGCGGGCAGATTCAGCACCGCTTTTCCATTCGGGTCGACCGAAACATAACGCGCAAGATCTGACGCTCTGGCGCTGAGCTCCCGCTCGTTGAGCGTACCGGCGGTATCATATGCTCTGTAAATCAGGACCACGACGGCAACGGCGGTCGCGAGAATGTACAGAGCCGCCAACCGCATCGCCAGCCGCATCTGCAAGGATCGGAAATCGAGGCGGATCATGAGACGTCTTCGGTCAAGAGATATCCGAGGCCACGAACAGTGTGGATCTCCGCGTTTGCTGACGCGTCTTCCAGCTTTCGCCGAAGGTGGTGAATGTGAACCGGAATGGCGTTCGACTCCAACTCGTCGTCGATGCCATAGAGCTTTTCTTCGAGCACGGATTTCGGCACAACGCGGCCGAGGCGCCGCATCAGATGCTCCAGAAGCGCTCCTTCACGCCGCGTGAGCAGCACCGGTGCATCTGCGACACGCACGTCGCGACCGATCGTGTCGAACGTGATGTTGCCGGCCTTCAGCACGGCGCCGAGCGCGCCTCCGGGTCGCCGCAACAGGGCTTTGGTGCGGGCGATGAGCTCGACCGTCGCGAACGGCTTGACTAGATAATCGTCCGCGCCGGTGTCGAGACCGCGGACGCGATCTTCGACCGCGTCTCGGGCCGTCAAGACCAGAATGGGAGTCTGGTTGCCCTGCGATCGAAGCTCGCTCAACAATCCGAGACCATCTCCATCGGGCAATCCGAGGTCGAGGATCGCAGCATCATAGGCGGTTACTGCCAGCGCGGCCCTGGCATCGGCGCATTCCGTCACGGCATCAACCGCGAAGCCGGCGCGCGTGAGGGCAGCGGAGAGAATCTCCGCGATTCGCAATTCGTCCTCGACAATCAACAGACGCATGCCGGACCCGCTTGAGCTCTCGCCAGCGACCACGCTCAACACATGAGCCGTCCCGACAAAGTTTAAGGCAGTATTAAATGCCGGACCAGCCGCCGTCCTGACCGAAACGTTTGGACGGATAATACTGCCTTAAACAACCGCGGCTATGGGACGCATCAGAGTACGCGCACGGCCTCACCGGAGGTCCGCATGAGTGTTCCCAAGGCGCATTTCGGCACCCTGATGCTGGCCCTCCTGGCCACGAGCGGCGCGTTCGTCGGACATTCCTGGGGTTCGGGCGGAACCCGAATGCGTCGAAAGGACAATGAGCGAGGAAGAACGTCCGCCAAGGCAACGCCTCAATCAGATCATCAGCGACCATCGCGTTCAGAGGTGGGTCGGGTGTCGCTGCATGCTCCGCCGGTCGTGACGAGACAATGATTATCATCCGGGCGCCTTTGTACTTTGCACGCGTGTGCTGCGCTGCAGTTGTTCTCGCGGCGAGCCTCCCTTTGGCATCCGCAGCGCGCGCTGACGACCTCGAGCGTGCGGGACCGTGGGCATTCGCCGAGCGCATCAATGAGAGCACCCATGCGCAGGAGCAAATTGCGCTCACCCCCGCCGCCGAAGACCCCGATATTTGGTTGCTGCTCGCGTGCACCCAGTCGCGCTTCACGGCGTCGCTGATGCACAATGTGGGATTTGCGTATGCCGTTGGCTCGCAGTCGACATTGATCCTGAGAACCGAAGATTTTCCAGTGATCTCGGTCGCGGCGAAATCAATTCAACGGACGCAGCTCACCATCGATGCGACGACGTCTCGACATCTCATGCCGATGTTTATCCAGAGCGAGAGAATTGTCATCTCCATCAACGATGCAGACAGCACAGCTCGCGACTTCACGTTTTCTCTGCAGCCAAACGATCTCTCGCTGGCAAAAATTGTCCGTGATTGCGCGACAGGCAGTTGAACTTCGCGCCGCGCAAGCGTGGTTCGTAATTCTGTCTTAAACGCCATCTGTTTCGCTGCTCCTCGCAAACATGACGAAGGAGATGTCAATGAAACCTATTCTTGTTTGGACCATTGCAGCTGCGCTGGTCGCGGGGAGTACGGGTGTGATCGTCGTAAACGCCGCGCAGCATCGCGGAGCGATACTGATCCCCGGCGACAACCCGGTCACCGAAGATCAAGTACGGATGAAACTGCAAGGCGACGGTTGGACCGACATTCGGATTCAACGCGATGGTCGGTATTTCGACGTGACCGCCATCAAGGACAACGAGTCGCGCAAGATGCTCGTGGACTCGCGGACCGGTCGACTTGGATCCAAGGACGACGATGACGACGACGATTGAAGCTTCAGGCGAAACGGCCTGCCGCCGACAGACCCACTTGCGGTGTTCGCTACCGATGACTACTGTTTACGCGTTGGGGACATGCAGTCTCCCCATTAGACGGCTTCTCGTCCAAGCGCTGCGCATCTCTCGAATCTTCGAGGCGATAGCGCATGGACGGATGTAACCCCTCGCAGCCCCGCTTCTCAACCAGCATTTCGCCACCAGTGCGGTCAATGCCGCGCGCGGCGGCGACGTTTGTTGGGAGGATCGGGCTCATCGCCGCCATCACGACTTGCACGCTTGTTGTCAGGGCTCCGGCGGTCCAGCCCGCGGAGCCCTCACCGTCGGTCAATTTCGCGAAAAGCAGCGTTGGCGACCCTCCGGCCGACTTCGGATTTGCGGTCACAGGTCCTGGCGAGCCGGGTCGGTGGACGGTCGTGCCTGATTCAACCACGGATTCGCGTGTGGCTGTTGAGCACGTCAGCCGAGATATCAATGAAGACCGCTTCCGGCTTGCGATCTACAATTCGCTTTCGCTAAAAAACGTTGCGGTCGCCGTCCGTTTCAAGATCCTTGATGGTTCGATGCAGACGGCCGGCATTGCTGTTCGTCTCTCGGATCCCCGCAACTACTACGCAATCGGCGCGAGCGCCCTGGACAGCCGCGTCGACCTTTCTCGCGTCGTTGACGGAAGGGCCGAGCGGATCACCGGCACAGATGCCGACGTCTTCAAAGACCACTGGCAAACCCTCAGGCTCGCAGTCGACGGCGATCGCCTGACGGTCTTTCTCGACTCCAGGTTCCTCTTCGCTGCGCAGGACCGGACTTTCCGGCGTGATGGCCAGATCGCCCTTTGGACGGTGGAGGACAACGTCACGCGATTTGATCAACTCGAGATCACCGCTCTTCCGTGGTCGGAGGCACCCCGATGACTTACCAAATGAAACCCTTGTCCTGCGATCCCGCCAAGATCAAAGGCATGTCCGAGCGACTGATCATCAGCCACTACGAAAACAACTACGGAGGAGCGGTCAAGCGGCTCAACCTGATCGAAGAGCAACTGGCGGCGCTCGACTTTTCTTCCGCCGCCGGCTTTCTGATCAATGGTCTCAAGCGCGAACAGCTCATCGCGATGAACTCGATGATCCTGCATGAGCTGTTCTTCGACGGCCTCGGGGATCAGAGTGAACCAAGTCCGACCCTGCGCGCCGCCCTGACGCGAGATTTCGGATCATACGAACGGTGGCGGTGCGAATTTATCGGAATGGGCAAGGCGCTGGGCGGCGGATCAGGCTGGGTGCTGCTGTCGTGGTCGGCGCGCGACCGCAAGCTCGTCAATCAATGGGCGGCCGATCACACCCATACTCTGGCTGGCGGCACGCCGATCCTAGCGCTCGATATGTACGAGCACTCCTACCACATCGACTTCGGCGCCAAGGCAGCGAGCTACGTCGACATTTTTATGGATGCAATCCGGTGGGACAATGCCGAGCGTCTCTTCGTGCAGCAGAGCCGCAGCTAACGGAGCGGACACAAGTCCGACCGGACATCTTTGTTCACGCAGGAAATTCCATGAGCGAGCAAACCGCCAAATTGTCAGAAGTCGCCCGCGTCTTTCTCAAGATCGGTGCAGTGAGCTACGGCGGACCGGCGATCATGGGAATCATGCAAACAGAGGTCCAAGAAAAGCGACAGTGGATTGCCAAACCGCAATTTGTTGAAGGGCTCGCGCTTGTGAACATGTTGCCGGGCCCGGGCGCAACGCAACTTGCCATTTTCCTCGGACACGACAGGGCCGGGATCATCGGCGGGATTCTGGCGGGCGCTTGCTTCATACTGCCGGCCTTTCTGATCATGCTTGTTCTGGCCAGTGCATACGTTGCCTTTGGCGCACTTCCCTCCATGCGAAGCGCATTCTATGGCATCGGCCCGGTGGTCGTGGGAATCTTTGCCGTGTCGATCTACCGGCTGGGACGCGCGACGATCAGAGACATGTCTCAGATCGTGATCGCGGGCGCCACCATCGCGGTGACAATCCTAACACCCGTCGGATTGGTGTTCACACTTCTCGCGGCAGGGTGCATTGGAATCGCCCTCTTCGAGTCCAAGAGAAAGGGTTTGATTGGCGTCGCAGCGCTCGTTTTACTCTACGCGCTCTCCTATCTGCTCGCGCCTGCTTTAACGACTTCCGACGCGGCAGTGCGGAGTTCGGGCCTTCCCAACATTTGGGCGCTCGCCACTTTCTTCCTTAAGGTCGGGGCCTTGACGTTCGGCGGCGGGCTCTCAATGCTCGCCTTCATTCAAGAGCAGGTCGTCAATCAGCTGAGTTGGCTGACGCCGCAGGAATTCGTGGACGGCTTGGCGCTTGGTCAATTCACGCCGGGTCCAATCCTGATGCTCGCGGCTTTCATCGGTTTCAAGTTGTTTGGATTAAAGGGGGCCATGGTTGCGACCTCAGCGATCTTCTTGCCGTCATTCTTGATGATGCTCACGGTCCTGCCCTTGCTCCGCAAGTTGAGAGATCTGCAGTGGCTCAAGGCGTTCATGCGCGGCATTGCTCCCGCCGTCATCGGCGCTCTGGCCGTGTCTCTGCTGCAGATGGCCCCTCACGCCGCGCCTGACCTTTTCACGTGGTGTGTGCTCGTACTCACGATCGCGATCATCCTGCTTCGCAATATCGGACCGCTCCCGTTGGTGTCAGGCGGCGCACTCCTCGGACTATTGAGCAAGGGCAGAGCCTGGGAGATCGTTCAGGGCCTGGCGCGGTGAGACCCTTTGGGAATGTCGAAAAAACGAGACGTGCTGGCATTGCTGATGCTGATCGCCGTCTTGACGGCGAGCGTGGCGGCGATCGCGCAGGAGGCGAGCTCGCATGCGGTCCCCTACTGTGCCGATTTGAAGCGCGTTGCCGCTCTGGCGACGACCAAGGAGCGATTTGGTTCCATCGCTGGTCAGCTGCGCCAGGGCAATTTCTTGGAGACAAGTCTGACGCTTTCGGGCTGGAAGGATTGCGTGCTCTACGGCACCCGAACCTACGCCTGCGATTCGCCAGCTTGGAGCACGCCGGCGGACGCCGAGACAACGTTGGTGGCGTTCATACGCGACATCAAGGACTGCCTCGGTGAGACGTGGAGCGAAGTCGCCGATCGATCCTCTCCCGGATACACCGTCCTGCACGACTTGCGGCATCCGGTTTCGATCACACTCAGCATCGATCGAACCGATGACATGAAGCACGTGGTGCGGCTCATCGTCTTCGTTCGCGGGAGCGAGGGGCCACGATGACAACATCTTCCGGCGACATCCCTGCCCTGCTCCAGGTCGAAGGCCTCACCAAGCACTACGGCGATCAGATTGCGCTCGCTGACGTCGCGTTTTCAGTGCAATCCGGCGAAGTCCTCGGCCTCATCGGCCCCAACGGTGCGGGCAAGACAACGCTTCTGGAAGCGATCGCGGGCATCGTTTCCGCGAACTCCGGTCATATCCGCTGGCGTGGAACGCCGCTGACCACAATGCAGCGGCGCGAATTCATGTTCTACCTGCCGGACGGACTGCGCCCATGGGACGACCAATACGTCGTGCGGGTGATCGCGTTCTTCGCCGATGTCTATGGCCGCTCCGACGGTTTCGCCTCCGCGACCATTCATCGCCTCGGGCTTACGCCGGCTCTGGGCAAACCTGTTGCGGCACTATCGAAGGGTTACGCCCGCCGATTGATGCTGGCGCTCGCGCTACTCACGCCACACCCTCTCCTGTTGATGGACGAGCCGTTCGACGGCTTCGACCTCCGGCAAACGCGCGCGATTATGGATGTGCTGCGCGATGTGGCGGCCGCCGGCAGAACTCTTGTCCTCGCCATCCATCAATTGATCGATGCCGAGCGCGTTTGCGATCGGTTCGCGCTGCTCGCCGATGGACGCCTGCGCGGGATCGGAACGCTTGCGGAGTTGCGGACGCGAACCGGGACAACGGGATTGGAGGAGGCCTTCCTTGCGCTCACCTGACCCGGCTGTCGCTCAACACGCCGCCTTCCGTCACCTGCTCCTGAAGGAGGTGTGGGGGGCGTTGGGCGGGCGCGCGTTATGGACGATGCTGCTGATCCTCTGCCCGCTCGTTGGGTACAGCTTTTTTCAGGCGGTCGCGCTTTATGGCGAGGCAAGCTTGGCCGCGCGAGACTCCGCGGCGCTGGCAAGCGGTCTGTCACCGCTCGATGGCGTGCTGGTGCCGAGTTTTGGCGCCCTCTATCTCGGCGTCACCCTGTTGTTTCCCTTTGTCGCGATCCGAACGCTCGGCCGCGAAAAAGAAACCGGCACGCTGCGCCTCCTTGTCCAATTGCCCTACCGGGTTCCGACGTTGATCGCCGCCAAGATGACGGCAATTGGCGTCGTCTGGTTGATGGCGATGGTTCCTGCGCTCTCCACGCTTGCGATCTGGGAGATGCTCGGTGGGCACCTAAGTCCTCCCGAAACCGTCAACCTTGTATTCGGTCATCTGCTCTACGGCTTGCTGGTTGGCGCCATCGCCCTTTTCGCCGCCGCCGTGTCCGACGGCGCCGCAACCGCCGCGATCGTGACGCTGGCCTTCACCATCGGCTCCTGGGTTCTTGATTTCGCGCTGGCCGGGCAACCGGGCATGCTTGGTTGGATCGCGCAACTGTCTCTGACGCAGACTCTGCGTCGTTTCGAGCAAGGGCTCTTGTCGTTCGGCCTCATGCTCGGCATCTGCGCTGCCATCGCCGGCTTCGCGGCGCTTGCCGCGGTCTGGCTGCACCCTGGTGTGCCGAGACAAACGAAGCTCGTGCGCTCCATCGCCGGCGTCACGCTGCTCGCAGCTGCGCTCGCCATCGCCAACCAGATGACGTTGTCAGTTGATCTCGCCGAGGACCGACGCAATTCATTTCCGGCAGCCGACGAACAGGCGCTCGCGGCACTATGCGAACCATTGATCGTCACGGTTCGTCTGGCGGCGGAAGACCCACGCTACATAGATTTGCGGCGTAATGTCCTCGCCAAGCTCGAGCGAACGCTTCCGCACGTGACCATTCGTCTTGCGACAGCGGGCCAAAGCGTCGTCGGCAGCACCAGCGACGAATCATATGGCGAGATCGAATACGCCTATGGCGGCCGCTCGGTCAAAACCCGATCGACCAGTCACCGCGAAGCGTTGCCGCTTATCTACCAGCTAGCCGGCAGATCGATTCCGACGCCTAAGCCTGGCGACGACTATGCCGGCTACCCCCTGGCAACGAACGGACAGGCCGCGCTGTTCTGGTTCCTGGGTGCACTGCCAATGTTGATCGCGTTGGCGTGGTGGTGGACACGACGCGCGCCGCGAATTCCCGCGGTCTTTACGGAGGAGCAAGGAGAAATGTCATGACGTTCAGAATGCGTATCGCTGCGACAATCGCGGCTCGTGGGCTCTTGGCTCTTGGGCTCTTTGCTTTGACGCCGCTGGCGCGCGCCGAGCAGCCTCTAAAGATCGACTTCTCGGACGAAGCGGTTGGCGCTGAGCCGAAATCGTTTCTGAGCGTCGTCGGTGTTTGGCGCATCGAGGCGGATGGCGGCAACAAAGTGCTCGTAGTCGATGGGCGGCAATGGAAAGAGGGCCAAACGTCCGCCGGCATTGCCGACAAGGCGCGCGCGCTTTACGGCGACCGCTACGCGGAGTTTCTCGACCGAGTTCAGGCCTATGCCTACTTCCCCTACACCGTGGCCAAGGACGTCGCAGATTTCCGCAATGGGGAAATCTCAGTGCGATTCGAGGGCCTTTCCGGCCGCATCGACCAGGGCGCGGGAATCCTGTTCAACCTCAAACCCAACGGTGACTATCTGACCGTTCGCGCCAATGCCCTCGAAAACAATCTCGTGCTGTGGAAGTTCGAGAAAGGCAAACGTTCTTCGGTCAAATGGGTTCGCGATACGCCAACCGCAACTCGCCAGTGGCACGACTTGAAAGTGCGCATCGCCGGCAACAAGGTCGAGGGCTATCTCGATGGCAAGCTCTACTTGGAGCACGTCCTCGCGGAGCCTGTCTCAGGTCGGATCGGCCTTTGGTCAAAGGCTGACAGTCACATGTACTTCGATAGCTTCACCGTTGCACCAGCGCAGTGACGGCGTTGCCACCTGGTTCGCTAGCGGCTACGAGAGAATGGCCGCTCGCGCGCGCCACTCTTACGCCACAGCCCGCGCCGGCCAATTGTGCGTCTCTGCCTGCAGGCTGCGGCACCAAGTGTAGAGCGCGTCGTACATGACCATGCCGTGCTTGAGCATCTCGTGGTCGTCGGAAAAATTCGCGGAGAGTCCGAGGGAAATTGCGAACAAGCCGCCGCATTGCGGCGTGAGATCGTGACGCGAGGTGTCGGCGCCGCGCACGATGGTGGCGAGATGATCGAGCGGCGGCGCCTTGATGTCGTAGATGCGCAGGATGGTGTCGAACGAGCAGCGCTCGCCCTCGTGGGTGAATTCGACGCCATCGATGTCGTACGGCGTGCCGCCGGTTTCCTTTGCCACCGCGGCGACCCGGTTGGTCGGAACGTAGATGAACTCAGCGTTCGGATCGATGAAACGGGAGATCAGCCACGGACACGCGATGCGGTCGATCTTCGGCCGCTCGCGCGTGACCCATTTGCTTGGGCTCTTGCCGATCCTTCGACGTGTCGGCAAGCCCTGCTCGGTCCAACCCGTGATGCCGCCCTCGAGATGAACAGCATCGGCGCCGGTCGCACGCAACGCTGCGGCCGCGCCTTGACTGACCTCGCGGCCATGAACGCAATAGACGACGATCGGCGCCGTCCGCAGTTCCGTCCGCCATTGTTCGACCGTTTCGGGCTCCCGGTGGGCCGCGCTCGGAATGAGCGTTGTCGCCCCGGCGAAGTCGTCGGCGCGCCGCACGTCGATGACCGACGGGGCCGCCGCGGTTCCAAGCCGTGAAAAAAGATCGTGGGGAGAGATCGAGAGCTTTCCGTCCATGCGCAATCTCCTCGTCGAGCGAGTGTTGCACAGAGCTTGGACGGTAACGTCTGACGGGGAGTCTGCATTTCCCCGAACTGCTGTATTATACACCCCCCACGGGGGCGCTCAAGCGCACAACGAGAAAGAATCGTCATGCCGAAGTCATGTCTTTTGCCGGTCGTCGCCACGCTGCTCGCCTCCGCGCTGCCGCTGTACGCGCAAGAGCTGCCCGAGGGACCCGGAAAAGAGATCGTCGCGAACGTTTGTGGCGGCTGTCACGATATCAATCGGATCCGCGCGGGCTATTCGCCCGCGGGTTGGCAGTCGGTCACGCACATGATGCAGAACATGGAAGCGCCGGTGCCCAAGGATCAGTGGCCGACGGTCACGGACTACTTGACCAAGAATTTTCCGGAAAAATCGAAGCCTGCAGCGACGATCATCCCCGGCCCGGTGCAGGTCGACATCAAGGAATGGCCGGTGCCGACCCTCGGCTCGCGTCCGCACGATCCGCTGGCAACGCGCGATGGCGCCATCTGGTACAGCGGGCAAACCGCGAATGTGCTGGGGCGGCTCGATCCGAAAACCGGGCAGATCAAAGAGTTTCATATGAAGTCGGCGCACACCGCGCCGCACGGGCTGGTGGAAGACAACGACGGCAACATCTGGTTCACCGGAAACAATCTGGGACTGATCGGCAAGCTCGATCCCAAGACCGGCGCGGTGACCGAATATCCGATGCCGGATGCGAAGGCGCGCGATCCGCACACGCTCAACTTCGACCAGAGCGGCATCCTCTGGTTCACGGTGCAGCAGGCCAACATGGTCGGGCGGCTCGATCCGAAGACCGGCGAGATCAAGCTCGTCACGTCGCCGACCGCGAAGTCGCGACCTTACGGCATCCAGATCAATTCCAAGGGGATTCCCGTCTTCGTCGAGTTCGGCGCCAACAAAGTCGGCACCATTGATCCGAAGACGTTGCAGATCACCGAATACCCGTTGCCCGACCCTGCGGCACGTCCGCGCCGCCTCGCGCTCACCGGCGACGACATCGTCTGGTACTCCGACTATGCGCGCGGATATCTCGGGCGGATCGATCTGACGTCAGGTGCGGTGAAGGAATGGCTGTCTCCGAGCGGACCGAAGTCGGAGCCCTACGGCGTGGTCGCCGTCAATGGCGTCATCTGGTACAACGAGTCCGGCGCCAAGCCGAACACGATCGTCCGCTTCGACCCGAAAACGGAAAAGTTCCAGACCTGGGCGATTCCCGGCGGCGGCGACATCGTGCGCAACATGAGCGTGACACGCGACGGCAATCCGGTGATGGCCAACAGCCTGGTCAATGCGGTCGGGATCGTCGAGGTGAAATCGGCGACGTCGAACTAAAGCGGTTCCTGCTGGATTTGAACCACGCGTTCCGAATCGCAGACGTTCCAGGTCACGCCGTGCCCTCTCCCCGTCATGGCCGGGCTTGACGCCCGCAAATCGGATGTTTCCGATTTGCGGTCTCGCTTAAATCGCGCGGAAGTCGGGAACACCCGACTTCCGATGCCATCCACCGAGCATGCTGCAAGACGTGGATGGCCGGCACGAGCCGGCCATGACGTGGAGAACTCGTATCACGAACTTCGGAAGCGGGCACGAGGCGGGGTCGGGCGGCAACGCGCTGCCGACTAACGTTCATCTCTTATTCATCTCTCATTGGGTTTGCTCTCACCAGGCTTGTTGAGCGCGGCTCGCTCAGGGGTGGGCTTTGTCCCGATAGCGAGCATTGTTGCGGACGCGCTGGCTTTGCATGCGCGAAAAGCGCGGGAAATGGCGCTTTTCCACACGTCATCGCGTGCAAGACCAGCCCTTCCGCTTGCCGGAGTCTACTCTTTGCGATGAAATGGAAGGGGAAGGCGAGATGATTCTCTTGAGGGCAATGCGCTGCTTGGGATGGGGCGGTTTCGGCGCTTTGCTTTTTACGGGCCCCGCGCTTGCCCAACAGCCCAGTCTGGACATGAGCGCGATCAACGCCGTCGACGAGTGCATGGTGGCGGAGATCTGCATCGACCGCTATCTCCTGGCGTTCTACGAGAGAACGCCGAAGACCGACACCATCAAGGAGACGGAAAAGCGCAAGGCGATCGTCAAGAAGAAAGGCAAGAGCAGGATCGTCACCATTACCATTACCAAGCTCGTGGACGAAGATTTCACCTGGAAGGATCCGAAGGCGGCGGAACGCATGGGCATGTCGCTTGCGGACTACGTGATCGGCGGCATGGACGTCGGCTTCAAGACAACGCTGTATCATGCCCTTCACGCGCTGGACGAAGCTGGCTTCGTGCCCGGCATCACCAGCGCCTTTCGCGACGATTACCGGCAGTCGATCGCGACCGGCTTGAAGGCCAGCAATGATCGCTCTTATCACGGCGGCAACTTTCGCGGCGGTTACGGCCACGGGCTTGCGGCCGACATCGTGAGCGTCAACGGCGAAACCCGTGCGCAGCGATATCTCGCCAGCGAGCAAATGTGGAAGTGGATTGACGCGCACGAGAAGGAGCTGGGGATCGGCAGACCTTATCTCGACGTCGACGCACCACACGTCGGCCCACTCGACGGCAAGGAATACGCCGATCACCGCCTCGCGCCGAAGATCCTCCATGCGGAAGCAAGGACAAAGAGGCACGGCATCGTGCACCACGATCACACCGTGGCGAAGCGGGCCAAAACGGCAAAATCCGGGAAAGCCGGAAGCGCCTGAAGTGCTCGCGGCGAGGGCCGTTCTCTGTGAACGAGCCCTGGCGGGATGATGAAAATCTCTCCACGTCATTTCGGGGCGCCACACGCAGCCAAGTTTACGGAGGCTGCGTAGACTTGCCTGCGTTGGCGAACCCGGAATCCAGAGATTGTCGCCAACCGCGCCCCGGAGAACTTAGGGGTTTTTCAGCAACCTGCTAGAGCTGCGCGGCCTGGAACGTGTTGCAGGCGGACACTTTTCCCTCGTCGAACCCAATCATGAACCAACGCTTGCGCTGCTCGGACATGCCGTGCGTGAACGCATCGGGCACGACGTAGCCGCGCGGCTCCCGCTTCAGCAACGACAGGGAAATGACGCGAGATGGTCACGAACCTCTGGCAGCATCACTGTTGCCACCAACGATAGCGAGCGCTGAGCTGCCGAGACGGAGAGAGGGACTGATGTGGAAAAGGCTGATTGCGGTCTCGGCTGCGGCATCACTCGGTCTCACGTCGGCGGCAACGGCCAACGACAACGATGCCTTTAGAGAACTCGGAATGTTCGGCGAGTGGGCGACCGATTGTCGGTTGCCGTCAGGCCCGACCAACCAACACATCGTTTTTGCATCTTCGGAGAATGGAGAGGTCACGTCGCTCACACGCATCGGCATTAAAGAGTTCCAAGGCACTATTCGTGCCGTAAAGATTATCTCAGACACTCGAGTCGGTTGGAGGGCGACGGTCAATGGGACTATCACCGATGTCATAATCGAACGGATCGGATCGCGATATCGAGGTCTTGAATCTGTCCGCAGCGACGGCAAGGCGCTCGTCAAGAATGGTTTCATGGTTGAGCAGAGCTGGGGTGCTCCATGGCTTGAAAAATGCTCCAGCGCACCAGATGCGAGCGTTTCGACGCAGTTCATGCTCGACGCTTATCGGGACTGCGCGGGGAAGGATCGCGATCGAGCGATTGTCGGCTGTACAGAATTGATACGCGTGCAGCCACGAAGTCCTTTCGCCTACAATTTTCGAGCCCGTGCTTACGGCACCGCTGGCAAGCGCGACAAAGCCGTTGCTGATGCGACTGAAGCGATCAGGATCGACCCTCAATACACCGACGCGTACAACAACCGCGCTTGGGTGTATCTCGAAGCCGGTCAGTTGACGCCCGGCTTAGCAGACATACAGCGCGCCCTGGAACTAGCGCCGGAGAATCCCGCCGCCATCGACACACGGGCACATATCTACGAGGCGCTCGGACGCCGCGCAGAAGCGATTTCTGACTACAAGCGGGTGCTGACCTTGATCCCCGAAACGCACCCACAAGGTCAGCCGACAAGGGATGCGCTGAAGAGGCTCGGTGCCTCAGTCCCTTGAGCCCGGCTGCGCCCCCACCTAGAGCTGCGCGGACTGGAACGTGTTGCAGGCGGATACTTTTCCCTCGTTGAATCCCTTCATGAACCAGCGCTTGCGCTGCTCCGACGTGCCGTGCGTGAACGCATCGGGCACGACGTAACCGCGCGATTGCTGCTGCAGTCGGTCGTCGCCGATCGCGGAAGCCGTCTGCAAGGCGGCGTCGACGTCGCCGGGATCGAGGAAATCGTGTTTGGCGCGCGCCTGATGCGCCCACACGCCGCCGAGACAATCGGCCTGTAGCTCGACGCGCACCTGCAGCCGGTTGGCCTCGACTTTGTTGTCCGAGGCCTGCTGCGCCTGTTGCACCTTGGGAAGAATGCCGAGCTGGTTCTGCACGTGGTGGCCGACCTCGTGCGCGATCACGTAGGCCTCGGCGAAGGCGCAGGCCTTGCTCTCGCAGCCGCGAAACTTGGCCTGCAGATCGCGGAAGAACGAGGTGTCGAGATAGATGCGCTCATCGCGTGGACAATAGAACGGCCCCATCGCCGATTGCGCGTAGGCGCAGGGCGTCGGCTCGGAGCCGGCGAACAGACGCAGCTTGGGCGCACGATAGTGCTGGCCGCTCGCCTGAAAAATCTCGGTCCAACGATCCTCGGTGTCGCCGAGCACGGCGGCGACGAAATCGCCGGTCGCGTCGGTCGGCCTGCCCGCGCGCCGTTGCTCCGGTCGATAGGGCTGCTCGTTACGGGTCTGCTGGTCGCCGCTCAAGATCTCGGCGCCGCCGATCAACACACTCGGATCGATACCGAGCGCCCAGCCGATGAGACCGAGGACCACAATGGTGCCGATGCCAAGCCCGCCTGCTCTGCCCGGTATGCCGAACCCGCCGCCAAAACCGCCGCCGCCGTCGCGATCGTCTTCGACATTGTCGCTGCGGCGAAAATCATCCCAGCGCATGTTTCAACTCCCTGCGAACCTGAGCCCCACAACCGACGCAACGCCATAACAACGTCGCTCTATATAAGTACTGGGCAAATATTTCCCAGTCGAAGCTTCCAGCAATTAAGTCCATTTTTACTTTGAATGGCCAATATCCGGAATGTCGGTTGTAGGTCCCGCGTCGCCGACAGCGTCACCTGAGTCACAGTCATGGTAGCGTCGCGTCGCGGGGCGCCTCGTCAGGCGCCCCGCTTGTCTCCGGAGTCCGCAAAAGTCAGCCGAGTCCTCGTCGGCGATTGCGTCGCCCAAATGGCGGGCCTGCCGGCAAACTCCGTCGACCTGGTCTTCGCCGACCCTCCGTACAATTTGCAGCTCCAATCCGATCTCAAACGGCCCGATGATTCGCGGGTCGACGCCGTCGATGACGATTGGGACAAGTTCGCAAGCTTCGAAGCCTATGACGATTTTACCCGCGCCTGGCTGCTCGCCTGCCGGCGCGTGATGAAACCGAACGCCACGCTGTGGGTCATCGGCTCCTATCACAACATCTTCCGCGTCGGCGTGACGCTTCAGGATCTCGGCTTTTGGATCCTCAACGACGTGATCTGGCGCAAGACCAATCCGATGCCGAACTTTCGCGGCCGCCGCTTCACCAACGCGCACGAGACATTAATATGGGCCACGCGAGAACCCGGTGGTAAGGGATATACGTTCAATTACGAAGCGCTCAAGGCAGGCAACGACGACATCCAAGTGCGCTCGGACTGGACCATTCCGCTGTGCACCGGCGAGGAGCGCATCAAGGGGGCAGACGGTAAGAAACTGCATCCGACGCAGAAGCCGGAGGCCCTGCTCGGGCGCGTCAT
>Ga0126369_10000768_pt1 | contig 21499 bp, 35 predicted proteins | sample PanSoiMetaPlot_1_FD_109646 | JGI IMG/M metagenome (GOLD analysis project Ga0126369, IMG submission 109646) | Tropical forest soil microbial communities from Panama - MetaG Plot_1 | ecosystem: Environmental > Terrestrial > Soil > Tropical forest > Bulk soil | place: Panama | collected 2016-02-17 | reverse complement strand
GCCGCCGCCGACGCATTCGATCATCGCGTAGGCAAGATTCGCAGGTGGCGCATAACTCGTAGACGAGGTGAAGGTGCGAACGTTGATTGAGAGCCCTGACGGCGGTATCACCGTGAGCGTGCCGGCAATGAACTCGGTAACGACGCAGACCCCCGGCGATCCGTTGCCCCCGCCGTAATTGGTGGTGTCCTGACCGATGCCGCCTGCACCGCCAGCGCCGTAATTTGTCGCGTTAGAACCAGGCCCAAGGCCGTGTCCTTGCGCGGCGCCACCGCCGAAAGCACTGCCAGCGCCAGGACCGGCGTACGTCGTGGCGCCGTAAGTGTAGTTGCCTTCATACCAACCAGTCGGACCAGGATTTCCACCCGCCGCGATCTGCCCTGTTCCCACAGCAGCAGGATCACCGCCGCCGCCTGAAGCCGATCTTCCGCCACCTCCTCCGTTCGCTATAACCAAAGCACCGAAGCTCGTGGCAGTACCGTTCCCGCCGTTACCAGTCCCTACGCCCCCAGCTCCGCCTGTTCCTATCGTAACCGCTTGAGACGCGCCGATAGTGGCAGCACTTAAAACCGATCTTGAATACCCGCCAGAAGCGCCACCGCCACCGCAGGCAAATTGATTGGTAGCACTTGCACCGGACGGCCCGCCTCCACCGCCTCCGCCGATGCATTCCACGATCGCATAGGCGAGGCCCGCGCTCGGGGTGTACGTGCCATTCGCTGTGATCTTGACGAAGTTGACCACGAGCGTAGATGCGGCAGGACCTGTCGCACCCGTCGCACCTTGTTGGCCCGCTACGTTGATGTCCCAATCGGTGTAGGTGCCAGTGGCGTTGGTGAGATCGGCGTTAATGGTGAACACGCCGGTCGAGTTGTTATAGGCGGTAACGACGCCTTCCATCCACGCGCCAGAGCCGCGCGAGGTGATGCGCGCACGCGCACCAACCGTGTAAGCAAGACCAGCCTGTGTCGTGACCGTTTGTGAACCGAGTCCAATCGTCGCCGACGTGACGCTTGTCGCCTGATAGCCAGGACCAGCAGGACCCGCTCCACCTGCAGGACCAGTCGGACCGGCAGGACCTGTTCCGCCAGCGGGTCCCGTAGGACCAGTAGGACCAGTAGGGCCAGTCGAACCAGGGGGACCGGGGCCACCCACGGGACCAGTTGGCCCCGGCACACCAGGGGGACCAGGAGGACCAGGGCCACCCGCGGGACCGGGCGGCCCGATCTCACCAAGCGTGACGTCGACGCTGGCTGGCACCACATCCGGCAACGTGACATTGATCAGAGTTGGTGGTGGGACGAGGAGATCGACCTCGGTCACAAGGACGCTGACGGTCTCGATCTCAACGGACGGCTGCTCGCTGACCTCAACAGAGATGACCTGGAAGACCTCATCGGCCATCTCGACCTCACGGCGTGCTGTCGGTCACATCTTGTGTAACCGTGACGGGACCGGCAAGCGGTGTCTTGACGTCACCCGCGAGCCAAGTGAGCTGCAGGTCCCATACACCTTTGGACGGCAGCTTGTGACTGTCAGGTGCGGCGAGAAAAACCTCGATGGCATTGGGCAACGTGATGGTGCACGCCATCCCTGTGATTTTCGCACCACCCGGCCGCTCACGTATCTCGGCCTTGGCGCTAACGCCAGTCAAATCATAGGGGATGGTCGCGTTAGCGTCGATCCACAGCTTCACCTGGAGGCGCTGACTGTCACCGCGATAAAGGTCCAGAGGTAGCTGCGCTGGCTGCATCTCATCCCTCAGGTCCCCGGCGGAAAGATTTTGCTCTCGTTGGCAAAGAAATGCGGCTGCATCATCTGGGTGTACGGAAAGTCCACAGCCCGCTTCTTGCCCGTCACACTGTCATAGTGCATCAGAACCGCGTTTTTGACGCGCGCAAAGAGCGTGTCGACGACCTGCTCAGCTGGCTTGCGGTACGCCACCGACATGCGAACACCGTACACAATCAGGTTCGCGGCGATGAGATACACATGGTCCATCGGCATGTTCTCAAGCCGGCGAGTCAACGCGTTCCACACCTCTTGAACATTGGGAGCTTGCTCGAGTGAGTCGACGATCGGGTCCTTCATAGTGCGAACACCCCTTGTGTGCTCCAAGTTACGAGCAGGTTGCCGCCATTTGGAACCATCGGCAGCCCAATGACACCAGTGTCTTCGTAAAGCACGAGACGCCATGTGTTGTTGGTACCCGAGTTCTGTCGATATATCGCGAATGCACCAACGGTGGCTCCGCTTAGGGTCGTGAACACAGTCCCCGCACAGGAGAATACGTTAGCGGTGATGACCGGTGACGCAAGCGCCTTCGGCGTTCCAACGATGCCGGCAAGATCGGTGTACCACTGATGGAAATCTGAATAGGTGTATCCGCCACCGCCGATGTTGAGGAGCACAAGATTGCAGTTATTGGGAGTGAGCTGGTCAAGCGACTTGTTCGCCTGCACCTCCTGCATCAGGGCGCTTTTCCAGAGTGGATAGACAGAGTTCGGCACGATCCCTCTCCTACGGTATCTTCGGCGGCACGTAATCGGGCCTGCTCGTGGTCGGCTGAGGCTTATCTGGCCGTGGATTGAAAACTGGCGGCGGATCGGCCGGCAGCTTGATCGGCCGCACCGTCGGATTGGGAACATCCAAGCACGTGCTGCAGTGGAGAAACCCAGTCTGACGCAGCTGGTTGCCCATCCAAGCAACCTGCCCGTACAGCTCAGCACGCAAGTACAAGAAACCACAGCAGTCACAGATGCCGAATGCCTGCGGCTTCGCAGGATCGACTCTGGCATGGCCCTTGGGCGAAAAACCTCCCATCACTCTCTCCTCGCAAACTCGCCATGCATATCGGCTGCCGCGGCAAAAAACGCCGCGTTTGCCAACTCTGGCGTGGGGAAGGTGCCCAGATAGCGCTTCACACCATTTTCTGTTTTGTAGGCAACCCACTTGTTGTGGTGTCGCCGAACACCCTTGAAGCCAGTCTTGTTCCAGCCGCGCCTGTTAGCCGCGCTTTGCGATGCCGTGCATAGCCGCAGGTTCACCAGCCGATTGTCCGTCCTGATCAGGTTAATGTGATCAAGCTGCTTTGGCCATTCACCGTAGGCCCACAGCCAAACCAGACGGTGCACGTAATACTGCTTCCCGTTGGCCCATACCGTAAGGCGCCCCGTACTGTTTGGAGTGCCCACCGTGCCACCAGCCCTCTGCCCCGCACGCCAGCGGACCTCGCCGGTTTCAGCGTTATAGTCAAACAGTTCGCGAACCTCATCTTGTGTCATCGATCTTCTCGCTGTGCGAAGCTCATTCTTTCTTTTCCTTCGCTTCGAACTCTTTGATCTTGGCTTGAAGGATATCACGGATGCCACGGTACTCCATGACGCCAATATGGCTGTCGGTGTGGTCACGGATAAGCCGCGCCAACGAAGCACGCGCTGTTGGCAGATTGACCATCGGATACATCCGCTCAAACTCTTCCATCTCTTACCCTCCGTACACCGCGCTGGTGTAGATTCCCATCGCTGGGACGATGCGCAGCTGCGCATTCTCTACATCGCGGTCCTTGGCCTTATTGAACTTCTCATCCGCGATGGCCTTGAGGACCACCATACGCTCAGGCGCATACAGCTCCGAAATCTTGTAGGCAAGCCCGCTCACGTAAGCCTCGAGGAAGCGATACGGCACATCTGGTCCCAAGCCCATCGGCACGGTGGCATCTTCCAACTGCCGCGCGCGGAAAAACTTGAGCGTGTAAGGCTCAGCGTCATTCGGCGGCTGCCACACCGTGATCTGCGGCTGCTTCAGCGCCTGGAACCAATAGACCGTCGGCCGTCCTGGCGTGACCTTGTCGGGATACGCCGCATAGGTGTCGCGATCGATGCTGGTAAGAATACGATCCCTCGCCGGATCGCCAGTCTCGATGTACGTCGCCATGATCATCACGGTCGACGGATCAACCTCGTAAGTATCGATACCTGGTTGAAGATTGATGGTCTGCAGATCGACTGTCCAAAGATTGACCTGGTCGTTGGCCCAGTCGACCTGGAGCAGGTTCGCGGCCATGGCCGCATCAAAGAGATGCTCGACTGTGATCGTGTTGCGCCGAATCTGACAGCGCCCGTAAGCAGCGATGATGATATCGGCGAACGGGGGACCAAATGCGAATGTTCCACTGCTGGGCGCCATTCATGCAGTCCCAACGATAATCACAGGCAGCGGCTGGTTGGAGCGCTCCGGTGTCACGCCATGCGTCTTCATAACAACTGGCAACGGCTGGACCGGAGCCATCGGGTAAGTGCCGGCAGTGTACACCACCGCTTGCTGCGTCATGGTGGGCTCCTCCGGCGGAGCACCGCCAACGCCAGGGCTTGCAATCGTGACAACGGGGATCGCCAAAACCGGCGCGACGGGAACGCCAGTGACCTGGGCGAACGGTAATGCCCTGATTGGTGCGTAGGCCACCATTGTTGTACCCTGTCGTCCTGTAAGACGGAGAGGCTGGACCTCACCGAACGCTAGGGGAGGGCCTTAGCCTGAGAAATCCAGCCTCTCCTTGTACCCAGGTTTCCATGCCGGTGGACCTGGGTAGATCAACTCACATCCATTCCCGGGAACTTGGCTTTCACCTTGCGCTTGATCGTCGCTAGTTCGCCCGGGCTTGCATTGTGCTTCCCACGCGAGAGCGCCGATTTGGCGTGGCCCTCGTCCGGTATAGGATAGGAACCAGACCCCTTTCCTTCTGGTCCCTCCCCCTTCCCAGGCAGGGCAAAGTCTGAGCTGGGAAGCGCTCTTCTTTGGCCTGCCGATAGATGGCCTCCGCGCTTGAGACCCTCGGTTGGTCCAGTAAGCGATGGCGGCCTCCCTACTCTCTCCCGGCTCAGGCCTGCGGCGGTTTGAGCCGCGGTCGTCGGTATCGTCGGCATCGCCGTCCGTTCTATATTTTCTCTTTTTCTTCGCTGCGCTGCCTCGACAGGACCACCTTCCTGAAACTTCTGCTTCACAGCGCCGCCCTTCGGCGCAATCGACACGGGCGATTTTATTAGATCGCCATCAGCCGCATCCGAGACAGAGCCGCCGCGTCGTCTCTTCACCAACCCGCCCGATGCGAGGCGATCGGGGCGACGTCGTGCGCGACCGCCTTCGGCTTTGGAATGGAAGGGAAAGCGCTTTTTCTTCGCCTCACGCTTCTCATCCTGCTCGCCTTCGCTGACGCCCTCGCCCTCATCTTTCGTCCACATTGTCCCCTTCAATCCCCCTCCTCCTTCTTGAACCATCGCTGGACGCACCCGCAATGAGTCAAATGGATTGGGATCGTGGCTGACTAGCGGGCTTTCGGGGTTCGACCGTTTCGCCATGTTACTTCCCACTTCGCATGAAGTGCCCACGACGGAACGTCGGCGCGCGATCAGCGCGCTTGTTCGCCGGTTCACCACTTACCTTGGCGTGGAAAGTATTGGTCGTGACCTTCTTAGGATTAGGAGGCCAGCGCGGAGGTTCGCCGCCTTTGCACGGATCAGCAGCTTCCCCGACGAAATCGTCACCCAAGTCACGCGGAGAGTTACCGAGCGGACCGCGGCGGTTTCCTTCTGCCATTTGAACCTCCCCACATGGCCGTTCTCAGCTGGTGGGGAACGTTCCATACGTGGCGCGCCAATCGAAGTAGCTGAACGTGTAGCGCTCGCGACCCTTCACCTTGAGATTATCAGTGTCAAAGTCGACGTACATGTCCATTTCAAATGGAACGCGATCGTAGTAAATGAGCCCGCGCTTGTCGGTCTTGACAAACCACGCGAACGGCGACGTGAGAAACTCGTTGACGATGTAATCGCGCAGTCCGCCGCCAACGTGCTGGATGGCATTCACGTCGTTGTCGTTTGTTCCGGGTCGCAGCTCGGTACGCAATAACCGAACGATCACTTGCTCTAGTGCTGCCGGAACAAGAACCAGTTCGGCCCGAGCTGCGATTTTGATGTTGCGCTCATCGACCCAGTTATTGCGGATCACGGTCATCGCCGTGAGCAGCGAAGACTCGTTCAGGTCGATATCCGCTGCGGGCCGATTGCCGACACTACCGACGTCGACAGGGTGCGCTGTATCGAACAGCGCCTTCTGATCGCCACCGATGGTCGCATCATAGACGCTGCCGGTGTTGAAAATATTCGCGGCATAAATCTCTTTCGTCACCGCGAACACGTCCTGCAGACCAAGATTGGAGGGATTGAACTCCGCTTTGTATTGATTGTCCTCCACAGCCTTGCGCGTGATGATGTAGCCGAGTGACAGCTCCTTCATCTCTGCGCTGTAGAGCCAGCGCTCACCGGCCCTATCATCGAAGTAGGTGGAAGCACCTTCGCCCTTCTCACGAGCAAGAGGCAGGTATGCCATCTGCGTCCTGCGCTCGAGGGCCATCTTCGATGAGCGCTTCTCGAAAAGACGAGACCATTTCGTCTCGATCTTCTTGTAACGACCTTCCACTGCGGCGAGGCCGGGGAAAAGTTCGTTCTTGATTGATGCCAGATCAATCGCCATGGCTCAGCTCCCTTTCCCTTCAGCCCTACAGGCCGACGCCGGTCCTCAGGAACATGTCGTTCCAGGCGACCTCAACGATGTTGTAGGCGGTGGTTGAATCATATCCGTCCTGGATCGGTACGTTGCTGTTGCCGAGCGCGGTGACGATCCATGGCAGCGTGGCGGTGACGGCAAGACCGGTCAGTGACCACTTGGAAAAACCAGTGGTCGAGGCAAGGACGCTGGCCTCCGCACGTGAGCCGATGTCCGCGAATGCGATCGGACCGAGGAGCGCCGCGACCTCGAATGTCACGCTCGGATCATCGATCACGAAGACATCGATCAGCCCGCTGGCTGGACCGCCTGAACCAGGCCAATAGTTCGACCAGAGCGGATACCCGAGCGCAGCGCTCAGGTAGTGGCACCCGATGTACACGCCGCGCGCCAAGTGGCCATCGCCCGCGACGTACACCTTGACGGAGCCGTCAGCGAGCTGTGTGACCATGTCGCCCCGGTTAAGAGCGGCAGCGTTGAACTGGGCTTTGAGGGTTGAAAAGGCGCCTGAATACGGGACGCCACCAGTCTTGATCGGACGGAAACCGAACGGAGCTTGGGTATTCGCCATAGCTGGCTCCCCCTCTCGAAGGGTTGCCGGCTTTGGCATGCAGTGCCGCAGACCGAGCGGTTGTGCCTACGCACCCATGCAGTGGATGCGCCCCCTATTCGGGGATCGGGATCGCCTCACGAGTGCTGCGATCCGCGTAAACTACACGAGGGGCTGACCCCTCTGGCGTCTCCATAACCTTGCGGCGGTGAACCTGCATGGCCTGAGTCGCCCGCAGCATTTCCTCATTTCTTGCCTGAACTGTCAAGCGCATAGGTCTTTCCATGAAGATCATGTCCTTGACAATAACCGGTCCCTGCGCCCCGACCTCAGCAAAACGCCCAGGGAAATGATGGTGTTGCACCGCTCGCCACCCCTGATCCTGGTAGGTGCGCTGCTCGGCATAATCCGGTTTCCCGTACGTCTCGAACCGCTTCCAGTTGAAATCAATCTCGTTGGCGACCTGTTCTGGCGTCCCCTGCCCGCGAGTCGGTGCGTACTTGGCCATGATGTCCGAAACATCAAACGGATCGATCGCGGCAATGCCCTGATGACGACGCTCGCGATTGGGATCGACACGCAGCTCCCCGAAGGTTTCCGAGTGCAATGTGCTCGGACCAGCCAGCCCAGGCTCAGCACGCAGCGGATCGTCTTCAGGATAAGTCGGACCTGGAATCTTGTTCATTGTTCCCTCACGTAATCGGTGTGATTCGCCCCTCAGCCAGGAGCCGCACGTAGTTCTTGGCCCATTCCTGAGGGGTTACTCCCTGCTCCTCCGCGAGACGTCGCATCTTCGGCGTCATCGTGAAGGTGCCGCCTCTTTGCAGATTGCCGGAAGAATCGGAGCGCGCCACGGGGGCCGCAATAGAAGGAGCCTGCCCGCGTTGCGGTACCGATGGACCGTTTCCTGATGTCAAGTTGAGCGTCCTCTCGATGTGCTCGAAATAGGGAGCTGTATCGGGCGTAAAGCCCTCATCCAGCGCCCGATTGTGGGCATCGACCGCATACTGCTTAAGTGTGCCATCGCCCCGCACCAAATCCCGATGCTTGCGAAGAAACTGCTGAGTCTGCGGAGTGCGGTTCTGAATAGCGCGCTCGAGCGGATCAGTTGGCTGTGGCTGTGGAGCGGGTTGCTGCGGCCGTTGCGCCGGCTGCGGTTGACGGCGCTGTGGCTGCTGCGCCATCTGATCACGGTTCTGCTTCAACACCGCTTGATCACGCTCGAGCACCGCGAGCGTGCCACCGACACGCCCAAGCTCCAGATTGATCGCTGACACCCTCTTGAAGTCACCCTCGGCATAAGCACTCTCGGCTGCGGCCGCGAGCGCCGCCATCTTATCGGTCGCCGCCGTGATCTGGTTCTCGTTATACAGCTCGTACGTCGACATCCCGCGACGCTCGGCTTCCTGCGCGAACGCAAGGGCCTGATCGCGCTCAGCTGTAATACGTTGGTTTTCTGCAGCAAGACGCGCCCGATCAGCACGTTCCGCCTGCATCTGCCGTTGCAACTCAGCTAAACCAGTCTGCGATGGCGCCGGTGCAGAACCGGGACCAGGAACAGGGGGCGGCTTTGCGGTCTCTGCTGCTGCCGCAGGTGTCTTCGCCTCCTCCTTCTCCGGTGGCTCCTCCTCGTCCAGATTAACGACTAAGCTCTCGTCCTCGTCTGCCATGGCCCTACCCTCAGTAAATCAGCCGCGGGTCCTCGATCGTCCCCACGAGCTGTGTGTCCTTCAATCGCCGGCAATGAATGCGTTCGATCGTAAACTGCCGGCCTTCCATGATGTCGTACATCACCCATTCGCCGATCTCGACGTTCTGCCCCTCGAACTGAATATACTGATTGTCCTTGAACGCGAGTTTCCCTTTGGCAATCACCAAGCCAATCTTGCCCTGCCACAGCGCTTCGTCATGCGTCTTGTCAGGAAGATAAAGCTTATGGCCACCCGCCACCTCCAGGTAATCCGGTAAAAAATACGTCGCAGTGATGATCCAGTTGTGAAGGACTTTGAACCTGGGTAGCCAAAGCGCGCAACGATCAAGAAGAAAACCACGCGGATCGTTCTTGTAATCTTCCTTCTCGTCATCGGTGCGCCATGGCGGCATCGGCCCCTGATGCAAAGTTCCCAGCGCCGGCACGGAACCCTGCAGTGCGTGAGCAGTTCTCCCGATAAGTTCCATCAACGTCTCCCTCCTCCCATCAGCATCGAGCGCGACGGCGGTTCGTTCATCTCGCGGATGACCGAATCGACCATTTCCAGCGTGCGATTGTAGGCAAAAACGATGCCCTTGATGCGGGCAAGCTCTTCCATGTTGGCTGCCGCTAGAGCCGAGCGATAATGGCCCTCTTTCGTGCCGTCGCCTTCCAGCTCGACTTTGATCAGCTTCCTAAGCCTGTCTGCAAGGGCATAGTCGTCGATCATGCTTCCGTTCTATCCGGCACCTTCTTTGCGGCTCTGGTCTTTGCGAGCCGACCCTTTCCACCGGCACCGCCTCCTGTTGCATTGGTCAGCGGCGTCTTCACGATACCGCCAGCCTGATAGCCCTCTCCCCAGTTATGGTAGGACGAGCCGGCCTGCCCACGAGCTGGCTGGTTCGAGCCCGGATTCACAGCGCCGCCACGCTTACGCTTGCCGGCCTTTTCCTCCTTGGCCTCCTCCGCCTTGTACATCCTCTTAAACAGCTTCTTATCCTCAGCCTCATCGCTATGCTTGACGCTGCCGCCTTTCTTCGAAAAGCCAACGCGCGTACCCGGTGCCGGATAGGAGCGGAACGAGCTGAGTGTCGCCGGCATCGGTACCGTCACCGGCTGGGCCGGAATCATCGGCCGGCCGCTGATCGTCGGCGGTCCTTGGATCGGCTGTGTCGGCGTACGCCCAGGGATGTTCCCGAGCATGCCACTGAGGCCACCCTGTTGACCCGGTCGAGCAATAGCTCCTGGGGCGCCGGGGCCACCACCTGGCATGCTGCCGAAGGTGCCGCCCCCAAACTGCATCTTTTCGACGTCATCCCCACCATCGTCACTCGGGCCACCGTTCGCTAATCCCTTGACCCGACCCCCAGCCTTTAACGTGACTTTGCCACCCCGCTTACGGGCAGACACCGCGCTATCGATGTCAGTCGTCGGCGAGTTGGGATAGCCGCGATAGCCCTTGCCTTCTTTGTCCTTGACGTCGATCAGACCGGCGACACGACCACCTTTTTTCATCCCAGGAGGCCGCACCGGCATCGGTGGAGGACCACCAGGTCCAACGGGCAAAGGCGGCCCGCCAGCCCCAACAGGGGCGATGGGCGGACGCACCGCAATCGGCGGGCGCACCGGAACCGGAACCGGGCGATTAACGGGAACCGGCACAGGCGGACGTGGCGCAACCGCAGGAGACCCGCCACCACCACCCGCCCCACCACGACCACCTGCGTGCGAGATGATGATGTTCGTCGTTGAGTGCCCGTGACGTTTTCTGCCAACTGGACCACCCGAGGCGAGACGATCGGCGCGCGCTCTGGCGCGACCACCTGGGATCGTAAACTCACGCTGCGTGCCAGCATTTTTCGTCGGAAGCTTCGACTTCTTGTACATCGAAGACGAGCCGTGTGGCTTGCCAGCACTTGCGCCAAGCCTGCGCAGACGCGCCTTTTGCGAAGACTTCGCTCCGCCAGCCATCGGATGTGCCATTGTAGCCTCCTGCTAAATCAGCCTTCCCTGTCCTCCCGGCACTCCCGGCCACGTCTGCGCTACAGGTGCAGCCAAGGGATGAACAAGCGTGGCTTGCGCCAACTCGAGTCGTTTCTGATCGATCTTAGCGCCTTCAATGCGCTCGCGCGACATCCGCTCAAGCTGATTGTCCTGCAGCTTACGTTGCTCGGTCATCGCCTTGAGCTGCTCTGAGAGCCAATCCAGCGTGGCTCTGCGCTGACCATCCTGCTCCTTCTGCGCCAACTCAGCCGCTTTCTGCTGCATGTCGGCCATCTTGCCAGCCACCTTCGGGTCCATCTGTGAGCCAGCGCCCTGTTGCGGCGCAAACAACTCATCGATGTTGCCAAGGCCCACCATGGTGGCAACACGCCGAACCACGGCGTGCAAATCCCACATGCTGGGATTGAGCTGCACAAGCTGCACCAGAGCAACCGCTTTCATCACCCGGATCGTGTGTGCAGGCGTATTCGGATCGGCTTGCGGCTGAAGGTGGCAGTCATTGAGCGCCTGGATCAGGTCCTCGCGCTCCCACTGCCAGATTGCGCCCTTCTTCGGCTCGACGCATAACAGCGCATCCGGGTCCTCTTTGAAGAGGTCGCGCAGCAATGCGAACTCCTCGCTCTGCGAGGTGTGCATTCCCTTGTGCACGCTATCCAAGACCTTCACGGCTTGATCTAGCATGGCTATCGTGGTGCCGACGGGGACGTCCTGCCGTCCTTCCCCCACCATCAGCTCGGGCGTGCCGCCAACGCGCCGCGCCTCTTCCTCGATATGCTGCGTTACTTGGACGAGCCCCGCGGTGACGTCCTTGTAAGGCAAATCCATGATGTGAGCGCGAATGTCAGCGCCACCGGTAGTCACCTTCACGCCGGAGCCAAGTCCGACGCGGAACGTCATGGTGTCCTGACGCCCTACCGTGTCGCTGTAGAGGAACCCAGGCCAACTCGCGAACCCTGCGGAATCCAGAGCAAGTCGCCAAGCAGTGGTAATGGCGGCGGTGGCGTTGCCCATAATATGAAGGAGCCCGATGCCGTAAAACCCCAGCCCGTCGACAAAAGAGTATTTAACGATCGGCATGTGCTTGAGGTAGCGATCGTCGTCTTCATCCCAGTTCCTTCGAACCTCCATGACCGTCTGCGAATCTTTGTCGATGCTCACCCGATAGGGCAGCGGCAATCCCGTAATCCTGCCTTTCTCGGTGTGCTCAAAGCCCGCGATGTCCAGCTCGCAGTAACACTCGTACACAGTGTGCTTGTGGTCCTGTGGACGCTGCGACCACGCTGCCAAGCCCGCTACATCGTGCTCGGCTTGCTCCATCGCATCAGGAACGGGCCCCACCGGTATGGTGATGTCCACGTCCAGGTACGTGCCGGCAAGCTGCATCCGTTTCATCACAGACTGATGCATCTGAATGCGGTGCGTGACCCGAGAACACTCCTGGAGCGAGACCTCGTTGTCGTTCACGATGATGTCGTCGGCGTCGACCGATCGCGACACCGGCCGGCGTCGGATTGGGCAGCGATAGACCTTCTTGAAGCCGCAGCCACCATATCCCTGAAGGAAAAACATCCGCACCGTGTCGGGGTAATATTCCTTGTCGGTGACGGTCAGATACGTGTTGAAGAGCAGCTCCAGTGCCTCAGACTGGACGTCGCGATCGTCACCGCGCAGCTCGCGCGGGATTTGCATCTGCTGCTCCAGAAAATCTCGGTGCGGCGTCTTGAGTGTCGTGGTGTTCTGTATTTTGACCGGGCCACCCGCTGGGAGCAGCTCACCGCGAGCATTGGCTTGAAAGCGCAGCACCGCGTCCAGCATGATGGGCGTGCGGATCGTCGCCTGCCCCTCGACCGCGGTATCCGCCTCAATCGACGGCGCCCTTGGGTTTTCGATCTTCAGCGCAAGATGTTTGATGCCAGAGGCGCGGCGCTCCAGCCACTCTTGGCGCGTCTGTAGATCAGCATCGATACCGTTGAGCAGATCATCGCAGATACGTGCCAGCTCTGCGTCATCAATAAACTCTGCGAGGTTGGCATCGTGCTGCTTGGCGTTGCCCTTAGGCTCCTTCGCCATCGGCTTGCCGTCGAGGCGAATGATCAGGCTGCCATCCGCCTGCTCAACACCGATGTTCTCGACCGGCTTCTCGGCGTCTTCCTGGATTACGACGGTAATCGGCTCTTGGTCGCCAAGGCCGCGACCAAGACCACCGTAGAGATCGCTTTCGTTGCGATAGTGCTCGGTGGGAGACACGCCACCATTGGTCGAACCGTTAGCCACGAGTGCTTCCGACGAGGTAGCAGTTGAAGACATCCATGGTGAGACCGCTAGAACCAGGTCCATAAGCAGCAAAATATATGCTTCTGCCTTCAGTCGGCTGATCCCAACCATGAGAGGCAAACGACATCAGGATCGGATTACCCAGATAAGCCGGCGGCGCGGCAGCAGTATTGAGATACATCTGACAGATCGTGCCACTGTGAACCGCATCGGGAGCCGTCGGATAGTTTGCTGGCCTGCGCATCACGTTGAGTTGGCAGTTGGCGCTATAAGCGTTGCTGCCAAAGAGCTGCGCCTGCCCATTAAAGCCGGAATCCACGGCTTCATCGCCCCAGCTCAACATCATGAACGAGCCCGAGCCGATCGCTCCATAGCCAGAAGTCGGGACTGCCAAACCGGTTTGCGCCGTAACTGCATATCCCCACTTGTTGCGGCGATTGAACCAAGAGATGACACCACGGAAGGAGTTGTCATCCTGGAACTGCGCGCTTGCGTTCGTGGCGCACATACCAACGACGCTGTAGGCGTCATTGCTGGCGACGATCTCGGTTCCGACATTGCCGGCGGTCAGACTCGTCGTGTGGGTGAGAGCACTGAAAAGATAGGGCGTCAGAACGCCACCGGGAGCCCCAACCGCAACCAGATAAGCCGCATTCGGCACCACATTCCCGACGGTGCCATCTATCGAAATCCCCGTGCTCGGAATAAGGAGACCGTTACCGATACTGTAGAGCGCGCCGTTGACTTTGATTTGTTGGCCAGTGAATGGCGCGAAGTTCAAATGCGTGGAATCTGAAACAACCAAGCGTCCATGCGCGATGCCTGGAACCTGCGCCGAGGAAACAGCAGACGAGAAGCCACCCTGATCGGTGTATTCGAACGAATCACTCGGCACCAAAGTGCGCTTGTGCAGCTGAGCGACGTTCGTCCCATCAGTGTGCTGAACAGTGACGTTAACGCTAAGCGTGGCATCGGTGTTGCGGATATGTACCGTCTTGACGTTGCGTTGAACGCCTGAGGCCGGAGAGCCGGCAACGCTGGTGGTCGCCGCAGATGAAATCGCGGTGTTGGTGCGACCAGGGGTGATAGCACCAGTCGAGGTGTTGATGTCCACCCAGGTCGCGTGCACCCGCACGGCAGCCGCTGAGCTAGTGACGACCTGCAGTGCATCAGTGGTCGATGCCAGGAGCAACATTATTGGGTTCCCGCGAGCGGCGGCAAGAAGCCGACTTCATCGATGTACTGAAGGGTAAACCCAGGTTGCAGCGAGAGATTGATCAGGGGCACAACCGTAGTGCCATCGGTGTGCTGCACTGTGATTACGTTGGGGCTCGCCCCTCGGTTGCGGACATGCAGGGTCTTCATGTTGCGTTGAGCACCGGAGGCAGGCGCGCCCACAACCGTGGTTGTCGAGGCTCCGGTGGTGATCGTCGGCGTGTTGGTGCGACTAGGACCAACAGCCCCGGCGACGTTGTCCATCCAGCTGGCATGGACATCGATCTGGCCAGGACTGCCGACAACGACCTGCAATAGATCGGCGGTCGACGCAAGAATCAGCATGGGCCGGCTCGCTACCCCGAATGAGGTACCAAGTCTAGTCTGATTCCTGCAGGAAATACTAGCGCTAGGGCGCAGGCAGCCTTGGACAGGGCATCCAGGCGTACGGCGGCTTGTGCGGCTGACCCGTAGAGGTGCGCCACTCGCCGAACTCGCGCTGTGTCATGAGCACGATGCCATCCTCACACGCACAGATCAGGAGGATATCCGTGGGCGGCGGAATCCGGCCGGCTGGGCGCCAAGAGTTGAGCGCATAATCGATCAGCGTCTGCTCAACGGCCGCGATTTGAGCAAGCTGTATCTGATCATAAGCACGCTCAGCCCAATGCCGGAGAAAACTTTCTGGATCAGTGTCTTGTAAGCTGACGATCATCGTCTACCCATCGGGATTGTGAGGCCAAAATCGGTGCTCCCGAAGGCGGGATACATGGGCGCCGGCGCCCTGTGGTACTTGTCTGTCTCGACGTCCTCGAGTTCGTCCTCATCCGGCAGCGTGGCGAGCCCGAGCTTGCGCATATGGATGATCGCCTGCGACGTGGCGTCGGCAAGATCGTCGTGAGCCCCCTTCGGGAAGTCCGCGCACTCGGAAATCACCTTGTCGGCCCAATCCTTGAAGAGAAAATCACCACCACCCGTCGATTCGGCCGGTGCGTAGATCAAACCGCACTCGAACAGGTTCTGAATGGCATAGAGCCGTGCCTCTTTGTCGCCCTCAGGCGAAACCAGCGTCACGCCGAAGTCTGCACGGTCTGCGGTCTTCGGATTGTGGCTCAGAACGTCAGAAATCACCCGCCCACGACGGCGCAGCTCTTGCGCCACAGGAATGCCAGAGGCTTTGTCCTCGATGAGAACCCGGTCGACCTTGAACTTTTTGCAGGTCTCCTCGATTTTCCGCATCAGCTCGTACAGTTCCATGCGCTCCGCCCACGCCCACATGAGGATCAGTCTTCGGTTCTCCCAGATATCGCGGCAAACACCCAAAACGATGCCGGCAGAGGGGTCGTTAATCTTTTTTTCGGTCTGCGCGGTGTCGATGCTGAGCACCGTGTAGCTCATGATCGGAAACTTGGGCCATGGGACGCCGAACTTGCCGCACTCTCGCTCGGTGTAGGGTCGCCAGAACTCGCGCTTGATAATTCCGCCGCCGCGCGGTGCAGGTCGCTGCTGATATTGTCCAGCATATGCAAAAGAGCCTTTCTCCCTTTCGATGTTTGCAACAGCTTCAGGGCTAAATCGCTCAGGCCATGCGAGGTCCCCATCTTCCGTTCGCGGATCACGCCATCCCAGGGGATTGAACGGCTCGCGCCCCGCTTCGAACTCCATGGGGACCATGAGATGGCAATAGGGCCAGCCTTGTTCCAGAATGAAGCCGGAAATATCACTTTGATGGACCCGCTGCATGATGATGACGATGGCCGAATCGTCCAAGTTGTTAAGCCGGTCCGTGATCGTCTCGCGGAACCAGCGAAGGGTATCTTCTCGAACGACATCTGATTCCGATTTATGGACATCATGAGGGTCATCGATAACCACCCGGTCACCTCTTTCCCCAGTCCCGATACCCTTGACCGAGGACGCAAACTTCGACCCCGTTTGGTCGTTGGTGATTTTGATTTCCCCTTCTTTCTCGAGAACATAGCGATCACCCCAGAGTTCACGGTATTTCTCACTCGTGACCAGTTTTCGGAACTTCGTGTTGTCACGTTCCGTCAACCCACTGGAATACGAGAAGCTGACGTAGCGTAGGTGCGGCATGTTCATCGCACCCCACTCCCACGCTGGCCAGAACACGTTGACCATCAGGCTTTTCATGCTTCCGGGCGGGACGTTGACTAGAAGCCGGGTAACTTTGCCGAACGTGATCGCTTCCAGATGCATCGCGATGTCATCCAGGAGCCAGCCCTCGACCAGCTTGGTCTCCGGCTCAAGAACACTCCAGAAATACCGCACAAACTGCACGAGACCGCCCCGCTTTGCCTGCGCCTCGCGCTCGTCCCGAATAAGGAGTTCAGCGCGCAGAGTCTTGAGCGTTTGCTCAGCCAGTGCATCGTTATCAATCGGGAGGAGATCGGCCATCTCTAGTCATTTCCATCCCGCGCGGGCAGCCATCACTGTGGCGAGTCGCGCAGATGTTCGCCCACATCGCCACCTCACGCAACTTGCGCAGCAAATACGTGCGATCAGGATTGTCCGGTAGATGCAGCTCGATCACCATCGCGTATTCGCGCGAAGCCTCGCGCAACACCTTCATCGTCGCCATCTGTTCCGTCGTCGGCGTGAAATAGTCGAAGGTCGACATGTGCAACGACGTCATTTTTTGTCATCCTTCTTGTTGAGTTCGCGCAGGATAAGCGTCCGCGCCCAGGCTGAGAGCGAGAGGCCAGAAAGCGCGGCGCGCTCGCGCACCTCCTCCAGCTGCTCAGCCGTGAGCCGCACCACCAACGTGCGGGCAAAGTCCCTTTTCATGTATTCGATCTTAACACACTGGTATTCGTTTTCAATACCTGTTATAGAGGTTCCTGCGCGGCTAGGGTCTGCAGCCCGAAAAGCTAGGGTCCACGTGCATCACAGTGGAGTCCGCACCCGGTCTGCCGCGCACCTTTAGGAGGTCTGATGAACAAGCCACCTGAGCCGCCCGATCCGCTTCAGCCATTATGGGATGCGCAAGAGGCCGCAATCCTGCTGGAGGCTGGCTCCAAGACCATCGCCAAACTGATGGATGACAACGCGCGGCTCCTTAAGGAACTTGGGGAATGGCAGACCAAATACGTCAATTCCTGCGAGCAGGTCGTACTCGCCGCCGCCGGCAACGCCAAGGTGATTCGGGCGCTGGACGCTTCCTGTCAGCTGATCGAGGCACTACTTGCGTGGTTACCGGAGGGGATACCGGTCTCCCCTGACGTCGGCTCTGCCAAAGGCGCCTGGTCCGAGGCTATGAAGGCCATCCGCAGATGAGGATACCGGCGCCGCCACTCCCAATTCTCCTCATGCCGATCGCTGCGGCTTGCGCGCTTACTACGACAAACCTGCTCAACGTGGATTTTCAATGGGAAGGGTTCTGCTTGGGTTATGCTGGTGCATGGATTTTGCTGAGAGGAGGGTTCAAATGACCGAGGGTGTAAAACCGCTGGCAATGCGCGTCGATGATGAGGGCGAGCTGAACGTCGCCATTACCGTGGACTCCAGCGGTCAGATCGTCATCGATTTTGGCAAGCCGGTGCATTGGTTCGCGATGCCCAAGAAGACAGCGCAAGATTTCGCGCTCAACATTCTACGCAGAGCCGCCGATGGCTACGTCAAGCTCGAGGTACCCGACAAATGAGCCCCAGAGACGAAGACGAAGGGCACGCCGAAGACATCGAGGACTTGACCACGGAGATCGAGAACCTGGACGAGACGATCAAGCACAAGGACGACGCGCTGAAGCTTGCTGCCATGAAGCTCGTCTCGCTCAACGGTCAGGTGAACAAGCTTACCGATGCGCTCAATGGCGCCACGGTTCTGATCGATCACTTGGTTGCGGACCTACACGTCCACGGCGTGCTGCCATCGATGGCCTTGCGTGCCGCCCACAGCACTTTCAGAGAAGCCATGAATAAGCTTCTCGGAGAGCCGATTTTCAGCAAAATCAAAACCCAACTTCCAGAGGAGCTTAGGAAAAATGACCCCTCCGAAAAGCCCAACTAAAATCATCCTCGAGGTCGACCCGAGGCGACACGCACGGCTCTACAACGTGCACGGCGAGATCGAGACCGGCATCTACGTGCGCGCGGTAGTGCGCTCTTCCAGCGGCGACAAGTTCGTCAGCTGCGATATCGCCGATCTCACCAAAGCCTCGCTGATCGACTGGCTACGTGAGAAATCCAACCACAACGAGCACTGGAACGAACAGATCATCTTGGCGATCCTCGGTCACGAATACGAACACGTGTCATGAGCCTCGGCTCCGGCATCGACACATTCATCGATAACGTGAAAGCGCGCGAGCGACTGCGTCAGCTCTATCTCGCAGAGCTGATCCACTGCGCGGGATTCCTGCAAGGCATGGCCGATCGGCTCGACCTGTTGACACCAAGATATGCTCAAATCGAGACCGCGGCTAACGATTGCCGGGAGAAGGCCAAGCACATCCGCAATCTGGACGGTATCCGGGACGAACTGGATTACGACGAGGGCACCTGAGACGTCGCGCGATATGCTCGCAGGCGATATGCCCGCACATGCAGATCGTACTGCTGCCCCGCACTCGGCACGTGTTGCCGCTTGATCATCGGCTCAGACCGCTTGGCCCACAGCACCGCATAGCATTTCGGGCAAACCACCAGATCACGGTCATCGCCGCACATCACCGGCGCCACTCCACACTCGCTACAAACGCCGGCCTTCAGCTTTGGAGCCGGATGAGTATAGCGAAACCGACCCATCAGATCGGTCGCGGCAATCGGTGGCTCTCGCACAACCGGCATTTATGCACGCTATCCAAGCCCGTCTGTGGACCGCATCAGCGCATCCGCCAACGGATCGTTGGTCTCACTCAGCGGATGTCCCTGCGCATCGCACGGCTGGAAGTGCGCGCCGTGCGCGATGTCGTCCCTGCCATCGATCTTTCGCTTGATCGCAGCTCGCAGCGCGCGCTCACTGCTCTCGTCGTACGCCAATGTCCTGGCAAAATGATCCTTAGAATACACTCTTCGAGGCATCATTCACCATGTTTTAGCGGTGTGTCGTGCGGTGCGTCGTTCGCGTGCGCGTAACTGTGCGCGAGGAGCGCATCTCGCCTGAAGGGTCCTCGTCCTCCTCGTCGTCACTCCCACCCCCACCCCCACCCCCACCATAGGGGCCAGGATTTGCACTTTCCATGAAGCGCCCAGAAACCGCGTGCTGTGCCAGCTCTCGTGCCTCAGCGTTCTTGCGCTCCGCGTCTTGCCACTCGGCGATCTTGGCCTTGCGCTGATCCACGTTAAGATCATGCAGCGCATACTCCTGCGCCATGGTCATCCCAGGCCATGCACCCGGGATCGGCTCGTTCACCCGCATCATCGTGCACCAGGCACCCGAGGCGAGACGCACACCATACAGGAACGGTGTTGCCGCGGCTGCCGTGATCGCCCCAGTCGACGGATCAAACGTTGCCAGATTGTAGAACTGCGCGGGAACTCCGCCCGCCGTGTAGCCCGAGTTGTAGGCGACGGTGCCCTGCACCGTGACAGTGCCCGGGTTGGACGCCAGCGGGAACGTGATCTGCGTCGGCGAGATCAGCGTGCCCGAGTAAGTTCCGTTGTAACCGGCCGGCGTGACGCCCGCGACCGTGATGGGATAGATCGTCCCAACCCGATCGTTCTGCGAGGGAACCGTGGCGGTGACCACGCCTCCCGACCAGGTCATCGCCGAGCAAGTGAGCGAGACGGGACGACCGGCGAGGGAGGCGACGACCAGCGCCGCGATTGGCGCGGCTGCCGGCGGGGACGCCGCGAAGTACCAAACGATTTGGCCAGTGAGCGGGTTGGTCAGACTTCTGGGCATCGGGTATCTCCCTGATCTTCGGGCCTAACTTTTGCCCCACCTCTGGGCCTCACACTGGGCCTCACACTCAAAAAGGTCGGCGCCGACTCAGAAAGCTTATCACGCTCCGCCAGCCGTCGCCACGCATTCCAGACCACATCCCCCGGCCCCGAGACCTCGTAGATGTCCATGTTCACGTCAGGGAAAGCCGAGATGCTTAGCTCGGGAAAACCAACGAGCAGATCGCGAGTCAGCCCCTCCTCGATCTGCCTGCGCGTGATGATGAAACCGAGCGACGCTTTGCTGTGAGCGATTACCGGAATGCCATGTTGTCCCACCGGGCCGGTCGGACCCAGCACATCAAACGAGCCCCCTAGACCGAGCTTCGTTTGATAAGCAGTCCCCAGAAGCGCGAGCAGGCCACCGAGGATGCTACGCCGGGACAACCTCATGTGTGGTCTCCTTCATCGGCGCTGGCAGCGCCAGGGCCGGTGCCGGGAGCGCTAACCGCTCAACTCGCTCGAGCGCAGCCCCGAGCGTCCACGGCTTGGTCTCGGCGATCTCGCGATAATGCGGCATATCGCTGTAGGCGTAAAGATCAGCCGGCGTGCCGCGCTCCTCGATGTACTTGCCCATCATGCAGTACACGGGATCGGACCACTCGTAGCGCTCGTCGCCCCTACCTTCCTCTTCAACCACCTCTCGCAGCCACGCACGCAGCGCCTCCAGGTGCAGCAGCCCCTTAGTCTTTCCCATTCTCATGTGCGCCTCCTGTGTTTGGGACGTAGATCACATGGCACTCGCGCTTAAGCGCTGCAAGCCACCGCCGCTGCCACGGCTCAACTCCGGGCGGTTCGTCCAACGTTAACACGTTCGCCATCTGCGCGAGAAACTTTCGATCAGCCGGCGCGACACACCGGTCACTCTGTTGCTGTAGAAGAACCACGAGCGCGAGCCACACTTCTAGCGACATGTCCCGTATCCTTGTTTTCCGCATCCTTGTTGAGCGCCTCCACGACCACCCTCACGGCGATAACTTTCGCTGCGCCTCCAGCCGATCGATAATCTCCAAGCAGCGCTTGCGCGAGGGCATCTTACGCGGCTCAACCCACCAGTTCACATCGTCTCCAGGATACTGCACGACACACGCGAAATGCCGCCGCGGTAACCGCCCCACCACCCGCTCCCCATTCCACAGCGGCCACTTCTTCACCGTAACGTCCCCAGCTTCATGCCCCCCACCAACCGCTCCAGATGAAACAACCGCTGCTGATTAGACGCCAGCTCCGCACGCAACCCCTCAATCACCTCCTGATACGAGGCACACGCCGAGGAAAGCGTCTCCTTCTCCTTCTCCT
>Ga0126369_10000767_pt1 | contig 21522 bp, 20 predicted proteins | sample PanSoiMetaPlot_1_FD_109646 | JGI IMG/M metagenome (GOLD analysis project Ga0126369, IMG submission 109646) | Tropical forest soil microbial communities from Panama - MetaG Plot_1 | ecosystem: Environmental > Terrestrial > Soil > Tropical forest > Bulk soil | place: Panama | collected 2016-02-17 | reverse complement strand
TCTGGTTTCATCTGGTCCTCGATGGATGCGATCAGTCACATCCGATTCAGCCCGCTCTGGGAGGAAAACGTGGTCCCCGACACCGAGTTTGTCATCGATGCGGCCTGTGGACACCTGCCCGCGGTTAGCTGGATAGTGGTAGGGAGCGGCAAGAGCGAGCACCCGCCGGCAAGCACCTGCATCGGCGAGAACTGGACCGTCGACCAGCTCAATGCAGTGATGCAAGGACCCCTGTGGGACTCCACCGCGATCTTTCTCACTTGGGACGATTTCGGCGGATTCTATGACCACGTGCCCCCTCCGAGTGTCGATCGGTATGGCTTTGGACCACGCGTGCCTTTGCTGATCATCTCGCCCTTCGCAAAGCACCATCACGTCTCGCATACCCAGTACGAATTCTCTTCTCTTTTGAAGTTTGTGGAGACGCGGTTTCACTTGGCGCCGCTCGGCGATCGCGATTCCGCTGCCAACGACATGCTCGACAGCTTCGACTTCGATCGTCACCCGCTGCGGCCGCTCATCCTCCAGCCTCGGACTTGCGCAGGAGCGGCAACGGCGCCGACGCGAGAGGCAGAGGATCCAGACTGAGCCGCGCGCCGCTCTCCGTCGGTCAGATACTCTTCGCGAGCTGACGCAGCACACTGCCTCGATCCCAGCGCTTGACGAGACCGCGCAAGTTTCGCAGCTGCTTCCGTCGATCGTTGGCGACTCTCTTCGTGACCATTTGAATGTGTTGTCGCCAGGGGCTCTGGGCGGTTTGACTGAACTCCGCCAACAGGGCGAGCCGCACGTCTGAATCGTGCAGGTCGCCAACCTGCTTCTGGACCGGGGTCACTGTTTGGAGGATTGCTGACGCGGGTTCGTTCAGCCCGCCTTCGAGCAGCTCGGCAACATAGCGCAGGCGCTTCACCCGGATTCGGAACTTATGGATCACCTGCGGGCTCCAGGACTTTTCCATTGCTCGCAATCGGCGCTGGACTTGCTCAAGCCAATCTTTGAGCTGCCGCTGCATCCGCTTTCCCCCCAGCCTTCCTTTGCCTCCCAGCCGGCCGAGGCGTTGTTCGAGTTTCGGAGCGCTGTTGCCAGTCCACTCCTCCAGCGCCAAACGCAGAAGCCGTTCCTTCTCCCACAAGGTGGCGCGCTGCTGGGCCAGAAGCATCCGCATCCCTTCGAGATCGGCGAGACTCTTTTGTTTTTCCAGCCAGCCGAGTTGAACCTGCAGATCCCGAATTCCGCCAAGCGCATCCTGCAACTGCTTTACTTTGCGCTCCAGCTTGGTGGCTCCGCGTCCGTCAAACAACATCAACGCCACGCGCAGTCGATGCGCGGCCACACGCATGTCGTGGATCGCGTCCGGGTGGATTCCGTTCGAGAGCGGCTGCTCATAACGCCGGACATCCGCCAGACGCGCCGCGATCAATCGGTGTGCCGCCTTGCGGACGGAGATGCGCGCCCGCAAGCCATCAACCTGGGTGGGTTTCGCCATCGCTGCCCTCGACGCAACAATGGTTCAGCTTGCGGCCGAACTGCAAGGGTTACCGAACGGCCGAGTTGGGCTTTACCCTGCTTTCAACGAAGGTTGACATGGAGAGCCTCGCCTGTTTTGTAGATGCTGTCGCTAGGGGTGCCTTAAACGAGGCTGAGAGGGCCGCCAGACGGCCAACCCTTTGAACCTGACCCGGGTCGTACCGGCGGAGGGAAGCGGATAGGCCGCGAGCTCCTCCGAAAGTAGAAGTGGAGGACTCATGAGCGCCTCGTCGAAGCAGCATGTGAGTGAAGCGAAACTGGCGGGGATTACCCAAGGGCCGCTGCCTGCCTCGAGCAAGATTTACCTGCGCGGAACCATCCATCCCTCCATCCGCGTTCCGGTGCGCGAAATTCAACTGACTTCCACGCGCCTGGGCACCGGGCCAGATGCGCGCGTGGTGTCGAATTCAACGCACCGGGTCTACGACTCAAGCGGGCCGTATACCGATTCGTCTTGCTCGTTGGATTTGCGCAAGGGTTTGCAGCCGATTCGCTTGCCTTGGATTCAATCGCGCGGAGACGTCGAGGAGCTGGCGCAAGTCAGCTCGGAATACGGGCGCGCGCGGCTCATGGATGAAAAGCTCACCGGAATTCGCTTTCGCCGCACGCGCAATCCTTGCATCGCCCGGCCCGGCCGCACAGTCACCCAGATGCACTATGCGCGACAGGGAATCATCACACCTGAGATGGAATTCATCGCGGTGCGAGAGAATCAATACTCGCGCGAGGGTGGGCAGCATCCGGGCAACAGCTTCGGTGCCTCAGTTCCGGTGGAAATCACCCCCGAGTTCGTGCGCGACGAGGTCGCGCGCGGGCGTGCAATCATTCCGGCCAATGTGAATCACCCAGAGTTGGAGCCGATGATCATTGGGCGCAACTTCCTGGTGAAGATCAACGCGAACATCGGAAATTCGGCGGTGACCTCGTCCATCGAGGAAGAGGTCGAGAAGATGGTGTGGGCGATCCGTTGGGGAGCCGACACGGTGATGGATCTGTCTACCGGCAAGAACATCCACGAGACCCGCGAGTGGATCCTTCGCAACAGCCCGGTCCCGATCGGAACCGTGCCCATCTACCAAGCGCTGGAGAAGGTTGGCGGAAAGCCCGAGGAGCTTACCTGGGAGATTTACCGCGACACCCTCATCGAGCAAGCCGAGCAAGGCGTGGACTACTTCACGATTCATGCCGGCGTTCTTCTCAGGTTCATTCCGCTGACGGCGAGGAGGGTGACCGGGATCGTTTCCAGAGGCGGGTCGATCATCGCCAAGTGGTGCCTGGCCCATCATCGAGAAAATTTCACCTACACGCACTTCGAAGAAATCTGCGAGATCATGCGCGCCTACGACGTCAGCTTCAGCCTCGGGGACGGGCTGCGACCGGGCTCCATCGCCGACGCGAACGACGAGGCGCAATTCGCCGAGCTGAACGCCCTCGGGGAGCTGACCAAAATCGCTTGGAAACACGACGTACAGACCATGATTGAAGGTCCCGGCCACATCCCAATGCAGCTCATCCGGGAGAATATGACCCGCGAGCTGGAGGCCTGCCAGGAGGCGCCGTTCTACACACTCGGCCCCCTCACCACAGACATCGCGCCAGGATACGACCACTTAACGAGCGCCATCGGCGCCGCGATGATCGGTTGGTACGGTTGCGCGATGCTTTGCTACGTGACACCCAAGGAGCACCTCGGCCTGCCAAATCGCGAGGACGTTCGTGAGGGCGTCATCGCCTACAAGATTGCCGCCCACGCGGCTGACCTAGCCAAAGGCCACCCCGGCGCGCAATCTCGCGACAACGCGCTCTCCCGCGCTCGGTTCGAGTTTCGGTGGGAGGACCAGTTCAATTTGTCCCTGGATCCGGAGAAGGCGCGCGAATTCCACGACGAGACTTTGCCCGCGGAAAACGCGAAGCTGGCGCATTTCTGCTCGATGTGCGGCCCCCAGTTCTGCTCGATGAAGCTCACCCAGGACGTGCGGGACTACGCCGAAAAGCAAGGCGTCGTAATCGACGACGCTTTTGAAGTTGGCCTCAAGGAAAAGGCGCGCGAGTTTCAGGAGACGGGCGGCGAAATTTACCGCAACGCCTGATGCCTATGGAGAGGCGGAGTTTTCCTCGCCCTTGGGCTCCAGCTCGCCTTCGCTGCGCCGGCGCGGCAATCCCGAGAAGGGTCCTGTCCGAGCGCCCCCACTGAAAATCCCCGGCTGCCCATCGAGACCGAGAGCGGCAAGGACGGTGTGGTAGAGCCCAACAGCGGCCATGTAGCCCGCGCATACCACGAGAGTGATCAGGGTCCACTTGAGGCCTTTGGCCCAAACAAGCCAGGAGTCGCTTCCCGACGTACGGGCCCACCAAAATCCCAGCATGCAGGTAATCGCCGCGGTGAAGAGGAACGTGCCGACATACCGAGAGATTTTTCCTTGACCCATACCGCCTCCCCGATACCACGCGAGACCTTGCGGGACCAGGGGGTCAGGTCCCAAAGCTGGCACCACAACTGCAACGCGTGCGCGCTTTTGGGTTGGAGAACACAAAGCCCTCGCCGTACCCGGTTGTTCCGTAGTCGATGGTGAGGCCATCGACGGCCGCGAGCGCTCGGGGTGCGACGAAAACGTCGATTCCCATCGAGCGGAAGATGTGATCCCCTGGCTCCGCCTGCTCCGAAAAAAGCAGATCGTAAAGAAAGCCTTCACACCCGCCGCCCACCACCTGGACTCGGAGGCCAAATCCCTGAATTTGCTTGGCGTGCTGAACCTCGCGGATCTGGGATGCAGCGCGTTCGGACAGTGAGATCATGAAGGAAGCACAGTTCGTCGAGGGCGCGGCTGGGGTTGTTCAGCTCTGGCTTCGATGGCTGTTTGGACGCCCTGACGAAGATCCGTAAGGCGCACTTCTCCTAAGCTGAGAAATGCCCGAGTCACTTCTGGATCGAACTGCGAGCCAGCGCAGCGTTGGATTTCAGCAAGGGCGCTGGGGATGGAGGTTCCGCTTCGGTACGGGCGGTCCGAAGTCATCGCATCGAACGCATCGGCCACCGCGAAGATGCGCGCGCCAATGGGTATTTCTTGGCCTTGGAGTCGTTTGGGATAGCCGCCGCCGTCCCAGCGTTCTTGGTGGGCCAAGACAATCGATGCTGCCGTCGCCAAAAACTCGATGTTTCGAATCATCCCGTAACCAATTTCCGGGTGCTTGCGCATCTGAGTCCATTCACTGCTCGTCAGCTTCTCAGGTTTGAGCAGCACCGAGTCGGGTATGCCGATTTTGCCTATGTCGTGCAAGAGGGCACCGCGCCCAATCTCTTGAAGCTCGTTTCCCCTGATACCGAGCATTTCTGAGACGGCGATCGTGTAGTGCACCACGCGCTGCGAGTGATGCGACGTTTCGTCCTCGCGGGCCTCGAGAGCTGCCAGCAGCGCCCAAACCGTCTCGGCCCGCGCCTTCTCGAGCGCATGCGGCGTCAGGACATTTCGAGGAGCCGAGGTTTCCACGAAGGTGGGATGATATGGGTGTTTGTAGGACAGCGCGAATATTCGGCGCTTGAGACCTTACGATTCTAAGCGGCTGAAATGAAATGGTTTTAGGTCGACGCTGGGCTTCTGGCCCAGCACCAACTCGGTAATCAGTCTTGCTGTGACCGGCGCCAAGAGGATGCCGTCGCGAAAGTGTCCGGTCGCCAGAAAAAGGCCGGAGAGGGGTCCTGAGCCGATGATGGGTAGTCCACCTTCAGCGTACGGGCGCAGTCCAGACCAGATTTCTTCAACCGGCGCATCGGCGAGCGCCGGACAAAGTTGGACCACGCTGCCCAGAATTTGAGAGAGAGCCTTCGCGGTCACATTCTTCTCGAAACCGGCAAACTCCACCGTGGTGCCGACGATGACCTGGCCGTCGATCCTCGGCACAAGAAAAGCAGCCGTGGCCACCACCATCCGCTTGAACAGTGATACCGCACCACGCAAGCGCGCCATCTGTCCGCGCACTGGCCGGACTGCCTCGGAGGGCAGCTTCAGTCCGGCAATCAGGCTCGACCATGAACCCGCTGCCACCACAACCAGATCGGATCGCAGCGCCTCATTATCGAGCTCGACGCCCGCCGCCCGGCCCTGCTCGGTGAGGATTCCTCGAACCGAACCGATGCGAAATTTCGCTCCGGCGCGCGCCGCCGCCGCTGATACGGCGCGCACCAGCAGGCGGTTGTCGACTTGGTGATCATCGGGAAAATCAATCGCCAAGCGAATCTGTGAAGAGAGGGCCGGCTCGAGTTGGCGAACCTCGGCTGGAGAACGCAACTCGGCGCGAAGTCCGACGGCGCGGTGCCAGGCGACCGTTGACTCCATCGCATCCGCCTCGGCCTCGTTCATGGCCACCATCAGAGCGCCAGACGGCAAGTAAGAAACGTCGATGCCCGAAAGCTTCTGCACCTCGTCGACAAACGCGGGATACATTCCGCGGCTGCGCAGACAGAGGTCGAGAAACGGACCGGGCCGGTCTGCCCCGAGCTGGGCCCCGAGCGCACCCGCCGCCGCGCTCGAGGCCTCAGCTCCAGGAGAAGCTCGTTCAACCACTGTCACCTCGAGGCCAGCCTGCGCCAGCCGCAGCGCGATTCCGCAGCCGATGACGCCTCCGCCCACGACGATCGCCTGAGCCAATCACTTCTCCTTCGGTTCGACCGCGATCACCTTATAAGGCCGAGCGACTTGCCTGGGGTGCGTGGCACAGTACAGCCGCACAAACGCAATCAGCGCGACGATCATGAGCAGCAATGTACGAAGTGGAAATCGCCTCAAGGAACTCACTTGTATCGGCGCTCGTGCTCGCCTTCAAACTGCTTGATCAGGTGGTTACCGGGGGTTATCAGCGCGAGGCTCATTTGGAATGGAGGCTCTCGTGGCTGAGCCCTTTGATGTGGTGATCATCGGTTCTGGCCCGGGCGGTTATGTTGCGGCAATTCGCGCCGGCCAGCTCGGGCTGAAGACCGCGATTGTCGAAAGAGACAAGCGGCTGGGCGGTACCTGCTTGCACCGGGGCTGCATACCCACCAAGGCCCTGCTCTGGACGGCGGAGCTGTACAGTCACGTGCTGACCGCCGCGGAAGTCGGCATCGATGTGAAGAACCCGGCGATCAACTGGGCGCAAGCGCAAAAGCACAAAGACAAGGTGGTGACCAAGGGCGCCAACGGCATCGACTACTTGATGAAGAAGAACAAAGTCACCGTGGTCAAAGGTCAAGGACGCCTAATCGGCAAAGGCAAGGTGGAGGTGAGCGGAGAGGCTGGCAAGCAGGTGCTGGAAACCAAGAACGTCATTCTCGCTACCGGCTCGGTTCCCAAGTCGTTGCTCGGGGTGAAAGTGGATCACCAGCAGGTGCTGAACTCCGATTCGGTTCTCCTGATTGAGAAGATTCCGTCCAGCATCCTGGTACTCGGCGCGGGCGCGGTCGGCTGTGAGTTCGCCTCGATCTTCAATCACATGGGAGCGCAGACCACGCTGGTGGAATATTTTCCACATCTGCTTCCGCTCGAGGACGAGGACGCCTCCAAGGAGCTGGAGAAGCAGTTTCGGCGACGGAAAATCGAATTCGTCCTAAATGCGAACGTTGAGAAATGCGAGCTCGGCGGAAAGGGCGCCCAGGTGACCATGAAGGTGGCGAACGAACCCCGGGTTCTGGAAGCGGAAGTGGTGCTCTCCGCGGTCGGACGCGCGCCTGTCACCGAGGACATTGGGCTGGAGACAACGAACATCAAGACCGAGCGCGGCGGTTTCATCAAGATCGACGAAATGATGCGCACCACCGAGCCAAACGTGTACGCGATCGGCGACATTGTGCCCACGCCAATGCTCGCGCACGTGGCCTCGGCGGAGGGCATTGTCGCGGTCGAGCACATCGCTGGCAAGCAGCCACCGCCCATCAATTACGACCGCATTCCCTCAGCCACCTATTCGTATCCCGAGGTCGCCACGGTTGGCCTGACGGAAAAGAAGGCGCGCGAGCGCGGCTACGACGTGAAGATCGGCATCTTTCCGTTCAGCGCCATCACCAAGGCCTCCATCTCCGAGGAAACATTTGGGATGATTAAAATCGTTTCTGAGAAGAAGTACGACGAGGTCCTCGGGGTTCACCTGGTCGGGCCGCACGCCACCGAGTTGCTGGCTGAGGCGTGCGTTGCGCTGCATTTGGAAAGCACCACCGAGGACATCGCTCGGACGATCCACGCTCATCCCACGCTCTCCGAGATCATGCATGAGGGCGCGGAGCTCACCTTAGGGCACCCGATTCACATCTAACCAAGGTTTTCAGCTCAGCTCATCGGGCTCAACTCGGCCGGCTCGCCGAGCAAATCGAGAAGCTCGAGCGCGTCGAACACCGCGTGGCCGTGGGCGTCGTTGTTGAAGTATGCGAAGGCGTCATGACCCTGGGCGCGCCAAGGCTCGAGGTCCTTGGCAACGCGCCGAAGCGCCGATCGCCCATAGCGCCCCTGGTACTTTCCGGTCGCGCCGTGAAAGCGCAGATACCGGAGCCCACCCGTAAACCTCGGTGGGCGAGCCGCCACCAAGTCATGCTCGCAAAATGCGGCACGGTGTGCGTCCAGCACGTCGCAGATCTCGTCCACGTACCAGGCCTCGCTACGAAACTCGACGACCTGCCGAACGTTTTTCGGAAGCGCTCGGAGGAAGGCATCCAGACGCGCCGGATCCGCTTTGTTCATCTGGGGCGGCAGTTGCCAGAGCACGGGCCCTAGCTTGCCGCGCAAATGGCGGACCGGGTCAAAGTACCGAGTGATCCCGGTTCCTCGCTCCCGCAGCCGCTTCAGGTGGGTGAGAAATCGGCTGCCTTTGCACGCAAACACGAAGTCAGGTGGAGTGCTCTGACGCCACCGATCAACCGCTTCGGGCGAGGGCAATCGGTAAAACGTGGTGTTGAGCTCGACGGTGGCGAAGACCTTGGCGTACCAAGCAAGCCACTTGGGCGAGGGGAGGCGGGGCGGATACAGAATCCCCCGCCAATGGCGGTAGAAGTAACCGCTCGTGCCTACCAGCAGCGCGCCCAAGCTTCTCCGCAAGCCTGCATCCGCATTTCGTGGCGTCGCGCGTTACAATAATGCCCTTGACCACTGTGCTTTTTGGCCGATACATCGAATTGAAGAGCTGAGATGCCGACACCGGATCGATTTGCTACCCCCCAGCGTTCCCAAAGCACGGCGAAACCGGAGTGGCTAAGGGTTCGTTTGCCCCACGGACAGGGGTACGAGCGGGTCAAGAGCATCGTCCGACGAACTCGGTTGGCCACGGTGTGCGAAGAGGCGCGCTGTCCGAACATCGCCGAGTGCTGGGGTGGAGGCACCGCCACGGTGATGCTGATGGGCGAGGTATGCACGCGAGCTTGTCGCTTTTGCCACGTCAAGGTCGGGGCCCCACCACCTCTAGATCCGGAAGAACCGGAAAACCTGGCCCGAGCCGCACGGGAGCTGAACCTCGAGTATTTGGTCGTCACTTCGGTGAATCGGGACGACCTCCCCGACGGAGGCGCGGGCCATTTCGCGGCTGCAATTCGCGCGCTTCGCCGCGAGAGCCCGGAGACCATCGTGGAGGTCCTGATTCCCGATTTCCAGGGAGTGGAAAGAGACCTTGACACGGTCACATTGGCACGGCCGCATGTCGTCGCCCATAACCTGGAAACGGTGGAAAGGCTTACGCCCACGGTCCGCGACCGGCGTGCGAACTACCGGCAGTCGCTCGAGGTGTTGAAGTACCTCCGCGAGCGCCCCGAGCGGCCTTATACGAAGAGCTCCCTGATGCTCGGACTGGGAGAAACGGAGCCGGAGCTTCTTCAGGCGTTCGCCGACCTGCGAGGCGTGGGAGTCGACGTGTTAACCCTCGGTCAGTACCTCCAGCCTTCGCCTTACCATTTGCCGGTGGTCCGTTTTGTTTCCCCCGCGGAATTTGCGGACTACAAGGTCGCCGCTGAAAAAATGGGCTTTCTCTACGTCGCCGCAGGTCCGCTGGTGCGCTCAAGCTATCGGGCTGCCGAGTTTTTCATGAAGGGACTGATGGACGCGCGCCGGCCGTAAGCCAGCGGCGCTCCTGGGGCACCCACATGCCCACTTTGAACCTGGTGCAGGCGGTAAACGATGCGCTGAAGCTCGAGATGCGGCGAGATCCGCGCGTGGTGGTGCTTGGAGAAGACGTCGGCAAATTCGGCGGCGTCTTTCGCGCGACCGCTGGGCTCTACGAGGAATTCGGCGGTGATCGGGTTATCGACACGCCGCTGGCCGAGAACGGAATCATCGGCACTGCGTTGGGGATGGCGCTTTACGGGCTACGGCCGGTTCCGGAAATCCAATTCGCCGACTTCATCTTTCCTGCCTTTGACCAGATCGTGAACGAGGTGGCGAAGTTCCGCTACCGCTCCGGAGGTCAGTACGCCTGTCCCATGGTCATCCGCACTCCCTACGGGGGCGGGATCAAGGGGGGCCATTACCACTCGCAAAGCCCGGAAGCGCTCTTCATCCACACCGCTGGGTTGAAGGTCGTGTCTCCGTCCAACCCCTACGACGCCAAGGGCTTGCTGCTCGCTTCGATGCGAAATCCGGATCCGGTGCTGTTCTTCGAACCCAAGCGGATCTACCGCGCGGCCAAGGGCGAAGTGCCGGAAGGCGACTATGAGCTGGAGCTGGGAAGAGCCAACGTCGTCCGTGAGGGCGATGCGGTGACGGTGATCTCTTACGGCGCGATGTTGCACGAAGCTAAGGAGGCGGTCGACGAGGCCGCCAAGCTGGGTATTGAATGCGAGCTCATCGACCTGCGCACGCTCTGGCCCGTAGACATCGATTGCCTCGCCTCGAGCGCCAAAAAGACGGGCCGAATCGTGGTGGTCCACGAGGCGCCTCGAACCTGCGGCCTAGGCGCCGAAATCTCTGCGCTGTTGCAAGAGCGGTGTTTCGTGTACCTCGAGGCTCCAATCAAGCGCGTCACCGGGTGGGACACCCCGTTTCCCTACACTTTGGAAAACGACTATTTGCCGCGCGCGCCAAGAATTCTTCAGGGGATTCGCGAGACCGCTGAGTTCATGCCGTAAAGAGGAGAGCCATGGCAACGTACGATTTCAAGCTTCCGGACATTGGCGAAGGAGTGATGGAGGGAGAAATCGTCAAGTGGTTGGTCACCGAAGGGCAGGTGGTTGCCGAGGATCAGCCGCTGGTGGAAGTCATGACCGATAAGGCAACGGTGGCCATTCCCAGTCCGAAAGCGGGCCGGGTGGTGAAAAGGCATGGCCGAGAAGGCGAGATTGCAAAAGTGCACCATCCGCTGGTCACCCTTGAGCTGGATTCGGCGGGGGTTGCCGCGCCCGCGGCCATCCCAGAGGAGATCGGAAAGCGAGCTGACGAGCCGCGAGCGGCGGCGCCGAGAGCCGCCGCAAGTGGCAATGGCGGCGAGAGAGTTCTTGCTACCCCGGTGACTCGCCGCATGGCTCGGGAACACGGAATCAATCTCGCGGACCTCTCCGGGACCGGACCGCAGGGGAGAGTGACCAAGCAGGATGTGATCGCTGCCATCGGCGGCGGTACCGGTGCGGTGGCAACTCAGCCGGTCCAAGCTCCCGCACGCGGCACTCCCGCGCCGGCCGCTCCCGTGGCGCTGCAAGAAAGCCGCGAGGATCGTCGCATTCCGCTCAAGGGTCTGCGACGCCGCATCGCCGAGAAAATGGTCCGCTCAAAGACCAGCGCACCTCACTTTACCTTCGTCGAGGAAATGGACGCGACCGAGCTGGTCCGTACCCGAAGCCGTCTCAACGCCGCGCTGGCCCAATCTGGCAGCGAATCGAAAATCTCCTTTCTGCCCTTCATCTGCAAAGGGTTGGTGGCCGCGCTTCGTCAGTATCCGACCCTCAACGCCAACTTCGACGAGGCAAAGCAAGAGTTGGTAGTACGAGGGTCGTACAACTTCGGAATCGCGGTGGCGACCGATGAGGGATTGACCGTCCCGGTCGTCAGGGACGTGGATCGTCTTTCGATTCAGCAACTTGCTGCGAAGATTTCTCGATTGGGCGCGGCGGCGCGGGAGAAACGCCTGAAGCTGGAAGAATTGAGCGGCGGCACTTTTACCATCACCTCCCTGGGGCAAAACGGAGGGCTGCTCGCGACGCCGATCATCAACCATCCCGAGGTCGCCATTTTAGGTGTGCACCGCATGCGCAAACGTCCGGTGGTCAAGGACGACCAAATCGTGGTCCGGGAAATGATGTACCTGTCGCTGTCCTTCGATCATCGGGTGATCGACGGCGCGGTCGGAGCGGATTTCACCTACGCGCTGATCCGGTTGCTCGAGCAGCCGGAACTGCTGTTCCTGGAGCTCGCGTGAGTCAGTTAGGTGTCGAGGTCGGTGTTCAAGCCGAGCGGGCCAAGCCGGGTTCACCGGGACGCCTTTCCTCCGCTCAGCAGGAGGAAATTTATCGGGCCATGGTCCTGATCCGGACCCTGGATGAGCGGATGATGACCTTGCAGCGACAAGGTCGGGTTGGCTTTTATGGCGCTTGCACTGGGCAGGAAGCGGCCTGTGTCGCCAGTGCGTATGCACTTCGCCAAAGCGACTGGATCTTTCCGGCGTTGCGCGAGGGAGCGGCGATGTTGCTGCGAGGATTTCAGCTCGTTCCCTACATCTGCCAGGTCTTTGGCAACGGCGGGGATCTGACCAAGGGGCGGCAGATGCCGTCGCACCAGGCCGCAAAGCGCGTGCACCAAGTGAGCTGGTCCTCGTGCATTGGAACCCAGCTGCCTCAGGCCGCTGGGGCGGCCTGGGCAGCGAAGCTCAAGGGCGATGATACGGTGATGATGGCGTACCTGGGCGACGGAGCAACTTCCTCCTCGGACTTTCACGCGGCGATGAACTTCGCAGGGGTGTTTCGCGCCCCGGTGGTCTTCCTTTGCCAGAACAACCACTGGTCGATCTCGATGCCGGTTCAGCGCCAAACCGCCAGCGGCTCCATTGCCATCAAGGCCACCGCCTATGGCTTTCCTGGCATCAAAGTGGACGGCAATTCGGTGGAGGAGGTGTATGGTGCCGCGGCCGAGGCGGTGGACCGCGCCCGGAGAGGAGAGGGGCCGACGTTGATCGAGGCAGAAACCTATCGGCTCGGAGCGCATTCCTCTTCGGACGATCCCACCCGGTACCGCGACCCCAGGGAAGTGGAGTTGTGGAAGGCGCGCGATCCAGTCGAGCAGTTCAGGGCTCGGATGATCCAGCGCAACCTCTGGAGCGAGGAGAAGGAAGAGACGCTCAAGGCGGAGCTTCTTCAGTTGGTGAATGCCGCCATCGAGGAGGCGGAAAAAAAACCCCCGCCCGGGCCGGAAACGCTGTTTGATGACGTTTATGCGAGCGACCCATGGAACATTGTCGAGCAAAGACAGGAATTCCTGGAAATGTCTCGGGGCGCTCGGGGCAATAAATAAGGGTGGATCTCATGGAAGACGCGCGCGACTACATTCGGGAAGCTCAAACGGCTGAAATCCAGGGCGACAAGGCTCAGGCGATAGAGCTGTTGAAGAAGGCGGCTGATCTCTATCAGCGTGAGGGGAAAGCGATGCGCGCCGCCCAGATGCTGCGTCAGGCGCAAAGGCTCGGAGGCGAGGAGCTGCACAACGGCGAGCCGTTGTCGGTAGATACGGTGCCCGCAAAAGTCTTCCGCCTGCCCGACCCCGAGCCGGCTGCGGACGGGATCGAGAATCTTGACGAATCCTCGCACCGCAAGCTGGCCGATCGCGGTCCGAGCCTTGCTCTCCCTGCGCTTCGCGCCTGGTGCTCCTTCTGCTGCCGTCCGAGCGATGAAGCTGGACCGGTGATCGCCGGGCCAACCGGCGCATACATCTGTCGCTCCTGTCTGGACGAGTCGACGCGGCTCTTGTCTGTGACACCACGGCCGACGGTGGCCTCTGCCCCCCGTTCGAAGCCGGCGTCTAGAGGGGATCGACGCTTCAACTTGGTGGGTCAAAGCGACGCCTGCAGGACGGTCGAGACCGCAATGCGATCCGACATCCAGCTTGGAATGATCATCGGTCCAGAGGGGACTGGCAAAACGGAGTTTCTGAGCCACCTCGAGGCAAGCGGCCTCGGCAGCCGGCTGGAACCCTCGGATCTGGCAGGAACCTTTCCCGAGGGCAGAGTCTTCATCGACGCGGCTGAACGCCTCGATCGCGGAGCGCAAGATCGGATTCTCCGCTCGCTCTTCAATGAGCCGAAGCGCCAGATCTTTCTGGCTTGCCGTGGCAAAGCGCCCAAGGTGAGGTTGACCCTGAGATCTTCGTCGGTGGAGCTGCCACTGTACTCGACCTCGGCGCTCGCCAAGGCCGTGTATGAAAGGCTTGAAGCCCAGTTGCTGGAGAGAGTGGAAGCGGTGTCCGTCTTTTCCGCGCTCGCGGTCGCGGAGCTGGCCCAGATCGCGCGGGTGATGATCGCCGAGCGATCCAAGCAACTCAGCCTCAGCGACAAGGCGATTCTCGCCCTGGCCAAGAGCGCCGCCACCTCGGGGCGAGGAGGTCATGAGCTGCAGGCATTGATCCGAAGGGTTCCCGCCGGCGGGTGGAACCTCGAAAAAGGAAATGGTCGAAAGCAGCGCGACTAGGGCTGCGAAGGGCCGCCGCGAGCTGGTCGTCTATCGGCTCGGGCGCGTCGAGTACGAGGACGGTCTGAACTTGCAGAAGCTGGTCGGCGAGGCGCGCTCGCGCGACCTGGTGGTCGACACCCTGCTTCTGCTCGAGCATCCCCCGGTGCTCACGCTGGGACGCGGCGCCCTTCGGGCCAACGTCCTCGCTTCTCCGGAACGACTCGAGGCGCTGGGGGTGGAAGTCTTCGAAACCAACCGGGGCGGAGACGTGACCTATCACGGGCCGGGGCAGATCGTCGGCTATCCGATCTTCCGACTATCGCCGGACCGGCAGGATGTGCGGCGGTACGTGCGGGAGGTCGAGGAATGCATGATTCGAGCCCTCGCGCGTTTCGAAGTGAGCGCCGGCCGACTCAAGGAGTACCCCGGAGTTTGGGTGGGCGCTGATCCGGCTCACGCGGCGAAAATCGGAGCCATCGGAGTACATCTCAGCCGGTGGCAGACGAGCCACGGCTTTGCCTTGAACGTCAACACCGACCTCTCGTTTTTCGAGCTGATCGTCCCCTGCGGGATCGAGCAGCTGGGCGTGACCTCGGTGCAACGCGAGCTGGGTCGCAGCGTCGACCTTGGCGAGGTAGAGGAGGCGCTGTCCAGTGCGTTTGGCGACGTGTTTGACGCGCAGATTCGACAGGGAGATGTTTCGCTCAGGAGCATCTCCGTCGCGGTGCTCCGAAAGGGCGAGGCTGGACCGGAGGTGCTGCTCCTGCATCGGCGCCCCGAGCGAGGAGGTTTCTGGCAGATTGTCACCGGTCGAATCGAGTCGGGCGAGTCGGCGGCTGAATGCGCTCGCCGCGAGCTGCTGGAGGAGACCGGCTTTGAGCTACCGGTCAAGGACTTGAACTATCGCCACAGCTTTGCGCTCGGCGATCAAGTCCCGCCCCTCCTCGTTCAAGAGACAGCCTTCGTGGCATCCCAGAGCCGTGACCAGCGAGTGCGAATCAACCCGGAAGAGCACGACTCGTACGAATGGGTTCCGGTACACTCAGCTCTTCAACGCCTGCCGTTTCCCGGATTGCGAAATGCGGTGACGCGAGCCACAGCGACTAAATAGAGCAGCCGCCTTCAGCTCGCTTTCGCGTCTGGATCGTCGGGGAACATCTCGATGAGGTGACCCGAATGCTCCTGTTTGGCCTTGAGGTAATCCCGGTTGTGAGGGTTGTGTTCGACCGTCAACGGGATCCGTCGACGCACCGGAACTCCACCGTCTACCAGCCCGGCGATCTTCAGGGGATTGTTGGTGATGAGATCCACGGATCGAACCGCCAAGCTTCGAAGCATCTCCGCGGCCACATCATAGCTACGAAGATCATCGGGGTAGCCCAAGTGTCGGTTGGCCTCGTAGGTATCCATCCCCTTCGCCTGAAGCGCGTACGCTTTGATCTTGTCGCCGAGGCCGATTCCCCGACCTTCCTGGCGCAGATAGAGAACAATTCCGCACTTGTTCTGAGCGATGAATTCCAGGGCTCGATCGAGCTGCTGGCGGCAATCGCACTTCAAACTCCCAAAGACTTCGCCGGTGAGGCACTCGGAGTGGACCCGGACCGGTACTCCCTCGCGCCCGCAGACCTCTCCGACGACCAGGGCCACGTGTTCAGTGCGATCTCGACGATCGCGAAATACCACCGCGTGAAAGGTGCCCCGCTCGGTGGGTAAATCTGCTTCCGAATACCGCTCAAGGGTGTGCAGCGGCTTCTTGCTGGGTAAGACTTGCGGCGGGCGGCGCTCACTCATGTGGTTGGCCTCGACGGTGGATTGTATCGACAAGATCTAATAGCGGAAAGCACTCTCGACAAAGCTTGTTAATGGTTAGATGGCCGACACCGGTTTCGGTTACGCCATGTACAGCTATCCGACCCAGGACAGTGGCAACAATTGCACCGGATCGCCGGCCCGAATCGAAGTCGCCGCCTCGGGAAAGACCAGGAGGTGGCTTGCGCTCGCCGCTGAGCGGATTGCGCCGGAAGTCTGTGAAGTCAAAGGGGTCGCCCACAACTCCCGGTCTCGCCAGGCCGCGTGCACTCGGACAAAGTGGGTCAACCCGGGCTTCTTAGCCAGGGGCACGGCGCTTCGTGCGGAGACTGGGATTGGGTCCGTTTGTTGATGGCCGAGCAGGCGCCGAAGGGCTGGCCGAACGAAGAGCTCGAAGCACACCAGCGAGGAGGTCGGGTTCCCCGGCAGAGCGAAGAAAAGCGTGCGGCCCAGAGTCCCCAATGCGATCGGTTTGCCGGGCTTGATCGCCGCCTTCCAGAACTGAATTTGCACGCCGACCGACTCGAGGGCTTGCCGCGCAAAATCCCGCTCCCCCACCGACGCGCCTGAGCAGATCAGCACGACATCCGCGGCAAACGCTTCCCGCAACAGATCGACGATCTTATCGAGGCGGTCGGGCGCAATGCCGAGCTGGCGCGGCAACCCGCCAACCCGCATCACGGCTGCCGCCAGGGACGGGGAGTTGGTGTCGACGATCTTCCCGCTCTCTACCTGGTCCATGCGACGGAGCTCATCGCCCGTTGCCAGAATCGCCACCTCTGGACGTCGCGGCACCTGGACTTGGAAGATGCCTTGCGCCCACAACAAGGCCGCCTCGGGAATGCCGACCGCTGTTCCCTCGGCAAGAAGAAGCTCTCCTTCGCGAGAATCTTCTCCTTTGTCGCGCACGCAGCTGCGAGGGGCGGCCGGTTCAAGAATCTCGACTTCGTCCGACCCCGACAGGATTCGGACTTTCTCCTGCATCACCACCGCATCGGCGCCGTTGGGCAGTGGAGCGCCTGTCATGATCCGGCTGCATTCCCCTCGGCCGATGGAGCGCGTCGGCGACTGACCGGCAAAAATGCTCTCGATTACGCGGAGCCGGACCGGGGCGGTGGTTGCGTCGATACTGCGCAGCGCGTAGCCGTCCATCGCCGAGTTGTCCCAAGGCGGCAACGTGCGCGTCGCAATAATGGGTCGCACGATCGCCCTGCCGATGACCGACTCGACGGGTACCCATTCTTGTGACAAAGGAGAGGCAACGCTCAGGATCTTTTGTTTGGCTTCTTCGAACGACAACATACGTGGGTAAACCTCGACAAACCTCAAGGATGTTGAAGACTTAGATTGACAGTCCTTCCGTAGACAATTACAAAGCGTCGACTTTTAGGAGGCCGCTTGATGGCCAAGGCCAAGTCCGGGGCCCCGAAGAAGAAGAAAATCCCGAAAAAATCCGGCAGTAAGGCGAAAACACTGAGCAAAAGGCACGCCCTCGCGAAGACCTCCGGGCCGCACCCGCACAAGGCGAAGGCTTCGCAAGCCGCAAAGGGCAAGGCTGCCGCGGAGAAAGGCAAGGGGTCAGCGAGGGCCGACACAAGTCCTAGGGCGGCATCGAAGGAAACCACGCGCGAGATGCACGGGATAACGCCCGACCAGTCCCGTCCGCTCGCCACCAAGTTGCCGGCTCTTGGCCGACCCCTGACGAAGCGTGAGATGGAGCAACTGCTGACCGCCGGAGAGGGACGCGGGGTTGTGGGCGAAGGCAGCCTCAAAGGGAACCTTACGGTCAAGGATGGGTTTCCGTACCTGGAAGTGGTGGGCCGGGACAAGCGCGAACTCGTGTTTCTCCTCCAAGGACCGGATCAAGAGGTGCTCCCAGCCTACGTAGATCACAAGGTGTCGGTGAGCGGCTTCATTCGAAAGACCACGAACTATGGCGGGACGGTCGACGTCCGAAAATACTCGGCCAAGAAGCCCGCGCCCGAGGGTCATCCACCAGAGCCGGCGGGCGAGACAAAACTCAAGTATCTTTCTCCGGGAGAGATTGAGCAGATCTCCGCGTCCGGAATGGGAGCTGGAATGCGCGGCTTCGGATCGCTGCGCGGGGATCTCGAAATGACCGGAGAGGATTTCTTCCTGGTGGTGTCGAACGCTGGTACGCGCCAGCAAGTTTCTTTCCTGCTGCAGGGCAAGGCTGCGCGAGGAATGCGCAAGCAGGTTGGGCAGACCGTGCAGGTCACCGGGGTGATCGAAAAGAGCTCCGGATGGGGCGGAGTGGTGCAGGTGGAGTCTTTCGAACCGCGATCTTCTGAACACCGGGGTTTTTCGCGCGAGAGCTTGGAAGTGGTCCACGTCGAGGGCGCCAGCGCCGAAGGCGTGATCGAGACCCGGATCAACCAGGGCCTCACGGTTCGGTTGCCCGAGCGGGCGGGTTACATCTGGGCGATCGAACCGACCATGGCCAAGCGCGTGGGGTTGCGCGAAGCCAACTATCAACCCTCCGAGGCCGGTCCAGGCTCTCGCGAATTTTTCTTCACCCCACGCAACACCGGGGTTTTCGAAATCGACTTCTTTCTCGCCAAGGCGTTTTCGCCCTCGCAAGTTTCCAAAACCTTCAAGTTGAGTCTGGCTGTGAAGCCGTGAGGCTTTTGCCGGGTGGCGCTCCTTAAGCCAGAAACTCTGGCAGAGTTGCTTCGGGACGCGGCCCGTCCCCTCGGCGTCAAGGAGATCCTGCGGCTCGCGGCGCTGCATCCCGGGCAGCAGTCGGCCCTCAAGCGCGTTTTGCGGCAGATGGTTCGCAGCGGCGCGCTGAGGCGAGAGGGGAAGAGGTTCGCGGTTCCGAGACCGGCCAGAGCGCGACGCGAGACTCGCGGCGGCAGGGAAGGGCAAAAGATCGAAGGCATCTTGCACATGCATCGCGATGGTTTTGGCTTTGTGGAGCCAACCAGCGGCGAGGGAGAGGACATCTTTCTGCCGCCGCGCGAAGCCCAGCGTGCCCTAGACAACGATCGGGTGGTGGTCCAAGTGGACCGAGGACAGACCCGCGGCAGGCTGCTGCGGGTCTTGGATCGCCGCCGGCACCAGGTGATCGGAACCTACGTCGAAAGAGGCAAACAGGCTTTTGTTCTGGCGAACGATGCCAGCTTCCCGACCCCGGTCCACGTGCCCAAGACTCAATTGGCGCGTGACGGTGATTTGGTCAAAGTACGTCTGAGCAGCCGGACCAGTCTGGATGCCTCCCATCAGCTCGCCGGTGAGGTCTCCGGTTCGCTTGGCCGTCCCGGGGACTTTTCCGCGGAGGTTCTGTCGATGGCCTTTGCCCAGGGCTTCAGCGACGAATTTCCCGCGGCAACGCTGGAAGAGGCGGATGCGGTGCCGGAATCGGTCGAGAAGGCCGAGCTGTCTTCCCGGCGCGATCTTCGCAAGCTCCACTTGGTAACCATCGACGGTGAAGATGCTCGGGATTTCGACGATGCGGTGTACGCCGCTCCCGAACGCCAAGGTTGGCGGCTGGTGGTGGCGATTGCCGACGTCGACTACTACGTGCGCGAGGAAAGCGAGCTCGACCGCGAGGCGCTTCGCCGTGGAACATCGGTGTACCTTCCGGATCGAGTCCTTCCGATGCTGCCGGAAAGGCTTTCCAACGGCATCTGCTCGCTCAGGCCGCATCGCGATCGTTTCTGCCTCGTGGCGGAGATGCACTTCGACAGCCGCGCCAGGATGCGGTCGTTCGAGTTGTATCCGGGGGTGATAAGAAGCGCGGCGCGCTGTACCTACGATGAGGTGCAGGCGATTCTCGACGGGAAAGACGTTCCACAGCTGCGCCACGTCGAAACGAATCTGCGGGCGCTGAACGACCTAGCGCTTGCGCTCAGCGGGATGCGCCAGGAGCGGGGCGCGATTGACTTTGATCTCCCTGAAACCAAGGTGATCCTGAACGCCGACGGAAAGCCGTCGCGCTTCGAGCGGCGGGAACGCACTCAGAGCCACCGGCTGATCGAAGAATGCATGCTCGCGGCGAACGAAGCAGTCGCAAAGTTCTTTCAACAGAATGCCTTGCCAACCATCTACCGTTATCACGCCAAACCCGATGAGGAGAAGTTGGCGATCTTCGCCGAGCTGGCCAAGGCCCACGGCTTTGACTTGCCGGAAAAAGGAAGAATCTCCTCCAGGGATCTGAATCGCTTTCTCGAGCAGTTGGAGGGACACGCGGAGAGTCGGGCTCTCAACCAGCTGCTGCTGCGCTCGATGATGCAGGCGATCTACTCAGCCAAAGAAGTCGGTCACTATGGGTTGGGCGCGAAGTATTACCTTCATTTCACCTCGCCGATCCGGCGCTATCCGGACTTGATCGTCCACCGCCAGCTTCGAGCGTACTGGGCGAAGCTGGATCGATCTTCGAGCAGGAGAACTCGCGAGCACGAGACCGAAAAACTGCAGTCCATTGCGCAGCAGAGCACGGAACGCGAGCGCGCCGCGGTTCAGGTGGAGCGAGAGGTGAGCAGCTTCTACGCCGCGGTTTTGATGAAGGATCGGGTGGGAGAAGAGTTCAGCGGGACGGTCTCCTCGGTCACCGACTTCGGGGTCTTCGTGGAGCTGGATGGGTTGTGGGTTGAAGGCTTGGTGAAAGCGCAAAGCCTGGGGCCGGATTTCCGATTCGACCAGCGCCTACATCAGGCGGTCGTGCCCTCGTCCGGGATGAAGCTGAAGATCGGGAAACAGCTCCGGGTGAAGCTCGTGTCGGTCAATGTTGCCCGGCGTCAGCTGGACTTCGAGATGCTTCGGCTGGAAACTTTGGGAGGCTTGCGAGATCGCCGAGCAGGTCGTCGCAAACGTGAAGCTTTCAAACAGAATGCGCACTCTTGATTACCTGGAGCTCTAAAAAAATTGGCTGAGCAACACCGCCGCCGATCCGACGTACGCCAACATCACCGCGACGCACGCTGCGAGTCCCAGTTGCTCGTGATTGAACGTCTTGATCGTTTCCATCGTTCTCCTCCTTCTGCAGAGGACTACGGGGGCGGCCTGTGGCGATTGCATTCGCAGGAGCGTCGCGATTGACCCGGAGGGGCACATGGTTGTGACCGGGCTCGACGTCTGCGTATCGGATGGCTTCTCTTCGCTCCGAGGTATGAAAGTGGGCGCGATTGTCAACCAGACCAGCGTCGATCGCGAGCTTCGCCACCTCGTGGATCTGATCTCCGCGCAGCCGGAGGTGAAATTGAGCCGGTTGTTCGCCCCCGAGCATGGAATGGGTGGTACCGCGCAATACATGGAGCCGGTGGAGGAGACCAAGGATCCCCGCAGCGGTCTACCGGTGTTTAGCCTCTATGGAAAAACCGCCGAGTCGCTTTCCCCAAAGCCTGAGTGGCTTCAGGGTCTCGACGCGCTGGTGTTCGACATCCAGGACGTGGGCAGCCGCTACTACACCTACCTCAACACCATGGCGCTCTCGATGAAAGTCGCCGGCAAACTCGGGGTCCGCTTTGTGGTTCTGGACCGGCCCAATCCGATCGGCGGAATCGGGGTGGAAGGAAATCTGGTGGGCGAGCGCTTCCGATCCTTCGTCGGGATGTTTGCGTTACCCAATC
>Ga0126369_10000765_pt1 | contig 21532 bp, 18 predicted proteins | sample PanSoiMetaPlot_1_FD_109646 | JGI IMG/M metagenome (GOLD analysis project Ga0126369, IMG submission 109646) | Tropical forest soil microbial communities from Panama - MetaG Plot_1 | ecosystem: Environmental > Terrestrial > Soil > Tropical forest > Bulk soil | place: Panama | collected 2016-02-17 | reverse complement strand
TACGGCGGCGTACTTCGCGCGATGCATCTTGATGATGATGGTGGTAGCTACGCAAAGCGCGACCGTCGCCAGCAATTGGTTGGCGATCCCGAAGAGCGGCCATAGCGAGTTGATTCCGCCCAGGGGATCCTTCACCCCCTGCCACAGGAAGAATCCCCAGGCCGCGACAATCAGTGCGCTCGTGGTCAGAATTGACGGATACCAACTTGTACGGCCCAGAGGTTTGTAGATGTGTCCGAGGGCATCCTGAATCATGAAGCGGGCAACGCGTGTTCCGGCGTCGAGAATCGTCAGAATGAACAACGCCTCGAACATGACCGCGAAGTGATACCACAGCGCCATCACCCTAGAGCCACCCAGGCTTTGCGAAAAGATCCGCGCCATACCCAATGCGAACGCGGGAGCACCTCCCGTACGATTGAATAGAGTCTGTTCACCGACTGCGCTGGCAAGACTCTGCATGTCAGCAACGGTGACGGTAAATCCCCAGTTGCTGATCGTCGTCGTGGCAGCAGCCGCAGTCTGCCCTACGATTCCGGCAGGGCTGTTAATGGCAAAGTAGACGCCCGGCTGAAGCACGCAGGCAGCGATGACGGCCATGACGGCAACTGCGGACTCCGCCATCATGGCGCCATAGCCCACCATCTGTGTCTGGGTCTCGCGTGCGATCAACTTTGGCGTCGTTCCACTCGAGATGAGCGAGTGAAAGCCGCTAATCGCTCCACAGGCAATCGTGATGAATGCAAAGGGAAAGACCTTCCCCGCAAAAACAGGGCCAGTACCATCTACGAAACGGGTAAACGCCGGCATATGCAATGTGGGATGAATTGCCACAATCCCCAGGCCAAGCAGACCGATGGTTCCGAGCTTCACAAACGTGCTCAGGTAGTCCCGTGGTGCAAGCAGCAGCCACACCGGAACGGCCGATGCCGCAAACGCGTAGATCATGATGGAAATCGCGAGCGGGGCCGCTCGAAAGGTAAAAACCGGGGCCATCGTAGGATTCTGCGAAACCCACTGACCTCCCCAGATCGCCAGCAATACGAGAACAAATCCGAGGGCAGAGACTTCCAACACTTTTCCAGGCCGAATCCGCCTCAGGTAGATGCCCATCAGAAGCGCGATGGGAATGGTCATCGCAATCGTGAAAGTTCCCCACGGGCTGTCTTTCAGCGCATTGACGACAACCAGCGCGACGACTGCCAGAAGGATGATCAGGATCGCGATGACCGCTGCATAGGCGACGATACCTCCCACGACGCCCGTCTCTTCCTTGGCCATCTCTGTGAGAGATTTGCCATCGCGTCGCACAGAAAACAGCAGGATGACAAAGTCCTGCACGCAACCGGCGAACACGGCACCCGCAAGGATCCAGAGGGTTCCGGGCAGGTATCCAAACTGGGCAGCCAGCACGGGGCCAACCAGTGGACCAGGCCCGGCAATGGCAGCAAAGTGGTGACCGAAGACGACCCACTTGTTGGTGACCAGGAAGTCCCGGCCGTTCTCGAGACGCTCGGCCGGTGTGGCGCGAAGCCCATCCAGCGCCAGGATTTTGGCCGAAATGAATCTGGCATAGAAGCGGTATCCGAGCGCGTAGCAACACGTCGCGGCCGTTACCAGCCACATGGCGTTGATCGGTTCAGACCGGTGGAGCGCTACAACTGCTACTGCGACCGTGCCAACTGCTGTAACGGATCCCCAAATGAGGAAATGCAAAGCCTTGTTCATGCGCGTGGGACATTGTGGCGAATCTCAGGGCGAAGGGCAAGATGTGCAAGCGGGGCAGGGTTCAACCCTTGAGTCCTATTCGTTGCGCCCTGGAGTTCAGTCGGCATTTTGAATCGCTTCTATAAGAATTTTGAATTTCGGCCAATGTTCAGTTTCCCTATAACATTCCCCTCAATTGGGATGATCGAATGCGCACGCAAAGGGTAGCGCGATGAAAACCAGTATCTTGCATTTTTCGCCATGGCTGTGCTGACCTCAAGTTGTTGTGTCGCCCAGGAAGAGTCCGAGATCGTGAAGCTAGAGAGCGCCCCCGTTTCATCGAAGATATTGACGGTCCTCGGCAAGGTCAGCAATGACGCTCGGCCATTGCTGACGGATCTCGACGAGGAGTGGAAAGTCGCGAATGCGAGCGTTCTGAAGGGCTACGAAGATCGTGTGGTCAGGGTTAGATGCTACATCGATGCAGAAGAGAACCAGCTTCATATTCTGTCGATCAACAGAGAGAACGGCGGGGCAAACTACGCGGCGCGGTATGCGGATTCCGCCTTTCGGCGATAAGGCATTCTGTACCATTGGAACCGTGAAGAAAAACGTTTCTTTACACATTTCGGCTTCTCTTGGTGGTACCCTAATCCTTCCGAAAGACTGCTCCCGCGGCGCTTTTGGGCCATTTCGTCTGCCCCTGCACTCGGGTGCAGTTCAAGGGTTCACCCGGAACTGGTACTGAACAGGAGTTTATGATGAAGGTTGGCATCTTGACCGGCGGGGGAGATTGTCCTGGACTCAACGCTGTCATTCGCGCGGTGGTACGCAAAGGAATTTTCCACTACGACGACGAGTTCGTGGGATTTCTTGAGGGCTGGCGCGGGTTGGTGGAAGATCAGAGCGTCGAGCTCGATCTCGACGCAGTAAGCGGAATCCTCCCTCGCGGCGGAACCATTCTCCGCACCTCCCGTACCAATCCATCCAAGCGCCCCGACGGTTTCGACCGTTGCCTTGCGACGATCCAGAAACACAAACTTGACGCGCTGGTAGCGATCGGAGGTGACGACACGCTCTCTGTAGCGCAGAAGCTTCACGAAAAAGGAGTAAAGGTCGTCGGCGTACCGAAGACGATCGACAATGATCTCGGTGGCACAGACTATACCTTCGGCTTTGACACTGCCTGCAACATCGTCTGTGAAGCGATCGACCGCGTTCACACCACCGCGGAGGCACACAATCGCGTAATGGTGGTGGAGGTCATGGGACGAGATGCCGGGTGGATCGCCCTTTATAGCGGCATCGCCGGCGGAGCGGATGCCATTCTGATCCCCGAGCGGCCCTTTGATGTAGACAAGGTTGCAGAATCCATTCGGCAGCGTCATGAGCGCGGCCGCTACTTCTCAATCGTGGTGGTTGCTGAAGGGGCCAAGTTTGCCACGGGCGCCGGCGCTCCCGTCGTGCAGGATATGGGGAAGGACGAGTTTGGACACGCCAAGCTGGGCGGCATTGCCAACATTCTCGCGAGAGAGATCGAAAAACGCACCGGTTTCGAAACACGGGCTGTTGTCCTTGGCCATATCCAGCGCGGAGGTTCGCCCACCGCATTCGATCGCGTCCTGGCCACGCGTTACGGCCTGGGCGCTATCGACATGGTGCACCGCGGGGAGTTTGGCTGTATGGCGGCCGTCAAGGCCAACAAAATCGTCTCCATTACTCTGAAGGAAGCCATCGCCAAGAATCGCGTGGTTGACAACGAAATGATCGACATCGCGTCTGGTCTGTTCGAGGAAATCGGCGAGACGGCGAACAAATAACCTTTCCTGTGGCCTCCTCGCGCATTGCGGCGGAGGCCTTTCTTACTTCAAGTGGGAACCTTCCTTTTTGGAAGTCTTCTCGCGCAAAAGTACGATCGCCAGCATTGGAAGGTAAGTAGAGAGCACAATCCATCGTCCCACCTGGTCGAATGTCTGCGGCGGGTGATACCAACGCCAAACACCGGCGAACCAACTGAAAAACACGGTCACCAGCATCTCTCGCCGTGTCTTTGGAATAAGCCAAAGTATCAACGTATCGAAGAACCAGCGCTGAGGCATGCATGCAGTGAGGAGCAGCAACATTGCATCCCGGTCACGATAACGAAGCAAGGCAAGCAGGATGAGAGGTCCCGGCAGCACCAGGAGCGCAACGAAGTGCTGATAATTATGCAGCTGACCTAGCCAGAGCATCGGCCAACGCGGGACTATGAGCAAACTCCCGATCGCCACAACGACGCAAAGCAAACAGCCTCGCAGCGAAAATCGGGTAAGAAATACCGGGAGGCCGACTTGCGGCTTGACCATCGCAACGGGCATCAAGAGAGGGAAAAATGCCGCGGCCATGATGATCGGCGACCATTGCACGTACAGGAGGCCAATCCAGTAAGGATAGGCGAGAAATACGATAAGTTTGTGATAACCCTCCCGCGTTAATCCGAATGCCAGCACTCCCGAACTGATCCCATAGAAAATGCCGGCGGCAATCGCGGGCGGAAATCTCACGAATGGCAATGCAAAGAATCCAGCGATGATCGGATATTGCTCCAGAGGCGTGTCGTAAGGATTCTGGTGTTGCAAAAGGCGTTGTGCGAGATGTACTGACCAGGTGAAGTCGGTACCGTGGCCTAATCTCCGCATGAAAAATGAACACAGAAAACCGGAAGTTAGCCCCACAACGATTGAGATGAGAATCCGCGGACGTGCTGGGAGCATCTTGATCGGTCATTTGTATCATGAGCTGCCGGTTTTGATTCACAGGCATGGCGCCTTTATCCGCATGTGCCCACTCTTAAACTTCTCGTGCGGAAGCGACAGCCATCATTCCGGTTTGATTTTGACTCTATCAGCTATCATCAGGCGGAAATGAATCGTCGCAGTTGGCTGACTGCAAAGCGGGTTCGTGCGCACGGCCTCTTACTGGCCCTGACCCTGTGGTGCCTGTATCTCTGGAGTCTCGCAGCTCCTGGCCTGCGTGACCGTAACGCCAATCTGAAAGGCACGGACTTTCTTCACTTCTACACGCTAGGATCGTTGGCCATCGAGCGGCGTGGAGTTGATCTCTACAACATCGACGCGCAGGCTGCGCTCGCAGCGCAGCGAGTACCCGCCGCGGCAGGAATTCACTACCTGCCTCTCTACCCGCCGCAAGTTTCCTTGTTGTTCGCGCCGTTCGCGTTCCTGCCTTATTCGTCGGCGTTGGCTTTGTGGTGGCTTTGCAGCGCTTCGATTTATGCCTCATGCTGCTACGCTGTCTGGCGCCTGTGTCCATGTTTGAAACAACATGGTTTAACGGTCGCTATTCTTGCGGTGGGATTCCCCGGATTCTTCAATCTGATTGCCTGGGGACAGACCAGCGCACTTGCACTCGGCTGCTTCACTATTTTCTTTTTCCTGATGCGAAAAAATAGGGATTTCCTGGCCGGACTCGCGCTTGGATGTCTGATCTTCAAGCCGCAACTGGGGCTGGCAGCAGGTGTCCTGTTTGTACTGATTGGCGCCTGGAGGATCGTCCTTGGAGCGATCCTGTCCGCGCTCGCTCAACTATCAATCGGGGCGCTCTACTATGGAATGGCTCCGCTGCGCACTTGGTTTTCTATGCTCCGGAACCTAGTTGGAATGGCTGCACTCCTCGAACCGAAGCCCTATCAAACCCACTGTTTGCGAACCTTCTGGTCGATGTTGATTCCGTGGAGTGCTATATCGATCGCCCTATACGCGATCAGCGCAGCGATCGTGATCGCTTGGATGGTTCTTGTCTGGAAGCGATCCCAGAACTGGGCTTCGCGACTTAGCGCGCTGCTCCTGGCAACTGTGTTGGTAGCACCTCACCTCACGGTCTACGACTTGGTGATCCTGGCGCCCGCGTTCTTGCTTCTATCAGACTGGGCCATCGCGCAGGTTCAAGCGCCAGAGAGTGGCTTCATCGGCACGATGCTTTACCTGGTATACGTCCTTCCACTAACCGGCCCGCTCTTGCGGGGAACGCACGTTCAGCTGTCGGTTGTGGTGATGTCAGTTCTGGTTTACCTCATCGCGAAATCAACCAAGACCGATAGCACGAGTCGCCCGATTCAAGCACAGCCATCGAGGCAAGTCGCCGCAATCTGATTACGAATGCGAACTTCCGAAAAGAAGGATAATGCCTGCGGAAATCGTCGAGCCCAAGCTGACTCGTGATGGTTGGCGCCCTCATCCACGAACAAGCGAAGCCGGTTTGTACCCAGCCCCGCACGGCCAAAGATCGCACCAAGTTCGCGGACATCATCGACCATACTTCGGTCCCGATCCGCCCTGCCCGCTTCCGCCGTACCGGTGGCCAGGAATACACGGTTCGGCCAGTCCTTGATTTCGCGACTCTCGCGAATCATCTGCCGATTGGATGCCCAAAGCGAGGGACTCTCCAGGAGCAAACGCCCGATCAGGCCGGGCCGCACAGCGGCTGTGTAAAGTGAGATCAGTGCACCAAGAGACGAACCTCCCAGCCCCGTATTCTCCGGGCCCGAGGCGACGCGATAGTTCCGCCCCATAAATGGCATCACCTCTTTCGTCAGGAAAGTCGGATAGTGCCGGCCCTGTACGCGCAGCATCATGGGCTGGAGTGAACGATGTGGCATGTATTCGCGAAAACGATCTTTGCCTGCATTATCGATGCCGACAACGATCATCGGCGCGATCACTTTTTCCCGTATCAAACGATCCGCGGTTTCATCGACACCCCACTCCACCCCTGTAAAGGAAGTGGAAGCTTCGAACAAGTTTTGGCCGTCATTCAGATAGAGAACTGGATAGCGGCGTCCTGAATTTTCGTCTTGATCGTACCCGGGCGGAAGCCACACACGCAGGAAACGTGTGTTCCGAAAGATACGGCTATGAAATTCGTGCAGCCGGAGATCGCCCGTCGCGCCTTCTACACGAATCACATTCGGAGGCGTCTGCGGCGCAAGGTTGTCAGTTTTCTGGACTTCTTCCATCCGGCGAAGGCGCTTCCTTAGGATACAACGGCGAGCGGTTTCATGCGGTGCGGCTCCTCAACTTCACCATCAGCGCCAAAATGCTGATCAGCAAGATCAGTATCAGCGATGCGACACACAAGATGCACCATGTTGTGAGTTCGTATGCCTCGATGTAAGTCAGATACAAGGCAAAAACCAGTCCGGCCAAGGACCCGGCCAGCAACCGTATTGGCGTCTCAGGACGTGATTTCAAGAAGGTGGCAAGAACGAACAATGCCCCGTAACCGGCCACCCCGATACCGGCGACTGGAATCCCTGCCATGCTCGAATACTCGCTGCGATTCACAATGTCACAATTGAATTTCTGGCTGAAGTCGCAGAAGTTAGTGTCTGACTTCGCGTAGTGGCGTTGCAGAGCAATGGCGGAATCGACCACCCCGGCGACGGACAGAATCGCAATGAATAGGAAGAGGACACCGTTACGAGCGCCGGTTTCGGTCACGGCAGGCTGCACCCGGTTTTATCGCTGAGGGCCTCCATGGAAAGCACACCCTCTCTCGGCGCCTCTCCCGCAAACTGCCAACTGGGAAACAGTTTGACTCCTGCTGCTTTGCACTCCGGAGCCAGTTCTCCCGGCTTGTCTTTCATCGCGCACTCGACGTAGTGTACGTTGCGGAAGGATGCGCCAAACATCTCCTTTTGATCCGCGCAATGCGGACACCAATAGAGTCCATACATCTTGGCATTCTTGGAAGCCAGGCAGCGTGCGAAGGCGTCGTATTTGTGATCTTTGTAGTAGCGGCCTGCGAAAAAAGCGCCCACAAACAGGATCGCGATAATGGCGTACAGCAATGGCTTCTTGCTCTTGGTTCCTTGAGTGCCATCGCGTTCCTGCTGCCGTTTTCGTCGTTCTTCAGACATAGCTTTTCTTATATCACGGAGCTTAGGCGACCACGTTCAGTGCTCCGGGAAGCACGTCGAGTTCCTCGCAATGCAGCGAGAGCACTTCCCCATCGACCATTACATCGACAGGACCATCGAGTTGGAACTCAACTTTACGAACGGCGTTTCGCTCCGCCAATGGATGCTGTATGTGTGTACCGTCGTACAGCCCCGGCAGATTGCGGATCAGGCCGAGCCTTCCAATCGGCCCCCAGCGCACATACTCGACCAAGCCATCATTCACCTCGGCTTTGGGAGCGATCATCATCGTTCCGCCAGTGAACTTGCTGTTGTTAAACGTAAGGAACAGGCAGCGGCGCCCGTCGAACGTGTCTTGGCCCTGAACCCTTACGGGAAACGGGCGTCGCTTGAATCTGCTGAGCGTCAGAAAGATGGAAGTAAAGTAGCCGAGTTCACCCCAATCGCTGAACCGGTGCGCTCGCAGCGTGGCGACGTCGGCGGTAAAGCCCATGCTCAGGAGATTAATGTAGTAAATCGTCCCCGAGCGATGCCGCATACGCAGCACGTCGCAGGGGCGGCTGCGCCCTGCGAGAAGTGATTCAATCGCATACTCGACGCCACGATCGCTAAAATCTCGCAGAAAAGAATTTCCTGTGCCGAGTGGCAGAAAAGCCAGAGTTGGCGGACCATCGGTCGCCTGCGGGAATAACCCGTTTACAACTTCGTACGATGTGCCGTCGCCTCCGACTGCGATAAAGTTCCGCTGACCACGGAGGTAGGCGTCGCGCGCAATTTGCGTCGCGTCGCCGCCAGACTGGGTGGTCGTGACCACAATCTCAACCCCGCCGGCTCGCAGGCGGTCGAGTGCGGGGCCAAGGAGCTTACCACTCTTTCCTCCTCCGGCGGCAGGATTCACGATTGCGAGATAAGTTCGCCCCAAAGTTTCAGACCCACACTGTCACAGCGAAACGACTGCATTCCTCTGGAGTGTCTTCCCCATTTCCTCGGCCAGCACCTGCCGCTTGATCTTCATCGAAGCCGTGCGGGGAAAGTCCTTTTCCCAGACAAGATATCCGCCAACTCGTTTGAAGTCGGGCAGCTTGCGATTGCGCGCGGCTATTTCTTCCAGCAGGGAATTTTCAAATTTCTGGTTCTGATCCAGCCGGATAATTAGCACGAGCCCTTCTTTGCCGAGCTCCTTCCTTGGCCAAATGTAATTGGCGGCAAACACCGCGTACTCTTTTACGACCAGCCCATCGAAGATCGTTTCGATGTCTTCAGGGTAAATGTTCTTTCCACCCTCGGTGACGATCATGTTCTTCTTCCGGCCAAAGAGCTGAAGATGACCATGGCGTTCGAATCGGCCTAGGTCGCCGGTAAGAAGCCAGCCATCGACGATGGTTTCCAAGGTGAGTTCCGGATCGTCCAGGTAGTGAGACATTACTGTTTTACTGCGAACCGCGACTTCACCAACTCCTTCGGCATCAGGACTCAGAATCCGGAGTTCAACTCCCGGCAGCGGCTTCCCAACCGTATCGGCGCGAAATGGCTTCAAATCATTGAGTGTGAGCGCCGTGCCCGCCTCGGTGAGACCGTAACCATTCACTACCGGAACGCCGAGATCGTAAAAGAACTGCATCGTTGATGGTTCCATGAACGCACCGCCGGTAATCAACGCAAGTAGTTCCCCGCCGAATCCCTTGTGAATGTTCGAAAGCAGCATCCGGCTGAGTTTTACATTCGGCCTGCGTCGGGTAAAAAGCCGATTGACGCTGATCATCGAATTTAAGATTCCACGCTTCCACGACGGCAGCTCATCGAACTTGGCCCGCAGTCCGCGTTCGAGGTTCTTGACGATCATCGGAACCAAAGACACGTACGTGATCCGATAGCGAACAAACGCGTCACGCACGAACTCCGGACGCAGAGTGCGCAGGTGTACAACACACGCGCCGCAAACAAAGGGACCGATGAATCCCACCATGAAATCGATGGCGTGATTCGTGGGCAGGATGCTTAGGTACCGCACCCCCGGCCAGAAGGGATACCACGCGGTCAAAGAGCGACACTGCTCCAGATAATTCTCGTGCGTTAGAACGCACCCCTTAGGCCGGCCACCAGTCCCTGAGGAATAGACGATGCATGCCACATCGTCTTTCTGCCGCATTACGAAATCAGGGGCACCTTTGCGCTTGAAGTCTTCCCAGCGGAACGCTCCAGCCAAGTCCGCTCCGAGCGGAGCCTCCGTCACGAGTACGATCTTCGTCGTGATCTTCTGAAAATCCGGAGACGCCATGATCGCGCGCCACAGGTGATACTCGACAATCAAAACCTTAGCTTTGGAATGAGCTAACAGTTGCAACTGCTCATTGGCCGTGAGCTTGTAATCCAAGGGGACGAGGACACCGCCGCAATAGAAAACCGCATACGCCGAGATCAGCCATTTCGATTGATTGGTCATGATGATGGCTGCGCGGTCGTTGGGATCGAAGTCGGCGTCTTCTAGCGCACGTGCCAGGGGCAAGGCAATCTCTTTGAAATCGGAGTAGGTGAGCCGCAGTTTTTCGCGGTCACGCTCAGCTTCGATCAGGCACACTTCGGACGGGAAGCGATCGAGCGAATCACGAAGCGCCGCACCCAAGCAACTGTATTGACGTAGATCGAGCATGCGAAACTGCTGATTTTAGATTGTAGAGTGCAGATTGAACAACTGAGCGAGGGCAAACAGCAGAGTGCCTTCGAAATAAACAACCCGCCCTCTAAAGATGGACGACTTTGCCTAAAGCCTGGACTGTATCTTGCCCGCCAGCGTGCGGAAGTCGCTCACGCCTTGCAGTTCGTAATCAGGAAGCTCGACGTGAAAATGATTCTCCAGCTTCGTCAAGAGGTCGAGTGTCTGCAGGCTGTCGATGCCGAGCGTCTTGAAGAAATCATCGTCAGGCGAGAGTTTCTCGCGCGGCACCTTGAAGTGGGTGGCTGCCAGGTTCAGGATTTCCGTGAGCGTCTGATCAGTCGTGGACATAGAGCTCTAATGTAATTGGACAGGGGGGACTCAAGGCAAATATGGCTGCGCGTCTCTGCTTTCGACAAACCTCTTCAACCCAGCCTGCACGGCGGGCCGAGCGAACAAATCACAGAAGATATTGATTTCCTCGCGCAGGTCCTCATAGGGAATGGGCTTGATGAATTGCTTGGCGGTCGCAGCCGTGTGGCGATCGAACTTTCCCAATTGTGAAGCTGTTGCCCGCGCCGCACGCAAAGCTTCGCCCTCGGACACAACCTGGCTTACAAGCCCAATCTGTTGTGCCTTTGTCGCATTAAAGCTGCGTCCCGTCAGCAACAGATCCCGCACGACCGCGTTGCCGATATCGCGCTTCAGCCGCGGGATTCCACCGAATCCAGGGATGAGCCCTAGTCGAAGTTCAGGGAAGGCAAAGCGGGCTGTCTTATCCGCGACGATGAGATCGCATGCCAAGGCCAGTTCAAGTCCCCCACCGAAAGTCACGCCATGAACTGAAGCAATCGTAGTCAGCGGCGAGGCATCAATGCGATTCAGCGCACGATGAATTCGCTCCAGAAAGTCGCGTACTCCTTCAAGCGCCTGCGCCTTCTCCATCCCCCTGGAGCGTTCGTAGAGTTCCCGAAGATCCGCTCCCGCACAGAATCCCGGTTTCATCTCGCTGTGAATGATGAGTGCGTGGGATTCCTTTTCGAGACGGTCCAGCGCCGTGACGAACTGCTCGAGTTCATCAAGTGACAGCGAGCCCAGCTCATTACAAGGCGCACGGTGCAAAAGGAGTTCAATGACCCCGTTCGCCGCGCTCCACGAAATCGCCTCACCTTTGAAATGGTTCACGTCGGTACAGTCTTTCTTCGAATCGTCTAAACCGCCTGCTTCACTCGGTACATCTCATCAATTTCGGTCTTCAGGCGCGCGGAGATCAAATCGCGCCTGAGCTTGCCATTTGCCGTCAGCAGTCCGTTGTCGATCGAAAACGGCTCTAGGCGCACGTAGAACGCACGCACCTGTTTGTAGTGCGGCAACTGCGGATTCACCGTGTCTAACACGGCTTGTACTTGCGCCCTGCTCACATTTCCGGTCACAAGCGCCGACAGATACCCGCGTCCATTACCCACGATGACGATCTGCTGAGCCCCCGGCAAGTGCCGAGAAATTTCGTCTTCAATCGTCTCAGGCGCAATTTTGTGGCCCGAGCCGAGAACGATCAGATTTTTGATTCGTCCCACGATGCGCCACGTTTCGGTCGCATCCTTCTCGCCCTGATCGCCGGTGTGAAACCATCCGTCGCGAAGAACTTCTGACGTCTGCTGCGGCCGATTCCAGTATCCCCGAAAAACATTTGGTCCGCGGATCACGATCTCATCATTCTCAGCAAGCTTCATCTCAATGCCGGGAATCGAAGGCCCAACTCTTCCGGGCACCGGCTTCTTCGGATCGTCCATCGTGCAAATACCGGTCGTCTCCGTGAGGCCGTAAACCTGCAGCACAGGAATCCCTAGGATTCGGAAGTAGTCCTGCGTTTCTGGCGTCAAAGGGGCAGAGCCACAGATCAGCGCCTTCAGGTTTTCGCCGACCATCTTCTTGCGGATTGTCGGAAAAACCAGCTTGTTCGCCAGCCACAGCCAGAAGGAACTTCCTTCCCCTCGCGTACGCGCCCAGTCGGCCTTCGCACGAGAATAGATCGCCTGCCCAACACCGCCTTTTGCGGCAATTTGCTCGTCAACGGCCCGCCGCATTCTTTCAAGCAGTTGCGGCACGTTCAGAAAATAATGCGGCGTGACGGCAGGCATGTCGGCCGCAATCTTCGACAAATCCGTGTTCAGCGTGACCAAACTGCCGCGCAGCATGAAACTCAAAACGGCAATCCACGAGGCACAGAAACTGAAAGGAAGATAGTGGAAGATGCGATCTTGGCCGGTACGCCCGCCCATCAATTCGTCGAGCCGGGCCGAAGTGCAACCCAGCATGAATCCTACGTTGGCAGCCGTCAGCATCACCCCCTTCGACTCTCCGGAAGTGCCTGATGTATAGATAATCGCGACTGGATCTTCGTCACGAACTTGCGGGCGATCAAGCGCCAGACCTTCCACACCAGCGAAAATCTCGTCGAACAAAAAATGCTGCGGAGCTTCGGGCCAAGCCTGCTGGATGCCACTTCGCAATCCTGCATCGCCGCAACACACCAGCGACGGCGTGCTGTCTTTCATCATCGCAACCAGTTCCGCGGGTGCCTGCCGAAAATACAGAGGAACCACGATCAGGCCCTCCGCTGTAGCGGCCAGGTCCATCGCAATCCAGCGAATGCTGTTTGCAGCCAGAAGCCCGCAACGGTCGCCCTTTTTGAGGCCTTTCGACACCAGGAACGTGCGGGCCCTTCGGACCAATTCCAGCAACTGTTCGCCGGTCACACCGCAGGTTTGACCCTCGCGAATCTCCTGCAGCGCAATCCGACCCGGCGCAGTTTTCAGTTGCGCAAAGATTTCTCCGACGAAAGGCATAGTTCGAACTGTTTGTTCCTGGGACGCCTAACTATAAGCGGAAACCAACTCATGCAGCGACGAACTCATCGGCGGCAAGTAGTCTTCCCAGCTCCATTCGCCAGTGCGCGTTGGAAACTCCGGATACCGCCGTTGGATCTCTTCTTCGAAGAACACGCCCATCTGCGCCATTACTTTCAAGTTCTTCACGACGGTCCGGGCGATGCCATCGGAAATGCGCTCGCCATCTGTGGCCAAAACGTTCAGCGCAGCCAACAGCTTCGGTTCCAGATCCGGATCATCGACTGTGGTCAGCAGCTCCGAATGGCCGCGCTCTCGCATCAGGTTGCGGATGCGTTCATCCATCGTAATTCCGGCCGATGGCACGAGGGCTGGCATCGATGTAACAATTCCGTGATAGCGAGACGACGCCATCATGTGGCACGCGCGCAAAATGCTGACCAACTCGTACATGTTGTACTGATCAGAAGTGAGAACGGGTACTCCGCCTAGTTTTTCCGAGATGCGCTTGGCAGGGCGTGCATCGAGCCGCTCGGTCGCCGCCAGAACCACGAAGACCTTGCGCTGTTTCCGGAAGGCATCCACCGCGTTGGCGATGGATGTCAGATAGTGCTGATACGCGCGATCGGCCGCTGGTCCGGAGTTGTGGAAATATACCGTCCGGTAGTGGCTATCTTTGTACGCGCCAGTCAGGCTATGCAATGCGTACTTGCCCACCGATGCGCGCACCGGCCACTCAAAAGGATTGATCGGACAAACGACAAGAACCGGCGTGCGGCCATCCCATCCGACCTGCCGCAGAACGCTCTGCCCGTATTCCGCTGGACGAGGCTCGAATGTCCATGCTGTATCGGTTCCCAACTGCGTGGGAACTCCGAGTTCGCTCAGGATCTTTCGTGACTCCTCGTTGCGTGTGATTACCAGAGAATTCTTGCAGTAGCGACCGCACATCTTGGCAATCAGCGGGTCCATATGCCCCGCCTCTGCTCCATAGCCGACCGAAAGCTTGTTCTCAACAGCTGCAATGCCCAACGAGCCAATCATCATCGTGGTCAGTGCATTGGCGAACTTGCTCTTGAACATCGACCCTTCACAAGCAACCACACCGTGATGCTTTGGCACTTCGTTGGACAAGAATGGCGGAAAAATATCTGGAAGGTGCACCTGTCTGGTGCCTTCGAAGTATCCCTTGGAGAACTCGAAGTTCTGACTCATCACGCTGAAGTCGACGCGCTCTGCGCCAAGAATGTGGCGAATCTGGCGGATCATCTCCTCCACGCGCACGTCCGACCCCATGTTGCGCGTGCCGTTATATCCGGCGAAGAGCAGCTTTAGCTTCTGGCCAGCCTGCCATGGCTTATTGCCGCCCAGCATCCATCTGGCCTTGGCGCGCTCGATATTGCCGCTCACCCAGGCTTCCAAAATAAAATCCATCATGCGGCGGTACCTCCTCGTGCCGCAGGCCACGGCTGATATTGATATTCGAAATTATTTTCGCGGCTGAATTTCAGCAGCGGATAACTGTATTCCGAGAACGGCACAGGGCGGCGGCCAAGTTCCGAAGTCACACGAGTGTTGTCAAACACCGTGTTCCAAACCAGATATGGCATAAACACTTTCATCAGCGAGGCACCATACCCAAGCGGCCCCTTGCGGTTCGACAGAAACCTTACCGATCCGGTAAAGGGTCCCTCTGCAAAGGGCAGAAATACTGGCTTACGCTTTTGCTGCGCTTCCGCCAGAGCATTGGTCAACTCCCGGAAGGTCTGCGATGCAATACCCGACGAGAGGTGATAGGTGTCGAACTTCGGCTGATCCTTTTGATGAAGTGTGGCGATCGAGTCTGCAACGAAATCCACGTTCACGATGTCGACCTTGTCCGTTGGACGAAACGGCAGAACGGGCAGACCCGCGAGAAAGACAAATGCCTTGACCATGTCGAACTGCGTCGTTTCCGCATGGCGGCTGTCGCCCAAGACGATGCTGGGACGGAAGACGGTTTTAGGCGTATCCGGCAACAGCACCCGCGTCATGTGCTCGCAGAATTTCTTGGTACGCGCATACGGATCGTAATCAGATCGGTCCCAATCGATCGACTTGTCTTCCGTGACGAGTTCGTTGCTCCGCTTCCCTGCCACGGCCACTGTGCTGACTTCACTGAAGCGTCGCAGTCCGTGGTAGTGCTCGGCATTCCGCGCCAGCGTGAGGACTTCCAGCGTGCCGCGCAAGTTTACATTCAAGCAGCTCTTTTCCGACTTTCGATTGAGCGAAGCGGCGCAGTGAATCACCGAATCTGTGGTGTGCACGAGGCGGTCGTACTCATCCCGTCCAAGACCAAAGCCGGTTGTCGTCAAGTCTCCGCAAAAGATCCTTATCTTGGTCTGCAGGTGTTCATAGAATTGTGGGAACGGCAAGTGCAACTGTAGCCCCCGCCACAGGCGCAGCTGCGCTTCCTGGGGATCACGCGCGCGCACCAGAAGATTCAGCGAGGCGCCGTAAGTGTTGAGCAGGTTTGCCGCGACATGCGCGCCGATGTATCCGGTCGATCCGGTCAGGAATATCGCCACGTTGCTCCATTAGTCCCGGTTTTCACCGCGTCCCCGTTCGAAGACGCAAGCTGAAAACTACGGGGAGGCCTGGGCTCGAGCGGCCGCCCCTCGATCAGAGGATACGTCCACCGCCGCAATGCCGGGATGTGAATATTGATCCAGTAGTCCCACCAGTCCAGCGACCGCGTATCGTAGGCAAACCGTTCACGCTCTTCGGGAACGAGCGCAAACGAGAGTTTCTCGACATTCTCTGCCGCGAAATCGTGCTCGTTCAGCAGAATGAATGGCTCGAATAGCTCGATAAGTTTCTCCACGCGCTCAAGGCTTCTTTCCGCCTTTACCAGAGGTGCCTTCTTCAGCGGAAGGGGCGACATGATCCGTTGAATAGATTTTACGATCGCCTTCTGCGCCGGGGCCGACATCCGGTTGTATCTTTCCTTGGAGACCGGAATCGCGTCGAAGCGCAGCCGCAACCACGACTCCAAGCCTTCCTGTGCACGGTAATGTTTACGATGAGCCAGAGAGGTAAGTTCGATCGAGCGTCCCATGTCGCAGGGATTGGTCACCGAAGTTGCCAACTGGTAAAGCGGCTCATTTCGCCGCTCCATTACCGCCGCAGCAATCAACGTCATGCCGTCGCAAACGGAATCCACAGGAATGATATCGAGGCGCTTCGTCTCCTTCGAGGGCAACTGGCGAAAGTAGGTGCCCAGCAAATACGAGAGCGATGCGGAAGTATTGATGCCTTCATTCCAACCGAGGAAGGGTTTGGCAACCGAGGTTTCGACAATAGCCGGTCGCACAACCGCAATCGGCAATCCATCGCCGTATTTGGCAATGAGCGATTCCGCCAAGCTCTTGGTAAGTGTGTAAGTATTGGGCCAGCCCAATTCTTTCGCACGACGCGTTCCCGCCTCTGTCAGGTACGTCTTGAGCCAGCGCACTCGATTTTTGCGAATCTGATTCTCAAGCGCTGCACCCTGCAGATCCTTGGCCGCGTGCTCTCTCGCGCGAGCTTGCATTCGTAAGCCAGAAGTGACCTCTTCACTTTCGGATCGAGCGTCGGCTTCGCGGATCACATCTTGCAGAGAACGCCATTCCCGCTCGGCATCAAACTCAGCTAAGCCGCGGGGATTGTAGTTGGGAATCAACTTCTCGCTGACCCGCCCATCCTGCTCACCTGCCACATAGCACGTCGAAAGATGCAATAGTCCCGCGTGATCTGATCCGCGGACAAACTCAAGAATGTTGACTGCAGCGTCGGTATTGGTCGTGAGAGCATCGCGTAGGTCCGGATTGAAATCCGTCAGTCCCGAACTGTTAACGATCAAATCCAGGTTGTGCTGCAAGTACCGAGATGTCTCTGGAGTCAGGCCGAGTCCTGGCTGAGTGACGTCCCCTTCAATAACCTCGACCTTTTCCCGCAAAAACTCTGGTAGAGCATCTCCGTGACGGTCGAAGAGCGGGTCAAAGACCGGCGAATCCTCGATCATCTTCTCGAAGCGCCGCTCTCCCGGATTCGACTTCTGCCGGCGAATGAGCAGGTAGATTTTCTTTACATCAGGCAAATCGAGCAGAGTATTCGCCAGCCAGACCTTGCCAATGAATCCGGTAACGCCGATTAGCATGATTTGCTTGCCCGCAAATGCCCGCCGAACCGAAAATCCGCCAACTTGCTTCTGCCCCTCAAAATGAACAACGGGACGAACTGGCGCTTCTGGCTTACGTTCAGCCGGGATCACGGCAGCGCGCAGTTGGTCCAATGAGATGTCAAGATGACGGGCCAGCGTCTTGGGAGCGCGCCGGCCATCGGGCATATTTTCGCGAAGTGGAGCAAAGGCGCCTCGCGGACGAATGACCGGATCAAGCAGGCGCCCCGTGGCCACGCCGTCTCGAAACTCCAGCCGATTGGCAACAATCTGCTTGACTCCGAGATGCTGGGCTAGAGGGCGCATCAGGTGATCGAGCGCCTGGCTAACCAGCACGACCTCTGCTCCAGACTGTAGAAGCTGTTGCACCTGCCGCACGCCTTCAGCCTTCAAGTACGGCTTTAACTTGTACAAGAAAAACTCTTCCCCTAGCAGATCAAGGCGATCGCGGGTCACACCGCGCAAAACGTTATGTACTACGCGGGTTGCGAACTTGCGGTTCGCAGCGTACAGAAACGGACGCAGCACGGCCATCAGGAAGATAAGTCCCCGCCGGCGAAAGCGCTCGGTAAAGGTCTGAGCGTTCCAGGTAAAGAATGCCACTGGCCGGACGACGGTCAGGTCGAGAAGGCTGCCCTCAACCCGCCAGTAAACGGTGGGGGCCGCACTGGAATTGTTGGTTACCGATTCCAAATTGCTGTTAATACCTCTTACAGACGGTGGTCTGAATGTGCAGGCAAACCTTTATTGTAAACAATCGGAGCAAAGGAACGAAGCAGAACCACGATGAAATGGTCGGTGATTCATTAGGTTCTGAGCGGAAGCGGAGGCAGCACTCGATAAAACTGAGAAATCCTCAAGCAGTGCGGCTCGGACGGCCGACGATCAAGGCAATCGTTCCGCTTATGGTCACCGTAGCGGCGATGGCCAGCAAACCTCCCCGGAATCCGCCATTTGCAGTGCGAAACAAGCCAATGATATCCGGCCCGAAATAGCCGCCGAGATTCGCCAGCGAATTGATAACGGCAATCCCAGCTGCCGCAGACAGTCCCGCCATCCTTGAAGTCGCCATCGCCCAGAAGGGTCCACCCATGCCTTCCGCAAAGGCCATCCCCAGTCCGATGCCGGTCACCACCACGACAGTCGAGGTGCCAAATGCCGCACAAACCAACGCAATCGCCGCGATAAATGCCGGAATTGCGGTATGCCAGCGACGCTCGTTCCTCTTGTCAGAACTCATTCCTACCAGCACCATCACCACCACCGTGGCCAGGAATGGAAGCACCGCGATAATCCCGGTCCAGAAATAGCTCAATCCTGAGAAGGCACGGATCACGCTCGGCAACCACAGGGTTATGCCATACATCGTGGTCGAGAGTCCGAAGTAGACCATCGAGAGCAGCCAGATTCTCCCGCTGATCAACACCTTCCAGAAATCCGCGCGATCAACATGCGGCTCACTGCGCTGTTCCAATTCGAGCGTTTCCAGCAGCCACGTTCTCTCCTCCCCTTGTAGCCAGTCTGCCTCCTCAGGCTTATCGAAAAGAGTGAAAAAGACGACCGCACCGAGCACGATCGCGGGAAGGCCTTCGATGAGAAACATCCACTGCCAGCCAACCAATCCCGCTCCATGCAGGCCAAGCAGCGATCCGGAAATGGGGCTGCCAAACACTCCAGCCAGTGGATTCGCCGTCATGAACCACGCTACGGCTCGCGCTCGGGAATTGGCTGGGAACCAGCGCTTCATGTACAGAATCATGGCGGGGAAAAATCCAGCCTCGGCTGCTCCAAGCAGAAAGCGCATGCTATAAAAGCTGAGCGGTCCGCGAACAAACATCATCAGACAAGAGATCACTCCCCAAGCGACCATAAGCGCAGAAATCCATCGCCTGACGCCCACCTTCTCCACGACTAGATTGCTGGGAAGTTGGAAGAAAAAATATCCGATGAAGAACATTCCTGCGGCGCGGCCGATGACCCGTTCACTTAAATCGAGTTGTCCGCGCATTTGCAGCACGGCGAAGCCCATGTTGATCCGGTCAAGGTAAGCAACGATATAGAGCAGGAACAGGAACGGCATGAGCCGCAACATCAGTCGCGAGACGACAGCCGATTCCAGGCGGTTTGGCGAGCTTTCGGACAGAGGTTCGGTATGCGTAGACTGGTGCATGGAGCACATCGGCAGTGCGAGGAATTCTACTCCAACCCGAGCGCTTTCCGTATCTGATTGACGATTTGCTGTGGCGCGCCCGAAATATCCGCAGTCACTGCATTCTCCGGCTCTTCAAGATCGGCTAATTGACTGGCGAGGATTGCCTCTCCCGCAAAGTGCCCATGCCGCGCCTGCAAGCGTTTGGCAATCATACCGGCGCTTCCTTTCAAAAAAACCAACCGAACTTCATGTGCGGCTTGAAGCTTCGTACGATAGCTGCGCTTGAGAGCTGAACACGCCAAAACGGTTGATTGCCCATTCGCAATCCAATTGAGAATTGCGTCGCGCAAACGATCGAGCCAAGGTTCACGATCTTCGTCGGTTAGCGGAACTCCGTGGCTGATTTTCTCCACGTTCGAGGCAGGATGAAAGTCGTCAGCATCGGCGAACTGCCAGCCCAATTCCGACGCAAGGAGTTTTCCCACTGTGGTCTTCCCCGCGCCGACCACTCCCATGACAATCACGATCATCGCTGGAATCTGTCTCGCTATTTTTTGGAGTAGGTCTTCTGCGCACCGGTCCGCGCGTTGGTGAGTGTGAACGAACCGTCCGACTGGGCCGCGACCTTGATGCCCTTCCCTTCGCAGTTTTCCTTTACGTTGGCGATGTGATCCGGGTCGACGTTGTGGTCTTTATCGGACTCGGCCGCGTAGTGTAGCTGCCAGAGGTCCTCCAATCCCGGGGATTCGCGCACAATCTTCCACGCAGCCTGACTCGCTCCCTTCCGAGCTCCGTTGTCGATGATCGCAACTCTTGGATGCAGTCCCCACACCAGCGGCTTCGGATTGGAAAGGTCGGCTCCGTGATGAGTCACCAGAAAGAGATCAACGGTACCGATCAGATTATTCGGGCACGCCAGCTCAAGCTCTTTTTTCTTTGTCAGATCTCCGAGATCTAGAAAACGGAAGTTCCCGACCGTGACCAGAACGCCGACGGAACGGGCATTCTCCGTATCATCCACCGGAGCCGACGGTTCACCAGAGCAGTACGAATTGGCCTCGCCCGTATTGGGCAGCGGATCGGTAATGTGGTCCCCAGCCGCCGAGAGAACTCGAACATCCATCCCTTTGATTGGGAGGGCCCATCCCGGCTTCACCACCACATGAGCATGGCCCGCGATCGTTTTTTCGTAAGCGGCATAATCGGTGCGGGTCACTCCAGAGTTTTCCAGGTTCGGTCCGTGATCGACGAATGTCCCAATCTTGATGCCATCGGCCAGCTGCGGCACTCCGCCCACATGATCCCGGTGGTAGTGGGTGATCAAAACATAATCAAGTTGCTTGAGCCCGGCCTGATGAGCGGTTGCGATGATTCGGTCCGCGTCTCTGCCTTCGTAACCGGGCCAGCCTGTATCGATCAAAAGTGACTCTCCCGAGGGGCTTACCAGCAACGTGGATTGGCCGCCCTCGACATCGATGAAGTAAATCTGCAAGAGTTTCGAGGCTGCGGGTGCAGCATAGGAGGTTGGGGCAATAAGACACGACCATACGACTACAATCAGAAATCGACGCATGTGTGCACCGGATGTGGAGTTCGGGAGATTATGCCATGTGCAAAAGCCCAGCGGCGGATGTTCTTGAGCTATTTCTCAATTTCGGTCTTTGGCGTTCACAACCTCTCCGCGCTCTAGGCGCAGTCTCCGCGCCCTCTGCGATTAAACTGCTTTACCGTTGAGACCGCCGAGAAGTGCCACCGAATTCGCCGAGTGTACGCTCAACTCATCTCGCATGCTGACTCGCTGCCGCCGCTGGTTTCATCTTTTGTGTTAGCCTGAATGGTCACATTTTTCCTTGACTTCGGAATGCTATCGGAGTACCTATGGCATTCCTTGAGGGCGGGGCGGTTGTGGGACCGTTCCTGCTTTGCCTGACAGGGCTTCCGGTTTGGAACGACGGATCTGATGAGCACAATACCTTTGGCCTTTCCCGATCTACGCGCGCGGATGATTTCCCTTGTGCGCGACTATGCGGAACTTACCAAACTGCGGGTTACCACCCTC
>Ga0126369_10000763_pt1 | contig 21545 bp, 17 predicted proteins | sample PanSoiMetaPlot_1_FD_109646 | JGI IMG/M metagenome (GOLD analysis project Ga0126369, IMG submission 109646) | Tropical forest soil microbial communities from Panama - MetaG Plot_1 | ecosystem: Environmental > Terrestrial > Soil > Tropical forest > Bulk soil | place: Panama | collected 2016-02-17 | reverse complement strand
TATTGGTACGCCATGTAACCGACAAAGGCGGCGGCGATGAGTCGGATGGCTCCGTCGGCCGGATCGCTCTTTCGGGAAGCCTGGCGCCGGGCCCGGCGCTCCAGGCGCCTTTCCCATCGCCTCTCCTTGCCAAAACGATGCATCGCGGCTTCGCGCCGCTCGGCTCGATCGATCGCCGCGGAGATGCGCCGAAGCGCCTCCTCAAGAGTCTGCCGCTGGTTGCCATTCATCTTTCGGGCTCGGTTCGGCCGTATACAATGCCTGGGACGACGGCGCGACTGTCCGGTTGCTCACTGCGGCCCTTCGATGGAATGTGGGTTCCTAATCCGCAGCGCTCCGTGACAAACGAACGCGAGAAACCCGAGGGTTGCAAGCCTCTGCAGCGCGGGCAAGGCCAGGATGACGGGACTGCGCGTGTAAAGATGTATCGCGTAGAGAACGCTGTCTGCGCTCGCGAGCACAAAAGTGCCAATGCCGAGAGCCCAAAGTGCCCACCAGGTCGGCCGAGCCCGGCGTAGGCCATAGAGCAGCATGGCGCCAGCGAGCAAGCCGGGGACCGCTGACAAAGAGACAATCAGCGGGTGAAACCAGAGCAGCAAGGGCCAGCGGGTGAACGGCAAGCCGATCAGTGCAAGGGACGAGACCAGGCCCGCCACTCGCACCGCTCGTCGCGTCCGGACGCTAGGCACCGCGAGCGCCGACAAGTGCCACCAGAAAAGTGCAAGCGCCACACCCAGACAGAGCAGTGCCAGGCTGGCCAGTGTCGCTCCCTGAGGATTCGCGATGCCGTTCAAGGCAACCGGTGCAGTGAGATCGCAGACGAAATTCCGCCAGAGATCATGCCCTCTGGCACCGCGGTCGAAGGACGTTCCCCCGGGATAGCCGGCAATCGCTAGGCTCAGCAGTGCTACCGAAACAACGACCAGCGCGAGGATGGCGTTTCCCGCTCGACGGGGATGCTGGCCCAAAGAGTTGCTCAGACCGGGGGATCCTTTGCGGATTGGAGGAGCGAGTCGACGACGTGCCGAGCGATCGGATGGTAGAGGGAACGAAAGCGGCTGAAGTACTCAAACGCGAGTTGCCGGGTCGCGGTGTTCCCGCTGAGCGCGGTGTAGATAGGGCGCAGGTATTTCATCCTGCCGACCTCGCCAAGCATCTTTTCCACGGCTGGCAGCGCCGGCGAATAATTGGACGAAATGGCGAGGACCAGCCAAGCCACCAGAATTTCGTAGTTGTGGCTTTCGCTGAGTTGAAACGTAGCATCGAGCAGTTCACAGAGGTTCTGGGGCGCGGGACGCGGCAAGCTTTCCAAATAGATCTGCCACTCGAGTGGCATCCAACCGGCCGCCAGCTGCTTCGACGGGGGATTCGCCCCCAGTTCTGCGATGGCCGACAGGCGGGAAGATTGAGCGGTGGGCGCATTGGCGGGAACCCCCGGGGCGAAAACCCAACGCTCGATGTCCACCGCGCTTCTGGCGGCCGGGAGCAATTCGTCCAAAGTGGCGATGAACTGCTCGGTGGTGATGGACTGGAACGCGAACCGCTCGAGGTAGTCGCGCAAGAATCGATCAAACTCTTTCTGACCCACGGCATTCTCTAGCGCCCGCAAAAACAGGTAACCTTTTTCGTAGGGAATGGTGGAGAACGCTTCGTCCGGATCCACGCCGGCCAGCTGCGTTCGAAGGTATGTCAGCTGAGGGCGGTCCTTGAACCGCTCCAGCGCTTCGTTCAGCGAGCGCCGGCCCAGCGCCGCGTGCAAGGCGCCCGCTTCGCCTCCCTCCAGTGCCTCGAGAATGCGCCGCTCCGCGAAAACGGTGAAGCCCTCGTTCAGCCAGAAGTGTTCCGCGGACGCGTTGGTGACCAAATTCCCAGTCCAGGAGTGCGCCAGCTCGTGGGCCAGCACGCTCACCAGGGACCGATCTCCAGCCAGAACGGTGGGTGTGAGGAAAGTCAGCCGCGGATTCTCCATTCCCCCGTACGGGAACGAAAGCGGCATGGTGAGGATGTCGAAGCGCTCCCATAAGTAGGGGCCAAAAAGCGCCTCCGCGACAGCCAGCATCGACTCAATGCCCTGAAACTCCCACGCCGCCCGATCGACGATCGACGGCTCTGCCCAGACCCGGGAACGACGGCTGAGGTCGCGAAACGCCAACTCGCCCACGGCGAGCGCGAGCAGGTAGGGCGGAATCGGCTCGGCCGTCTCATAAGTCTCCATCGCGGTGCCGCCCCGCTCCTCGCGGCTGACGAAGCGTGCCGCCATCAGGGCCCGAAGGCGCTTGGGAACGCTGAGTTGAGCCCGAAAGGTAATGCGATTGCGCGGGGTGTCCTGGATTGGCACTACCGAACGAGCATGGATGGCCTGGCATTGGCTGAAGAGAAACGCGGGCTCTAACCATTGAAGCGCACTGGCGGATGCGGCGGTGCGGTACCGAATGCGCACTGCCGAAGTCAGCGCTGGCAGCTCAATTCTGAGACGTGAGCCTAGGATTGGCTCGGCCGGGAAAAGCTCATGAGCCAGCGGCCGCTCGTCGAGATCTGACACTTGGTCGATGAAAAGGTCGCGGGTATCGAGGTCCAAAGGCCCTGCGCCCCGCCCCTTCAGAGTCAGGGTGGCCTGTGCCTGGAGCGTTCTACTGTCGAAGTCGACACCGGCCGTCCAGTCCAATCGACCGACCTGCGGCTGGTCTGAATCGCTGTATGAATGTGGATCGAGTCGAGCCATGGAAACGGCATACTAAACGAGGTTTTCAGCTGCCAGTCAGGTTACTCGGGGAGCCTCGGTTCGCTATTCTGGCCAGACACCCATGCACCTGACGCGCCTCGGCGCCCTCCTCGTCGCCCTAACCTTGCTTGCGGCCTCGGCCCAAGCCCAGGACCGATTCGAGATTCAAGTCTACGACTCGGAAACCGCGCCGCCTCTGACCCCGGGACTGGAGGTTCACACCAATTACAGCGTGCAAGGCTCGACGGAAAAAAGCCCCGAAGGGGAGGCGCCGACCCAGCATGTCGCGCGGATCACGTTCGAGCCGCATCTTGGGCTCAACCAGTTTAGCGAGTTGGGCGCTTACCTCCAGACGGCGCTTCAACCGAGCGGCACGTACGATTTCGCCGGCGTGAAGCTGCGTTTCAAGATGCGGTACCTCCACAAACTTTGGGATCTGGTGGGGCTGGCCGTCAACCTCGAGGTCTCGGCGATTCCCGCGACCTATGAAGCCAATCAGTGGGGAAGCGAGATTCGACCGATCGCGGATCTGCGATGGCACAGGCTTTACGCGTCCGTCAATCCCATCCTGTCGATCGACTTCAAAGGGAAGGACGCGGGCATTCCTCAGCTGCAGCCGGCCGCGAAAATCGCCATCGAGACCTTCCCGGGTCTGCAGCTCGGCGCGGAGTATTACGCGGGCTTTGGACGGATCACTTCGCCGCTGCCCGCCGCTGAACAAAGTCATACGTTTTACGGCGCGCTGGACTTCACCAGCAGCTACGTGGATTTCAACCTGGGCGTGGGCTACGGCCTCGGGGCTGCCGATAAATGGGTGCTCAAGAGCATCCTCGGCGTTCACCCCAAAGCCGGGTCTTGGTGAAGGCTACGGAGAAGTCCTCGCGGCGAGGGGAACGCCAGCTTTGCGCCACTCGTAGCGACCGGTGACTTGCATCATCATGAACAAGGTGAGGATAGCTCCGATGGTGATCGCGAGTCCGGTGAATCCCTGCCAGAAAAACGTAAACGAGAAGACCACCAGGTACACGAGCTGCGAGAGCCCCATTTCCAGGAGAGCAAACCTCCAACCGACGAACAGCCTTGCGTAGGAGATGACCAAGAACACCGAGACTGCCGAGGACACCGCGAAGGCCGGCAGCACGGGGAGGTGGTCGAGCAAGTAGGCGAACAGGAGATGAAAAGCGAAGAACGCACAGCCGAAGAAGAAGTAATTCATGGGGTGGATGGTTCGGCCGCGTGCGCCTGCAAAGAGGGCGACCACAAAGAAAAAGAACAACAGGCCAACCGGCGCGAAGAAGGTGATCCGTGAAGCGAGCGGGCCCGGGTTCAGCTTTTGAGGCAACTCAAGGGCGATGCTGGATGTGGTGACGATGCTGTCGAATTTCCAAGACCCTCGCCAGCCTCCCGGGACGCGCCCCTGAGTCGAAGGAGACAGCGAGCCGGGAGGAAAATCCACATCGGCGAAGTTGGTTTCAATTTGGAGCAAGAAGTCGCGCGCGCGCCCGGCCGTTCCCGTCAGACCTTGGTTCGGCAGCCCGTAGCGCCACACCGACATCCCACGTGATCGATAGCTGATTTCATATTCGCGAGTCTCATCCGGGGCGAACGAGTCGCTCCACGTCGCGTTGTTGTCGTCCAGCGAGGTTTCCACCCAGCTGCCCTGCCTATCGAGGACCTTGAAACCATCGTGGACCACGTCTCCCTTCTCCAGCGGAAAGCTCAATTCAACGCGTCGCGTTTGGATGGCGTCGTTGTGAAAAGCATACCGGCCCTGGAACTCGACTTCGTACGTGGGAAACCAAAGCAGCCCCTTGCGGCGATGCTCGAGGTGGAGGCGAGCCGAAACATTCGACCGGCTCAACGCAATCGGATGATCGACCCACTTTTCGCGCTCAATGCTCGCGACCAACGGGCGGCCCTGAGCGTCGTAGTTGGTCACCAGCTCTTTGACCTTCTTGCTCTCGCGCCACACTGCTGCGGGTGGCGATTGAGTACGAGGAGGACCCCAAAGCGCTTGAACCTCGCGGTTCAACTGGCCTGAGCTCTCTCCCGTCCGGTACACAATGGTGGATCCAAGCACCACCCAGGCAGCCGCGCAGCAGAGCCAGACAAAGCCGATGGCGAGCAAGTTTCTCATCCTGGTGAGGAGGACAGCAAAGGACGTTCCAGGCGGGTCTCCCCCCAAGACATCCGGACAGATACGCGGTGGATGCGGCCCGGCACCCTCGGAGGCGCGGCATCGTTGCCTCGAAGTTGAACCGTAGGGCCTTTTACCCTTGGAACAAGGTCACCCGCGGTTCAGCCAGTTTTCGTACGCTTTGAAGCTGAAGTCGCGGCCCAGAAAATCCCGCACCAGGAGCGCGGCCTCCCTCGAGCCGCCGGGCTCGAGAATTGCCGAGCGCAGGCGATGAGCCGAGGCGCTGTTCAGCATCCCGTTTTGCTCGAACACCGTGAGCAGATCCTTGGCGATCACCACCGACCAGGCATAGGTGTAATACACCGCCGAGTACCCCTCGAGGTGGCCGAACGACAGGTGAAAGTACGCCCCCGGAACCAACTCGCGTCGAAACGGCACGTACTTGTCCTGGAGTCGAAATGCCAAATCGGTCGCGCTGAAGCCCGGGGCCCGGTTGTGCAGCTCGAGGCTCAAGGCGGAAAGGAACATCTGCCGCCGGGTGTAGAGCGCTTTTCCGAACTCGCGCGAGTCGTGGAGCTTTTGCACCAATTCGGCGGGAATCGGCGCCCCGGTTTGATAGTGCTTGGCGAAAAGCTCCAGCGTCTGAGGATCCGAAGCCCATTCCTGTAGAAGCATCGAGGGGACCTCGACGAAGTCCCATTCGGTGCGAACGCCGGAGACCGTCGCCCACCGCTGGTTGCCGGCAAACACATGGTGCAGCAGGTGACCGAACTCGTGGAAGAAGGTCTCCACCTCGCTGTGCTGCATCAGCGCTGGCGCTTCGCCCGGCTTGGGGAAGTTGCAGACCAGAACTCCCTCCGGCGCGCGAATGCCTCGCTGCCCAATGCTCAAAGGGAACTGGGCCGCGTGCTTGTACTTCCCCTCACGAGGGTGCATGTCGAGGTGGATTCTTCCCAAGAGTTCGGTGCCGTCGAGCACGTCATACGTTTCCACGTCGGGATGCCACACCGCCGCGTCCGACACTCGGCGATAGGAAATGCCAAACATTCGGGAGGTAATATCCATCACTCCCTGTTTGACCCGGCTGTACTCGAAATACGGGCGCAGCGACTGTGATTCGAAGCCGAAGCGCTGCGACTTGTACTGGTCCTCCAGGTAGTCCTGCTCCCAAGGCTCCACTTGGGATGCGGACGGCGCTTGACGGCGCTTCAAGTCCAGCAGCTGAGCGTATTCCTCACGAGCCCGGGACTCGGCCGCCTTCGATACCTTCTCGATGAAATCCGCGGCCACCTTCTCGGTTTTGGTCATCTTGTCTTCGGTGGCGTAGGCGGCCCAGCTCGAATATCCGAGCAGCGTGGCGAGCGCGTGGCGCTTTTCAATCATATGGGCCAGCACTTCTTCGTTCTTGGGGTAACCCCGTAAGCGGTAGGCGCGCCAGAGCGCTTCCCGGGCCTTGGCGCTGCTCGCGTAGGTCATCAACGGGAAGTAGTCGGGGTAGTTGGTGGTGATGGTCACCTTTCCGTTCGCGCCGGGGGGATGAGCGGCGACAAAATCCGACGGCATCCCCGCCAACTCCGTGGGATAAAGCTCGACCGTGCGCACGTCGTCGCGAATGTTGCGGCTGAAATCCTGCCCAATCTTCACCAGCTCTTCGTTGAGGCTGCGCACCCGCTCTCGAGTCGCTGGATCCCGGTCCACGCCGGCGCGCCGAAATTCCAGCAGCGTTCGATCCAGCCAATGGCGGGTGTCGGGACTGGTTCCCGAGGGCTGCGCGGCGACCAGCGCGTCGTACACCTGCCGGTCGAGCGAGATTTCCACGCTTAGCGCATCGATCTGCTGCTCGCATCGCTCAGCGGCTTGGCGGACCTGAGGATCCGGATGGACGTTGCTGGCCAGGTTGGCTCGCGAGGCATTGTTTCCGAGCGCCGCGGTTGCCGAGTCGTACGCGGCCAGGATTTGCTCGCGATTACGACTGCTCTTCAGCTTGGCGATTGCCGCGCGCCCTTCCCCGAGCGACTTTTGGCAGTCTGCGGCGAACTGCCCAGGCGGAACGGTCAATGCGCGAGCGGCGCCCAACTTCGGCTCCGGCGGCGAGGCGGGAGGGGACACTGTGGTTTTATCCTGTTTGTGCGTCGCACAGCTTAACAAGCTGGTCGTCGCGATGAGGGGGAACAAGCGCATCGATTCCTCGAGGGCGAAGCGGCCTAGGTCGTCGTAGTCTCGTAGCGGCCGAGGCGGTGGGGCTCGACTTGCGCGGCGGCGACCCACTCTCGCATGGCTGGGAGACTCCAGATCGCTTCGGCGTAAGCGGCTGTGAATCCCTCCAGCGGCACGCCGTAGGTGCGAAAACGGCTGACCACCGGAGCGAACATCACATCGGCGATGGTGAAGTCTCCAAACAGAAATGGCTTGTTTCCGCCGTATCGCTGGCGGCAGTCGGTCCAGATCGACAGGATGCGCCGAATCTCCTCCTTCACCTCAGGGCGGAAATTGAGGGTGGGAATCGATTCCACGATTTTCATGCACAGGTCGTTGCGCAGATTCTGAAAACCGGCGTGCATCTCCGCGCTGATCGACCGCGCGAGGGCTCGGGCCTTGCGCTCCTCCGGCCACATTCGCCGCTGTGGGAACCGCTCGTTCAGGTATTCGCAGATCGCGAGCGAATCCCAGACCACCGTATCTCCATCCATCAATGCCGGGACTCGGCCCGACGGCGAATGGCGAAGCAGCTGCTCTCGGGTGCTGGGTTGGTCCAGTGGAACGAGAATTTCTTCGAACGGTTCTCCGGTGTGCTTGAGCGCCAGCCACCCTCGCAGCGACCAGGATGAGTACTTCTTGTTGCCGATCACAATTTTCAACTGAGCCATTCGCACCTCCGAAAAGGACGCTGGTGTTTGCCACAAAGAGCTGCCGAATGCCACGGCGCTTCCCGTACCGAATCTGCCCGCGATCCGGAGGCTATTGGGTGTAACCGGCTTCGCCGTGTTGCGACTCGTCCAGCCCCTCGCGCTCTTCGTCCTGGGTAACCCTCAGCCCAATCGTCTTATCGAGGACAACGAGAATGGCGAACGTGAGCACGCCAGCGTACGCGCCGGCCGCGAGCAAGCCCACGGCTTGCTTGCCGATCAGGGCCACATTTCCGGCCAGCAAGCCATCCGCTCCCGCGGGATTGAGCACCTTCTGGGCGAACACCCCGACCAGCAAAGCGCCGAGCATTCCACCCACGCCGTGAACGCCCCAGGCATCGAGCGAATCGTCGTATTGAAACTTTTCCTTGAGCAGCACCGCGGCGTAGCAGACGACGCCCGCCAAAGCGCCAATCACCAATGCCGCGCCCGGGCTCACAAATCCCGCTGCCGGAGTAATCGCCACCAGCCCCGCCACCAGTCCGGAGGCGAACCCCAACAGGGTCGGCCGCTTGCGGAAAATCCACTCGGCGAAAATCCAGGACAGGGCGGCCGAGGCCGCCGCGGTATGGGTGGTTACGAAGGCCAGGGCAGCGTTCTGTCCCGCCGCGAGGGCACTGCCGGCATTGAATCCAAACCAGCCAAACGAAAGCAGCCCTGCGCCGGTGAGGGTCATTGGAAGGTTATGGGGAATGAACCGTTCGCGGCCATACCCGAGCCGCTTGCCGATCAAGAGCGCGCAAATCAACGCCGACAGGCCCGCGTTCCAGTGCACCACGGTGCCTCCAGCGAAGTCGAGCACTCCAAAATTGGACATCCACCCGCCGTCCGCCCAGGTCCAATGGGCAATTGGGTCGTAGACCAGGGTGCTCCAAAGCAGCAAAAACAATACGTATGCGCTGAACTTCATCCGCTCAACGAAAGCGCCGGAGATCAGCGCCGGGGTAATGATCGCGAACTTCAGCTGGAACGCGACGAAGGCCAAGTGCGGCAAGCTTCCCTTGAGCTGAAAGACAATCGGAGACAACAGCGCGTAGTCGAGCCCGCCGATCAGGCCGTTGTGGGTTTGGCCGAAGGTAAGCGAGTACCCGAACAGCACCCATTGCACCGTGATCAGCGCCAGCGCCAAGTACGAGTACATGAACGTCGCCAGCACGTTCTTGCGGCGCACCATGCCGCCGTAAAACAAAGCCAGCCCCGGCGTCATCAGCAAAACCAGCGCCGATGACACCAGCATCCAGGCGGTGTCGCCCGAATTCAGATTGGGCGCGTTGGCTTGAGCCCACGCCGGAAGTCCAATGAGAAGGGGCGTGCAGCTGAGCGGGATGAGCCGCCGTAGTGGAACGCAGGTGGTCGCCAAACGCCCGCAGATCCTCATGGAGCGACCCCCCTATAGTATTTTCGCGGACTTGTCGCCAGCGAGTAGAGAAGCTCAACTTCTACAACCCGTACGAGCGCCGAACACTGCGCGACTCCGCTGCTGAGCGCGTTTCTCCCTGGCTTCACGAGCGGTCGCGAGGATCACGTCAGATCTCGCGACGTGCAGCATCGGCGGCGGTGAAGCTTGGTAAGCCGCGGCGCTCGGGCGCGAGCGCGTGAAATATCAAATCGGTTGCGATGAAGTGTCGAGTCGGCCGGCAATTGTGTTTTCACCCAATTGATATGGCTAGATTTGTTTCGCTCAAAAATGTCTCACCGAGTGCCTCGTGCGTTGCCATTCGCGCTACAAGGTGGCATATCAAGCGACATTGAAACTAGTGAAACATGCAAAAGGCCTGATTTTTTGCATCGCGGCGGCGTTGTCCCTGGGTTGGAACGCGTCATTTCAGACCTCCGAGCTGCCCCAAGCACGCAGCGAGAAGGCGCACTGCACCGCGAGGCGGATCGTGGGACTGCGGCACCGGTTCCTGGGTTGCCACCTGGACTACGACGGGCGTGGCAAGGAGGCCATTAAGAGTTATTTGGACGAGGCCCGTTGCATTCGCTACTGCGAGAAAGTGGGCCCTCAACTTTCGGTGGGCAGGGCCTCGGGGGAGTGCGTGAGCGCGTCGATCCAGGACCTCAGCGGCTTCGGCACCTACTTGGGTTGCTACCTCCAATCGGGTGGGCGAGAAATGGTGCACACCCCAGACGTGGTCTCCGAGGTTGAGTGCGCCACTTTGTGCAGTTAAGCGGTCCATTCAAACTTACGCTGGCTCCGCCCTGGTGGCATCGATTGCGCCGTCTTCCTAAATAGAGAGCGTGCGAACCGAGGGTCGTTCTATGTCCAGGGGTGCGGAGCCCGTGGTGGAGGCGCGCGGAGTTTCCAAAAGCTACCGTGAAGCTGGCGCCGAGCACCTCGTCCTGAGCGCCGTGGACTTGGTGGTTCGCCCCAGCGAGTTCGTGGTGCTGCTGGGGAAAAGCGGCTCGGGAAAGTCGACGCTGCTGAACCTCATCAGCGGGATGGACACCCCCAGCTCAGGAGAGGTGTGGCTCGCCGGAAAGCCCTTGCAAACGCTCTCGGAAGAGGAACGCACCCAGCTGCGGCGCCGATACATCGGTTTCGTGTTCCAAGCTTTCAACCTCTTGCCCACCCTGACCGTGGAGGAGAACGTTCTGCTCCCACTCGAGCTCAACGGCGTCTTTGATCGAAAAAGTCACGAGGCGGCGAGGCGACTGTTGGAAAGAGTGGGGCTCGCCGGTCGCAACCATCAGTACCCGGACAGGCTTTCCGGAGGCGAACAACAGCGGGTCGCGGTGGCGCGCGCCCTCGCGCATCGCCCGTTGTTGCTCTTGGCGGATGAGCCCACTGGGAACCTCGATGCCGACACCGGACGACAGGTTTTGGACCTGCTCGAGGAGCTTGCGCGTGAAACCGGGCGCGCGGTCCTCGTGGCCACCCACGATCGGGAGATGGTCTCGCGCGCCGACCGCGTGCTTCAGCTGGTCCAGGGACGCCTGGTGGCGCGTCCGAAGCTGCAGGCGGCTCGATGACCCCGACCCTGTGGCGCTTCGGTTGGCGCTCACTGATCCGTCATCCTCTGCTCACCGGCCTCTCGGTACTGGGGATTGCGTTGGGAATCGCAGTGGTGGTTGCGATGGATCTGGCCAGCCAGAGCGCCCGTCGTGCGTTCGGGCTTTCGGCCGAGGCGGTGAGCGGAAGGGCGACGCACTCCATCGTGGGAGGACCCTCCGGGCTCGACGACGGTCTTTACCGTCATCTCCGCGTGGAGCTGGGAATCCAGAGCGCTGCGCCGGTAGTCGAAGGTTTCGTTCGACCCGCGAAGTCGCCTGGCCACACCCTTCGAATCCTGGGCCTCGACTTCCTGGCGGAGAGGAATCTACGCGCACGGCTCGGCAACGGTTCGGTGGACGTACGAACGCTGATCACGACGCCCGGCGCGGTGCTGCTCGCCGCAACCACTGCGGCGGAGCTGAGGATCGAGGTCGGACAGAGTTTCCCGGTGCTGATCAACGGAGTCGAGCGAAACCTCACCCTCGCCGGCCTCATCCGGGCAAGCAGGGCGGGCGCCTTGCAAGCAGTGGACGATTTGGCGCTGATGGACATCGCCTCCGCTCAAGAGGCCCTCGGAAAGCTGGGGCGCCTGGACCGCATCGATTTGGTCGCTCCTGGGCAGGATCCGCAGTGGATCGAGGGATTCCGGGCGGCGTTGCCCCCGGGAGTGGAATTGATCCGCGCCTCGGCTCGATCCCAATCATTGGACCAACTGACCCGTGCTTTTCGGCTGAACTTGACGGCGCTCAGCTTGCTGGCCCTGCTGGTTGGAGTCTTTCTCATCTACAACACGATGACCTTCTCAGTGGTGCAGCGGCGGGAGCTGCTGGGCGTTCTGCGCGCCCTCGGCGTCACCCGGCGCCAGGTGTTTTCGCTGGTACTGGGCGAAGCGTTGGTGCTGGCGATCGCGGGCACCGCATTTGGGATGGTGGGGGGAATCGCGCTCGGACAGGGGTTGCTGCCGCTGGTGACTCGCACCATCAACGATCTGTACTTCGTCGTTACTGTGAGGCAGCTGTCCCTCGATGGTTTGACACTCGCCAAGGGAATTGCGCTTGGACTCGGAGCCACGCTCGCCGCCGCGCTGCCGCCAGCGCTGGAGTCCACCCGCGTCGCTCCCAACATCGTGCTTCAACGTTCCGTCGTCGAGTCGCGGCTTCGCGCGCGATTGCCTCAGTTCGGCTTACTCGGAGGGTCCTTTTGGTTAATGGCGCTGATGTTGTTCGCGCTACCCAGTCGAGATCCCCTGGTGGCCTTCGCCGGCCTCGCGGCGGTGCTGGTCGGATTCGCGCTGCTCAGCCCAGCGGCGACCTACCTCCTCGCCAGTGGGGCGCGTCCGTTGCTCGAAAAGATGTTGGGACTTCCGGGACGGATCGCCGCGCGCGGAGTCATTACCTCCTTAAGCCGCACCGCGATCGCGGTTGCCGCCTTGAGCATCGCGGTGGCTACCACGGTGGGGGTGAGCATGATGGTCGACAGTTTTCGCGCAACGGTCTCGAGCTGGTTGGAGTCCTCGCTGATCGCCGACGTCTATGCAACCGTCCCCGGGATGGCGTCCCGCCTCAGCGATGCAACGATCCGCCCCGAGCTGGTGGAGAAGCTGCGACGTGCTCCCGGGGTGCAAGCCGTCACGTCGGTACGAACCACGCGGGCGCTCTGGAAAGAACGACCGGTCGACCTGGTGGTTGCGGATCTGAGCGCCACTTCCCGGCACCCCTACCGTTTTGCAGAGGGTCGGCCCGAAGAAATTTGGCCGGCGCTTGAGCGAAGCGATGCGGTCGCGGTCTCCGAGCCCTTCGCATTTCACCACCGGGTAGACGTGGATCAATTGATGGAGCTGACCACCGACGACGGCATCCGGCCATTTCGAATCGTCGGCGTCTATTACGACTACGGTTCGGACAGGGGCCTGGTGATGATGAGCCGTCAAACGTACCAGCGGCACTTTCGGGACCGAGCAATCACCGGCTTGGGATTCATCGCCGCACCAGGGTATTCGGTTGAAAAGCTTCTGGGCGAGCTGCGGGCAATCGCCGGCGGAGACCAGCAGCTGCTGTTTCGCTCCAACCGCGCGCTCCGCGAGACCTCCCTGGAGATTTTCGATCGGACCTTTGCGATCACCCAGGTGTTGCGCCTTCTTTCGGTTCTGGTCGCCTTCATCGGGGTGCTCAGCGCGCTGATGGCCCTGCAGCTGGAACGCGGCCGCGAGTTGGCGCTGATGCGAGCTTTGGGGTTGTCCCCGCGCGAGCTCTGGAAGCTGATGGCCTATCAAACGGGGTTGATGGGACTGTTTGCCGGTCTGCTCTCGCTGCCTCTCGGGCTTCTTCTGGCCCACATCTTGGTGCACGCCATCAACAAGCGTTCTTTCGGATGGACGCTGCGCCTCTCCGTGGAGCCAACGATTCTTTTCCAGGCGGTCGCAATCGCCATGCTCGCGGCGCTACTGGCAGGGATCTACCCGGGTTGGCGTATGTCGCGTGCGAACCCAGCGGCTGCGCTGAGGGAATAGATGGGTGGCGTAGGAAACAATTCCCATCGTGGGTGCTTCTTCGGCGTAGCCTCGCTGGCGATGGTTGCCCTGGTCGCGTGTCGCGCCGCCAAGACCGATCCGGCCGCGAACGGCAACGAGCACCTCGAGCTGTCGGAGCTTTTGGGTCAGGGGGCCATGGACAGCGGCTTCGAGCGAGCAAGCGGGCGCCGCCGCTTCAGCTTCCCGGAGGACCATGGACCCCACCCCTCCTTCCGAACGGAATGGTGGTACCTCACCGGCAATCTTTTGGACGGCAACGAACGGCGGTTCGGGTATCAGCTCACCATCTTCCGCAGCGCCCTTTCGCCCAGAACAGCCGAGGCCCGAGCGTCGCGTTGGGCGGCGACCGATGTCTACATGGGCAATTTCGCCCTAACCGATGTGGACCAGGGCCGCTTCTACGCTTTCGATAGATTTGAGCGCGCCGCGATCGGCCTGGCCGGGGCCTCGGCAGTCCCCTTCCACGTTTGGATCGACAATTGGTCCATCGCGTCGACGGGTGCGGAGGCGTTTCCCGCCCGGATCGAAGCTCAGCAGGGAGCGCTTCGCCTGGAGCTCCTCGTTCGCCAGGGGACGCCGCCGGTGCTTCAAGGAGACCACGGGCTGAGTCAAAAAGGCCCCGGGGTTGGTGATGCCTCTTATTATTACTCGCTGCCAAGGATGCCGACCGAGGGTTCGGTGTGGATTGGAGATCGCGCCTACCACGTCGAAGGCCTCAGTTGGATGGACCGCGAATGGGGCACCAACTCGCTGGGCCGAAATCAGGTGGGATGGGATTGGTTCGCGCTTCAGCTCAGCGACGGGCGCGAGCTGATGTACTACCAATTGCGGCAAGCCGATGGCCAGCCGGATGCCTTCAGCAGCGGGGCGCTGATCCAACCGGATGGGAGTTGGTCGGTTCTGACCCGCGATCAGGTCGAACTGGAGGTGCTTTCCCGTTGGCGCAGCTCCAAGGACGGGCGTTCGTATCCAAGCGGCTGGAAGCTGCGGGTGCCCTCGGCGCAATGGGCGCTCGAGATCCGGCCTTATCTGCGCGATCAAGAGTTGGACCTGGCGGTGCGGTACTGGGAAGGGGCGGTGGGGGTAACCGGGAACACCGGGCCAAAGACTGTTTCCGGAAGCGGCTATGCGGAGTTGACGGGCTACAGACAATGAGCGGTTGCAACGCCACTCAGCCCAGCCAGTGCACGCTTTACATTCACGGGCTAAGCTGAACGAGGAGCTTTTAGTCCGCGATGACCACCTTTCGTTCCGTCACCCTGCGCGTCACCGAAAAGGAGGCGGGGCTGATCGAAGCCGGAGCGTGCGCGCTGGGTGTCTCCAAGTCCACGCTGATCTCCACGGCGGCTGAAATCGCGGCTCACCAGCTGGGATTCTTCGAAGACGGCCGCACCGTCCGCACCGAGCCGGGTTCCTGGAAAGACGCACCGATGCGGGACAAGGGAAGCCTGGACTCGCAGATTGTAATTTCGCTCAACCCGCTCGAATACCAGACGATTCGCAAAGCGGCGCAGTGGAGCTTCGTCTCCTTCCCCGCGTTTCTAATCGGCGCCACACTTCGCTTTTTGGCGACGTGTAAGAACACCCAACCCGGAAACTCGGACCTGGCGGCACTGGCTTTGCCGGCGCCATATACTTCCATCGCCAAATCCGGCCGAGGAAAATAGAGTCGTGCGCAGCCTGAAGACGGCGATCGTTTTGGGGGGAGGAGGGGCTCGAGGCGCCTATGAGGCTGGCGTAATTTCCTATCTGCGCGAGGAGCTCGAGCCCCAACTTGGCCGCAACATCAAGCTGGACATCATTACCGGAACGTCCGTCGGAGCAATTCATGCCTGCTTTCTGGCGGCGACCTCGGAAGAGCCCGCCAGCCAAGGGCGAAGGCTGACCAACCATTGGACGAGCACCCAAATCGACAACCTCCTCGAGTTTGGGGTAGCGGACATCTGGCGGCTGATTCGCGAGAGCGTGGGGCGACCCAACCATCACCTCAACGTCCGGCAAGGAGGGCTCGCCAACCCCGAAGGACTGCGCAAACTCGTGTGCGGCACTATCCCCTGGCTCAACATTGGCCGGAACCTTCGCCATGGCCATTTTGAGGCTCTGGCGGTGAGCGCGACGCACGTGGCCACCGGCCGGACCTTAGCGTTCGTCCAGCGACGAGGCGGTCAGCTCCCACCCTGGGGAAACGATCCCAACTACCGCGCTGAGCTCGCGAGGCTCAGCCCCAAGTACGCGCTGGCCTCGGCGGCCATCCCGATCCTCTTTCCCGCGGTGTGGCTGGACGGCCAGCTCTACGTCGACGGTGGGCTGCGCCTGAATGTGCCGTTGAGCCCAGCGCTGCGCCTGGGCGCCGAGCGGGTGATTGTCGTTTCACTGAAGCCCAACCAAGGCCCGGCTGCTCGCGCGGACGCCGCCGAGCGCGCGCTCGAGCTAAACCACGCGCACGTGGCACCCACCGCCCCGTTTCTGTTTGGCAAAACGCTCAACGCGCTGATGCTCGATCGCACCCAGCAGGACTACGGGCAACTGGCCCGGATCAACGACCTTCTCGAGGCCGGGACCCAAGCCTATGGTGCCGAGTTCGCTCGGGTTCTCAACGGTGCGCTTTCCCCGCATCGAAACCAGCCAGTGCGCTACGTGCGGCCGTTGCGAGTTTGCCCCTCCCGCGACCTGGGCACGTTGGCGGTGGAGTATGCTGGGTCGCCCGATTTTCGGCGGCGTCGGAACGGCCTTGGGCTGGCTCGCCGCACCATTCTCAAGGTGGTTGAACAAGAGGGCTTTCAGGGCGCGGACCTTGCGTCCTATCTGCTTTTCGACGGCGGCTTCGCGGCGACTCTGATCGACCTCGGCAGGCGGGATGCGCGAGCTCTGGAAGCGGAATGGATTCGTTTTTGCGACGAAGCGCCTTCCTGCGCCGCCGAAGCGGCTCAGCGCGAAGGCTAAACCGAAAGCTCACAATGGCCGCAGCTCGGTATCAACGCTGCTCCTCGATGAAGTTGCGAGGCTCGGTGCTGCTGTCCTCGACCACCGTGAAATGCATCGCGCCCACTTCCCTGCTGTCGTCGGTTTCGATGGCGACTTTCCACTCTCCCGAGACGTAGTTCCGTTTGTAGGCGATGCCTCTCCAGCCCTCTTCCTGACCGCCGGAAATGGTGAGTGGGATCGCGTCGGTGGGCTGCCACCCCAGGCGGCGGTCGTGGTAGGCCCAGCGCACGTTCAGGCCATCGCGAAAGTGCCGTGGGGCGAAGACTCGAACCACGCAGAACACGCGATCCCCCGGGCGGGCGAAAAAGCGCTGGTCGCCGTGCTCCCAGAAGCGCCAGGGTTCACGCATGTGGAGCACCCGCACCTTGTCGCCCTGCCGCTCGGCATCGTGGTAGATGCCGATCCACTTGAGCGAGAGGGGAACCGGCGGCACCAGGTGCAGAAAGTAGAGGCTCAGAAGCACCGCCTGGATAAGCAAGCTGGGCAACACCGCACGTCCAAAGCTCCACGCCGGATCCTTGGTCCACAGCTGATACATTCGCCAAAGCCAGTAAATCACCGTTGCCGAAACCAGAGCCGCGGCCGTGAACAAGTAGGGGCTGAGAAACCCGGCGAGCACCGGAAGCAAGTAGGACAGGTATGAAGTGAGCGCGAAGCCGAGCAGTGCGATCCGCATCACGGGCCCGAGCTTGCGAAAACGCGGAGACTCGTTGGCGAGCAGCACCGCGCAGAGGGGCATCAGGAAAATGAACGCAAACAGCCCCGAGGCGGCCTTGAAGTAGAAGACCAAGAACGCGTTGAGCAGCGTTCCGAACAGGAAGTGGATGACCTCGGTGCGAAAGTGCAGGACTCTCCGCCAAAAGCGGGCCACGGGCTCCCCACGAACGCTGAAGCGGTGATCGACGCCCAGCAGAACCGAGAGCAACGCCAGGTAACTTCCCTGATGCAATAGCATTAGTTTGCTGTCGATTCGCTCGAGCAGCAGCAGGTCGAAACAAAAGCCCCCTACGAAAAAGAGAACTCCCTCGAGGCGTTTGTGGCGCTCCCGGAACCGAGTAAAGCGCGCAAACAGCCCGGACTTTTGGATCGAAACGCCTGTTTGCGCGGCGGACTCATCCAGCTCGGTGCGAGCGATCGTTGCCGCCTGAGCACCGCCGACCGCCGGCGGCTGTGCGACGGTCGTCGGATCCGGGTCCACAGCGGACTGCGGGAGCGGGTGAGGGCACACTCAACCGCAAGTTTCATCGAAATTGCCGCTTTCAGCGAGTGGGAGAGCTGCACTACATGGGGTCATGCGCCTTCACTTGGTTGACGGCACGTACGAGCTTTTTCGCGCCCACTTCTCGCAACAGCCGGAGCGCGCCTCGCCCAGCGGCCTGCCAATCAAAGCGACCGTGGGGATCGCCGCGTCGATGCTGGCGCTTCTCGAAGATCCGGTGGAACGAGTCACCCACGTGGCGGTGGCGTTCGACAATCCGATCCGCTCCTTTCGCAACGAGCTGTTCGAGGGCTACAAAACCGACGAGGGCGTCCCCCAGGCGTTGCTCGCGCAGTTCGACGCGGCTGAGGTAGCGGTGAGCGCGTTGGGGATGGTGGTATGGTCGATGAAGCAATGGGAGGCGGACGACGCCATCGCCACCGCCGTCGCGAGGTGGAGCACCTCGGTGGATCAAGTCCGGATCCTCAGCCCGGACAAAGACTTCGGACAGTGTCTCAAGGAGCAGCGCGTGGTTCAGGTGGATCGGCGCCGCAAAAAAGAGCTGGACGAACAGGGTCTACGCCTGCTGCGTAGCATTGGCCCATCGAGCATCCCCGATTGGCTCGCTCTGGTCGGAGACACGGCGGACGGCATCCCCGGCATCTCGGGGTTTGGTGAGCGGACAGCTTCGATTCTGCTCGCGTGCTATCAGCACCTGGAAAACATTCCGCTCGATGCGCGGCCTTGGCCCGCGGAGATCCGCGGTCCGGACCGACTGAAACAGGCGCTCGCGGCTGCTGCTCAAGAAGTGTTTCTCTATCGAAAGCTGGCAACGCTGGTGGTCGACGTTCCCCTGCCCCAGACGCTCGAGGATCTTCGCTGGCCGGGGGTGCCGAGAGCGCGCTTCCAAGCCTGGTGCGACTCCCTTGGGCTGACGGACCTCAAATCGCGACCGTCGCGGTGGGCAGCGGTAGACAAAGGTAGCTAAGGCTAGGGCGCGCACCGGGTACTGACGACATCCGCATTCGCGATGTCAGGGCCAGTCTGCGCCTCTTTTTCCTTTCCCCGTCCCATGGGCTACCGTTTTACAAGCCGGAATTTTCCGCGGAAAAGCCCTCAATTGAACACCGCTGCTTCTTGCCCAAAGTGCGAGAAAACCATCGACGAGGGCGCCAACTTCTGTTCCTGGTGCGGGGAGGACCTGCGCGGGCTGACGCCGAATTCCAAAACCCTATCCGGTCCTTGGAGCGGGGTGCTGATCGACGGCCGCTACCGCCTCAAGGAAAAGCTCGGCGAGGGCGGAATGGGCACGGTCTACAAAGTCGAGCACGTGCGGATGGGAAAAGTCCTGGCGCTCAAGGTGCTGCGCCCCGATGTGGCGCTGGACAAACAGCTCAAGCAGCGCTTTCAGCAAGAGGCCCGCCTGGTCTCGCGACTTTCTCACCCCAACACGATTCAGGTGTTCGACTTCGGCGAGCTCGAGGACGGCTCGCTCTACATCGCGATGGAGTACCTTCACGGTCGCGACCTGGCGCACACCTTGCGGGCCCATGGCTCGCTTTCCGAAGAGCGCAGCATCTCCATCGGATCTCAGGTGCTGGCCTCGCTTGCCGAAGCGCACGAGCAAAACATCGTCCATCGGGACGTCAAGCCGGCCAACGTGATGCTGATCAAGCGCAAGGACGGGGAAGACCTGGTCAAGGTGCTCGACTTCGGCATCGCCAAGCTGGCCGAGGACGAGCAGCGCAAGCACATCACCGGAGTGACGGATTTCCTCGGCACCCCCGCCTACATGTCGCCGGAGCAAGCCCGAGGCGAAGACTTGGACGCCCGCAGTGATCTCTACTCGGTGGGAGCGATGCTCTTCGAGCTGCTCACCGGGCGCGGGTTGTTTCAGGGCCCGACGCCGCTGAGCATCATCAGCAAACAGATGAGCGACCGACCCCCCTCGCTCGCCGAGGCGGCTCCGGGGAAGAGCTTCAGCCCTGCCCTAGAGCAAGTCATCCGCAAGTCGCTCAACAAGCGGCGAGAAGACCGCTATGCCAGCGCTGACGAGATGCGTCGCGCCTTGGAGAAGGTGCGCCGCGACTCGGGGTACGCGTCGGGTGAATTTACCCCGCCGCTCGAGGTCGCTCCCTCGCGAATGGCCAAGCGCCAGGACTTTGATCGCTTCGAGCGCCGGCTCAAAGTGCAACGAACCGTTGCCCCGCTGTTGGTGCTCGCGCTCTTGGTCGGACTCGGCGTCGGCGGATACGAGTACTCCAAGCGAGCCCTGGTGGTGACGCCTCGAAGCGTAGAGCAGGAGCCCAACAACACTCCCGCAGAGGCGAACCGAATCGCGCTCGAGATGCCGGTGCGGGGAATGATTGGGCGCCCGCTCTCTCAGACCGAGTCAGACGTTGACCTGTTCGTCTTTGACCTGGCCGAACCTACCCCGCTGAGCGTCGATTTGACCGGGGTTGCCGACATGAACCTGGTGCTCGAGGTTCTCCAGTTCGATCCCTTGCAGACCGGCAAGGATCGCAGGTTGCGCCCACTGCTCCTCTTGGATGACGCCGCCAGCGGCGAAGGAGAGCATGTCACCGGACTGCTCGCCCAACCCGGCCCGGTGTACATCCGGATCCAAGAGCGCGCCTACTTCACCGAGGCACCCCGCCCGCCCCGAGAAACCACCCAGGCTTGGTATCAGCTCACCATTGCCAAGACTCCGCCCTCGTGGGGACCCATCGAGATCGAGCCCAACGACGCGCTGGAGACCGCCACCGTGGTGGAAGCCGACCAGCCGATGGTGGGCTTTACCGGAACCGCCATTCCCTACAGCGCCTCGATGGCCGAGCAGCTTTTCTCTTCTCCCGATTTCTTCGTCCTCGCCGGCAAACATGAAGCGCCGGAGTTGGCCGCCGCGGTGGTGGTTGGCGTGCCCGACGGTTCGCTCTTGGCGGTCGATGCCGGAGCCTTCGAGCTCTGGGAGCGGCGCGCGAAAGAGTCGCCGTCGGGCAGCGAGCAACCGCGCCTACCCACTCCCTACGTCATTGCCGATCTGCCGAAGCTGATTCCGCTCTCCCGGTGCTCTCGAGGATTTGGCATCCGGATCCAAACCGCGGATGGCGCGGTGCGGCCCGGTTCCCAGTACGGGGTGGCTTTCATCACCGACGGTCCGGAAGGGTTGGGCGGTGCGATCGCGCTGGCCTCCAGACTGGACCGGCAAGGTCGGATCCAGGAAGAACGCCACCTCCTCGAGCTGGTGGACCAGCAGTTCTCCCGGTCTACCCAAATTCCGAAGATTCGCGCCCTCTTGGCCTCGGTCGGAAAACCCAACGAAACGGTACCCTGATGACCATTCTTCTATCTGCATGGAGTTTGATGTTCGCGATCGGCACCGCGGCGGATCCGGCGTTTGCGCGTATGCGCCAGTCCGCCGAGCCGCTCACCAGCCTGAGCGTTTTCCTCGACAAGTACATCGGCGAGTGCAACCAAACGATCGGCGCCGAGTGCAAAAACCAGGCGGCGCAGTTTCGAACCCGTACCCAGGGGAAGAGCTTCGTTCTCACCTTGACCGACGACGCGGTGAACATGGTGTCACTGGGACGCTTTGAGACGAGCAAAAGAGAATTCGAGATCCGGATCACCCCGTTCTTCGGCGGGGGCGGATACGCGCTGACCCACGGGGCGCCGCGCAACAGCGACAGCCAGGGAAATCCGCTGGTGCCCTTGCTCATCGCGCATGCCCAGTTGGGCGAAGAGTGGTCGCCGGAACGGTTTCAGCGGCTTTTCTCGAGCCATCAGGTACGACTCGAAGTGGTTTTCCAGCCGCGGAGCGTGTGGACCCTCTCAGGGAAGAAGGGCGCGAAGAGCCATGGGGTGGCGGCGCGGCTCCAGGGCATCCAGGTGGTGGAGAGCCGATCAGGCGAACTGCTTGCGACCTGGCTTCCGCGCTGACCGCTTCACTGGACTGCCTCGAACAGGTTCAGCGAGAAAAGGTGAGCCCGATCGAACCAGCGTTGCAACAACCGTAAGCTCGCTGCCCCGGCCAGTCGCTCAATTTCCCCAAGCGAATACTTGTACGAGTTTT
>Ga0126369_10000762_pt1 | contig 21554 bp, 40 predicted proteins | sample PanSoiMetaPlot_1_FD_109646 | JGI IMG/M metagenome (GOLD analysis project Ga0126369, IMG submission 109646) | Tropical forest soil microbial communities from Panama - MetaG Plot_1 | ecosystem: Environmental > Terrestrial > Soil > Tropical forest > Bulk soil | place: Panama | collected 2016-02-17 | reverse complement strand
TCCATCAAGTCCGTGTTCCGTGCCGCTAACGGCGTCACCGGTCCCATGTGCGGCTCGTTCGGATGCGCCATCACATACCCTCGCTGCACATCCTCCTGTCGCTCCTCCTCCCTGATGCTCGCCTGCGCCTCCGCCATCTCCCGCGCCGCCGCCTCGTCCCGCCGCTTCTTCTCCAGCGCCGCCCGATACGCCCCCTCCATCGCCGCGTGGTCCTCCTCCGGACTCCGCCGCGTCGGCCGCTCCACCTCCGTATCCCGCACCAACTGCGCGAACGGTCCCCCATACACCGGGTACGGCACACGCCCCCCACCCAACCCAAATTCCGCCATCACTGCACCTGCTCCGGCCCCGCCGCAAACACCTTCACATCCATCCCCGCCGTCACATCCACTCCCTTCACCGCCGCCTTCAACTCCTCAATCACCCGCTGCGTCCACCACACCCGCTCCTCCATCACCGGAATTAACTCGAACGCTTCCTCCAAATGCTTCGTCGCACACACCACTTCCGTCTGCAGGTGCTCCCGCAGCACCCCACACACCGCCGCGAGATACAGCTCCATCTCGTCCCTCGTCAGCGATTCGATGCGGCGTAGCTTCATGTGCGATACTCCTCCAAACTCGCGCCATTTACTTCGCTCCGCCCCGCTCATGAGCCTCCCTCACCACTTACTCTCCGGGTCCCCTTTGGGAGAACAACCCCCGCCCCGCACTACACGTACAGCCAGCCAGACACCCCTTCACCCAATGCACCGCACGCTCATGCCCGCACCGCCGACACACGGACTCGACCGCCTGCGCCTGCGCGAGCGCCGACAGCGCTGGCCGCACCTTCACCCTCACCGGCTCCACCACCTCGACGACCTCCGACCGCTCCGGCGGCGTCGACCCCAACAACCCCCGCCTCTCCAACTCCCGCCGCACCATCCCATCCACTAACCCCCGCACACTCCCCTCCGCCCATAACCCCTTCAACGCCACATACACGTCCTCCCGTAACTGCACCGTATGCGTCAGCTTCATGCTGTAACGCTGTAACACGGCAACCCTGTAACGCTGTAAACGCGCAACGCTGTAAGAACGACGCCTCGTTCGGCGACGCAAGAGGTACCGGAGCCGCCCCCGCCCGCCGCCCGCCGATCAGGTTCGATACCGGCATCGGCGTGGGGAGTGGGGCGGGGGGGGTCGACATCGTCGTCGCCTCGCCGCCGCCGGGCCGGGCCGTCGGTCGGGGGGCGCCTGCCGGCCGGCCAGGCACGACGCGATCGGATCGGCGTCGTGTTATGCTTCGCGAGGAGATCGATATTAAGGATCGCCACAAGTCTAGGTGTTGCCGGAGTTTAGGTCGTCATCGTCCACTTCTTCGGAATGGTTAACGAAATACGTATTATCGGAACCATCCACTTTTCCTAACGTTTCCTCACTAACTTTCGGTAAGCTCGGCCGAACCACTACATCTTGGGGTATCCCGCGGGCCGCGGCCATCGCCGTCGCGCGGTCAACCATCGCCTGCGACTCCGTCGCGAGCGCCATCAGCTCGGTCGGGTCGAGGCCGGTGTAGAGTCGCCGCGCCATCTCGACGCGAGCCGTCACGTCGACGCTGCCCGACACATCGACCGGCTGCCGCGGCTTGCCCAAGTGGTAGGCCCACACGAGCGCTTCGATGGTTGGATGGAGCTTTCGTTCGCGGAAGTCGGCGCGAAGCCTGAGCTGGTAGGCCGGATCGTTGACCATCTCCGACACGAGCTTCCGCGCTTCGACGCTCACCGGCCGCGGCTTCCCCTTCGGCCATCCAGCGCCTGGATGCCGGAAGCCCTTCGGGCAGCGTGGCAGTTGGTAGCGCGGCACGTGTCGAGGTTCCTGCGAAGCTACGCAGCGCATCGGGCAATGCCCGGAAAACGCGCGCCTTGCACAGCGATTGGTAGCGGTTCCAACCGTCGCGCAGCTCGGGGCCGCGTTCGAACTGCGTTCGCGAACGTTCCGAACGGTCCGAACGGTCGCGTAGCGGTCGTGGCGTTTCTACTGAGCGGTGATGGCGCAGGCGAGAAGGAGCGGAGCGACGGAGTGGTCGAGGAGATGGAGCTGGTGGCCGGAGCGGAGGGTGATGCGACGGTAGGCGGCGACGGGGTGCTCGCGCCAGAGGTCGCCACGTTCGTCGGTCGGGTCGATGGCGCCTTCGATCACGGCGACGTCGTCGGGGCGGACGTGGAGCGGTCGGCCGAACGCATCGGCGACGGCGACGAACGGTGGGGAGACGCGAACGAGGGTCATGCGGGGCGGCGGTCGCCGGTGAGCGTCTGGTAGAGCTGCGCGACCTTGAGCGCGGAACGGACGCGAACGCGGCGATGGAGCTGGAGCTGTTGGGAGTGGGCGCCGAGCCGGAACGCGATCTCCCGGTGGGTGAAGCCTTCGCGGCGCAGGGAGTCGACGAAGCGCCACGTCTTCGTGCCGGCGACCGTGGCGCCGAGCGCGAGCGCGGGACGGGTCGCGAGGAGACGCGCGGCCGTCGCCGGCTTGAGCCGCGTCACGGTGCCGGCCAGGACGCGATGCGCGGTCGCAGGAGCCACGCGCGCGAGCTGAGCGGCACGTCGGTAGCCGATGCCGAGCGCTCGCAGCGCAGCGAGGTGCTGACGCGCCGGAGCGGCATCGACGGTGCCGACGGGGCGCGCACGGTGCTCGCGCGTCGCGGCCGCGTTCGCGTCACGACAGGCGACGCATCGGCAGCCGTGCGTGTAGCAGGCGCGGGTGCCGTGATCGAGCTGCTCGGAGTACAAACGAAACCGCCGCAAGCATCGTGCGCTTGCGGCGGCGGAACTGCAAATCGGGCGGAGGGCTAGACGTGCTTGGCGGCGTCGGCGAGCACCGACAGATCCAGCTTCGGGTAGGCTTGCGGCGTGCCGACCATCCCGGCGTGCTTCACGAGGGGCCACGCGTACCGGTGGTTGCCCGGATGGCTGACGCGACGCGTGAGCTGGGAGACCCACCGCTTCAGCCACGCGCGACGCTTGGCGTCGGTCGACGGACACGGGGTCGCGCCGAACGCTTCGAGCAGCGCGGCCGAGTACTTCCAGCCGCGTTCGCCGTCGCGCACCTTCGAGACGCACCGGGCCGAGAAGACGCGGCCGTCGGGCAGCACGTGGAGCGGACGCGCCGTCGCGCGGCCGAGATACCGCGCGTTATGCGCCTGGTAGCACGTGCCGATGTGGCCAGCGAACATCGTGTGACCGTCAGCCGTGTAGCGCGGCAGCGGGTCGGACATCGAGACGACGCCGCGCAGCGCCTTCGTCCGCAGCTGCGCGAAGCACCGCGCGAGGAACCAGCTCTCACCGTTGCCTTCGACGGAGTCGAGGAGCACGAACCGTCCCAGCTCCACGGAGTCCTTCGGGTTGCCGGGAAACACGTTCGTGAGCACCGCGTCGTTCATCGGGTGCGAGAAGACCGCGACGCCGACCAGCGCACCTGCGCGGTAGAGGCCGAAGCGGAACCGGGCATTGGGGTAGCTGCCGCTGTAGTGCATGGCCGTCACGAAGCGCTTCGGCGTCGTGTCGTCCATGATCTCCGCGACCTCGTAGCGGAGCGGGTTGATCTGTTCGTCGGGCCGGCGGTAGAAGTCGCGCCGGTCGCGCCACCGTTGATTGAGAGGAGTCTGCACGCGACCAGCTTACGAGGTTTGCTAGCAAAGTGTCAACTGCCCTCCAAAAACGCCAACCGCCGCCACGCGTGGGACGCGGGCGGCGGTCGAGGGCGACGGCGGGACGGGGGTTCTACGTCGTGGTCGTGAGGCGCTCGGCGCCGAGCTGCGCCGCGAGCGCGAGCAGCGCGGCCAGTTCGTGCTCGCGGATGTGGGCTTCGGTATGGTTGCCGCGCCGCGCGAAGACCTTGCGCGCTAGCTCCTGGCCGATGCGAGCAGCAGCCGGCGACGTCGTGGGCCACAAGGCTTCAGCCATCACGCCCCCAACCGCGCGCCGAGATACGCCGCGATCTCACACGCCTGGACGTAGCCGCCGAACGTCTTCACCAGAAAGAGCGGTTCGTGCGTGTACTCGCGATCGTACTTGCCCTTCATGTAGATGCGGTCGACGTGCACGTAGTGGCCTTCACTACCGCCCGTCACGGCGTAGCAGGAGATCCAGCGGGTGTAGCCGATGGGCTCATCGTAGCGATGAGGGGTCAGCATCGTGATGATCGTGCTGGCGCTGAAGTACTCGAACCCGTCGCCGAGTGACTGCACTTCCGGTGCAAGCAGGCGCGCCAGCTCCCGGATCGTCAGACGGTCGGTATCGAGCGGCGTCACGGTCTCGATGTTCTGGTCAATGGTCGTCATGGTCTAGGCTCCCATCCTGCGCTCGGCTGCCTCACAAGCGAGCGACTCGTAGTAGTCGTCAATCCACTGCTCCGCCGTCGCCTTCGCGGCCGCGGGCGCATCCTCTGCGATGGCCGGCGTCACGCGCTGCCCGTGGCACTCGGCACACGGCACGTCGTAGTGGCCGGCGAAGTACTCTTCGGCGAAGTCCGGGTCTTCATCGAAGTCGGCGCGCGTCAGGCCGTGCGCGTCGACGCCGGGATCCACGTGCCGGCCTTTGCCGTCGCACGTCTCGCACACGACGAAGACGGCCGGCAGCTCGATGTCCTCACCATCATCGCCGGCTCCCTCGAAGACCAGTACCATGCGCTTCTCATCGAAGCTCGAATACCAGCGGTGATCACGATCGCGTCGGTCCATCAGTTCTCCTCCCACTGCTCGCGCGGCGCAAGCTCCTGCCCAACTGAGTTGTAGGTCCGGCCACACTCGCACTCGATGCCTTCGCCTTGATAGTCCCCGTCCAGCACGAGCGTGAGCCCGCAGGCGCACGTCCCTTCGCCGGGCACCCAATACGAGTGTTCGTAGCGCTGCACGCCACGGTCATGCACCTTGAACGTCCCATCCAGGCACCGCGCGTAGTTGGCCTGCGCGACCTCGTGCATGGCCGGCACGTTGACGGTGCCGGTCTCATTGCACTCGAACCCGAAGCCGGCACCGAGCAGATCGTGCCACTCGAAGAACCGGGAATAGCTGACGACGGTCTCACGGTGGCCTCTCACGATGTGACTGAGCATTACTGTCCTCCTTCGAGCGCGTCGAGCGCCAGCAGATCCTCAGCGCTGAGCGCGGGCAGCGCGTCGAGCGCGTCGACGGCGGCACGCGAGACGCGAGCACGCGCGGCCGCAGCCGCACGAGCCATCTCGTAGTGGTGATGGCGGTCACTGGCGCGACGGTCCTCCTCGCGAAGCGTCGCCTCCCGCTCCTCGCGTTCCAGGCGGGCGCGAACGCGCGCGGCTTCCGAGCGCTCGGACGCGGCATTGACGCGACGCTGCCGTTCCGCCTGCATGGCCGTGGGATTGACGCGGGACGTCAGCACAAAGTCGGGCGTCGCATCGGGGGTGCGACGCTGGCGCAGCTCGGCCGCGAAGACGAGCGCGGCGTTTTTCAGGGTCGTAAACATAGCTAGCAAACCTCCGACACCAAGCATACGAGGTTTGCTAGCAAAGTGCAACGTGAATCATATGAGTTGGTCGGCGCCGGCCTGAAACCCGTTTCCAGGCCGGCGGGGAGGCGGGAGCTACTGGCAGTCGACGCAGTAGCGCTGCGAGGCGGGGATACGAGCGTGGCAGCCAGCACACTCGCGCGTGGCGTTCGAGCAGCCGGTCTCATGCGTCGGCACGCCGTTGATCGTGAGCGCCTGACACTGCGAGCAGCCGACGTGGTAGGTCTTCGTGAAGGGGATGTGGCGCGACTGGTCGAAGCCGCGCGCTCGCAGCTCGTGCAGCGTCATAGCCCCATCGCCTCCGCGTAGTCGCCCCACGTGCCGACGCTCCACTTGCCGCCGCTGTAGATGAGCGTCACGTCGTACGTGTCGCCCATATTGAGGTACTCGAACGCAGGCCACTTGTCATCGGACTCCGCGAAGACCGCTTCCACGCCGCAAGCGCTCAGCAGCTCGTTCAACGCGTACGCGATGCGCTCGTGCTTCGAGGGCGGGTGATAGCACTCGCGCACCCACTCGCGAACGGAGCGGAACTCATTCGGGTCGACCTGGCCGCGAATGAGGCCGAGCACCTGCTCGGCCTGGTCGGGCCACGCCTCACGAACGCGGACGTCGAAGAGATTCACTGCTCCCCCTTCGCGAGCGCTTCGCAGGCGTCGAACGCAACGCTGAAGTCTCGAACCTCGCGAACGCGCGCAAGGTCCACAATCTTGTCGCCGAAGAGCCGGACGATCGGGTGCTGGTTCACCCACTCGGTGCCGACGCCGGCCGGCTTCACGCTATGAAGGAACGCGACGGCATCGGCGAAGGTGCGCGCCACGCCGCCCATATTGCACGCGGTCTGTACGTCGAGCGCCACTTGCGCCCATTGCTGCATGGTTCTCTGCATGGTCGTCTCCTCTACTCGCCTGCCATCACGGGGAAGTTGTGCTTGACGGCGTCGTAGATCAGCTGTTTCTGACGCTTGCCGCGCGGAACGTCGACGCCGCACACCGCGGCCAGCTTCGCCCACGCCGCCCGCGTGAGGTTCATCTTGATGCCGTTCTTCAGGTCCAGCTTCGCCAGCGAGAACGCGGCCGCGCAGCTCGCCCACTGGATATGCTCGCCGGTGATGATCAACGCACCGCTCTTGCTTTTCTCAATTGCCATCGGGGTGTCTCCTTGCCGTTCAGTATGAGGCAAAACTCATATGAATGTCAAATTCATATGAGTGTAGCGCTGGCCGGCTAGCCCTTCTCGGTGCGGAAAATGGGATCGTCGTCTGGCATATCGTCAATGGTCCGGCGCCGCCGGTCGATGCGCTCGGAGAGCAAAGACCACGCCTTTGCGGAGTCCGACTCATGCACTTCCAGGATCGGCGCGTGGACACTCGCCCCGTTGCGGCGCGACGGGATCCCGCGCACGGCCAGCTCCCGCTCGATCCATCCGAGTTTCGGATCGTCCGTACGCTTGCACAACAGAACCCATCGGGGATCGCACGTGCACGGCTTCATATTGCGCGGCTTCCGTCCTTCGAGCGTGCGGCGCCATCCCTTGCAGTCGTTGCAGCCGATGTATGTTCCGCTCGTTCCACTCGCCACGTACTCGCTCACAGTCCCCTCCGTTCCACGTCATCCGCGAGCCAATCGGTAAGCAGTCGCAGGATGAGCGCTCGCAGACTCACCTTCTCCCGTTTCGCCTTCTCTTGCACGGCCGTCCAGAAACCCGCCGGTATCTTGTCGAGCAGATACCGGCGTCCCGTGTTGCCGTGCGGCTTGAACTCCTTCGAGTACCCGCCGGAGCTGAACCGCTGCCGGGTCATCGCTTGCTCGCCTCCTTCTCGGCGGTCAACATGCCAAGCGTCCGCAGCGTCGCGGTATCGACATTGCCGACAACCGTGAAGCTCTCGCCACCGTCGGTGGACGTGTCGATCTCCACGCTCGCGATGAGGTCGCGCGCGGCCGCGAACCACGCAGCACCGACGCCAACAGTCGCCGGCTTCTTGACGGCGGGGGATTCTGCGCGCACGGCCGCAATCAGCTTCTCTGCCTGCCGGATCGAGCAGGAGCATTTGAGCGCAATCCATCCCTCTTCGCTGCACGCCTTGCGTTCGAGCTGTGCGTAGTCTGCGAGCCCCTGACGGACCCATTCGAGTTTGTCTTTTCGATTCATCCTGACCTTCCCTTATGCATCGCTGGATTGATGGAGCCGGGACGGTCCCGCACGGGGACCGACCGAGATCCACCGCCGGCCTTATCGCTGGCGTTCGTGGTTCTCCCTACGCTGGTGCGCGTCCCTGCAGGCGTAGGAGCAAAACTGATCCGCACACACGCGGCACGTGATCGTGATGAACTTCGGCTGATAGCGTTCGTGGCAATGGGCACAGATCGGGCTGTCGTTCGTCATTTCCCCTGCTCCTGGCGACGCTCGGCCGCGTGCTGGTAGTCCGGCCGTCCATCGGCCTCGATGAAGGCGGCACAGACGCAGCCCTTGCCGCAGCGCAGCGAGGGCGACGGGTTGCCGGGTTCAGGACGGTTGTGATCCGCACGGCTGTGGCCGCAGTACTGGCACCTGTCGGTCGGTGTCGGCTTCATGCCGTCCTCCGCTTCGCACGCTGCGCGGCCTTGCGCTTACGCGTGGCCAGCGCCTTCGCGCGCATGGCCGGCGTGAAGGGGTTCGTATCGCCCGTCGCCGCGCGCTCGGCGGCGAGGCGCTTCCCGTGCCGGCGGCGGATCTGCGTGGTCGTAGCGTCGCGCTGGCGATCAATCAGGCGCAGCACGGCAGGCGGAAGAATGTAACGCTTGGGCTCACGAGCGCCGACCTGCGTGACAAAGACGGTCTGGCCGGTGTCCGTCTTCACGGTCTGCACCATGTAAGCGGTCACGTTGCCGTAGTAATCGATGTCTTGCACGACGGCCGGCTGCACGTGCGCGCCGTTGGGGAGGCCGATAAGTTTCGAGAGATGGAGATCGAACGGGTCGGTGGGAAGGACTGAGCTGCGGTCACTAGTGGACATTGGGTATTTACCTCGCCCACTAGTGTACCGCAACAATCATATGAGTGTCAACTCATATGAAATTGCTAAGGATTCGGACAGTCGGCGGCGTGCGTCTCGAACTTGCCGGCACTCTCGCAGGCCGGACAGGCGACGGGCTCGCGGCGGAGCACCTCCGCGAGCTGCGTCAGCTCCTCCAGGCTGCACCGCACCGTGACCTTGAGCCGGCGCTCGTCGTCGTCAAAGTCCACGTCCGTGATGCCGCGGTCGCGAACGCCAAGCGACACGGTGTAGGGCGTCGTGTCGTGCGGCTCGCGCGGGCCGCGCACCTTCCCGCCGAGCATCGCCGCGATCTTCTCGGCGAGCGCCTGCCGGCGTGTGCGGCTATCGTTCCGACCAACCACGACCGCGGCCTGTTGCGTCCACAACGGGAGGAACGCCGGCAGGAACCGCCGCGCGATGTCCGCCGCAGCCTGTTTCGGCGTCTTGATGCGCGCGAACGTCATCGAGGGCGGGGTCTCGGCGCGATGAGACGAGAAGTACGGCGACGCCTCCTGGCCGGTCGCGTCCTTCGGCCAGCACGCCCCGACGTGCACGCGGTCGGCGTAGCGCCGATGGGCGTCAGCGCTCAAGTAGAACGTCGCGCCGTCGCTGGCGCGCGTAATGTGCGGCGTCGCAGTCATGAACTCCTCATCGATCCGAACCGGCGCGAGCTGCCAGCCCTCGCCGAGCATCGCCGCGATCTCGCCTACGTACCCAATGAATGCCTGAGTGAATACCTTGCGCTCGGCTCGCTCCCGCTCGCGTTGTCCTTCCCACGTCTCCGTCATGCGCTCTGCTCCTGGCTAATCGCGCGGCCATCGCGCGTCTCGACCACTATACAGTCTTTGCTAGCAAATCACCAACGCTTTGCGCGCAAAGTTGACGGGACGGCAATATTGCCCGTATGATCGGCATTAACTCGCAATCTCGGAAGAAGCGGATAAAGTGGAAACGGGTCATAGCCCGTTCATCACCGTGATCGCAGATTTTACGAAAGGCGGCTACCGGATGGACAAACACGGAAAGCACAGGGGGTAGGCCAATGAACGGCAAACACACCGCCAGCTCAATCGCCTCGCTCATCTCCAACGAAGTGGAGCCCGACAACGCCGAGCACGTCCTGGCGGCGCTGACTCCCTACCACGGCAAACCCATTTCGACACGGCTGCTGGATCGGTTGCCCGGCGGACGCGTCGAATGGACGCTCCGCAAGCAATACGGCTGGACAGAGATCGTCAATCGTGCGGATCGACAGACGCGCGGCGATAGCCGCGACGCGATCCGGATCATCTTGGCGCGCAGCGAAGCCAGCGTGCCGCTGGATGTGCCGTGGGTCGAGCGCGAGAACGCGCGGTACTTCGCCGGCCGGCGCGAACGCAATCGGCTCCGCGCGGTCGCGCTCGCGGACAACCCGATGCTCACGCGCATGGCGTTCACCATGAACGAGATCGAAGACCTGCACGTCAAACTCGCCTTCGCGAAGAAGACGTTTGCGGCGCTCGTCGACGACGGCACGCCGCTGCATCCCGACCGCTACGTGCTCGAAGAGGCGTGCGGACTGCGAGAGCGCAAGTGAGTGAACTGGTCGTGGTCTGGTCTGGCGCGCTCCACCGACAGGGTGCGCCGGGTCTGTCAACGTATCGAGGACACTCCCAGCTCTATCGGCCACGCCAGCGTGCCGCGCGCGTGGTCGAGCCGCTGATGGTTGGAAACACGGAACGCGAAGAACGCTGGAAGAACGAAGCCCGACGGAAACGCCGCGCTCGTCAGCGAGCGCGCCGACAGATCGAGGGGTTATGAGCGCACGACAGTTTTGGATGGGCGTGATCGTCCTCGTGGTGGCCATCCTCGCCCACGCCGTGATCGGCGCGGCCTATCCGCGGCATGAGTTTCGAACGTGGGGCGACAACCTAATCCGCTGCGACCGATGGACCGGGCGGTGTCTGGTCGTGCGTCCTGACTTTCCGCGCTAAGGGCGAACCGAATGAGCGTTCCCACGAACCCACCGACGAAGCGCTGCCCGAGCTGCGGCGGCATCATGACGAAGGAGCACGGCGTCGTCAACGAGCCGTTGCTCCTGAACCACGGACGCAAAGCGCGGCCCGTGACGTTTTACGCGTGCTCGACGTGCGAGCACTGCGAGGAGGTCTAGAAAATGCCCAAGTTCAACATCATGGTCGAGAAGATTCATTACACGCCGTTTTTCAAGACGTTCGAAGCAGCAACGCAAGAAGAAGCAGAGAAGGCCGCACAAGCGGAAGCCAACGCCTTAACGCTCAAGCAGGAGCTTGACGATCTCGGTTGGGAGATCGGCGACAGCAGCGAGGAATACGAGCTGCGCCCGGAGGTAACGACGCTGGCGAAACCAGAGGTCGCCCCATTCGCCGATCTGAAAGAGAGCGCCGCGCGCGATAAGGCGTTAGACCGGTGGCGGAAAGCCTGAGTCACCAGGAGGTAAAACGATGGGCGGTAGTAAGAAGGACGACGACCAGACCCCGCCGCCTGATGACAAATCCGCGGCAAAGGCTGAGCCGGCGTCTGACGACATTCACTGGTGGGAAATGGCCGAAGACCGTTGTCAGACCTGCGGGAAGTTCTTAGGCTATGGGGTCCGTTTCCTCCATATCGGGCACTGTGAATCATGTCCTCCAATAAAACACTAGCAAAGAGGAGTACGGCGTTATCATGATGTCACGCGACGTCTTCGAGGAGCGTTACCGTCCGCGCGACGCTCCGAGCGGTGAACCCATATGGACACTTCATGAGACGTTAACGCAACCACGCACCCATGTGTGGACCATCGTTACCGGCGACGATAACGAAAGCGAATACGCGACGCCCAACTATCACATCGTCAACGCAATCGGCTACACGGTCACAGAGCAACCGTGGCAGTCGTGGTCTGACGATGCCGTGTGGTGGGAGCGCGAACCAGAGGACCAGTGACCGCTAAACAGCTATTTCCTGACGCCATCATTACCGGCGAGCTGCTCGAACATCTCAGACTGCCGGAAGACCTGCGTTATGAACTTGTGGAAGGACGCATCGAACCCATCGTGTCGCCGACCAATCAAGACCACGCGCTCGCCATGACGCGCATCTCCACCCTCCTCGTGACCCTGATGCCTGGATGGACCGTGATGAGCGGCGATCCGGGCGTCTACGTACGGCGGAAGCCGGACACCGTGCGCGGCCCCGACGTAGTGGCGATCTCCAGCGCGCGCTACGCAGAACGGGATCCGGCGAGTGCGTTTCTGACCGTCGTTCCGGAGCTGGTCATCGAAATCGTGTCGCCCAGCAACGCCGATGAAGACACGGCACGGAAGGTGCGGGAATACGTGGAAGCCGGCGCAGAGTGGGTATGGGTCGTCAGGCTCGACACCGCGACCGTCACGACCACCGACCGGTACGGATGGACGTCTGAACGCAAAGGCAACGAACTGCTCACTCTCCCGAACGGCGCAACGATTCATGCGCGAAGGGTCTTTCTCACTCAACAACCCAAACAGCCGACCAGAAACCGAACCACAGGAGGTACCTAAGAAAGCATGACGAGACAGGACGACGGACGATACAGCCGGCCCGTCAAAATCTATTGAGCCGTTCAAGTGGGCTTCGGTCGAGGCCCGATTCCGGACGGCCGACTCCCCGTGTTCTCAACCAACACGGAAGACGAAGCGCGCCGCTTAATCGTGTTGTGCTGCCCGACGGATCGCAAGGGGCACTACTACGCGCGCGAGCTGGCGGAAGACCAAACACTGGAGAACCTTCAACGATTCTCAGACCGGCTCGCACGAGCATGGGAGCTGGTGCAGAACCAGGCACAACTATGATGTACGCGATTTATCAAAACACCGTCTTCATACTTGGCGACGATCTGAACGAGTGCGTGCTGCTCGATCGGCTGAGCGGCCAGGAGGTACAACGAGTCTGTTACGGTGCGGACACCCTCATCGTAGACCCCACGGACGCGCAAATCGACGCAGCAGACGCTGGCGCGCCCATTCCACCGGAGAGCTGCGCGATTTGCCACAACAATCCTCATCATGAACATGAATGGCGGTATCGCACGCGTGACGGGTATGGTGTCTGTGACGATTGCGGCCGAAACAGAAAGAAGCAGGTGTATCCGTGGCAAAACGAAAAGGACGAACGCGAGCATGGTCCACAGATTTCACCCCACGTACACCCGTCCGGATAAGCATTTCGCAGGTCCCGTCCACGCTGCGCGAGAAGTTTGCTGCGAAGTGCCGTCGTCAACAGAAGTCGCAACGCAACCTCTTGCTTGGCTGGATTCAGAATTGGGTCAACGGGCAGGAACCGAAGTGGATCCCGACCGGTGACCTAGACGAAGACGGGAAACCGGTGCCCGCCGAGTCAGAGGCGCAAGCAGCCTCATGAATAAAACCCCTACGCGCTCCCCAGCCCGTAGGGGTTTTTTGTTGGACGAAACGCCAAAATCGTCGAAAAAGTTGGTTTATGATGCCCGTACCCCTGCGAGTGGCCGGCTCCGCCGGCACGTGCCTGGAGGCTTTTCGTCATGCCTTCAGAGCGGACACCGGAACCGTCCGCAATAACCAAAGACGGAAAGGATTGGGAGGGACGATGGCTCGACACCTCCGCTTCGAGCGAGCGGACAAACGCAAGCGACCCTACTGGCGAGACGAAAGGGTCTTAGGTAAGACCATTACCGACAGACAAAACGAAGCCGTTCTCATCATCGGCAAGGACCAGTGGAGCCGCCAAGAGATGATCGAACAGCTGCGCTGCGGTAATTTCCAAGCCGCGGCCAACCTCTCGAAGATTGCCCACAAACTCCAAGTCGACTCCCTGAAACAACTCACCGGAAAGCATTCGATGGAAGACCTGTTCGCCGAACGAGGCTGCGGCGTCATGACGATGTTCGTGCTGATGTGCGCGCAGGAAGCCCGTGGGCGAGACCCCATCGCGTACCTTCACAGAAAGCCTGACGAGATTGTGACGCTCTCCACGGAGAAGCATCGCGTCGTCAAGCAGCTCGCGGCCAGCGCATGATCACCGTCACAGATTTGAAAGGGGCAACAATGGCAGGGAGGCACGAGATGCAGAGTTTTTACGAGATGCGAACAGTCCTCGAACGGATGCGCGACGAGGCGGACATCATGCTCCGCTTCATGGACGCCACCGGCCTCGCGCTCGGATCGCCACGCGCGAAGCGCGCGAGCACGAACGGGCACGCGAAGCAGGTCGACATCAACACGCTGAAGAAGCACGCGGCGAAGATGTTTGAATCGCGGCAGCCCAAACGCAGCAAGAAGATGATCGAGGCGACGGGAAAGCCAGCGGAGGAAAGTCTGCTGGAGCCTGACGAGAACTACGTCACGGTCATGGAAGCGGCCAAGCTCCTGAAGATGTCCGACGCCAACATCCGACTGATGATGGGCGACGGCCGACTGCCGAAGCCGATCTACACCCGCCGTGGATCGAAGAAGCGGCCAGGCGCCAAGCTCAAGGTGATGGTCATTCCAAAAGCCGACGTCATCGCCTACCGCGACGCGCAGAAGCAAGCCACGAACTAACCGACCGGGGGCCGGCATCCGGTTCGGTCCCCTCTTTCACGTCACCACATGGGACGACGAGTCAAACAGCCATTCGCAGCACCAGACGTCACGGTCGCTGACCGCTGCCCGACCTGCGGGAGCGCGCGCGTCCGTTTCAATGGCGCCTGGCTGCGCTTCCAGCGAGAAGCCGCCGGCCTGAGTCAACGCGAACTTGGCGCCCGTCTCGGCGTCTCCTCGCCGTACTTGTCCGACCTTGAAAACAACCGACGTGACTGTCCGTCGAATATCTACGACGTGTATGAGCGGCTCAGGCCACGACGGAGGCGATAGCCCTCACGCGAGTTCGTGCTTGATGATCTTCCGGCGAACCTGGCGCAGCTCGTAGACGCCGACCGCTTGCCCGTCCTCTACCGGCTCGATGCTTTCATCTGCGACCAGATAGGTCTCGTCCTCACCATTACAGTCATCCCACGTGACGTAGATCGTCTTGGGCATCCTCGTCGGCGACTTGATTTTCTTTCGCACGTCTCTCCTCCTCCGCCCGCTCGCGCCACTCCGGATCCGGCGGCGCAATGCTCACGTCCAACTTCTCGAACGCCCAACTGCGAATCGTTTCGACGTAGTCGTAGAACTGCAGCGTCGTCAGCTGTGTGGTGCTCCCACCAATCACAAACTCGCCGATGATCTCCCCGTTGCGATCCGCAATCGCCACATCCTTCGGGAGGAACATCGTCTTCAGCACGGCGTGCATCTCATCCGGCGTGCTGCCGGTGTAGTCGGAGAGCGCCGCGACGACGACGGCCCAATAGTAGGCATTCGCTTGCGCGCTGCGCGTGGCGTGCGGCCGCTCGACCGTAATGGACGCCGGCCCATCCGGCCAGGTCAGGACGGAGTCGGTCAACACGTGACGCTGCGACGGCGACACGTGGAGCTTCCCCTCGCGCGTGTAGCCGGTGATGGTGGTCTTCATAACGATCAACGACTCACTTGTTGCGGCGTCATCGATGCGGCCCGACACGATGCCTCCGCTCGAACGCCAGGTTCCCACGCTTCCGTTCGCCGGCCAGCGTCGGCGACCCGTCACGCGCCGGATTCGGCTGCGGCTTCTCCGGCGCCGTCGTGCGTGTCGACGGCAAGCACGCGCCGCGGTGACCGGCGACGAGGCGACAGCGCATCGTCCGCCGCGCCGTCTTCACCACTCCGGTGCACTGGACAACCGGCGGGAAGCGTTTCTTCAAACCGACGCACAGAGGGCACTGCGGGTCCGTACACGTGCCCATCGCGCAGCACCCCACCTCACCCTGCCTTCTCGTCCTTGTGCTCGCCAGCGGCCGCGCGAGCCGCCTCCTCGTGGCGTCTGGTGACGGCCTCGATCTCTTCGCACGTCTGGACCTGGTCGACGATGAGCCTCGCCACTTGCCGCAGCGCAATCCCCGCGTCGACGTCACGCGCCGCGACGGGCCGCGCACGCTTCCCCGTCGGCAACCCACGGCGTTCGAGTTGCTGGGTGAGGCCCGACAGCAACACGCTCGCCTCCGCCCGGCTCGGTCCCAGCTCGCCGAGCTGGGCCTTTCGCATCGTCGCGCCATAGAGCGCCACGAACTGCTTGCGGATCCCCACCAGCTCCGGCCCGCCAGCCGGCAGGTTCTCGCAGAGACGACGCCACGATCCGAACAGACCAAGCGCCGCGTCTTCGGTTAGCTCATCCGGCCACGACGGCTTCCCCATGTAGCCGACGCGCTGCACTTCGTGGAGCAGGTGTGTCCAGGCGGTCTCGGCCTTATCGACAGGGTTGCCGTGCACCATCTCGCGCAGCTCGGCGGGCCGCGGGAAGAACTTCGAGGCGCGCCCGTGCTGCTCCGCCGCGCGCTCAACGGCCTCGAAGGGGAGGTCGTCGAGCAGCCGGCAGAACAACTCGATACGCTCCGGCGAGATCGACTCGTTGTAAACCTCACCCATTGCCAAGAGCAGCAGGCTGAACGCCCCGCGTTCATGCTTCGTCCATGCCATCACCGTTGCCTCCGCAGGAACTCTTCGACGGCGGCCTTGTTGCCGGCGGTCTTCAGTGAGCCCGTGATGACCGTCGGCCCGCGTGCATGGATCTCGACGGCGCGATTCAGCCAGGCCACCAGGAAGCGCTCCATCCCGCCATACGTCTTTCGCCGCTTCATCGCGGCCTCGACCCACGCGAGCGCTTTCGAGACTTCCTGCCGCACGTTGAGCGTGGGATAGAGCACGGTCCAGCGATCAATCAGCGACTGGCGCAGCGGCCAGACCGGACCTTGCGTGCCCTGTACGGGGAACGTCAGCACGATCGGCGACGTGTCGGCCGCGCGTGCCAGAAGCGCAGCCTTCGTCAGTGGCGGGTCGTCGTCGGGTTGGAGGTCGAAGTCTGGAAGATCCTCGACCACGTCTTCCGTTCTTGGCGGATCCGTCGGCACGGCGGTATCAACCGCCGTGCTCTCTACCGGTACAAGTTGTACCTGTACGTCTGTAGTACGTACGTGTGCGTGTGCGGGTGTACTGAACTTTCGTATAGCAGGATCTGAACATTCCGAACGGTCCGAACGCGTCGCCGCAACCTCCTGCGTTATGCGGGCCTTACGGCGCTTGTGGCGTTCGCGAACGGCCTTCATGCGACAGCGCGCGCTACAACACGATGTACTCGCGTTCGCGGAGTAGAACGTGTCGCCACACACCGCACACATCTTCGGCGTCGTCTTCTCCAGCTCGCGCTCGCGGCGGCCCTTCACGTACTCGGGGCAGTGATGGAAGAAGTCGTGGATCTGATAGTGCCGAGCTGACGAGTCGCGGACCGATCCTTCGTACGGCTCGATGAAGCCCGCGCCCTTCGGCGCGCCGGCCTGCAGCAACGCGCGCGTCAACGCGCCGCGCTCGCCCATCCAGCCGACCGTGGCCTCGATGTCGTCCGACGTGCCGACGTAGGCGTCGCCGACCTCGTAGCACGGCTCCCATAACAGCTCCAGCGCGCCGCGCGCCAGCATTCGGTTGCCACCGAGCGCAACGACGAGGTGGCGGAACTTCAGATTGTTAGACAGCCCGACGCGCGCCATGCCCGCCTCCTGCTGTCGACAGTTCGTCTTCGAGCGCGCTGAGCGCCGCCTCGATCGGTCGTCCGTCGATGTCGTCGCCGACGACGCGCCATCCTTTGCGCGGCCGGCGGCCGAACAACTCCAGGTAGGGACCAGGCGACATGCGCTCGACGAGGTCGTAGAACAGCTCCGGCTTGACGGAGTGCCCGGTGCGCGGCGCCGTGAACGCCGTCGGCACGTTGCGCTCGCGCGTTCGCAGCTTCCCCTGCACGCCGAAGAGCACGTGTTCGGTGTTGTTGCGGAAGTAGTGACCCATGCCGATCTGCGGCTTGACCCACGTCAGCATCGTCTTCTGCGTGAAGCCCCAGCACTGCGTCAGGTACAGCGCTTCCGCGAGGAAGGCGTTCGTGGTCCAGAGATAGAGATGGGAGTTGGGCGCCGCGACGTCCTGCGGGAGGAGCGCGGCGAGGACTTCGAGGGAGAGGATGTCGTAGTGGTTGGCCGCGCCGCGGGTCCGACGCGCGCCCGACATCAGGCGGTCAGCGTAGGGCCACGGCGGGTCGATGACGAGCGTGACGAAGGGCGGATGCCCCCCGTCACGGAACAGCGGAAGCTGGATGAGCCGGCGTCGTTTGCCCATTCTGCACTCCGAAGCCGTACCCCCCGACGTACCCCCCGAACTTTGGGGGAAACGCCGGGTAGCTACGGTTTGCTGTGTGCAGAATTGCTAGTTTTTATTGGGATTTTGGTCGGGGCGAGTGGATTTGAACCACCGACCCCTCGGTCCCGAACCGGCGTCGTTCGTGACCTAATCCCCCGTAATTCTGCACATTTTGAAGTTGTACCCCCCGACGTACCCCCCGAACTTCGGGGAAATTCGCCGGGCCTCACGCCCGTTTGTTCTTGGCCATCCCCGCGGCCGCCTTCAACATCGCGTCTTCACGCTGCGCCATGTAGAGCTTGGTCGTCTTGAAATCTTTGTGGCGCGCCATCTCCTGCGTGACGTCCTGATCCTTCGTCTCTTCCCACACGCGCGAGATGAACTCGTGTCGAATGAGGTGCCAGACGATGCCGCGGTCACGCCCCCAATCGAGGCCGGCAAACCCGAAGAGCCGCTTCGCCGTCTTCGTGAAGCGCGTCTGATAGTGTCCCGCCTCCGTCCCGAAGATGAAGCCATCCGGATCGGGCTCCATCTTCCCCGTCGTCGTGTTTCGTCGACGGAACTGGAGGCGGCGCTCGTCGAGCATCTTCACGAAGTCCTCCCCCATCGCGTAGAGGTACTCGTTCTTGCCGGACGTCTTCCCACCCTTCGTGATCGCCGGCGGCAACTTGAAGCGATAGCCGGGCACGCCGTCGATGCGGAGCACCACCCACTCGACGTGCTTGATCTGTGACTTCAACATCTCGCCCGCGCGCGAGCCGGACCTGAACGCGGCCATCAGGCGTCGCTTCATCACCTTGCCGCGCGTCGGCTCGCGTTTCAGCTTCGGGTTCCACGTGCGACCGTTCACAATCTGGCAGACCGTCGTTGCGCTGACCTTGAACCGCGTCGCGATGTCCTTCTGCAGCTCGCCCTTCTCGGCGCGCGCGCGGATGTCGTCCACCTGTGCCTGCGTCAGCGTCTGCTTCGTGTTGAACCGCGCGCGGTCGAAGGCGTCCAGCTCGTCGCACGCCTCGATCAGCTTGGCCTGGACATCTTCCACGAGCACACGCTGCTTGAAGTGCTCCGGCCGGTACTCGGTTCGCGTCTCGATCTTGCGGATCGGATTGCGACGCGCGCGATCCCAATCGACCGCCTTCTCGAAGATCGTGTAGAGCAACGCGTGGTAGTCGTTCCACGTGGACGCCTTCCACTTCCGCCGGCCGCCCGTCTCGTCCAGCCACTTCTCGATCGCGCCGGTCTTGTCGTCGACGAGCGCGTCGAGCGTCCACTTGCCGAGCCGCCCGTTGCTGATGACGCCCAGCATCGGCCGAATCGATGTCGAGGTGTGCTCCTCGCCTTTGCGGTCGACGTGGCGGTTCGTGTACTCCTTGATGAACGCCTTCAGCGTCGTCTCGCCGTCTTCGTTCGCGGGCTCCTCGCCCACGACGGCATCGACCTTGCCGTCGATGACGGCGGCGGTGAAGAGATTCAGGATCTCGTCAGCCTTCTTTTCGCTTCGCGGGTTGAGCGTGAACTTGGGGTTGTCGATCCGCTTGGCGTACCACTTCCCGAGCACGCGATAGATGTTGCGAAACGTCCCACTCCAGGCGCAGCCGCACCGATGGAGACTGTCAAGACGCGCGCCGTTGTTCGGGCAGTCCCGGACGTGCTGTTTGAACAGCGTCCCCAGCCGTCGACTCATCGCGGCCTCCGCGTGCGTTCGCCTCGACCCACTCGTCCAGCCACTCCCGCCGCAGCCGCATCGTGGCGTGTCCGAGCTTGCTGTGCTTCAGCCCCTTGAGCGCGCACGCGTCGTAGATCGCGTCCACGCTGAGGCCGAGATACGCGGCTGCCTCGCGCGGCGCCATCCACGGCGAGTCGACTGGCGGCCGCGCTTTGCCGCGCGTCCGTGGTGTCGTTGCCATCGTGCCTCCTGACCTTCCGCGGCCGTCCGCCCTTCTTCCCGTTCTTCCGCACCGCGCGCGCCTTCTTGGCGCTGGTCGCCAATCCGCCGAGCCGTCCCAGCGCAACCGCGTGGGGATTCTTCTCGTCTGCCATACCGCCTCCTACCTCAACAGTATGGCATAGCCACCGCTTAGGTTTCCAGCGGAACGACGACCACGCTCGTCTTCGCCTCCGGTCCGTATCGCTTCAGCGTCGTCAACGTCACCACCTGCGCGTCATCTTCGTATGCCACGCCGGTCAGCGCGTCCAGCAACGCGCGCGTCAGCTTGTCCGCATCCGGCTTCACCGTCGGATACGTGCGCTTCCGTTCTGACTTCGGCTTCGTCAACTGAAACACAGCGATCACTTGCACGGCGGTGGGGCGCAGCACGCACGACACGCCGGCCGCGCGCGCCGCCCACCCGACCGCCTGCGTCCAGCTCGCAAGCCCCTTGCTGTCCGCCTTCGTTACCACGCGCCCGTCGACCCCGACAAACGAAACGGTCGAGCCCTTTGTGGCGGGCGCGCCGAACACCACAAACCTCGTCACGCTTCGTCTCCTGGCTCGCGCATCGGCCGCGCGCCCAGCTCGGTCATCATGGCGATCGGCACCTCAATGACGGGCTCGACGTCGCTCTCCTTCTTCGGTTTGAAGGTCGCCCCGCTGATGCTGACGCCGTGCTCGCGCGGATTGACGTCGCGCGCCCTGCACCACCAGACGCCGTCGGTGAACTGCACCACGAACAGCGCCGGCACGCCGAGCCCGGTCTCCGCCAACAGGAGCGCGAGCCACTTCCGGAGACTGAAATACACCGTGTCGTACGTCGTGCTGGCGTGATCGCGGTTCTTCAGTTCAAACAGCCCGACGACCCGGCCGTCGCGTTCAGCGTAGTAGTCAATCGGCGCGAGCTTCGCGAAGCGATGGACGTCACAGCGCCACCGTGCCGCCACCTGCTCGGCGACCGTCCGTTCTTTGGCTTCATCTTCAGCCGTGACGAAGATGCGCGAGCCATCGACGTGCGTGGCCGGCTGCCGCTTGTAGTACTCCTCTTTCCCCATCACGCCGTCGCCTCCGCCATGCGCGTCCCGCAACCGGGACACTTCGGCCGCTTACTCGCCCGCTGCGAGATGCGACACCTGATGCACACCCACAGCCGCTGGCGTCGCACCTACTCCCCCGTATCGCTGAAGTCGTCCGTCTCGAACGCGCCATCCGGCGGCGCATCGTCGTCGTCGTCCTCAGCAGCTTCGAGCAGCGGCAGCACCTGGCCGTCGCGTACGGCCGTGCGGAGCTGCGCGACCAGCTTCTCGCGCGCGTCCTTCGCGTGCTTCAGCGCGGCCTTCGCCGAGACGATCTCGTCGTCGGCGTGCTGGATGTTGGCCTCGATGGCGCGCAGGTTCTCGACATACTCACCCGGCGCCGAGACCTCGCCCGTGCGCTTGTCGACGATGGTGTCTTTCGTAAGGTTGATCTCCATGCTGTCCTCCCGCTACGGCCACTCCGGGTCTTTCCGCAGGCGATCCATCCGCGCCTTCGTCGGAGCGTGCCCACCGTCCGGCAGATGACACAGCTGGCACACCAGCTCGCAGTTCGCCGGGTCCGTCGGGTCGCCACCAAGTGAGCGCGGCACCTTCTCGTTGACGTGCGCGCGCCGCCAGTGCCAGTCGGGGTACGTGTCCTTGACCGGTACGCCGCAGCGCTCGCAGCAGCCACACGCGCGTCGCTTCACCGCCGCCCGACATTCGTCGCGCGTCATCGGTCATCACGCGGCCGGCGCCGATACGACGCCGTGCCGGCAATCTCGCCGTAGTCCACGTCTCGCACGCCGGGCGT
>Ga0126369_10000761_pt1 | contig 21579 bp, 22 predicted proteins | sample PanSoiMetaPlot_1_FD_109646 | JGI IMG/M metagenome (GOLD analysis project Ga0126369, IMG submission 109646) | Tropical forest soil microbial communities from Panama - MetaG Plot_1 | ecosystem: Environmental > Terrestrial > Soil > Tropical forest > Bulk soil | place: Panama | collected 2016-02-17 | reverse complement strand
CTCCAGCTTCATCCGCTCCCGGCCGGGCTCGCCGTGGATGCCGATGCCGATCTCCATCTCGTCGTCGGCCAGGTCGAAGGTGGGCTTGCCGGCGGACGGCACCGTGCAGGACGTGAGCGCCATGCCCATGCTGCGGCCGCCGTCGTTCACCCTGGCGACCACGTCGGCCACCTCGGCCACGGTGCCGCCCTCCTGGGCCCTGGCGCCGGCGATCTTCTCGGCCAGGACCGTCGTGCCGACGCCGCGCCGGCCCGCGGTGTAGAGGCTGTCCTGGACCGCGACGTCGTCGTTGATCACCACGCTCAGGACCTCGATGCCGTCGCCCTGCGCGAGCTCGGCGGCCATCTCGAAGTTGAGCACGTCGCCCGTGTAGTTCTTGACGATGTGGACGACCCCCGCGCCGCCCGCGACCCGTCTCGTGCATTCGTAGATCTGGTCCGGCGTCGGCGAGGTGAAGACGGCGCCCGGGCACGCTCCGTCGAGCATGCCCAGGCCGACGAACCCGCCGTGCATCGGCTCGTGCCCGCTGCCGCCGCCTGACACGAGCGCCACCTTGCCGTCGAACGGCGCTCCCCGCCGCACGACGTAGTCGGGGGCCAGGTGGATGTCGATGAGGTCGGGGTGGGCGGCGGCCATGCCCCGGAGGGACTCGGAGACGACGTCGTCCACCTGGTTGATCAGCTTCTTCATCGCGTGGCCTCCGCCCGTCGGTTGCTCACTTCTCCTCCCAGTCCCGCGTCCGCTCGACCGCCTTCTTCCACTGGGCCTGCCCGACCTTCCGCTGTTCGTCGCTCCAGCCGGGCTCCCACGTGCGGTCGACCTGCCAGTTCTTGCGCAGCTCGTCGAGGCTGTCCCAGAAGCCGACGGCCAGGCCGGCCGCGTACGAGGCGCCGAGTGCGGTCGTCTCGCTGACCGTGGGCCGCACCACCGGCGTGCCCAGGATGTCGGCCTGGAGCTGCATCAGGAAGTTGTTCTGGACCATGCCGCCGTCGACCTTCAGCGTCTTGACCTGGACGCCGGAATCCTGCTCCATCGCCTCGGCGACGTCGAGGGTCTGGTAGCAGACCGCCTCCAGGGTGGCCCTCACGAGGTGCCGGCGGTCGACGTAGCGCGTCAGCCCGACGATCGCTCCCCGCGCGTACATGTCCCAGTAGGGCGCGAAGAGGCCGGAGAAGGCCGGCACGAAGTACGCGCCGCCCGAGTCCTCGACCTCCTGCGCGATCGCCTCCGTCTCGGCGGCGCTGGAGATGATCTTCAGGTTGTCGCGCAGCCACTGCACGGCCGCGCCGGTGATCGCGATGGAGCCCTCCAGCGCGTACGTGCAGTCGCCCTTCTTGAGGCCGTACGCGGCCGTGGTCAGGAGGCCGCTCTTGGACGGGATCGCCTCCTTCCCCGTGTTGAGCAGCATGAAGTTGCCGGTCCCGTACGTGTTCTTGGCCTCGCCCACGTCGTAGCAGGTCTGGCCGAACACCGCCGCCTGCTGGTCGCCCAGGTCGCCGCAGACCGGCACCACGCCGCCGACCGCGGAGTCGGACCCGGTCCTCCCGAACAGGTCGGGGTCGCTCGACGGCCGGATCTCCGGCAGCATCGCGCGCGGGATGCCGAGCCGGTTCAGGATCTCGTCGTCCCAGTCGAGCCGGCGGAGGTCCATCAGCATCGTCCGCGACGCGTTCGTGTAGTCCGTGATGTGCGCGCCGCCGTTGGGGCCGCCCGTCAGCCACCAGATGACCCAGGTGTCGATGTTGCCGAACAGCAGCTCGCCCTTCTCGGCCCGCTCGCGCGTCCCCTCGACGTTGTCCAGGATCCACTTGACCTTGGGACCCGAGAAGTACGTGGCGACCACGAGGCCGGTCTTCCGCTTGATGGTGTCCTCGAAGCCCTCGTCGATCAGCTCCTGGCAGATGTCCCGCGTCCGGGTGTCCTGCCACACGATCGCGTTGTGGACCGGCCTGCCGGTGGCCTTCTCCCAGACGACCGCCGTCTCCCGCTGGTTGGTGACCCCGATGGCGGCGAGGTCGCCGGCGGTCACGCCCCCCTTCTGCATCGCCCCCCTGGTCACCGCCTGCGTCTTCGACCAGATCTCCATCGCGTCGTGCTCGACCCAGCCGGGCCTGGGATAGATCTGCTCGTGTTCCTGGTAGTCGGAGGAGACCACCCGGCCGTCGTGGCTGAACACCATGAAGCGGGTCCCCGTCGTCCCCTGGTCGACCGCGGCTGCGTACTTCGCCATTTGCGCCATGTGCGTCCCTCCCTCAGACCTCTGCCTCGGGCACACCCCGGGCGACCAGTGTGTTCTTGATGAACAAGTCGTACACGAGGATGCCGACGACGCCGCCGATGAACGGCCCGACGATCGGGATCCAGAAGTAGTTGCTGAACCACGGCCCGTTGCCCGGCAGCGCCACCTGGCCCCAGCCGGCGATGAACGCGAAGAGGCGCGGGCCGAAGTCGCGGGCCGGGTTGATCGCGTAGCCCGCGTTGGCGCCGTACGACATGCCGATGGCGGCCACCGCCAGGCCGACCAGCCAGGGCGTGAGGTTCGCCTTGGGCGCCAGGTTGCGCCGGTCACCCAGGGCGGCCACGAACATGAGCAGGAACGCCGTGCCCACGATCTGGTCTATCAGCGGCCCGATCCAGCCGCCGACGAAGAATGGTGCCGGGAACGTCGCGAAGATCGAGAACGTCACCAGCGAGCCCGGGTTGCCGCGCGTGATGTGGTTGACGTTCTCGAAGCTGCCGATCGCGGCGTTGTACACGAGGTAGACGAGGGCGGCACCGACGAACGCGCCCGCCACCTGGGCCAGCCAGAACCACGGCACCTTCGCCCACGGGAAGTCGCCGCGCACGGCGAACGCCAGGGTCACCGCCGGGTTGATGTGCGCGCCGCTGATGCCGCCGGCCACGTACACGCCGAACGTAACGGCGATCGCCCATCCCCACGTGATGAGCAGCCAGTCGCCCGCCGCCAGGAAGATGGTGTGCGGGGTCTCGGCGCGGCCCGACTGGTTCAACGCCGCAACCGCCATCGCCACCACCCCGTCGCCGAACGAGATCAGGACGAACGTGCCGAGGAACTCGGCGACGAGCTCGCCCCAGCGCCCCGCGCGCAGATTGTCCATCGCGGTCGGAGCCCGGCCGGTCACCTCCCCGACCGGCCTGCCGCCGGTCTCCGTCTGATCTGACATCTTCTCCTCCTGGTCCGGTTCCTCGCCGGCTCGGGGACAAACAAAAAAAGCCCGCGCTTCGGCGCTGCGCCAAAGCGGGACTTGTCATGATCGTGTCCCGACCAGCTCTCTCCTGCGATTCATAGAAACCGGCCAGGCGGTCTGTCAAGAATCGTTCTCGGATTCGACGACGACACCGTCCGCCCCGGCCGCTACGGCCGCCTCCCGCTCCTCCCGGTGGCGGATCAGCCCGTAGGCGAGGACGGGCGGGTGAAGCCGCCGCCGCTGCGCCGCGGACAGGTGGGCCAGGACCAGTCCGGGGGACACGGCGGTGCCGACCGGCGCGCCGGGGTGGGCCGCCAGGGCGCGATCCAGGCCCGTGGAGTCGAGGCAGTGGACGTGGAGCAGCGACAGGCACCCGTGGTCCGGTGCCCGCGCGGCGAGGCCGGGCCGGCGCGTGATCACGACCGTGATGCCGAGCCGCGCGGCCAGGAACTCGATCGCGGCCTCGTCCGCGGCCAGGCCCTCGATCGAGTCCAGGTCGACGGCAAGCGTCTGCGCCGGCCGCGCGCTCAGCCGGACGAGGTCGAGCAGGCTGAGATCGTGGAGCAGGAGGCCGGCCCCGGCGGGGATCGGACGGGCGCTCCGGTCGCGGGCCGCGACCAGGAGGCGAGGCAGCCCGGGCAGGCCGGCGGCGGGCACGCCACCGGTGCGCGGCCTGACCATCACGGGTTCCAGATCGCGGGCTCGCTGGTGGTCACCGCGAGCGCCCCGGCCGCCAGCACCCGCCGGACGGACTCGGCGTCCTGGATGAACCCGCCGGCCAGCAGCGGGACGGTCAGCCGCGACATCACGAGGTCCGCTACCGCGGGCAGGATGGCGCCAGGCAGGAGCTCGACGATGTCGGGCTGCGACTTCGCAACGGCGACCAGCCCGAGCTCGACGCCGACCAGGTTGACGCAGAGCAGGCGCTGGATCGCGACCACGCCCTCGGCCCGGATCGCTCGCACGGCCTGGCCGTGCGAGCTGATGATGGCGTCGGCGCCGCACCGCGCCAGCCAGCGCACGCCCGTCAGGTCGGCGGCCAGGCCGTCCACCAGGTCCAGGTGGACCACGGCGAGCTTGCCGGCCAGGTGGATGCGGTGGACCACCGGGCCCAGCTCCAGGCCGTTGGCCCGGAGGACGAAGATGGCGCCGCAGTTGGACGCGAGCGCGGGCTCGAGCTGGTCCGGTGCCTTCACCGCGGCGCCGCAGGGAAAGGCGCGAAACCGCGTCACCAGCTCCTCGACGGCCGGCCGGGTACCGGTCGCCGGCTCAGCCCGCCGGCTCATCGAAGCAGCAGGATGGGCTCATCCTGCTGCCATTCTGTGCTACCTCCGAAGGGGGGAGCCCGCTCCCCCTTCGGTCACACGCGGCGCCGGGTGTATCCCCGGCGGGCGATGCCTCCGCTCAGACCGCGGACGATCAGCAGGAGCAGCACCGCGCCCACGAAGGCAACGATGATCAGCGGCAGGACGCCGGGGCCGAGGTTGATGTTGAGCAGCCCGAAGAGCCAGGTCCCGAGGAACGCTCCGACCACACCGATGACCATGTCCCACAGCAGGCCGCCGCCGATGCCGGTCACCCGGCTGGCCAGCAGGCCCGCGATGAGACCGACGATCACGAGGACCAGGAACTCGTTCGTAGCCAGGCTCCCGAAGTCGATCGTGCGGCTCGGGATGTCGATGCCGGGCAGGGTAACGCTCATCGTTTTCTCTTGCTTCCCCTCATGAAATCTAGTATTGACGCTATCATTATATGCGACCACGCCGGAGCATGGCGGTCGAGCCCAGGAAGAAGGCGAGCGACACGAGGCTGAACGCGGTCGGCGCGAGGACGAGATCGAGGCCCGGCACCAGGCCCAGCGGCGTGAGCACGGCGTAGAGGAGCAGCGGCGTGAGCACCGCCGCCCACCGGGGATAGGCGCTCCGGCCGGAGACCACAGCCCACGCGTAGCAGGCGGAGGCGGCGACCAGCATCAGGGCCGAGCCGGCGAACGTGCGCTGGCTCATCGTCGGCCGAGACCGTAGCTCGCGACGACGGCCCGTGCGGGTAGCTTGACGGCCGATGATCCGATTCGACTTCGACGAGCTGTTCGGCGACGACTACCTGCACTTCTCCGGCGACCTGATCCCGGAGGAGCGGTCCGACCAGGACGTGGCGCTGATCGCGCGGCTGCTGGACCTCCGTCCCGGCATGCGCGTGCTCGACGTCCCGTGCGGCCACGGGCGCATCGCCAACCGCCTCGCGCGGCTGGGCTGTCGGGTGGTCGGGCTCGATCGCAGCCCGGCGTTCCTCGAGGTGGCCGGTCGCGACGGCGCCGCCGTCGACTACCGGCTCGGGGACATGCGGGAGTCCACGCCCGAGGGTCCCTTCGACGCGGTCGTCAACTGGTTCACGTCGTTCGGCTACTTCGACGACGACACGAACCGCGCCCTGCTGGCCGCGTGGCGGCGCGCGCTCGCGCCGGGCGGAAAGCTCGTCCTCGACGTGCAGAACCGGCACCGGCTGCTGACGGTCATGTCCGCGGTGGGCGGCCCCGTGGTCTCCCTGCGGGAGCGGGACGACGACCTGCTGATCGACCGCACCAGCTTCGACGTGGCCACGGCACGGACGAGCACGGAGCGGATCGTCGTCCGGGGCGGGCGGGTCCGCCGATACTGGTTCGGCGTCCGGACGTTCGCGTTCACTGAGCTTCGCGACTGGCTGCTGGAGGCAGGGTTCACCGAGGTCACCGGACTCGGCGGCGAGGGCGAGCCGCTGGGCCTCGGCAGCCGCCGCATGGTCGTCGTCGCCGGGGTCTGACCCGGAAGCGCACTTCTGGACCGATGTGCGGTTCCCCCAGGTAGCTCAGATCAGGCCGGACGCTCGCAGGGCCGCCACGCGGGCCTCGTCGTAGCCGAGGAGGCCCCGGTAGATCTCCTCGTTGTGCTCGCCCACGCCGGGCGGACGCGCCGGCGGGGACGCGCCCTGCCCCCCGAGCCGCACCGGCGTCCGGCTGGCCGGGACCCGCTCGAACCCCGGCGCGCCCAGGTCAACGCTGCCCAGCATCTCGCGCGCCCTCACCTGAGCGTCGTCCCCAGCGTTCGCCGTCGTCCGGTACCGCCCGCACGGCACCTGCGCGGCCTCGAGCGCCGCCAGCGTCTCGTCGACGGTCCGCACGCTCGTCCACGCCTCGATCAGCGGGTCGATGTCAGCGCGCCGCTCGTACCGCAGCTCCGCGCTCCCCAGCGCCGGCTCGCGGGCGAGCTCCGGGTGCTCGATGGCGGCCGCCAGGGCCCGCCACGAGCTGGACGTGACCGCGGCCAGGTACACGTGGCCGTCGCGGCACCGGTACAGGTTGGACGGCCCGGTGTACACGGTCTGGTTGCCCAGCCGGGGGCGCTCCCGCCCGCCCGCGACCGCCTCGGCGATGATCGGCGCCGTGAAGCTGAGCGCCGTCTGCAGCAGCGCGCAGTCCACGACCTGCCCCTCGCCCGTCGCGTCGCGCTGGCGGAGCGCGGCGAGGACGCCGACGACCGCCGACAGGCCGGTCGAGTAGTCCACCCACGGCACCCCGGTTCGCAGTGGCGGCTCTCCGTCCAGGCCAGTCAGGGCCGCCGCCCCCGACCCCATCTGGGCCATCATGTCGAACCCCGTCCGGTTGGCGTGCGGCCCGTCGCTCCCCGCGAACGAGATGCCGACGTAGACGACGGCGGGCGCGATCGAGCGGATGTCGTCGAGTCCGAGACCGAGGGCGGCCGCGGCGCCCGGTCCGAAGTTGTGCACGAAGACGTCCGTCCGGGCGACCAGGTCGCGCAGGACGGGGCGGGCCCGCTCCACCTGCCGGAGGTCGAGCGTGATGGCCTTCTTGCCGCGGGACAGGCTCGCGAACGTGTAGGTCTCGCCGTTCACCGCCCGGAGGCCCAGGTACCGGTCCTCCTCGCCCCGCGGCCGCTCGACGCGGATCACCTCCGCGCCCAGGTCCGCGAGCACCATGCCGCAGTAGGGCGCCGCGATGTACCGGCCCAGGTCGAGCACCCGGACGCCCGTCAGCGGCAGCACGCCCCAATCATTTCAGTCCGGGACCCGGCTCCGTGAGCGGAGCCGGGTCCCAGGAAGCCGCTACCGCGCGTTGATGATGTGGGTGTAGTCGATGACCCAGTTGCCCTTCGCCGTCGAGAACGTCGCCGGCGCGAGCTGGGTGACCGGCCACTGGTTGCTGCCGCCGGTGTGGATCGAGAGCCCCGGGAAGATCCAGGGGTCGCAGTCGCTGTTGAAGACCGTGTCCGCGGACGCCGAGTTCGGATCCGAGCACGCCTTCACGCTCATCGAGCGGACAGCGTTCATCAGGCCCTGCCGCGTGACGCCGTCCTTGCCGAGCTTCTTCAGGATGTTCACGAACAGCCAGGCCCCGCCCATCCCGGACGCGTACGTCCCGTCGGTCGGGTCGCAGGGCTGCGCGCAGTACTGCGAGAGCACGCTCTTGTAGCCCGCGATCACCGGGTCGCTGGCCCACTTGGGATCGTTTACGTCCTTGCCGTAGAACGTGCTGGTCATGCCGTCGATGTAGGAACCGCCACCCGCGGCGATCACGGCCCGAGTGTTGACGGTGGAGGTGAGGACGTTCGTGATGTAGAGGTCGGGCTTCCAGTTGAGCTTCGCGAGCGTCTTCATCGCGCTGATCCCCTGCGCCGGGATCGCGGCGACGAGCAGCAGGCTCGCCCCGCTGTCCTTCAGCGCGGCGACCTGCGACGAGACGTCAGGCGCACCTGCCTCGTAGCTCTGCTGCGAGACGATCATGCTCGAGTGGGCCGAGCCCAGGCCGTCGGTCAGGCCGGCGACGTAGTCCTTGCCGAAGTCGTCGTTCTGAAACAGGATGCCGATCTTCGCGGTCGGGTGCTTCGTGAGGATGTCCTTCGCGTACACCCGCGCCTCGGACTGGTAGTCGGGCTGCAGGCCGATCGTCCAGGGGAACTGCTTGTAGTCGGCGCCCCACTTGGTCGCCCCGGTGGCCACGAAGACGTCCGGGACCTTCTGGTCGTTGAGGTACGGCCTGGTCGCGGTGTTGATCGGCGTGCCGAGCTGACCGACAACCGCGAACACCGAGTCCTGCTCCACCAGCTGGTGGGTCAGCGGCACCGCCTTGGCCGCGTCGTACGCGTCGTCCAGGACGATATAGTTGATTTTCCGACCGTTCACACCGCCGTGCGCGTTGATGTACTGGTAGTAAGCCTGGGCGCCCTTGCTCACCGGCGCGTAGAATGACGCAGCACCGCTGAGGGGAGTCGTGGTTCCGATTGTGATGCTGTCCGAAGTGACGCCAACCTCTGACTTGGTGGTCCCTCCGGTGCTGCCCTGGCTGATGCCGCAGGCCATGCCCAGGAGGAGGGCGGCGGTCGTCACCGCGAGGGTTCGCAACCGAAGACCTCCGATCGTCATACTCATCCTCCTTCTCGCCGCGTGGGCGCGACGCCACTTGCCCGCCTCGCGTGGCGTGGCCAAGTTCACCGATACTACTCTCGGCCAAAGTGGCTGACAAGGCCCAAGTCGGCTCGCCCCCCCGGCGCGCGGCCACCTCGCGCCGGGAGGCCAAGCGGCGGACCCGTGCGCGGCTGCTCGCCGCGGCCGGCAGGATGCTGCTGTCGGACGGCGAGGAGGCCATCTCCGCGAGCGCCGTGGCCAGGGCCGCAGGGGTGGCGAACGCGACGTTCTATGAGCACTTCGCGAACCGCGACGACCTGCTCCGCACCCTCGGCGACGGGCTGTTCGCGAAGCTCCGGGCCGAGCTCCAGGGTCCGCGCCGCGAGGCGCTGGAGGCCCCGACCAGCGAGGAGCGTCTGCGGCGCCAGTTCCGCGTCCCGCTCCAGGTCCTGGTCGCCAATCCCCGGCTGTACCGGCTCGCCCTGCGCGCCCGCCACCAGCCTCAGTCGGCCCTGGGGGAGTCCAGCCTCCGCCTGACCGGCAGCACGAGGCGCGACCTCGTCCAGGAACTGATGGACCGCGGCTACCCGGCCTCGTCCCCGGTGGAGCGGCGGCGGCTGGAGATGATCGCGGACGTGAACATCGCCGCCGTCGAGGCCCTCGCCATGGGCCACCTGAGCGGGCGCTACCCCGACCTGGAGGAGATGGTCGACATCCTGGTCCTGGTTACCCGCGGCACGCGGCTGGTCCGCGAGCTCGCGCCGCGCGAGTCACCGGCCACCGGCTGACGGCCGGTCAATGCTCGTCGTCGACGCCGGCCGTGACCGGACCGAACGGGGTGCTGGGCACGGCGACCATCCGCTCGCGGACGCCCCTCCTGAGCCCGAGGAGGCGGCCGATGCCCCCGATCACCCCCTGCGGCATCAGGTACATGATCAGGATCAGCAGGACGCCGTACGCGATGTCGGGGCGTCCCTTGAAGATCACCTGCGCGTAGATGGGGCTCCACACGGTGAACAGCGCGCCCACGATGGGCCCCGCCAGTGTGCCGAGGCCGCCGATCGCGGCGCCCACGATCAGCGCCAGCGCGATCGTCGCGTCGAACGAGTCCGGCCCGACGTACGACGTGGCCATCGCGTCCAGGCTGCCCGCCACGCCCGCCATGAGCGCGCTGATCGCGAATGCGAGGGTCTTGTAGTACCTGAGGCTGATGCCGTTCGCGACCGCCACGGTCTCGCCGTCGCGGATGGAGCGGAACGCCCGCCCCACGTCGCTCTTGAGCAGCGCCCGGTAGAACAGGAAGAACAGCACGAAGAAGACGAACGCCAGGTAGTAGAGCCACTGCTCGGACGTCAGCTGGCCGGCCTCCACGAGCCCGAAGGGGTCCTTGCCGGCCCCCGTGATGTAGATGCCCTGCGACCCCCCGGTCAGGTTGTCGAAGTGCCGGATCAGGCTGGGCGTCGACAGTGCCAGCGCGAACGTCGCCAGGCCGAGGTACAACCCCCTGAGCTTCAGCGCCGGGATGCCGAGGAGCACGCCGCCGATCGCGGACAGGACGGCCGCGAGGGGGATCGTGGCCAGCGGCGACCAGCCCAGGCGGGTCACGACGATCGCCGTGGTGTAGCCGCCGACCGCCATGAAGGCGCTGTTGCCGAGTGAGATCTGCCCGCAGTACCCGGTCAGCAGGTTGACGCCCACGATGGCGATCGCGAACGCCCACACGTAGGCGAACTCCAGCGTCTGGAACTTGCCGAGGGCGGCGAGCGGCGCGAGCAGGGCGATCAGGACCACGAAGATGGACGCCCCCCAGGCAAAGGCCCGCTCGTTGCTGATCACGTCACACCCTCTCCACGTGCTCGCGGCCGAACAGGCCGCCCGGCTTGACGATGAGGACGACGATGATGACCAGGAAGCCGAAGACCAGCCGGAGATCCTGGACGTTCGGGATGTACGTGCCCACCAGCGCGAGCAGGACGCCGACCACCAGCCCCCCGACGACCGCCCCGACCGGGCTGTCGATCCCGCCCAGCACCGCCGCCACGAACGCGTAGAGGAGGACCGACTGCATCAGGTTCGGGTCCAGCACGGTGATCGGCGCGACCAGCATCCCGGAGACCGCGCCGACGCCCGCGGCGAGGCCCCAGCCCAGCGCGAGCATCCACCCCACCCGCACGCCGAGCAGCCGGCTCGACTCGGGGTAGAGCGCCGCCGAGCGCATCATCAGCCCGACCTTCGTCCGCGCGAAGAAGAGCCAGATCAGCACCAGCACCGCGGTGGACACCCCGATCAGCCCCAGGTCCTGGTAGCTGATCCCGACGCCGCCGATGAAGACCGGCGTGGTCGGGAACGGGCTCGGGAACGGCCGCACGACGTAGCCCCAGATCAGGCCGGAGAGCCCGTTGAAGATCGCGAACAGGCCGAGGGTGACGAGCACCAGCGTGATGACCGGCGCACGCTCGACCGGCCGGATGATCACGCGCTCCACGGCGATGCCGCCCAGGACGGCGATGACCACGGTCGCCGGGAACACCAGCCAGTACGGGAGGTGCAGGTAGACCAGCAGGCTGAAGGCGATGAAGGTCGTGAACGTCGCCATCTCGCCCTGGGCGAAGTTGAGCGTCTCCATCGCCCGGTAGATGAGGACCAGGGCCAGGGCCAGGCTCGCGTACAGCCCGCCGGTGGCGAGGCCGAACACCACCTGCTGGATCACGCCCTGGACCGACGCGACGAGGAACAGGTCAGTAGCCAAGGTAGGAGCGCCTCACGGACTCGTTCTGCGCGAGGTCCGCGCCGGAGCCGGACACCGCGATCTCGCCGACCTCCAGCACGTAGGCGCGGTCCGCAACCCGGAGCGCGGTCTTGGCGTTCTGCTCGACCAGCAGGATGGTCACGCCCTCCTCCTCGTTGATCTTGCCGATGATCTGGAAGATCGATCGCAGCACGGTGGGCGCGAGGCCCAGCGACGGCTCGTCGAGGAGCAGCAGGCGCGGCCGCATCATCAGCGCCCTCGCGATCGCCAGCATCTGCTGTTCGCCGCCGCTGAGCAGCGCGGCCGGCTGCGAGAGCCGCCCCGGCATCCACGGGAAGTACTCGTAGACCCGGTCGAGGTCCTTCTTGACGCCGGCGCCGTCGCGCCGCAGGCAGGCCCCCATCTGCAGGTTCTCGAGGACGGTCAGCTGGGCCAGGGTCCCCCGTCCCTCCGGCACGTGCGCGATGCCCCGGCGGGCGACGTCCTCGGCCGCCAGGCCCGAGATGACCCTGCCGTCGAACCGGATCACGCCGTACACCTTGACCCGGCCCGAGATCGCCCGCAGGGTTGTCGTCTTGCCGGCGCCGTTGGCCCCGAGCATGGCGACCACCGAGCCCTGGTCGACGGCCAGCGAGATGCCGTGGAGGACCTCGATGGCGCCGTAGGACGCGACCACGTTCTCGAGCTCGAGGAGCGCCACCTCAGCCGTCCTCCTCGTCCGCGCCCAGGTAGGCTTCGATCACCCTGGGGTCGCCGCGGACCTCGTCCGGGGTTCCGTCCGCGATCTTGCGGCCGAAGTCCAGCACCACCACCCGCTCCGAGATCGACATCACCAGGTTCATGTGGTGCTCGACGACCAGCGGCGTGATGCCCAGCTCCGTGTTGATGCGGATGATCAGCTCGCTCAGCTTCGTCAGCTCGGCGTGGTTCAGTCCGCCGGCCGGCTCGTCCAGAAGCACCAGCTTCGGCCGGGAGACCAGCGCGCGCGCCAGCTCGATCGCCTTCAGCGTGCCGAACGGCAGGCCCGTGGCCAGCCGCGAGCCCAGGCCGGCCAGCCCGACGAACTCGAGGGCCTCCTGTGCGCGCGCGACAGCTTCTTGCTCCTGGCGCCGGGTCCCCGGCCAGCCGACGCCGGCCAGGGCGAAGTACAGGGGGTTGCCGGCCAGCCGGCAGTGGTAGCCGGTGAGGACCGTGTCGAGGACGGTCATACGGGGAGAGATCGCGACGTTCTGGAACGTGCGCGCGATGCCGAGCCCGATGATCTCGTCGGGCCGGGCGGCGAGCAGGCTCCGGTCCTCCAGGAAGATGTCGCCGGCACTGGCCCGGTAGATCCGGGTGACCACATTGAAGAGGGTCGTCTTGCCGGCGCCGTTGGGGCCGATCAGGCCGACGATGCAGCCGCGCGGGACCTCGAAGCTGACGGCGTCGAGGGCGACCAGGCCGCCGAACCGGACGGTGACCCCGCGCACGGAGAGCAGGGACTTCCCACCGTCGGCGACCGACGTGGATCGGAAGCTGGCCGGTGCCGAGCTCACGCCGGAGGGAGCTTCACCGGCCAGGTTTCGGGGCCCCGCTCAGCGAGCTCCGTCGGCCGCATTCGCCGATGGTAATCTCGGCGAACCGCGGAAGCAAGCGGCTGGTTTTCCGGCCTCCCGCACGCCGCTCCCCGTTCCGGAATCGGCTGCACGGGGGCACCGCGCATAGACTCCGGCTATGGACAGCGTGGGTGAGGCGTTCGTATTCCCGTTCCGGGGGGAGCGGTGGCTCGAGCGGATGGTGGTTCAGGCCCTGATCCTGATCATCCCGGTCGTCGGCTGGATCGCGATGACCGGGTGGATGATGCTGGTCTTCGAGAACGCGCGCGCCGGCCGCAGGGAGCTGCCGCCGGCCGGCTTCCACCTCGCGCGGGGTATCGGGATCTTCGGGGTCTTCGTGATCTACGGGCTGGTCCTCAACGTTCCCACCTGGGTCCTCTACACGGCCGGCGGGATCGCGTCCGGGGCCGCGAGCGGTCGCGGCTTCAACGTGGGCGCTCCGCTGTCGGCGCTGGGGTTCATCTGGATGTGGGTGGCCGGCCTGCTCCTGGACTTCCTGGTCCCGTCGCTGATCGTCAACACGTACCACGGCGGGTTCGCGGGCGGGATGGATGTGCTGCGGGTGTGGCGTCTGGCGACGGTGAACGTGGGCAACGCGGTGGTCGCCGGTCTGGTCGTGTGGGTCGCCAGCGTGATCGGCCCGCTGGGGTTCGTCCTGTGCTGCGTGGGGGTCTTCCTGACGACCGTGTACCAGAACGCCGTCCAGGCGGGCGCGGCCGCGTGGTTCGAAGGGGCCCAGTCGGCGCCAGCCACCCCCCCGGCCCCGGCGACGCCCTGAAGGAAGTCCCTCCCCCCTCGCGGGGGAGGAGGCCCGGCCACGGGCCGGAGGGGGGGCTTGGATAGCGTCCCCCTGCTCTGTTGACGACTGCTGTAGGGGTCATCCCCCTCCCCCTCCCCCCTCCCCCGCGAGGGGGGAGGGGATGGCTCGCTCGCTCGCTTCGCTCGGTCTTCGCCCCTCCCTCGGTCTTCGTCCCTTCTTCAGGCCAGCGCCGCCAGGCGCTCTCTCACCTTTGGGTCGCGCAGCAGTGCGAGCGTCGACTCGAACGCCTGGGCCGTGACCGACGGGACTCGGGCCGGGTCCATCGCGTTGGTGCCCATCGCCGCCCGGTCGGCCGGCGCCGGCAGGAAGCTCACCACCTCCGCTCCCGACCGGCGCAGCGCCGCCTCCTCCCGATCCAGCCGGCGCCGGATCGCCGCGCGCAGCGGGAGGTCGACCGTGTACGCGACCGGCTCCCGCGCCGCGCCCATCGGGCAGCTGACCACCACCAGGTCGAGCCCGAGGTCCGCCACCTGGTCGGCGTTCGTCACCGAGTGGACGCCGCCGTCCACGTGCCGCTTCCCGCCGATCATCACCGGGGCGAAGAAGGCCGGTATCGCGCACGAGGCCGAGACCGCATCGGCCAGCGAGGCCGCCGGCGCGCCCTCGCGGCCGAAGACGACCAGCCTCCCGTCGTCCAGCCGGACCGCGCAGATCCAGGTCGGCCGCGACGGCCAGCCGCTGCCGTAGACGTTCCGCACGCCGGCCGCGACCGTGTCGGCCGGCACCCTGCCGGCCGGCAGGACCGCCGCGGCGAGCGTGGCCGGGCGGAGCCCCCACGGCCGCAGCAGCAGGTTCGGAGCGGCCGGCCCGCGCAGCATGTCCACCACGCCAGGACCCGGGAAGGGAAGCGGTGCGCGCCGGCCGATCCTGTCGAACAGAGCCCGGCCGGACGGGGACAGCGGCCTGCGCAGCGAGGCGTCGGCCAGGTCTCGGGCGGAGCAGCCCGCCCGCAGCACGGCAGCCACGATGGATCCCGCCGACGTGCCGACGATCACCTCGGCCGAGTCGGGCTGCCAGCCGGTGGCGTCCGCGAGTGCGGCCAGCACGCCGGCGTGGAAGGCGTGGCCGACCGCCCCGCCCGCGCCGAGCACCAGGCCGATCCTCCTTGCCACCTCAGATCACCTCCTTACACTGGGCCAGATGGACCGGATGAGTCCACAGGACGCGATGTTCCTCGCCGTCGAGGACGACCGGAACCCCATGCACATCGGCAACGTGTGCGTCTTCGAGGGACCGGTGCCGTCCTACGGCGAGCTAGTCCGGGCCGTCGCGGCGAACCTCCCCCTCGTCCCCCGCTACCGGCAGCGCGTGCGCTTCGTCCCGCTGCAGCTGGGCCGGCCCGTCTGGGTCGACGACCCCCACTTCCAGATCCTCTATCACGTGCGCCGCACGGCGATCCCGCACCCGGGCGGCGCCGACGAGCTCCGGAACCTGGCCGGGCGGGTGTTCGCCCAGCGCCTCGACCGGGACAAGCCGCTCTGGGAGCTCTGGATGGTCGAGGGCCTGGAGGACGGCCGCTGGGCGCTGCTCTCCAAGGTCCACCACTCGATGGTCGACGGGGTGTCAGGCACCGACCTCCTGACGGTGCTGCTCGACCGCGAGCCGAAGTCACCCCCGACGCGTGCCGCGGCCTGGCGGCCGGCCCCGGAGCCGAGCGACCTCCAGCTCGTCGCCGACACGCTGGCCGACGGCATTCGCGACCCGGTGAACCGCGTCCGCGGCCTGCCGTTCGTGGCCCGCGCCGCGATCGCCACCGGACTCGGCCTGGACAGCATCACCGACCTGTTCAACCTCGTCAGCTCCCTCGGCAGCTGGACGTATCCGGCCGCGGGGTCGCTCAACGGCCCCATCGGACCGCACCGCCGGTGGAGCTGGGCGAACGGCACGCTGGAACAGGTGAAGGAGATCAGGTCGGCGCTCGGCGGCACGGTCAACGACGTGGTCATCGCGGTCATCACCAGGGGCTTCCGCGACCTGCTCCTCGGCCGGGGCGACGAGGTGGACGGCAGGGTGGTCCGCACGCTCGTGCCGGTGTCGGTCCGGCGTCCGAGCGAGAAGGGCATCTACAACAACCGCGTCTCGGGCCTCTTCCCCGGCCTCCCCGTCGGGATCGCGGACCCGGTGGAGCGGCTGGACGCCGTCCGGAGGCAGATGGACGGCTTCAAGCGGTCGGGCCAGGCGGTGGCCGGCGACGTCCTCACCCAGCTCACGGGCTTCGCCCCGCCGATGCTGCTGTCCGTCAGCGCCCGGCTGGCGACGCGGTTCGAGCAGCGCCTGGTCCAGACCGTGACCACGAACGTGCCCGGTCCGCAGTTCCCGCTGTACGCGGCCGGCCGGCGGATGCTCTACGCCTACCCCTACGTCCCGATCGCGGGCACCGTGCGCATCGGGATCGCCATCTTCTCCTACGTCGGCGGCCTGAACTTCGGCGTCACCGGCGACTACGACTCGGTCCCCGACATCGACGTGCTCACGCGCGGCATCGAGGCGGGCATGACCGAGCTCCAGCGGGTCGCGCGCAGCGCTCTGGGAGCCCCGGAGCCCGCGCCGCGCCGGCGCCCGCGCGCCGCGGCGGCGAACGCGACGAACCGGAGACGGACCACGACGGGCCGGCGAGCCGGCGTCAGAGACGGAGCGAGATCCGCGCCAGCCGGTCCTTGACCTCGGTCGGCAGCACGGCATCCCAGAACGCGATCGCCCGCGCGTCGTAGCCCACGAGGTACCGGGGACGCGGGCTGCGCGACGTCATCGCGCCGGCGATCGTACGCGCCACGGCGTTCGGGTCCCCCATCAGCGGCTGGGTGATCCGCAGGCCCGACCGGAGCCGCCGGTACGCGTCCCCGTACGGTGAGTCCGCCCGCCGCTCCACGTCGCTGGCCGCCTCGTCCCAGATTCCCGTCCGGAAGCCACCCGGCTCGATCAGGACGACCCTGATGCCGTCCCTGGCGACCTCCACGCGGAGGGCGTCGGAGAGCGCCTCCAGCGCGTGCTTGCAGGCCTGGTACCAACCGGTCAGCGGGGTCGTGGCCAGACCGTAGATCGAGGAGAGGTTGACGATGCGCCCCCCGCCGGCCTCGCGCATGAGCGGAAGGGCGGCCCTTGCCAGCCGCATCGGCCCGAACACCATCGTCTCCACGACGCGGCGTGACTCCTCGTCGTCCACGTCCTCGATGGCGCCGGTCGCCGGGTAGCCCGCGTTGTTGACGACGCCGTAGGGCCGGAACCGATCGATCACCCGCACGCATCCACGTGCGTCCGTGACGTCGAGAAGGACCGTCCTGACCTGGACCCCCGCCTCGGCCGCCGCATCCCGCACCAGCTTCGCCTTCGCGGCCGAGCGGACGCTGCCGACCGCGTCGAAGCCCCGCCTGGCCAGCTCGATGACCGTGGCCAGCCCGATGCCCGAGTTGGCACCGGTGACCAGCACCGTCCGGGCCATGCCGACACCGTAGCACCCGATCCCGTCGCCCGGACCGGTTCGTAGCGGCGGGCTCTCCGCCCGCGACCCCCCGCGGCCTCAGCGGACCAGGATGTGGATCACGCCAGCGCCCACGTCCGAGCCGATCCAGCCGCCGATGTTGTCGGCCAGCGCCGTCCGGGCGGAGTCTACCTGACGCTCTCCGCACCGGCCCTCGAGCTGCCAGGCCAGCTCGACGACCTGGGCGATGCCGGTGGCGCCCAGGGGGTGCCCGCGGGCGAGCAGGCCGCCGCTGGGGTTCACCGGCAGCCGGCCGCCCAGCCAGGTCGTCCGCTCCGCCATCACCCGCTCCACCTCGTCGTGCCGGTAGAAACCGAGCTCGCCGCACGCGAAGAGCTCCGTGATGGAGGTCATGTCGTGCACCTCGGCGACGTCCACGTCGGCGGGGCCCAGTCCTGCGGCGTCGTAGGCGCGCTCAGCGGCGGGCCCGAGCGAGAACTGCGCCCGGAGGTCGTCGCCGCGCCCGGACCGCAGGACCGAGGCCGCGATCCGGACCACGCCGCGGCGCCCGGGCGCGAAGTCGCCCGCGCAGAGCACCAGGCACGCGGCGCCGTCGCTCAGCGGCGCGCACATGAGCTGTGTCAGGGGTCCGGCGATCCGCCGCGAGGCCAGCACCTGCTCCACCGTCAGCGGCTCCCGGTAGTGGGCGCACGGGTTCAGCGAGGCGTGGAAGTGGTTCTTGACCGAGACCTCGGCCAGCGGGATGGACTGGTAGATGTCGGCGCCGGCGCCCGTGGAGTGCGCGCCGCTGTACTGCAGCAGGACGCTGCGGTCCCCGCCGCTGCCGGCGCCGAAGATGTCCGACAGCTCGGAGAGGTCCATCCCGGAGTTGAGGGCGCGGTACGACCGAGCCCGGTCCGCGTGGTCGAACTTCTCGTAGCCGACCACGACGACACAGTCGTGCGCCTCGTGGGCGACCGCCTGCCACGCCAGGTGGAGCGCGGTCGAGCCGGAGCAGTCCGCGTTCTCGACGGCGGTCATCGGCACGCCCATCAGGCCCGTCCTGCGCAGCACGGTCTGCGCGCGCATGCACTCCTGCCCGCCGATCGCCCCGGCCAGCGCGTTGCCCACGAAGACGAACTGGACGTCGCCGACCTCGAGCTCCGCGTCGCTCAGAGCGCCGGTCACGGCCTCCTCCACGAGGTCCCTGGCGGTGCGGTCGACGTGCTTGCCGAACCGAGTCATCGCCGCGCCGCGAATCCACACATCCCTCATCTCTCACCGTCCTCCGCTCCCCAACGCGACGGGCCCCACCCGAAACACTGGGGCACTTGCCTCGAGCCCATAAACGGAGCTGCCATCGGCGGGAATCGAACCGCGGTTATCGTGTCAGATGCGTCAATCGCACATCGGACGGATGTGCCGTTCTCGAGGCCCACAGCCGCACTTCCGGACGGATGCGCAGAATCCGGCCGCCGGCTGCGCGCCTCGCGGGCGCGGTGACGCGCCTCGCGCAGCGGCGCAGGCGTCCGGCCGGGCCCGGCGGTGGCGAGCACGATTCGCGCCGCCATCTCCGGGTCGGTCCGCCAGCCGGCCGAGACGCAGACGGGGCGTGCGGCGAACGCGGTGCGGACGCGGAAGCCGACGACCTCCTCGCCGAGGAGGAGCTCCGATCGGTCGCCAGGTGCCGGTCCGGGCAGGGCCCCTCCGGCGACGAGGGGCCGGTCGGTCACCCCGACCGTCGGGACGCCGAGCAGCACGCCCAGGTGCAGGGCCAGCCCGGCGTGTCGCGGGTGATCGCGCCCGGTGGCGTTGACGAGGAGGACGTCCGGCTCGACGCCGAGGGCCCGGACGGCGCGTTCGAGGAGGGGCAGCTGCCGGAGCGCGAGATATCCGGGGCGATAGGACGCGGTGAAGGTCCCGGTCACCACCGCTGCCTTGACCACCGCGCTCTCCTCGACCACCACGGCCGCGGCCGTCGCGGGATCGGCCGCGGTGCCCAGCCCGACCAGGCCGCGGAAGGGCGCCGCGAACACGCCGCCCACGCGCGGCGGGCGGCATTCGGGCCACCGCCAGGGCACGGCCCCGTCCGCCAGCGCCGCGAGCCGGCGCTGGAGGGCCTCGAGCGACTCGGCCTCGCTCATCACCGGATTCTGCTCCACCGCGGAGAGGGCCGCCGGCGGACCAGCGGCCCTCACGGGACGTGTTGTGGGTCAGTGCGCGACGGCGGCGGCTCGGGTCGTGGCCCGCCACCGCAGGCCGGCCAGGGCGATCATGAGCAGGCCGACGGCGAAGTAGAACGGCTGCATCCACGAGCCCAGCCCGATCATCGCCACCTCGACCATGATCCAGCCCGCCATGACGCAGCCCGCGGCGGCCGACGCCAGCGCCATGAATCGGCGCGGCCCGAACACCTCGATCGTCGCGGCGGCGAGCGCGCTGCCGCCGACCACGACGCCCAGGAGCAGCGCCGGGACGGTGAAGTCGGTGAACGGCGACCCGCTCAGCACGCTCAGCGGGATGTTCATGAACCCGACGACCAGCCCGATCGCTCCCACGATGGCGCTCACCGCGGCGAACAGGTCGACCGTGACCAGTGCGATCCGAATTCCTTGCTTCTCTTCCATGGCGACACCTACCTTCGCTTCGAGCATCTCGCGCTCGGTGCCGCGCCCGGTAGGGCCGTTCAGCTCTGTGGTTCGGGGTCCGGGGTCCACCCCGGCGGATCGATGCCGTAGTCCGTCAGCCGGTCCGGCCAGCACAGCGCCCGGCCCGCGATGGCGCCGGGCGGGCTCACCGCGGTAACGAGGCCCTGGGCGCTGGTCAGGCGCACCATCCAGGACGGCTGGTCGGGATCGGGCCGGACCGGGGCGTGAGCCGCCGCCGGAGGAGCGGGCGCGGTCACCAGCCACCACGCGGTCCGAGCCAGGGAGAGCCAGCGACCGTGGGTGCCGCCGAGCTCCGCCTGGCGCCGCAGCCCGTCCAGCGCGGCCGCGGCGGCCAGGTATCCGGTGCCGTGGTCGAGGAGCTGGCACGGCAGCGCGCCCGGCCGCGCACCGTCCGGCGACTCGCCGGCGGCGATCCCGGACGCCGCCTGCACGATGCTGTCGAAGCCGCGACGGCCGGACCAGGGACCGCTGTGACCCCACGCGTCGAGGACCACCGTGACGAGGCCGGGGTGGCGCTCGGCGAGGTGCTCGAACCCGAGGCCGAATCGCTCCAGCGAGGCCGGCCGGTACCCCTGCACCAGCACGTCCGCCCCGGCGAGCAGGCCGTGAAGCATGTCGAGGCCGTCCCGCGAGGCGAGGTCCACGAACGCGCTCCGCTTGCCGAGGAGGGTGTCCGCCGTCCCCGGCGGCAGGTCCGGGTGCCCGGGCGGGTCGATCCGGAGCACGTCCGCACCGAGGGCGGCCAGGAACCGGGTGCACACGGGGCCGGCGATGACGCGCGTCAGGTCGAGCACGCGCACGCCCGCCAGCGGCAGGTCCGCCTCCGCGCGCCTCCGCGGAGCCGCGTCTCCCAGCGTTCTGCGGGCGACCAGCGGCTCGCTGGCCAGCGCCCGTCCCTGCGCGTGTTCGCCCCACTCGTCGAAGGAGCGCACGGCGGCGGCGACCCCGCCGGCCGCGAAGACCCGCTCCTCGACGTCGCGAGCCCGGCGTTCGGCGAGGGCCGCCGCCACCTCGTCCGCATCCCCTGAGACGCCGAGCACCCGGAGCAGGGCAGCGCGATGCCACGGGTAGTTGGCGTGGGTGCGGACCCATCCATCGGCCGTGCGCCAGAACCGGGACAGGGGAGCGAAGCCCGGCCCCGCCGCACGATCGCCGAGGCGGAAGAGGGACTCGCTGCGAACGGCCGCGGCCACGTGCGCCCGGTCGACCGCGACATCCGGCTCGCGATCGCTCCGCTGCCGCGGCAGTGCGGCGGCGGCCAGCAGGGCGGCGCCGACACACGCGATCGCCGCGTCCTCGACGGGAAAGCGCGAGGGCAGGTGGCCGACCGGCCCGGTGACACGGAGCGGGGCGGGCGGCCCGGGCAGCGCCGCCTCGCCCTCACCGGCGGTGGCGGCCCACGCCCGGTTGAGCAGGGACGTGTCCACTCATCGATTCTCGACCACCGGCGCCGTCGGTCAGCGGCGCTGGTGCGGGGCGATCCGCTCGCCTCGAAACCACGCCGTCAGGAAGTCCGGCGTCGGGTGGTGCGAGGCGACGATGCCGTCGATGACGGCCTGGCGGTCGTAGGCCACCCTGCGGGCCCGCACCTCCCAGCCGCTCGAGTCCGCGTCGAGCAGCACGTAGCTCGCGCGCAGGTCCGGTGCCCACGGGTTGCTGACGCTGCCCAGGTTGACGGCCCGCACGCCGTCCACCGTCCGGTCCAGCGCCCAGTGGGTGTGG
>Ga0126369_10000760_pt1 | contig 21600 bp, 20 predicted proteins | sample PanSoiMetaPlot_1_FD_109646 | JGI IMG/M metagenome (GOLD analysis project Ga0126369, IMG submission 109646) | Tropical forest soil microbial communities from Panama - MetaG Plot_1 | ecosystem: Environmental > Terrestrial > Soil > Tropical forest > Bulk soil | place: Panama | collected 2016-02-17 | reverse complement strand
CCGAATGTAAAGTAGCGGCATCCTCGACGTTTAGGCAACGAACGTCGCGGTTAATCTGGCGCACCAGGCCACTCAAAACTTTTCCGGGGCCAATCTCAACAAAAGTTTGTACACCTTCATTGATCAAAAATTCAACTGACTCAAGCCAGCGAACCGGGTTTGAAACCTGCCGCACCAGGGACTCGCAGGCGTCCGCACCGCGATTGACCCGTTTGGCGTCAACATTTGTGACCAGCGGCATGGTCAAATCGCGAAAACTCAATTTTTCCAAATCCGCCGCGAGCCGATCCTGCGCCGGCTTCATCAAGGCGCAATGAAAAGGCGCGCTAACATTCAGCTTTACGGCCCGCTTTGCGCCGCGCTCTTTCAGGATCGGAATGGCCCGATCAATTGCGGCGGCGTCGCCGGCAATTACAATCTGCCCCGGCGAATTAATGTTGGCCGGACTGCACACCTGAGCCTGGGCCGCTTCGGCGCACGCCTCCTCGACCACTTGCAGTTCCGCGCCGAGAATTGCAGCCATCGCGCCGGTGCCCACCGGCACGGCCTCCTGCATATACCGGCCGCGGGCGCGCACGGTCTTGACTGCTCCCTCCAGCGATAACCCATCCGCGGCCACCAGCGCTGAATACTCCCCCAGGCTGTGGCCGGCCACGAAATCAGGCGCCGGAAAACCTTCGCTTTGCATGGCCCGCAACGCCGCAGACGACGTCGTCAGCATTGCCGGCTGGGTATTCTCAGTCAACTGCAACTGTTCCGCCGGTCCGTTAAAACAGAGATCGGACAACGCAAACTCAAGCGCCTCATCGGCTGCTTCAAAGACCTGTTTGGCGGCCGCAAAATTCTCCGCCAGATCCTTTCCCATGCCGGGATATTGCGAACCCTGACCGGGAAATATGAAGGCAATCTTCATCGTCAGTACGCACGCCTCGGGCGCGCCTTCGTTGGTGGCATGCCGGAGGCGTGCGCACCGCTACCACCGGATCGCGACACTGCCCCAGGTAAAACCGCCGCCGAATGACGACAGCAAAACAATGTCATCTTTCTTGACGCGCTCCGCGTCGACGCATTCATCCAGGGCGATGGGAATCGAAGCCGACGAGGTATTGCCATGCTGGGCGATATTCGAAAACACTTTCGACTGATCGACGTTCAGCGCATTCGACACGGCATCCGTAATCCTTTGATTAGCCTGATGCGGAATGAACAGATCGATATCTTCAGTTTTCAACCCGGCTTCACACAAAACGCTGCGCGAGATCTCCGTCATCGAGCGCACGGCCACCTTGAACACTTCATTGCCCCTCATCTTGAAGAAATGATCGCCGCGTGCGATCGTCTCGGCCGTAAAGCCGCCCTTCGTGCCGCCTCCCGGGGCATACAGCTGCTCTTCAAACCGGCCGTCGGATTTGATCCGCGCGGCCAGAATTCCATGGTCAACGTCAACCGGACCCAGGATCGCCGCGCCCGCGCCATCTCCAAAGATGACGCACGTCGAGCGATCGGTATAGTCCACATATCGCGTCAACAGCTCGGCGCCGATAATCAGCGCGTACTTGATTTGGCCACTGCGAATCATGGGGTTCGCGATGGTCAGGCCGTAGAGAAAACCCGAGCAGGCCGCCACGATATCCATCGCCGCAGCCTTGTTCGCGCCGAGCTCAGCCTGGATTAAGCACGCCGTTGACGGCAGAATTTGATCGGGCGTAACCGTCGCGCACAGAATCAAATCAATCTCCATGGGATCGATTCCGGAGCGGGCAATGGCTTCCTGAGATGCCCGCACCGCAAACTGCGAAGTGTATTCACCCGGCGCGGCTTTTCGTCTCTGCTTAATGCCGGTGCGCGTAGTGATCCACTCGTCGGAGGTTTCGACCAGCTTTTCCAGATCGGCATTCGTCAAAACGCCTTCCGGATATGAATGGCCGGTGCCCAGGACGCCTGCGTTCACATTGTTCATCTATGGTTTCGAGGTAGTTTCCGGATTTTGCGAACTTTGAGCTGGCTATGAGTTCTGTTCAACCTGAATTACTTCGCGGCCCTTGTAGTAACCGCACTTCGGGCACACGCGATGCTGCATGCGCGGCTCCTGGCAGTTCGGACAAGTGCCCGTCTGCGGCACGCGCAACGCATCGTGCGCCCGGCGCTTGCCGGTCCGTGCTTTTGAATGTCTACGTTTTGGATTTGGCATAACTGTACTCCCAATTCTGATTTTTTGATTTGCGATTTTTGATTGCTGTCAATTCACGCCTGGTTCGTTCAGTTTCAATCAAAAATCGAAAATCTAAAATTGCAAATCTTTAAGTTTCCCCCAGCGCGGATCAATCTGGCTACCGGCGCAATCACAGGCACTAAGGTTTCGGTCCGTCCCACAAACCGGACACAGTCCCTGGCATTCCTGCTGACACAACGTGTGGCCGGGCATCGCCAGCAGAATCTCCTCTCTTACCAGGTCGTCAAGCTCGATGCCTTCGCCGTCAAAAACCGCCAGGTCCAACTCTTCCGGTTGCAGTTCGTGCTGTTCCTCATTCTTCCAGGCGACGGCCGAGGTGAACCGTTCGGAAAACTCCAGCTCGATCGGTAATTCCACCGGCTTCAAACAACGACCGCAGGCTACCGCCACCTTGGCGCGCAACTTCCCGCTTAACTCTACTTGCTCGTCCTTCCGCCGAACGCGACCCTCAACCTTGACCGGGGCCACCAGACACAGCTCTTGCTTTTCAAAAGCGAGGTCGCCCGGCGCATATTCCCAGGAAAAGCCGCGGCCGCCGCGTTCCAGGTTTTCAAAGTCGATCCGCATATCGAAACCCCCTGGCTGACTCACAGTCCGCATCAGGGGGCATCGCACAAAGTCGTAAATTATAGCTGGGATGTCGGGACTTTCAAAACGGCGACAGGCATTTGGCCAACGATCCCTAACCGCTGGTGGTGGCCTTGCGCTTTACCTTGCGGGCTTTTTTTGGCTGTTTAGCGCCGGCTTCTTTTAGCTTTTGACATTCGTCGCGCCACATCAATTCCAACTTGCTGTTGTCTACCACGCCGCATTCATTCAGCATTTCGATCAGGCTCTTGACCAGCGCGTGATTGCTATAAACGGTCTCGGAATGTCGCAGCAAAAGTTTCAAGGCGTGCTCGAGCCGCTCAGCCAGACGGGCCAGCGTATTTTCGAGCATCGTCATGCGCTCAAGCAGGTGCTCTTCATGCGGCGTCGTCGACGGAATATCAACCCGCACTGACGGCGGCTGCACCACCAGCATCAAGCGGGTGCCGCAACGCAGACAGAACTCCTGGCCCAGCGGATTAGCGGCCCGGCACTTCTGGCAGTAATGTGAAATCGCGCGGTGCATTTGTCCAAGAGCGATTAGAAACTAATTGATCCGAACGACGCAAGCATCCGGCGTCTCAATCTGATCTCCGACCTCCATCTTTTAGTATTCATAAAACCCTCGCCCGCTCTTACGTCCCAGCCATCCGGCATCGACATATCGCTTAAGCAACGGGCAGGGTCGATATTTGGAGTCGCCGAACCCATCATGTAGCACGTTCATGATGGCAAGGCAAACATCCAGGCCGATGAAATCGGCCAGCGTGAGCGGCCCCATCGGGTGATTCATTCCCAACTTCATGATGCCGTCGATACTTTCGCGCGAGGCCACGCCTTCGTACAGGGCAAATATCGCTTCGTTAATCATCGGCATCAACACGCGATTGGAGATGAAGCCGGGCGAGTCGTGACACTCCAAAGGGATCTTACCAAGCTTCTGCGTGAGCGCGTGAACCTGTTGATAAGTCTCATCGGAGGTCGCGGCGCCCCGAATAATTTCAACCAGTTTCATGACCGGCACCGGGTTCATGAAGTGCATGCCGATCACCTTCTCCGGACGGTTGGTAACGGCGCCAAGTTTGGTGATCGATATCGACGAAGTGTTCGAGGCGAGCACGGCATTGTCGTTAGCAATCGCATCCAACGTCTTGAATATTTCCCGTTTGATGTTCAGCTCTTCGGTGGCGGCCTCAACGACGATAGAAGCGTCCCGCAGATCGGTCATTTCGGTCGTCGTCCTGATGCGGCCAATGATTGACTGCTTCTCTTCTCCGGTGAGCCGCTCCTTGTCGACATCTCTTTGCAGGCTCTTATCGATGCTCTTCATCCCGCGCGCGAGAAACTCTTCCGCGACATCCCGCACGATCACAGAGAAACCGGCGCGCGCCGCCACCTGGGCGATGCCATTGCCCATCGTACCGGCGCCAATTACTCCAAAAGTCTGAGTCATACTTTGTCAGCACCGCCTGCGTTAGCGGGCGGCAGTTTCGGTTTAATCTCGTAAGCTTGCCAAAGTAGGCCCGCCCGCTGCGGCAGGCTGACGTCACTTCAGACGGTCGGCCACGTTCATCAGCGGCTTGGCCCGAGCCAGCGCGTCATTCAATTCACTGGCGTCCGCGGCGCTCGCCTGGCCGCCATAGAGTCTCACGCCTTCGCTGCGAAAAAACTTAATCGTATAAACGCCGAGCGCAGTTCCAATCGGAATGTTCACCAGCGAGATGACGGCCAACGCAAATCCTATCGGCCTGACCCATGATCGCCGCTGGCGCAACCCGATGCCCACAACTAATGGGAGCAGGCCCACCGCCAACATCACAATCAGAAACAAACCGGCCCCGGCAACCATCAACGACGGAGAGAGCAAATCGCCGGCGACTGAGGCGAACTTAAAAATGAGCACGAGGCCCAGCAAACCCAGCAAGGTCAGACCATGAACCGCTCCATAAACAAAATAGAGCGTGCTCAGGGTCTTGTTGTGCTCCTCCGCAGTCATAGTCCAGCCCTAAGCACACCGTATCAGACTCCGCAGCAGCGAAGACGAATCATTTTAAGCCCAGCTTCCCGGCGGAGCAGGCGGCGGAGTAACCTGGGCTTGTTCATACACCTGCTTGCCGGCATCGCTGAACAGGAACCAGAAAGTATAGACGGCCACCGCGGTACCCATGGGAAAGCTCATGGCGGAAAGTGCGCCGGCGATGATGCCCGCGATCTTGGCCCAGGGCCTCCGCTTCAACAAAGCATAGGCGGCCACCAGGGACGGGATCGTGAGCACGATATTGAACAGTGCGGCAAAGATCATGATGGCGCCAAAAAAGGCCGGCGGAGGTCCATCGCTGCCCATACTCTGAGCCTGCCGGAAAATGTTCACGAACATCACACCGAAAAAACCGAACATCACGATCAGCATCAGCAGATGTATCGCCGCATAGATCAGTTGAGCCAGCCCCACAAACTTATTGTGCTCGAGCGCTGTCATGTCTATCTTTCTACCGCCATCGCCACCGCATTACCACCGCCCAAACACAGCGCGGCAATACCGCGATGAGCGTCGCGTCGCTTCAACTCATAGAGCATTGTAGTAAGAATGCGCGAGCCTGATTGCCCAATGGCATGGCCCAGCGCGACGGCGCCGCCGTTAACGTTGATCTTCTCCGGGTCGAGCTGAAGTTCGCGGGTGATCGCCACGGCCTGGACCGCGAAAGCTTCGTTCAATTCAATCAAGTCCACGTCATTCAAAGACCAGCCGGTTTTCACCAGCAGCTTTTTGATGGCCTCGACCGGAGCCATCATCACCAGTTGCGGCTCAGTTCCGGAAGTCGCCTGCCCGACAATGCGCGCCAACGGTTCCGCACCCAGCGCCCTGGCGCGTTCTTCGGAAGTGACGACCACTGCCGACGCGCCGTCGTTTACGCCCGGCGCATTACCTGCCGTGACGGTGCCGCCTTCCTTGAAAGCCGGCTTCAGTTTGCCCAGGCCTTCCATTGAAGCATCTTCGCGCACGGGCTCGTCAGTGTCGAAAACAATTGCCGCGCCCTTTCGCTGCGGAATCTCAACCGGGACAATCTCGTCCTTGAACTTTCCGGCTTTGATCGCGGCGCCGGCCTTGCGGTGCGAATTCAGCGCGTATTCATCCTGTTCCGCGCGCGAAACATGAAAACGTTCGGCCACGACTTCGCCGGTGCAGCCCATGTGCTGATCATCAAAGGCGCACCAGAGACCGTCCTGAATAATCGCGTCCAGCATCTGGCCGTTACCCAGACGGTATCCTTCGCGCGCCTTGGGCAGCAGGTAGGGCGCGTTCGACATCGATTCCATGCCGCCGGCTACCACGATTTCCGTATCGCCCAACGCCACTCCCTGCGCCGCCATCATGATGGCTTTCAATCCGGATCCGCAGACCTTGTTGACTGTGACCGCAGAGACGGTGTTAGGCAATCCGCCGTGCAACGCCGCCTGTCGCGCCGGGTTCTGGCCCAGACCGGCCTGGATGACACAGCCCATGATCACTTCATCGACGTCTTCCGGTTTCACCCCGGCGCGCTTCACTGCTTCGCGCACCGCGATCGCGCCGAGATCAGTCGCCTTAAAATTCTTGAGCGCGCCAAGAAATTTTCCTACCGGCGTACGTACTGCACTAATAATTACAGGTTGCTTGATTGATGACATTGTCTCTTCTAAAAATTAATCGATTTAGCATTACTGTTCAGCGAAGACGTGTCAAGCTGAGTTCTCTCCGGGCACCGGGTAATTTTGAACATCTTATTCACACCGTGGCTTTAGCCCGGTGTTTCGCGCCAGGGTTAACCGGAAACCGTTTAAAACGGTTTCATTTTCAAAACCATGCACGCCGGCGTCGGGCTAAAGCACCGGCGTGAATGAAAGCGTTCCAAACTGAACCAGTGCGTCGTCGCGATTACAAAAGTGTTGGCGAGAAAGATTTCCCGCTCACCGGGGTTGTCGCCTCAAATTGAAACCCACGCCACGCCGATGCTAGACTCGCGCGTTGAAATTCAAACCTCTTTCACAGACTGATCGAAATAATCGAACATGCAGGCTCTAATACTGGCAGGTGGCAAAGGCACACGGCTGCGCCCATTAACTGTCTACACTCCGAAACCAATCGTCCCCATTTGCAATAAGCCGTTCCTGCTTTACCAGATCGACACCTTGAGGCGCGCCGGCGTGACTGACATCACGTTGTCGCTCTCCTACCAGCCCGAGAAAATTGAACAGATACTCGGTGATGGCTCGAACTTCGGCGTGAAGCTGAAGTACACGGTCGAGCCGCAGCCGATGGGCACCGCGGGCGCCTATAAATTCGCCGAGGATCTGATCCGCGAACCCACTGTAGTCTTCAACGGCGACATTCTGACCGACCTCGATCTGAAGACCGTCATTCGCCAGCATAAAGAGCGAAACGCCACGGCCACTATCGTGCTCACTCCGGTCGAAGACCCGAGCATGTACGGCGTGGTTGAGACTGATCCGGATGGCCGCGTGCAGCGTTTCTTAGAGAAGCCAAAGCCGGAAGACACCACCTGCCGGAACATCAACGCCGGCACTTATGTGCTCGAGCCCAGCGTGCTGGATTTGATCCCGAAGGGCGAAAACCATTCGTTCGAATACGGACTGTTTCCTAATTTGCTGGAGAAGGGCGAGGCGTTCTTTGCACACATCCCGCAGCGCACCTACTGGCTCGATATCGGGACGCCGGCGCGTTACCTGCAAGCGCACCACGATATGCTGGCAAGCCGGGTGACCCGTTTTCACCTGAAGGACCGGCGCGGCGATTTCGATTCAGCCACCCATTCACAGATTGATGAGCTTTCGATCATCGCGGATGAATGCACGATCAAGCACGGCGTCGAGATCATCAATTCGGTGCTCGGCAAAGGCTGTTATATCGAAGAGCGCGCCCGCATCGAGAATTCAGTTATCTGGAGTCACACCCGCGTGGGCACCGCCGCGCAGGTGAAAGACGCCATCATTGGTCGCGGCTGCCACGTGGGCCGCTCGACCGTCGTTGGGTCGGGCGCAGTCATGGGAGATAAAACCTCCCTGACCGATTACACGAAGACTTGCGCGTGAGGAACAGGGAGTTACTTCTTTGTGAAAGCCCGGCCAAATCCGGTACTCTGACGCTCGATAAATCAAGAGGACCACATGATTAATTTCGACAGCTTCCGTGCTTATGACATCCGCGGCGTATATCCGAAGGACCTGAACGAAGAGGCCTATTACCGCATCGCTAAGGCGTACACCTATCTCTTTCATCCGAAGACAATGGTGGTTGGCATGGACGCGCGCGAGTCGGGGCCCGTTCTGAAACAGGCCCTCACGAACGGTTTTGTTGACGCGGGCGTCAACGTCGTAGACATCGGCGGCGTGACTACCGACATGCTCTACTTCGCAGTTGGGTCCTCTGACGAATATTCCGGCGGCATAGTCGTTTCGGCATCGCATAATCCGAAGGAATACAACGGCGCCAAGATGGTCAAGGAAAAGGCCGCAGCGATTTCCTCGGACACCGGCCTCTTTGAAATCCGCGACCTCATCAAAGCCGATAAAGACAAGACCGTCAGCTCGGAAACCAAGGGCGCCGTAACGCAGAAAAATGTGCTGGACGACTATGTCAGGCACATCCTCAGCTTTATCGACCGCCAGGTGATCAAGCCTTTTCATATTGTCGCCAATGCGAACTTTGGTTACGTCGGCGGCGGCGTTCAGCTCATCGCGGATAATCTGGGATTGAATCTGACCAGGCTGAACTGGGAGCCCGACGGCACGTTTCCCAAAGGAACTCCCGACCCGATGCAGGCGGCCAACCGCGCGGAGAGCGAAGAGTTAGTGAAAAATGGCAAGTTTGATTTCGCCGTAATTTGGGATGCCGATGCCGACCGCTGCATGTTCCTCGATGAAAAAGGCGAATTCATCTCCGGCGCCTACGTGACTGCCATGCTGGCCGATGTGCTGCTGACCAAGCACGGTGGCCACAACAAGATTATTTTCGATCCGCGCGTCATCTGGCCGACGACCAAAGTCTGCGAACAACACGGCGCCCAGCCGATCATCTCCAAAAGCGGCCACGCCTTTATCAAGGATCGCATGCGTAAAGAGAACGCGATCTTCGCGGGCGAGATGAGTGCGCATTATTACTTCCGCGAGAACTTCTACGCTGACAACGGCGTGATTCCCTTTCTCCTGGTGCTCGAGCAACTGTCACGCACCGGCAAATCGTTCTCCGAGACCATGCAGCCGTACATGGAAGGTCACTACATGTCGGGTGAGCTGAACTATCGGGTCGCCGACGCGCAACAGACAATTGCCGCGGTCAAAGATCGTTTCAACCACGAAGGCGACGAAGATTTTACCGACGGTTATTCCCTGACGACCGGCGACTGGCGCTTTAATATTCGCCCGTCAAACACTGAACCCTTGCTGCGTCTGAACATCGAGGCCAGGAAACCCGGATTGGTAGAAAAGCTCCGCGGCGAAATCGAACCCATCATCGGATCAAAACCACACTAGGAAGGCATCCCGGAGCGCACGCATCCCTGCGTGCGGTTCGCAGGCATCCTTGCCTGCCCCGTTGATCTCCCAACCGCAAATTAACAATTTGCGTTATCACGGCACACCCGTTGCCAACTCAGCCGTGTAGTTCAAAGCCATTTCAACAGGGGAGGAATTCTGTCATGGGATTGATCCTGCTTATCTTGCTGATAATTCTATTGTTGGGCGCGGTGCCAGCGTGGCCCTACAGCCGCAATTGGGGATATGGACCAAGCGGCGGACTTGGTCTGATCGTACTGATTGTGATCATTCTTTTGGTCTTGCGCGTGTTCTGAGCTAATACGCCCCTGCAGCGGGCATAACGACGATACGACCCAGTGCTTTTGACTTTCGGCGGCTTCTGATTTCACACTGCGCGAATGCCAGAGCTGCCGGAAGTCGAGCACGTCGTGCGCGCGCTGCGTCGCGTGATTGTTGGCCGAACCATCGTTGCCAGCGAGGTGCGCCTGGCGAAATTGGTTGCTCCGCTTTCAGTGGCGGCGTTCAATCGAAGAATTAAGAGGGCGACACTTACCGGAGTTAGCCGGAGAGGCAAGTTCATTTTGATCGAACTTGATCGCAAGGCTGACACTTCTCGTCGGAGCGCGGGCATCCGGCCCGCAAAGCGCGCTCAGCGCTCAATTCTTGCGGTCCACCTCCGCATGACCGGCAAATTCGTGCTGCTGAATCCCGACGACCCGCTCCCGAAACACGGTCACGCAATCTTCTATCTCGATAAAGACCAGCGCCTGGTCTTCCGCGATCAACGACAGTTCGCCGTCATGAAGCTAATCGATTCCGCCGATTTGTCTCAGACGAAAGGAATCAGCGAACTGGCGCCGGAACCATTCGGCGAGGAGTTCACCGTCGAATATTTGCGTTCGCTGCTAAAGCGTTCGCAACGTTCGCTCAAGACGTTGTTGCTCGATCAAACCAAAGTGCTTGGCCTCGGAAACATTTATGCGGCCGAGGCCCTCTTCCGCGCGCGCATCAACCCGTTCAAGCCGGCCGCCGAACTTTCAGCGCGGCGGGTCCCGGCCTTGTACGAAGCCATCCGCGAAGTGCTTCAATTCGCAGTCGACCACATTCGCGGATCGATCAGTTTGGAAGAAGGCTTTTCATACGGCGCGGCATTTGAAAACTTCTGGCAGGTTTATGAGCGTGAAGGCGAACCTTGTGTCAGGTGCGGGACAAAGATCCGTCGCGCGACCCATGGCGGCCGCTCAACTTACTGGTGTCCAAAATGTCAGCGACGATAGTTTGGCGACTTATTGCGGCGTCAGGTCGAGCGCTTCAACTACGCGCGTGAAGGGAATGTTCGCCTGCTCGTTGACGGCCTTAACGTCTTCGGCGTTGCCCGCTTCAAACAGACACATGCAATGGGCTTCGCCGGGCACGAAGGTGGTGCGGATGTAGCGCACGGGTTTGCCGTCGGCGGTGAATTGATTGCTCGTCTCGATCGCGGCTTTCTGCGCCGCCGCGAGTTGTTCCATCTCAATTCCGGGTAATTCTCGATCAACCATGTATACGGGCATATCGGGCTCTCCTTTGGTTAGTTGATTGCTTCATCGATGAGTCAGAACCGCCTACGGTAGCGGCGACTTTTCACTCACGCCGCAGCCGCGCCGTTCAGCAGCACACCCTTTTCCAGATGCTTCTCATGATTAGCGTGCTCGGCAGCGTGCGGGTCGTGAGTGACCATCACAATGGTCTTCTGCAATTCGCGATTGAGCGTGACCAGAATCTTGAGAATCTCTTCACCCGAACGCGCGTCCAGATTTCCGGTTGGCTCATCTGCCAGGATCAAAGCCGGATCGGTGACTATGGCGCGCGCGATGGCCACGCGCTGTTCCTGGCCGCCTGACAATTGGCGCGGCTGGTGATGCATACGGTCTGAGAGACCGACGAGCTCCAGCGCGGTCGTCACATTTCGCCGCCGCTCGGCCTTTGAGAGTTTGGTCAAAAGCAAAGGGAGCTCGACGTTCTCGAAAGCGGTGAGCACCGGGACCAGGTTGAAAGTCTGGAAGATGTATCCAATGTGCGCGTTGCGCCAGCCCGCCAGCTGGCTTTCGCTCAAACGGGCGAGGTTGGTACCGAGCACGTCAACTTCGCCATCGGTACAGCGGTCAATTCCGGCAAGCAGATTCAGCAGGGTCGATTTTCCCGAACCGCTGGGCCCCATTAAAGCGAGAAAGTCGCCCTGCTCGATATCCAGGCTCACGCGGTCGAGGGCAACCACTTCGAATCCCTCGCGCGCAAACCGTTTACTGACATTTCGTACCTGTACGATTGCGTCCGGCATGCTTCGCTTCCTCTTTTTGAATACTGTGCCTTGTCAAATCCACCAGTCGGTTCAACGTCCGCTAAGGGACTGAATGTTTATAGAAATCGATCGATCGAGAAGTCCGGCGCTACTGGCTAACCACCTTCACGCGATCTCCGTCGCGCAGTTTCTCAATTCCGGTGATGGCGGTCGACTCGCCCCCGCTTAGCCCTTCCATCACGTTATAGAACTCACCCGTGGCTTCGCCCACGCGGATGACTCTCTGCTCGACGCGGTTGCCCTTCACCAGGAACACAAAGTCGCTGCCGTCACGGTGCACCACCGCGGCTTTTGGCACCATAACCCGGGCCGCAGGCTTAGTGGTTTCGACGGTGGGCGCGTCCGACAGAAAATTAACTCGCGCGTTCATCTCCGGCCGCAATTCTTCGTTCGGGTTTTCAACTTTCACCTTCACCTGCACGGTTGCCTTGGCCCGGTTGGCTTCCGGGGCAATCTCGGCGATAAATCCGGTGTACTTCTGATTCTGAAAAGCCTCAGGAATGATCTCCGCGCGCTGGTCCATCTTCAAACGGGCAAATTCCTGCTGGCTGATATCAAGCTCAATCTGTAAGTCATTCAGATCTGCCAGCGAAACTACTGAAGTACGCGCTCCGGCATCTCCAAATGAAGACGGCGAAACCATTTCGCCGCGCTCGACAATTCGCTCGAGCACGGTGCCGGTGACGGGCGCCTTGATTTCGGTGGCGGCCAGTTGGGTGTTCGCATAATCAAGCGCCGCCTGCATCTGTCGGACCTGGGCGGCCGCGGCGCTAATCTCTTCGGATCGCGGTCCGATGTCCGTCATAGCCGAAGACTGCCTGGCTGCCTCGAGCGCCGCCCGCGCCGCATCTCGCTGGGCCACGGCGCGATCAAGCTCGGACTTCGAAATGATGCCGGCCGGAAACAACTTCGCGGCGCGATCATATTCGGCCTCAGCGTTCTTGAGATTCGCGTCGGCCTGCAACACCGCGGCTTTGTCTTTCAATTTTTCCTGCGGACGCGATCCGGCGCGCAGTTGATCCAACCGCGCCTGCGCCGCGGCGAGGTTGGCGTTGGCCTGGTTGACTTGTGCTCGAAATTCCTGATCCTCGAGCCGCACCAGGATCTGGCCCTGCTGCACCCGGTCTCCCTTTTCCACGCCGATCCAGGCCACGCGGCCCATCACTTTCGCGCCCACGGCGATCTTGTGATGGGCCACCACATATCCTGTCGCCGACAACACGACGCTGCCTGAAGACGCTGCTCCGGTTTCGACTTTTACAGGCGCCACCGTAATCGTTCTGGCGGCGGCAAAGAAATAGAAGTAACCAAAGAGCGAAAGGGCGAGTACCACGGCCACCGCCAACAGCAGTGTTTTGGGCACGCGATGGCGGACCGCCGGGGGTGCGGCGGGGGCTCGATCAATCTTCAAGCTGCGCAGTCGCTCGTTCAGATTGTCCTGAGCTTCGTCAGTTTTGAGATTAGTTGCCATCTTGTCAGAACCGCCTGCGATAGCGGGCGGGCCATTTGTTTAGTCAGAAGCTCCGGCATTACTCGGGTCTAAACGGCGCGGCGGACCCAAACGATCTGGCCCGCCTACCGCAGGCGGTTCTGACTACACCGCCCTTAGTGCATCCACAATCTTGAAGCGGGCCGCGCGAATTGCCGGCAGCAACGACCCGATAAAACCGATGATGGTGCCAAAGATGAGCGCGCCCAGCATCAGTGGCGGCGTAACCCGAAAGTTAAAAGCAATTTCGCTGAACGTGACAAAGTTCGCCGTCCCGGTCGACACAAAATTAAGAGGCAACGCCAGCAGAATTCCAATCGCTCCGCCAATGATCGAAATCGACACCGCCTCGAGCACGAAAGACACGAGGATGCTGCGGCGGCTGAAGCCCAACACCCGCAGCGTGCCGATCTCTTTCGTGCGGCGCGCCACCGCCGCGTACATGGTGTTCATTCCGGCAAACGCGGCGCCAATGGCCATGATAAAGGCGATAAAAACCGCCAGACCCTTCAGCAGTCCGGACGCCATTCCCTGCTGATCTTCATAGAATTTCACTTCGGGCACGGCTTTCAGATGCAGTCTTTGATCATCCGAGATGCGCTTGGCGAGTGAGTCCATTACTGACGGGTTGGTCACCCGCAACAGCACCGAAGTTGAATCATCGCGCTTGGTCGCATTCGATAAGGCGTTGATGTCCGCCCACGCTTCCGACTCAAACGCCTTGCCGCCGGCTTCGAAAATCCCGACCACCTGGAACTCGGTCGTCTGCACCCGAAACTTGTCGCCAATATCCAACCCCTGAAAACGTTCGGAAATCCGGCGCGAAACGATGGCCTCAAATAATCCCGGCGTAAACATTCTTCCGGAGATGAGCTTAAAACCTGAGCGCAACTTCGTGGACATGGGGCCGACGCCGCGCACCATGACATTCGAGCCCTGGGTCATGCCCTTGCGTGGTTTGTAGATGAGCGTGATTTGCTCAGGCGCGACCAAAGGCTGGTCACCTTCGCGCGCGACGCCGTCGAGCAGGGAAATGTCCCGGAGATTTTCTTTTGAGACGGAACTGTTCAGCTCAGCCGTACTGCCTTCGCGGACCACGATCAGGTTGTTTGGCTCACCGCTGCTTGAAAGAGTGGCGTCGATGCCGTGGGCCAGCGCCGCCACGAGCAAATAAACTCCGACCGTCAGCCCCACCGTGAAAGCGGTGGCCAGCGTACTCGACTTACGTACAATCAAGTTGCGAAGATTGTATTTGAGGGGTAGCGCCATTTACTCAGTGCTCCGTAAAGCCTCGGCAATGGTCATTCCGGAAACCCGGTAAGCTGAATACGCGACACTCGCCAGGCCAACCAGGATCGAAACCGCCAGCGCCGTCACCAGGGTTCCGTTGCTGGGCACAAACGAGATCACATTCGGAATGTACAGACTGAAATCAATCGATTTGAATATCAGCAGCGTCCCGCCGACGCCAATCACCCCGCCGATAATTGAGACCAGCAGTGATTCACCGACAAATAAACGGGCGATCGTACCGCGCTGAAAACCGATCGCCTTCAGTGTGCCGACCTCTTTGGTACGCTCACGCACGCTCATCGCCATGGTATTGCCCATCACCAGCAGCAACGAGAACGTAATGGCGGCGATGATGCCGTACATGAACTGCTTGACGCCTCCGTACATCGCCTGGAAACTGGCCGCAAACTCGCGTTCGCTTTCCGTCTTGGTCGGGGCGTCGGTATTGATGAACATTGAGTCGATCGCCTGCGAAATCCGCGGCACATCTTCCGGCGTGTTCGCCAGAATGCTATACAAGCCGGTTTTGTCCTTGGCCCAGTCAGGCACCAGGTCATTCAGATAATCGTGATGAAAATAGAGCGTCTTCTCGTCGGCGCCGGTGCTGACGCCGCGAATAATGAACTCGACGCTCTCGTTGTAGATAGGGCTGCGCAGGGTGATCCGCTGGCCGGGCGCAAAGCCGTAAAGCTTCGCCAGCTTCGCCCCCACAATCGCGCCCTGCTTATCGTTGATAAAGGCCTGCCACTCGGCGTCAGACATCTTCAATTCCGGCATGATCTCGTGGATGCGATCGGCATCGACGGCAAAGTTGGCAAAGAAATTCTTTTCATCCTTCCAGATGCCGCCAAACCAGCTGAAGCGCATGACCCTCTTGACGCCCGGGACCGCGGCGATGCGCGCCTCCTGTGATACCGGCAAAGGAAACACCAGCGACACGGAATGGCGGGTTATCAAGCGCAGCGGATTTGATTGGTCGTCGCGCGTCAACTCCGTCAGGATAGTCGCCAGGGTGATCATCAGGAACAATGAAACGACGAGGCTTGAAATAGTTAGCAAAGTCCGCCGTTTGTTGCGAAGAACGTTCTTGAGGATGAGCTTGTTGAATTTCATCGAGGTACTCCCGTCGGCCACTTGTTAGTCGAATATTGGACGGTAGAATCGACAGCCCTTGCGAATATTTTTGCGTGCGCTCAACGAGACCAGGACCCTTCTTGTCATCGAGCCACGGGTTTGTACGCAAATTTATTGGCTCAAGTTCATTAACTGCTGAGCAACCGAAAAGTTACGTGGACGGGTATGTTAACACGAAAAGCGAGTGCCATCTCAGGACAACGAGATAGAGCCAATTTCCGCGAAGCCGGTCAGCAGTGCAAAGCCGGAAGGTTAGGCATCACGCTGAAAGCGTGAAATTCAATAGCCGTGGGCAACGCCCACGAATAAATTCCGCGCAAAATTACCGACCCTGAAAGGGTCGAACTAACGCTCCACTCAAGCTGATACCAGGCACTTGTGGTGAGATTGAATTTGACCCTTTCAGGGTCGAGAAAACTTTCGAATGGCTGCCGGTGACGTTGTCACCGGCTATTAAATTTGTCCCTTTCAGGGACAGGCAAAAACCTACAAATTCTCCACGATAAAATCCAACATCATCTGTCGCAGGTGCTTCAGCAGGACCGGGTCGGTCACCCCGTGACGCGACTTGGGATAGACCATGAACTGCACCGGCTTCCCGGCCTTCTGCAACTCATAGAGGAACTGCATCGTGTTCGACATGTGTACGTTGTCGTCGATGGCGCCGTGAATCAGGAGCAGTTTGCCGTGCATGTCTTTCGCGTAATGAACCGGCGAACTCTTCCAATATCCGTCGGGATTGTCCTGCGGCGTGCCCATGTAACGCTCAGTATAGATTGAGTCGTAGTTGCGCCAATCAGCCACGGTGCCGCCGGCAATTCCGATTTTGAACGTTTGGCTATGCGTTAAGGCATAACTCGTCATAAAGCCGCCGTAGCTCCAACCCCATAAACCGATACGCTCCGCATCGACATACGGCTGCTGCTTCAGCCAACTGAATCCATCTTCGAGATCCCGCAATTCCAACACACCAAAATTATGGAAGAGCGGCCACGTTGAGTTCACACCTTTATTGCTCGCTGTGCGGTTATCGCAAATCCAGATGATGTAGCCCTTCTGCGCCAGCATCTGGTGAAACATGTAGGTCGAGCCGCCCCATTGGTTGCGCACCTGCGGCGCCTGTGGCCCGCTGTAGGTGTAGGACATTACCGGATACTTCTTGCGCGGATCGAAATCCGGCGGCTTGATCATCATGGCCTCCATGGTGAAGCCGTCGCGCGTTTTCACGTTAAGGAATTCAGGCTTGCCCAGCTTGTATTGCGACAAGGCGTCGACTTTGTTCTCGTCGATCGCGCGCACAAACTTGCCGCCCTGAAACAGTCCAACTTGTATCGGCGTGTTCACATCGGAACGAAAATCGACGAAGCGCGACCCTGACGCGTTGAACGACACGCGATGACTGCCCTCGGTGGTGGTAATACGAGTCATTCCTGACCCATCGAGGTTGATCGCGTATTCATGATTGGCGATAAAGCTGTGCTCACTCGCACTAAAGTAGATAATGCCCTTCTCTTCATCGACGCCGTCGATCGAACGTACATCCCAGTCGCCGTTCGTGATTTGTTTGGTAACAGGCATGACAGGAGAAGCTGTCCAAATTTTGGGCATGACCTGATAGATATGGCGCCATCCGCTACGATCGCTTAACCAAAGAAACGAACCGTCTTTCAACCAACGCAAACCTTCGTCGATCGTCTCGACCCAGGTCTTCGTCTGTTCATGAAACAGCGTAATCCACAATCCGTTGATCTGCAGTTCATTAAAATCCAGAAAAGTTTGTTCGCGATCCTGCGCTGCAAACCAAACATGCTTGCTATCCGGGAACCAACCGACGCGCGTTATCAGCAAGTCGTCCGGACGGTATCTTGCAGTTTTCACCCACAAAATCTCGCCGCCGGCTGCGTTCGCAATGCCCAGTTTTACGATAGGATTCGGATCTCCCGCTTTGGGATAAGGAGTACTCTCAACAGCTTGATCAAGCGGGATGTGATCGACCACCGGAAATTCCGGCACCGGAGTTTCATCCAGCCGCAGAAATACGATCTTCGTGGAATCGGGACTCCACCAGTAGGCGCCGAAATTACCCCGGCCGTAGAGCTCTTCCTGGAAAACCCAATCAAGCCGGCCGTTCAGAATCTTGTCGCTGCCGTCCCTGGTGAGCGCCCGCTCGCGCCGCTGCATACCCAAATCTTCGACATACAGATTGCCGCCGCGGACGAAGCTGACCATCCGCCCGTCGGGACTGAAAGCTTCGCCCACTTCTTCCTCAGGATTGCTGGTCAGGCGAATGGCGCGGTCGCTGCCGAATTCGTAGTAGAAGAGATCGTTGGCGAAGTTGATGAGAACAGCTGTCTCATTGGGATTGAGTAAATAGAATGTTTGATTGGCGAGGTCGCGCGCGTCGTCCTTGCTCATGCCCGGCAGCGCTGCGAACGCGGCCTGCATTCTGGCCGCGTCATAGAACGGTTCGGCCTTGCCGCTGACCGCATCGACTTTCAGCAGTCTGGGAGATGCGTTCCGATCCTTGCTGACAACCAGGTAATGATCACCGTCCTTGAGCCAGCGCGGCTGGTCCGGATTGCCGCTGAAGTTAATCCGCTTCTGTGGATCGAAGATGTCATCGATGGTGAGTAGTTTATTCTGGGCGCGGGCTGAGGGGATGACTGCCAGAAAGAGGATGGCGAACGCAACTCGAATGTTAGGCAATGACTATTTATCTCCTAAGGTTCGTGAAGAAAACTCGTGCGCTACTTTGGAGTGCGCCGACTTGTCGGCGGTTTGGTTTGCGGCGCGAGCAAAAGCGCCGACGAGTCGGCGCACTCCAACTCAAGCACTCTGCGCGCGGGGAGTCATCTTCTTAATCAATGGCGTGAGCACCGCCAGTAACAGCGCGGCCGCCAGCGTAATCCCGGAAAAAATACCGAAGGCGCGGGTGAGAATTTCCGGCGTTCCCTTTTCGAATAGCGCAGTGGTGCGCCCGGCGATGTAACTGCCGATCGAGATCGACAAAAACCAGACCCCCATCATCAAACCAACCATGCGCACCGGCGACAGCTTGCTGATCGTGCTCAGTCCCACCGGACTCAGACACATCTCGCCCATCGTCTGGATGAAATAAACAACCGCCAGCCACCATGGCGAAACGCGACCGGCGCCGGTCAGACTCGCGGCAATGGTGATGACGCCGAAGGCGATGCCTGCAAACATTAATCCGAAAGCAAATTTCGCCGGACTCGAAGGCTGTCGATCTCCCATCTTTTGCCAGATGAAGGCAAAGATCGGCGCGAGAATGATCACGAAAATCGCCGGAACTGATTGCCAGAAACTCGACGGAAAGCTCCAGCCAAAAATCTGGTTTCGCGTGAGGCGATCGGCAAACAGGGTCATGCTCGAACCTGCCTGCTCGTAGGTCATCCAGAAAATGACCGAGAAGACAACCAGGATAAAGATCACCAGCACGCGCTTCAGTTCGTCGCCTTTCAACAGCCGCGTGGTCCCGCCGAGATAGCCGATGAAATAACCACACACGGTCCAGAAAGGAACTGATACCCAACCCGCATCAAAACGATATCCAAATGCCGCCCCCACCAACGCGCCAACGACGGACAACGCTATGGTGACTACATCGAAACCTTGCGTCGATAGCTTGGCGGTGCTTTCCCGCGTTGGTTTTTTCCCGGCTTCTTTGAGCCTCTTGCCTCCCAGGACGTATTGAATCACGCCGAGCGTCATGCCGACGCCGGCCGCCGCAAATCCCCAATGCCAACTGTGCGCCGGATTTAATCCCATCCGGGTGATGACATTTTTGAAGGTCACGCTCTGGGCGAGAAATCCGGTCACAAACGGCGAAATGAACGCGCCGAGATTGATGCCCATGTAAAAGATCGAGAAGCCCGCGTCACGCCGCTTGTCATCCGGCTCGTATAACTGGCCCACCATCGTGCTGATGTTTGGTTTCAGCAAACCCGTGCCGAGCGCAATCAAAAGCAATGCGGCATAAAATGTAGGCAGACTGTCGATGGCCATCGAATAGTGGCCGCAAGCGATGACAATTCCCCCGATGAGCACGGCGCGCCGCGCGCCCAGCACTTTGTCCGCCAACCAACCACCGACGAGCGGCAGGTACCAGACTGACGAAACATAAGTCGCGTAAATGGCGCTCGAATAAGCCTCGCTAAATCCCAGCCCGCCTTCGGCCACTTTTGAAGTCATGTAGAGCGTCAGCAACGCGCGCATGCCGTAATAGCTGAAGCGTTCCCACATCTCGGTGAAGAACAGCGTCGATAGACCACGGGGGTGGCCGAAGAACCCGCGATCTATTTCGGTATTCGCGGTTGCGGCAGTTCCATCAATTGGTGTGCTCATCAGTAACGATGCCTCAATAATTAACTTCGCGGCGGTTTTGACTGAAATCAGGAGAGCGCGAGCATTCAGCCAGAAGCGATGGAGGCCTGTCAAGGTTGGGTTGGACTAGTGATATGCAAATCGAACGCGACGTCTCTATCGAGTACTTGAAAGCGATCTGACCGGCCGAGGAGTTTGGGATTTGTGATCTGGAGACAACCATTTGGCTGAAGAGGCCGGTCGAGGCTCCAGACATGAATCACGTATTCGCCCGCCGGAACATTTGGGATGACAATCTCACCATTGGTCGTCGATGCCCCGCGCGGTTTCGCAGCCCCCACCCGCCGCTCCTGTGAGAACGCCTCCAGCATAAAATCCAGGTAGGGTGGGACCTGGCTGTCTCGATCCGGCAACAGGCGCACCTTTACCGTAAAAGTTTTGAGCGCCGGTCCCGTGTTGATGTCGAGTTGCTTTAGCTCAGCGCCCGCTGAGACGTCGACGGACTTCGCTTGCGATTGATCGGCAGCGTCCGGATAGAAGGTGCGGCGGTGAGGAGTCCAACCGTAGGTAGTGACCCAAATTGGAGCCAAATCGCCGGCAGTAATCCAGTAACGGCCCGCGGGGATTCCGGTGATTGTGTATCTTCCGAGTAAGTCGGTTCTGGGAAAAGACCCGAACGGAAGGGAAAGCGTAGGCGTGTCGACCGGTATGAGTTGGATATTGATTTGCGGGACGGGCTTGCCCTGATCGTCTGTTACGGTACCTTCGAGGGACGCCGCGGGTACTAACTCAAAGTCGACAGTCAGCGGCCACGCCCCCTCAACTACCGCAACTCGGCGAAGCGACTTGAGTAACGGTTCGTTCTCGATAACATCCACAAAGCCATCGGCCTTTGCAGCAATGAAATACTTTCCGGCCGTGGCTTTGAGCTGATATTTGCCATCGCGATCAGTCCGGGTAACTGCCGCCAAATTATCAGGCTCTGGGCGGGAACGGGGCTGTCGCCAGAGGCCAACCGCGGCGTCCGCCAGAGGTTTTCCCATCGCAGTGACGTGACCCCAGACAAAAACGGTTCCGCCGTCTACCCGCGCGTTTCCGGCGGCTGATTGCGCCAGAGCAGGCGACAAACCGGCGGTCAGGACGAGAGACAAAACGAACAGGAATGCGAGTCTCATCTTGGTGTCGTCCCACTTTGCTTTATCCTCGGTGTCTCTGCGACTCCTCTGTGTCTCTGTGGTGAAAATTGGCGCAGAAAAAGCTCACCACAGAGGCACGGAGATCCACCGAGACCCAGAGAGAAATTAATTTAGGACACGACCCTTGGCTTCGGTAACTTTGCACTGGGCGACCAGCGGCGTCAAACGGGTTACACGCGCCAGTTGGCGCTCTGGTTCAAATTTACTCCGTGCCTCCGTGGTTTTCTGAACCACGCGACCGTTTTGGACCGGAGCGCCAGCGTCCGCGCTTACCGTCTCTGGACAGGGCAACCGAGACGGTTGAGCTCCAGTCGAATTTAGGTCATCACCCACTACTAGGCACTGTCCTAACTTCGTGTTGCGGTTCCAACAACGACGAATCGGGTCTTCTGCGGCTTGCCGCCCCCCAGCGCGGTGAGGCTTGCCTCACCGTCACGTGCTTATATTT
>Ga0126369_10000759_pt1 | contig 21600 bp, 16 predicted proteins | sample PanSoiMetaPlot_1_FD_109646 | JGI IMG/M metagenome (GOLD analysis project Ga0126369, IMG submission 109646) | Tropical forest soil microbial communities from Panama - MetaG Plot_1 | ecosystem: Environmental > Terrestrial > Soil > Tropical forest > Bulk soil | place: Panama | collected 2016-02-17 | reverse complement strand
CGCGAAAACTCCAGTGAGCGTCGACCAACTCCGCCCCGGCTCTCGTCTTCAGGTCCACCACAGCGTCCGGCAAGTTGGGCAGCAAACCGGACGGACCGGGTAGCACCAAATAGTCGTCCCCTCCGGTGGCACTTGCCGCCGACGCAAACATCGTCACTCCGACGGCGGCGAATAGGGCAAAGCGACCCGAACGGTGCATTGGAGAGTTCCTGGCTACTTTCCGTTCTTTTCGACGAGCTCTGGCCACTGTTGGTCGGCCTTCCGATGGAACTCGTCCGGATTCGACATGAACATCTGGTGTGCTTTTTCGTTGCGTTGGACCAGGAGTTTGTTGTTGTGGATAGTAAACATCCTCGGATCGGCATCTTCCAGTTGGCCCATCGAGACCGCCATGGAGCAGTAGCCACCGTATTGTGGCGCGTATTTCGCAGGGTCTTTTTTGAAAAGCTTTTTGTTAGCTTCGGAGGCGAAATAGAAAGTACTGCCCTGGTACGTGGCTTTGTGTTGCTCATTGCCCTTCACTGCTTCATTCTTCGTGAAGTAGGCAACCGGATCGTAGCCGTGAAGGATGAGGCCGCTCGCCTCCGCGTTCACGAGTATCTTCTCTTTGGCCGCAGCGATCGCCGCAGCCCCTAGCAAAACGCACAGAACCCCCGCAAACGGTCTCTTATTGATCATGTGTGTTTCCTCGCTTCTCTTCTCGAAATTCACTTCAATGCCGCAGCGCCTGCTCTCGCGAACTGCTCGTCTTGGTCGGCACTCGACGCGCCGCTGACGCCGATAGCGCCCACGATCTGGCCAGCCACAACAATCGGGACTCCTCCCTGAAGCGGGGTAAAGTCGTCGAGCGCAATCATCGACGTTCTGCCCTTTTGTGTGATCACCTCTTCAAAGTTTTTAGTCGGCTGCCGAAACAGCGCAGCCGTTCTTGCTTTTCCAATTGACACTCGCGCGCCGGCAGGAAATGTCGGATCGACCCTGTGGAAGGCGACCAAATTTCCACCGTCGTCGACCACGGCAATATTGCACCCGACGCGACTCTTTGCCGCTTCAGCTTCGGCGGCTGCAAGTACTTTCTTGGCACCGTCGAGCGTCAAGGCTTTTTTGTCCACTACCTGAGCGAGCGTGGTCAGGCCGACGATCAAAACGAAGCCTGCAATTCGGTTCATCGTGTTCCCCTTTCAAGCATTGGTCGCGCAGCGATTGAAGAGCGCCAACCCCCACCGGGCTACGAGTTGCCGCGACTATCACCCTCGGCATCGTCCGTGACGCCGGATTTTTTTGCAGATCGTCCGAAACGACGACAGACACCACCGGCGCGGGTGAGCGATCCTTGGTTCACTCTACCCGTATCGAGCGACCGACCTGAGTTTCATTAACGGATTTTAGGTTTCACCAGCGTGCTTTGCCCCGCGGAAATGTGCGTCGGCGGCTTCGCGATTGCACCCATCATCCAACGGACCGCGGCGCGAGGCACGAAACGGTTGAGGAATACCAGCATTCGATTAAGCCATCCAACGATCGTCACGACCCGATCGCGCTCAAGCGAGTTCAACGCAGTCCTGACGATTTTGTCGGCGCTGAGACTCGGCAGCTTTCCGAGAAGGCCCTCGTTGTGAGAGAAGACGCTCATCTCTGTCTTTGCGGCGCCTGGGCACAGAGCAAGGATTCGGACTCCCGAGCCTTTAACCTCCTCGGCCACGGCCTCAGTGAAAGAGAGCACGAAAGCTTTGCTCGCGGCATAAACGGCGAAGTGAGGAAAAGGCTGGAAGGCGACTACCGAAGCTAAGTTGATGATAGCGCCGCTCCGACGTGGCAACATCTCGCCTAGAGCCGCATAGGTCAAACTCACGACGGCGTTCACGTTCAGACGTATTTCACCCACCTCTTGTTCGAGCGAAGCGTGATGAAAATCACCCGATGTCAGGGTGCCGGCGTTATTCACAAGCAGATCGATCGCACCTAAGCTGGCGATGCGCGCGCCCACGGCTGCGAGTCCATCCGCAGTCCCGAGATCAGCTGCGAGAGGCGCGATTACGCGTTGGCCGTCCAGCTCCCGTGCCAGCGCCTCCAGCCGCTCACGCCGGCGCGCCACCGCGAGCACTCGGTATCCCCGCCGCGCGAGCTCGCGAGCAAACGCCAGTCCGATCCCCGATGAGGCGCCGGTCACCACTGCCCAGCCGTTGCTCGAACCATCCCCATTCATTCGACCCTTCCGCGTAAGCGCAGCCAGTGATGCTGTCTCAGGGCTGCTTGGCGCGGCCTCCTGTACCGCTGATAACTTCTGCTCACCATTGTGAGTCAACAAGATGTCTGTCAAGTAGGTACACGCGTGTTCCTACTTGCGTTTCTTATAAAAGACTGACTGGATACTGGCGCTGCAGAGGAAAGATGACGAATCGATTCCGGGCGTGGTCGCCGCAGCTCTTGATCGAACTAGGGAGCCTATAAGAAAAAATGAAAGAGAGGCTCAGCCGTGGCTCGGAGGTGGCGCCAACAATTTTCATCGGTAAGTGGACGGTCGAGATCATTTACATGCTGAAGGCAAGGCCACACCGCCATGGAGAGCTGCGACGTCGCCTCGGAAACATCTCACAGAGGATGCTCACGAGGACGCTTCGCAATCTCGAATCCACGGGATTGATCTCAAGGTGCGTGACGCGATCGAGGTCAATTTCCGTCGAGTATTCTCTGACAAGGCTCGGAAAGAATTTCATCATTCCTTTGAGCAGCATTTGCCGTTGGGCCGCCCGGCACAACAGGGAACTCAGCGCCGTCATCCCCCTTCGAATCGACCAGCAGAAGTGTAATCCAGGCCCATCAGACGAGGCTTAGAGGTAGCGAGTGGGGTCGACTGGTGACTCGTGGCGTAGTCCTCTCCTAGACGATGTCCTGAGAGGTGTACGGCTTCGAAGCAGTGTGCTTTTCAGGCTCGAGTTCTCGGCCCCCTGGGGCGTCAGCATCGATGATCGCGGAACCGCATTTTATGTGGTAGCGCACGGGTCCTGCTGGCTCCATATGAAGGCCGAGCACCAGCCCGTGCGGCTTTCCGCGGGCGACTTCATTGTGGTTACGCGCGGTGACGCGCATATCTTGCGCGACAAGCCTGAGACGCCGGTGGTTGACTTCTTCAAGCTCGTCCAACGTCATCCACACGGCATGGATCGGGTATTTCGCGCCGGCGGCGAAGGGCGTGTCACGAAATTCGTCTGCGGCAGCATGCAATTTGAGAACGGCGACACCAACCCTCTTGTCGTCATACTTCCGCCTCTCCTTCACGTAAAGGCGACCGAACAAGGTGCTCGTCCTTGGCTCGATCTGACGGTGAAGCATGTCTTGGCCGAGCTCGATTCCGGCGATATTGGAATGGCCGAGGTGGTCACTCGGTTGATTGATATCCTCTTCATTCAGGCTGTGCGCTCCCACTTCGAGGAAAATGCCGACACAGCCCAATTCGGATGGTTAGCGGCAGTGCGAGACCAGCGGATCGGCCCAGCCCTTTCGTTGCTCCACAGCCAGTTAGACAAGCCATGGACGACCGATTCTCTGGCGCGTCAGGTCGCGATGTCTCGCTCCGCATTCGCGAACGCGTTCACGAAGCTGGTCGGTGAGCCGCCGATTCGATATCTCACTCGCATCCGAATCCACGCCGCTGCTACGCGTATGCGTTCGAGCGATGACGGATTAAAGGCTGTGGCGGCTGCAACAGGCTACGAATCAGTCGCTGCGTTTGCCAGGGCTTTCAGGCGGCAGATGGGGATAACTCCAGGAGAGTACCGAGATGCCAATCGAGCGGACACGTCATTGAAAGCAACACGTTAGGCAAAGCGGAGCACTAAAAGTCCTCTTTCGGACGAACAGCAAACAAAATCGGCGCCCGAAGCAATCAAGCTCGTGCTACCCGACTCTCTCGCAGCGGCGGCGGGGGGAACACTCACGCACAGCTTGAATGGGCGTGGGCACCAGGTACTCGACAGCAGGGCAGTGGTTTATGAACGCGCGGCTTCGCAATCGTATTCTGATTCCCGGAAGCAGATTTGGCGCGCCCTTCCAGGCAGGCAGTGGAGTGATTCTTGCCTGACAAAGCACAATTCGACGTAATCATCATTGGCACCGGCGCCGGAGGGGGCACGCTGGGCTACGCTCTGGCCTCGTCGGGAAGGAAAATCCTGCTGCTCGAGAGAGGCGACTACGTACCGCGCGAGATCGCCAATTGGAGTCCGCGGGCGGTAAATGTTGAAGGAAAATATCAAACAAAGGAAGTTTGGCACGACGAAGGCGGCAATCCTCTTCATCCACACACCAACTATTGTGTGGGTGGAAACACGAAATTTTATGGTGCCGCTCTGTTCCGGCTGCGCGCGGAGGATTTTGCGGAAATCAGGCACTCCGGAGGAGTCTCGCCAGCTTGGCCGATCTCCTATCAGGAGCTGGAACCGTTCTACTTGCAAGCGGAACAGCTTTATCAGGTTCATGGCGAGCGCGGTGCCGATCCCACCGAGCCACCTGCCAGCGGTCCCTATGCGTACCCCGCGGTCAGCCATGAACCACGGATGCAGCAACTGAGTGATGATTTCATTGGCCTCGGCCTCAAACCGTTTCATGTGCCGCTCGGCATTCAGTTGGACGAAAGCAACCCGCCCTCCAGCAAGTGCATTCGCTGTCAGACGTGTGATGGCTTTTCATGTCTGGTGCACGCCAAATCCGACTCACAAGTGATTTGTGTTGACCCAGCTCTTAAGCATGCTGGTGTCACCCTTTTGACCAATTCCCATGTCGAGCGGCTCGAAACGAGCAGTTCAGGGCGCGAAGTCACCAACGTCGTCGTCAGTCGTAATGGGAATCGGGAGGTGTACTCCGCCGGAATTTGCGTCGTCTCTTGCGGGGCGATCAATTCCGCCGCACTTCTGTTGCGCTCGGCGAATGACAAACATCCGAAGGGCTTGGCGAACAGCTCCGGCGTCGTCGGCCGTCACTATATGGGTCATGTCAATTCTGTGCTGATGGCGGTGTCCAAATGTCCTAACCCGACGGTGTTTCAAAAGACCCTCGCTTTGAACGACTTCTATTTCGGGTCCAAAGAATGGCCACACCCAATGGGCCACATCTCATTTGTTGGTAAACTCGACGGCGAAACCCTCAAGGCGGGCGCGCCAGCCATTGCTCCGGGATGGTCGCTGGATTTGATGGCGACACACTCGATCGACTTCTGGCTTACGTCGGAGGATCTGCCGGATCCCGACAATCGCGTCACTCTGGATCGTGATCGCAACATCGTCCTTCATTACAAGCCCAACAACGAAGAGGGACACAAACGCCTGATCGCTAAAGTCGAGGAGCTGATGCGGCGGCGGGGCAAGTGCTCGATTCACGGGCACGAATGCCATCAAGGGCTATTTTCCAGAAATTTATTCATCGGCCAGCGCATCCCTCTGGCGGGTGTCGCCCATCAGAACGGGACTGTCCGCTTTGGCAGGGATCCCCGAACCTCCGCGCTCGATCCGAACTGCAAGGCTCATGACCTCGAAAATCTCTATGTGGTGGACGGGAGTTTTTTTCCGTCGTGCGGGGCGGTCAACCCTGCGCTGACCATCATCGCGAATGCCCTCCGGGTCGCGGAGCATATTGGCGACCGGTTGTGAGCAAAAGAACTTCAGGATGGTTTAGGGCCGTACGTCGCGGCGTTTGTGGAGACTGAACATCGTGCGAGCCATGCGACAACCGATTCGCTTCCTTCTCGGCGGATGCTTACCGGCTCTGCTCGCACTTATTTTGGGCAGCCTCCCCGCTTTCTCAACTCTGGTTGCCGAAGCGCAGAGCGCGGCGAACAGGCCGCTGGTGAGTGCAGTGGCTTGCGTGGGAATGACTGTTAAAGACTTAGATCGTTCCATTGATTTTTACTCGCGGGTCCTCTCGTTTAACAAAATTCGTGCGGTGGAACTTTCGGGTGATCCTTGGGAGCACTTGGAAGGAGTGTTCGGTCTACGCATGCGGATCGCCTGGCTCCAACTCGGGGACGAACAAATCCTGTTGAAAGAATACTTGGCGCCAAAAGGACGCCCGATTCCCGTTGGTTCTCGCGGCAATGATCGCTGGTTTCAGCACATTGCGATCATCACGAGCAATATGGAGCGCGCCTACGATTGGCTTCGACAGAACAAGGTTGGTCACGTGTCAGCCGGTCCACAGCTTCTTCCAGAGTATCTCAAGGGGGCGGCCGGGATTCGCGCGTTCTACTTCGAGGACTTAGACGGACATCCACTCGAGATCTTGCAGTTCCCCTCCGCTAAGGGGGACTCGAAATGGCATCGAAAGACATCGCAACTCTTCTTGGGGATTGACCATACGGCGATCGTCGTCAGCGACACGCAGACGAGCCTGAAGTTTTATCGGGATCTGCTGGGATTCAAGAGCGCCGGGGAGAGCGAGAATTACGGTCCTGAGCAGGAACACTTGAATGGCGTCTTCGGTGCGCGGCTGCGAATCACCAGTTTGAGAGCTTCAACCGGGCCTGGCATCGAGCTGCTCGAATACCTGGCTCCAACGAACGGGCGGTCCATGCCCGACGATGAACGTGCGAATGATCTCGTTCATCACGAAACCCATCTCGTCAGCGAACACATGGAAGCCGCTTTCCGGCGGCTCCTTGAGGCTCGAGTTCCGTTCATCTCTTCAGCGGTCGTGCCGTTCCCAAATGCCGAGGCCGGTTATCGCTCAGCGTTGTTGGTCAGAGATCCGGATGGTCATCCCATGGAACTGGTCGAGAAATAGAACCCAAGCCGGTGAAGGAGGAGTCGTGAAACCAGATATCAGACGGGCAATCCTGGGAGGTTTCGTTGGCACCGTCCTGCTCACGTTGATGACCCTGTTTGTGGCTCCGATGATGACGGGGCAGAAGATGGACATGGCGGCAAAGCTTAGCGAAATGATGGGTACAAGCCCACTCATCGGGATGGCGATGCACTTTCTGATCGGCTCAGTCGTGTTCGCACTCATTTACGTCTTGGTCCTGTTTCGATTCCTTCCCGGTGCTCCGTGGATCAAGGGCTTGATCAGCGGCGTGATCTTCTGGCTTGGATTGGAGATCGTCGCAATGCCGATGATGGGCGCCGGTGTTTTCAACTCACAGGCGGGCGGAATGAAAGTGGCTATGGCAGCGCTCATCGCACACTTGGTCTATGGCGCGGCTCTCGGTGGAATTGCAGGACCTCCGGCGGCGATACCGTCACAGGCGACTTCATGAAAAGAATGGTTCGAGAGGAACAGAGGCTCGAGGAGTCGCGTCAGCACAAGGCCCACTGGAAGCGCTGGGGACCGTATCTGAGCGAGCGTGCCTGGGGAACTGTTCGTGAGGATTACAGCCCTTACGGCTCTGCATGGGACTTTTTCTCGCATGATCAGGCGCGGTCGCGTGCCTTCCGCTGGAATGAGGATGGGATTGCCGGAATCTGCGATCGGCACCAACGGCTGTGTTTCGCCATCGCGCTCTGGAACGGCCAGGATCCGATTGTCAAGGAGCGATTGTTTGGCCTCAACGGCCAAGAAGGAAATCACGGCGAGGACGTCAAGGAGCTCTATTACTACTTGGACAACACACCGTCGCATTCGTACATGCGTTACTTGTATAAGTATCCCCAAGCCGCGTTCCCCTATCAGCAACTACTAGAGCGAAATCGCGAAGCCGGGCGCGCGAGCCGCGAGTACGAGCTGCTCGATACCGGTCTCTTTGATGAGAACAAATACTTTGACGTCAACATCGAGTACTCAAAGGCTGACGTCGAGGATATTCTCATCCGAATCGAGGTGGTGAACCGTGGCCCGGAGGCCGCTGGCCTCGACCTGCTGCCAACGCTCTGGTTTCGGAATACCTGGAGCTGGGAGGCCGACCCGCAACGTCCATTGCTACGCTTGGCAGAGGGTGGCCTTGGCTCCAGCGTTTCCGCGGAGCACCCGCTCGAGGGCCAGGTGTGGCTCCACTGCGAAGGCGCTCCGGAGCTCTTGTTCACCGAAAACGAGACCAATTTCCAAAAGTTGTTTGGGGCAGCAAACAGGACGCCGTACGTGAAGGATGGAATCGATCAGTTCGTGGTGCACGGCCGCACCGATGCAGTCAACCCTGAACGCGTCGGAACGAAGTGCGCAGCTCGGTACAGGCTGTCGATCGGCCCTGGGCGGTCCGCCGTCGTCGACCTCCGGCTGAATCGGCGCTCGCCATTGGCTGGCGGGATGATTGGAGAGGACTTCGATTCGATCTTCGCGGCGCGCAGGCGGGAGGCAGACGAATTCTACGGAACAATCATCCCCTCGGCTGTCTCAGCCGACGCCCGGAATGTGATGCGGCAGGCGCTTGCTGGATTGCTCTGGTCCAAACAGTTCTACCATTACGTCGTTCGGGATTGGCTAAGTGGAGATCCCAGCCAGCCACCGCCGCCCGAATCGAGGCGCCGAGGGCGGAACAGCGAATGGACTCACCTGTACAACGCAGACGTCCTCTCGATGCCGGACAAATGGGAGTACCCCTGGTACGCATCGTGGGATCTGGCGTTCCATTGCATCCCCCTCGCGATCGTCGATGCCGACTTCGCCAAGGAGCAGCTCGTGCTGCTGCTGCGCGAATGGTACATGCACCCAAACGGCCAGATTCCGGCCTACGAGTGGGCCTTCGGCGACGTGAACCCACCGGTCCTCGCTTGGGCCGCATGGCGCGTCTACAAGATCGACAAGAAGCGCCGCGGCACTGGAGACCGAAAGTTTCTCGCCCGGGTCTTCCAGAAGCTGGTCCTCAACTTCACGTGGTGGGTCAATCGCAAGGACGCGGAGGGCCGAAACGTCTTCCAGGGCGGCTTCCTCGGCCTGGACAACATTGGCGTCTTTGACCGGAGCGCACCGCTGCCCTCGGGCGGACACCTCGAGCAATCCGACGGTACCAGCTGGATGGCGATGTACTGCTTGAACATGCTCTGCATTGCGCTGGAACTGGCGTGCGAGGACGATGCTTACGAAGATGTCGCTAGCAAGTTTTGGGAGCACTTCGTCAACATCGCGCACGCGATGAACACGCTCGGCCTCTGGGACGACGAGGACGGCTTCTATTACGACGTACTCCATCTACCAAACGGGCAGGAAGTGCCGCTGAAGAGCCGCTCGATGGTTGGCTTGATTCCGCTGTTTGCAGTCGAGACTTTCGAAGCCGAGCGCATTTCGCGATTCCCCGCCTTCTCACGGCGTCTGGACTGGTTCATCGACCATCGACCCGACCTCACCGATGGCTGTGCGTGCATGCGGACGCCAGGCGTGAACGGGCGCAGGCTGTTCTCGGTTGTCAATCCCGAGCGGCTGCGAAGAGTGCTGCAGAGGATGCTCGACGAATCAAAGTTTCTGTCGCCCTACGGAATCCGCTCCGTGTCGCAGATCCATCGAGAGCAGCCGTACCTGCTCCAACTCGACGGCATGTCCTACCAAGTGAAATATGAGCCGTCGGAGTCGAGCACCGGGCTATTTGGCGGCAATTCCAATTGGCGCGGTCCGATTTGGTTTCCGCTTAACTACCTGCTGATCGAGTCTCTCCAGAAGTTTCACCACTACCTGGGCGACGGCTTCAAAGTGGAGTGCCCGTCAGGCTCGGGAAGGAACGCGACTCTGGCCGAGGTCGCGACAGACCTTTCGCGGAGGCTCACACAGATTTTTCTCCGCGACGCCAGCGGTCGCCGGCCTGTCTTCGGGGCGAACGAGAAGCTTCAGAAAGATCCTCACTTCTCCGACCTGTTGTTGTTCTATGAGTACTTCCACGGCGACGACGGCTCAGGAGTGGGCGCGAGCCACCAGACCGGCTGGACCGCGCTGGTCGCGAAACTGATCCAGCAGAGCAGGGAGGAGCGCTCGCCGATTCACAAAGTCCCAGCGGTCAAGCTTGCACAGCCCAAGCCCATACTCCGGAGAAACGCATGAAAGGGATTGCCGTCGTTCCTGGAAAGCCAAACAGCGTTCATCTCGCCCAGCTCCCGATGCCGACGCTGGAGGAGGTACCGCGCGGACGGGGCGTATTGGTACGCGTGCTGCGGGTCGGGGTGGATGGAACCGACCGCGAGATCAATGCTGGAGACTACGGCAAGGCACCGGCGGGCTACGACTTCCTGGTGCTGGGCCACGAGAACTTCGGGCGGGTGGAGGCCGTGGGCTCCAACGTCACCGAGCTCGAGCGCGGGGATTTCGTGGTCGCAACGGTTCGGCGGCCGGGGAAGAGCGTCTACGACGCGATCGGCACGTCGGACATGACGACCGACGACGTCTACTTCGAACGCGGCATCAATCTGCTGCACGGGTTTCTCGCTGAGTATTATGTCGACGACGCCGATTACCTCGTCCGCGTTCCGCACCGCCTCGCATCCGTGGGTGTGCTGTTGGAGCCGATGACGGTGGCGGAGAAGGGAATCGCCCAGGCCTACGAAATCCAACGTCGGATGCGCGTCTGGAGCCCGAGGCGAGCGGCGGTAATTGGCGCGGGCACGATCGGCCTTATGGCGACGATGGGGCTTCGGCTGAGGGGGCTTGAGGTCACCACGTTCGCCCGGAATCCGAAGCCGAACCTCAACGCAGATCTGGTCGAGGCCATTGGCGCTCACTACTTCGCCTCCGCTGAGACCTCGTTCTTGGACGTTGGTGGCCGGCGCGGGCCGTTCGACCTCATCTTCGAGGCGTCCGGCCATTCTCCCCTGGTATTTGAGGCGATGCAGGCGCTCGCCAAGAATGGCGTGCTGATTCTCTCCAGCGTCACCGGTGGGAATCGGACCACGGAGATACCCGCCGATCGAATCAACCTCGGCTTCGTGCTTGGCAACAAAGTGATGGTGGGGACGGTGAACGCCAACCGCGAGTACTTCGAGATGGGCGTGCGCGACCTCGTTTATGCAGAGGCGGTACATCCAGGTTGGCTCGCTCGACTTCTGACTGACCCGGTTCGGGGTCTGGAGAGATGGTCCGAGCTGTTCGAAAAACTCAACACCCCCAAGGGAGCGATCAAGGTCTTCTGCGAAGTGGCCTCGCTCTAGGAGACAGATGTGAAGGAAGATTCCTCCGCGGTGGCTCGCGAGGTTTGCGCGGATTACGCGCGTTCCTCCCGCCTAGAGTGGTTGGAGACAAACGGAACGGGCGGGTACGCCATGGGAACCGTGGCCGGAACCAACACCCGGCGCTATCACGGCCATCTCGTCGCCTCCCTTCGCCCGCCAGTGGAGCGCTTCGTCCTGATTTCCAAGCTGGAGGAAGTTCTTTTCATCGGCGGAATCGAAGTGGCGCTCAGCACCAACCAGTATCCCGGCGCGGTCTACCCGCAGGGGTATCGCCACCTCGTCGATTTTCGGCTCGCGCCATTTCCCACCTGGACGTTCGCAATCCATGGCGCAGTGATCGAGAAAACGTTGTTCCTCGCTTACGGAGAGCAGACGGTGGTCGTCCAGTACCGAGCGAACCAGCCCTGCCGGCTGAAGGCTCGGCCGTTGCTAGCCTTTCGCGACTACCACGCGCTGGCTCAACGCAACGGCGCTTTGAACAGCCAGGTGGCCCAAGAAGAAAAGGTCTTGCGAGTGCATCCCTATGCTGCTCTTCCAGAGCTTTACCTCCACCACAACGCCGACCGGTTCGAGGAGAACGGGTGCTGGTACCACAACTTCGAATTTCTGGAAGAGCTCGAACGGGGCCTCGATTTTCGGGAAGATCTCTATTGCGTCGGGACACTGAACTATCAGCTTGAGCGGAATCGCTCAGCATTCCTGGTTGCGGCGCTGGAGCAAAAGCGCCACTTGGCGCGCGAATCGGTCGATCATCTGGAGCGGGAACGGAGGCGTCGCCAACGGATCCCGGGCAAGGTCGATTCGGCCGCCCGAGCAGGCAAGGCTGATCAAGCGAATGAATCGCCCGCGCAGGTGCTCGTGAGGAGACTGTGGCGTGCCGCGGATCAATTCATCATTCGTCGGGCCGACGGAACTTCTTCTCTGGTTGCTGGCTACCCGTGGTTCACCGACTGGGGTCGGGACACAATGGTCGCGCTACCCGGTTTGTTTCTGGTTCGAGGCATGTTCGCCGAGGCGCGAGACCTCCTGCGCGGTTTTCTTCGCTACCTCGACCAGGGTCTCATTCCCAATCGCTTTCCAGACTATGGGGAACAGCCCGAATACAACACCGCCGATGCGACGCTTTGGATGTTCCAAGCAGCACACGCGTACTTCCAAGCCTCTGCCGACTTTAGCTTCATCCGAGATGAGTTTTATGCCCTGGGCAAGGAGATCCTCGCGTGGCATCGACGCGGAACCCACCACGGGATCCAGGTGGATCCGGAAGACGGACTGCTCATCGCGGGCACGGAAGGCACGCAGCTGACCTGGATGGATGCTCGCGTTGAGGGTCGCGTAGTCACGCCGCGGCACGGAAAGCCGGTGGAGGTGAATGCGCTTTACTACAACGCCTTGCGCTTGATGGAGACCTGGGCTGCGGGGTGCAGGGAGTCGGGCAGCGCCGCTCAGTACTCGCAGCAGGCGTCCAGCGTGCGAAAGGCGTTTGGTGAGAAGTTCTGGAATGCTGACCGGGGATTTTTAAACGACGTGATCTCGCCCAACGGCGCGGACGCTCGTCTACGGCCCAACCAACTCTTCGCCATCAGCCTCCCTTTCCCACTGATCGGCAATCGCGAGGCGAGGGCCGTGGTCAACGCCGTGGAACGAGAGCTGCTCACTCCGGTTGGCTTACGTACCCTTGCTCGCGGCGAGCCCGGCTACGTCCCTCAATATCAGGGTGGCGTGGCGCAGCGCGACGGCGCTTACCACCAGGGCACGGTGTGGCCCTGGCTATTGGGCCCATTTGTTCGCGCTTACTTACGGACGCATGGGCAAGAGGCCGAGGCAAAGAAGTACTGCCTCGACCGGATCATCGCCCTCGGGAGCCAGCTGGACACCGCGTGCCTTGGAACGGTTGCAGAGATTTTCGAGCCCGAGCCACCGCATCGGCCCGTCGGCGCCCCTGCTCAGGCGTGGAGCGTGGGCGAATTACTCGTCGCTCTTTCGCTCGTTGCGCCCACAACCCTATTGACTCTGTCCCTCGCCCATCCTGGTGCCGATTCGAAGCATCCGCAGCTCGCCGAGGCGTGGCGATGATTTCCGCCCTCAAGCAGCACTGGCCCAACTATCTGATCGAAGCCGTGGGGTTGGGGGCATTCATGATCGCCGCATCCGCCTTTAGTGTGTTTCTGGAACATCCGAGCTCAGCGCTCCATCAAGCCCTGCCGGATCCGTTGATTCGACGATCCCTAATGGGACTGGCGATGGGGTTGACTGCGGTGACGATCATCTACTCGCCGTGGGGTCGGCGCTCGGGCGCTCACGTCAACCCTTCGCTCACCCTGGCCTATTGGTCGTTGGGACGCGTCCAGCGCAGTGATGCCGCCTTCTACCTCGCCTCTCAATTCATCGGCGCTGCCGGTGGGGTCGCCATCGCTTGGGTTTTGCTCGGCGATCGCCTCGCGCACGTTTCGGTTTCCTTCGCCGCAACCATCCCCGGTTCCCGCGGGCAGACGGTGGCTTTCTTCGCCGAGCTGGTGATTTCGGCGCTGTTGCTCCTGGTGGTGCTCACGGTGTCAAGCTCCCGCTGGGGGCGGCTGACCGGCGTCTGTGCCGGCATCCTGGTCGCTCTGTACATTGCCTTCGAGGCGCCTCTCTCCGGGATGAGCATGAATCCGGCGCGCTCCTTGGCGCCAGCGATTGCCGCGGGCCATTTTCAGGGCTTGTGGATCTACTTCGTAGCCCCCCCTCTAGGAATGCTGATCGCCGCGGCCGCCTTTGCGAAGTGGGGGCGCAGGGGCGGCTGCGCGAAACTGGATCATGACCCCAAGGTTCCTTGTATTTTCTGTGGGCAGGGTGGGCTGCCTACCCGCCCTCGACAACGCGTGGTGATCGTCGGCGGCGGCTTCGCCGGTGTTTTTGTCGCTCGCGCTCTAGAAAAAGAGTTTCACCGACGAAACGACCTGGAGCTGGCCCTGATCAACACCAATAACTATTTCGTGTTTCAGCCGATGCTCCCCGAAGTAATTTCTGGCACCATTGGCATGCTGGACGTGGTCAGCCCGATTCGCCATTTGCTCACCAAGACCGCGCTGCACGTTCGTGATGTGGAGGGGATTGACTTCTCGCAGCGCACGGTCACCACCAGCCCCGGTTTTCATCCCCGCCCTCACGTCATCCCTTTCGACCATTTGGTGCTCGCGCCAGGCACGGTGACTGACTTTCGAGGGATGCGCGGGCTTTCCGAGCACGCGCTGCCATTCAAGAATCTTGAGGACGCGCTCAACCTCCGCAACCACGTGATCCGCGCCCTGGAAGAAGCAGCGATCGAAGAGCATGAGGATCGGCTCCGAAGACAGCTACTCACCTTCGTGGTCGCGGGCGGCGGCTTTTCCGGCGTGGAAGTGGTGGCGGAGCTCAATGACTTCGTGCGTGAGGTGGTGAAAAACTATCCCAACTTGAAACCCTCGGAGCTCCGGGTCATCCTGATCCACTCGCAAGATCGAGTTCTTCCAGAGGTCTCCGAGCGGCTGGGCCGGTTTGCACAGCGAATGTTGCAGAAGCGTGGCGTCGAGCTGCTGTTGAATGCCAAGTTGGCAGCGGCGACTGGCGAAGAGGCGGTCCTCGCCGATGGCCGCCGGATTCCTACCCGTACGCTGGTCTCCACCGTACCAGCGTCTCCCCATCCACTCGTGGACCGGCTCGAGTTACCCAAGTCGAAGGGCCGCATCCAGGTGACGCGTGAGCTACAAGTCGAGGGGATGGCAAATGTCTGGGCGCTGGGAGACTGCGCTCTGGTTCCCACCGACGATCGGGGATTCGCGCCGCCGACAGCACAGCACGCACTGCGGCAGGCGAACGTTCTGGCAAAAAATATTCTCGCGACCATTGATGGAGAGCCACGGCGGACCTTCGACTTCAAGGGACTGGGGAAGATGGGATCGCTCGGCCGGCGCTGCGCCGTCGCGGAAATTCTCGGTTTCCGAATCTCGGGAATGCTGGCGTGGTTTCTGTGGCGCACCATCTACTTGATGAAGCTCCCTGGCTGGGGCCGGCGATTGAAGGTCGCTTCGTCATGGACGCTGGAGCTTTTGCTCCCCCCGGAGCTCGTCCTGCTGTGCTGGGGTCGTCAACCCGGAATGGTCCGCGAGCACTTCGAGCCCGGACAGGAGGTTTTTTCCCAGGGCGATTTGGGCGACCGCATTTATTGCATCCTCAGTGGGCAGGCGGAAATGGTGTTATCCAGCGATACGGGGGAAAAGGTGGTCGGGAAGCTCGGGCCCGGTGACTTCTTTGGCGAGATCGCATTGTTGGAGAACGCTCGCCGGATCGCCACGGTTCGTTGCACGGCGGCGATGAACACCTTTAGCTTGCCGAAGCACGAGTTCGACACCCTGGCTGCCGCACTTCCAGACTTTCGTCAGGCCTTCGAACGCGTCAGCGCGGAGCGCCTACAACGCGCGAGCTAGGCGTGATTTGGCTGGAGCAATGAAAGGTCCCGCCCCAATCGCGAGGTGATGGATTCGCCAGCCGGATTCGCAAGTTGACGGCTCCGCAGCCCTGGTCGGAGACTCCTATAGGTCTTCTTACCCAGTTCGGTTGGCAGCCTTTTCGGCGTCCTTCCCGACATAGTATCGAGACACTACAAGTAAGAACGGGAGTACAGCCTCGATTACCAGCGCTATTGTCCCAGGAGTTCCGGGGTTGCCGTACACGATGCGTGCATAGATCCGTGCGGCTGCCCCGAGTGCTACAGCGCAGGCCAAAATATAAATCACCGATCCGAGCGCTTCCGCTCTCAGAATGGCCCAGAAAAAGATAACGCCGATTCCGAGCATCATTGCCCCGAAAAACCGGAGGTCCGCATCCAGAAGCAGCGGAGGGGTTGTTCCCTCCGGTAGCCATCGGTTACCGAAGGGGCCCGGTCCGGTAGCTCCGAAAATCAAAGCCGGCCCACCGAATCGGAAGAACATCAACAGTCCGCTTATCACTAAGGCGATCCGTAGGACTATCCGCTTCATGTTGGCCTTCGACAATATACATGCAGATACATCTAGTCCGAAAGCGGAAAAATCCTTTCGTTTATTTTGAGGAGCAAGCCCGCACGCGCGCTCGCGAAGATGGCCAAGTGGCCACGAAGCGCGGCCTTGCTTCTGTTGGGCGAGAGCGCTTAGCGCAACGATTGGTCAGTGGCACCCGATTTTGGATGTCGGGTTGAGCTTGCTTGGTCGCTTTCGAGATCGCCATTGTGCGCCTGATGCCCAACCGGGCTCGCTAAAGCACCAGCGCGCGGCTATCGCTCGCTGGTTTTTGCTCCCGCGACGATCGCGTCGAGCGCAGAAGTCTGAGTTGCCGCCTCGGAATAGTCCGATTGGAAAGGGCCGGACCACACTTGGCCAAACTGGTGATCTGGTCCCTGATCCTGGTTCCAGATGCTGTCGGCGTTCGCGCGGGCGAACTGGACGTACAGCTGATCGGGAAAAGCGTCGTTCAGGGCCATGAGATTGCGGAGGAAGATTCCTTTGAACTGAACGCCATCAGCACCGCATTTGCGTTCGCATCGGTCGTGTAAAACGCCGTTCACGTCGCTGAGACTATTAATCGCCGCCGCTGCGATGTCTTGAGCCGCCTCCAGCAGCGAGAAGTCCGGATTCTGCTGGTAGAGCTCGACGAGTCCGGAGAGGATGACGCCCTGGTTGTAGCTCCAGGTGGTTCCGTGATTGTTCTGGCAACTGCTATTCAATCCATCGTTGATCAAGTTATCGGAATTGATCATCCCCGATTGAGAAAACCACTGCCATTCCCGCTCGGCCCAGGACAGATAGTGCGCTTGCTGATCAGGATCGGTGACCCGGTTAGCCAGGTGAGCCGCGACCGATAAAAACAACTCATTGGCAATCGCATTCTTGTAAGTTCTTGCCCGGCTCCACCAAATCCCGCCGGCGCAAACATCGTCCCATCCCCCGGTCATATCCTCGAAAATCGAGCTCGCCATGTTCAGGTAACCGATGTTCTGCGTCCAGTCGTACGCATCGATCCATGCAAGTGCCCACCACCCCTCGTCGTCATAGTAGTAGTTCAAGAATCCGCGTGGAGCGTTAATGACAAAAGTGTTCTCAACCGCGGGGAGGTACTCCGTCGAGCCACTCAACGTCGAGTAGTTCACCAACACCGTTGTTGCGTTGGCAGCATTCCACCAGTTGGTAGTCCGCCACAGACCCCTGCTCCAATCGTACCAGCTCTGAAGTTTCTCGATGCCGAGCCCGGCCTCCTCGAGATAGCAAGGACTCGGCATAGATAGGCATTGCGCGCTCTGGGCGGGGCCAGAAGAGAGCGACTCGATTGTTCGGTTAAGGCCTTTGTTGCCGTTCCCGCACCCGAGCGAAACGGACAGAAACGCAACCGCGAGACCACGACGACTTTTCATCACCGCGCTCAACCTTACTGCGGAAGCATTGCAAACAGGAACGAGTCAATTGCGAACCTGCAAGAGGCCGAGCGCGTGCGCTGCGCGCAAAGCCACGACGCGAAGATGGCCGTCGACAAGTTGCGATCGGTTGTCTTGAGCATCTGCAAGCGGTACCCAGTAAATGCGACGGCCGCCGGGTTTGATATCACCAATTTCCACCGCGAGAGGATAAACAATCTCTGGAGTCACCCCCGGTGTTGGGTAATAGCGGCCTCCCAGCTGCCAGATTCGTCTTGCCTCGGCCCGGTATTCCGATGTGAGGCGGTCTTTCACGAAAGCGCGGGCGAGTGACATCGAAACGACATCGCGCGGCAATCGCCAGGCCGGTGCGACCAGAAGCGCGCTGCAACCCGTGGAGCACTGGGCCGCAGGCAAATCGTCGTCGTCGACCCCGATGTAGAACCCATGGACGTCCCGCCGCAAAAGGGCAGTCGCCACCGTGTTGCAGGAGAAGTTACGCGCCTCGACCAGCTCGAGATTTTTGGATGCGCGGACTCCACCTTGGTGGTCCAACTCCTCGAAGGTGCGGACCCTTAGCGAGAGAAAGCCGGTGCTTTGGGCTGAGCTCGCTCGTACGAAAGCCCGCCGCAAGGGCTGTGCTTTCGAGTGCGCCAAGGGACTGGCTTCAACCAAAACGCCTCTATCGTTGATTTCGATCTGCTCCCCAATCCAAGGCCCTACATCCCTCCCAAGTCGTAGAAACAATTCGTAGACATTGATTTCGAGCCGCGCATCCGTGAGCCCTCCAACTTGCGCTGCTCTCAAAAGTTGGCACGCCTCAATCGCTCGGACTCTGCCAGAGGTGCTGAGACCACTGCGGTTCTGAGCTGGCTCTTCGACCGAGGTGGGCTCGATCTCGAGGAGAACGGAACGAACTTCCTCGACCACTCCGCCGGGCGAAGGATAGTACGTTGCTATCGGTTGCAAGCGGCGTATTCGCTCAACCGGAATGCCGTATTGAGCGACTGCAAGCTCCACTGTCTCGCCGATGAGCATGTCCCCCTGAATCAGATTGAGTGGCTCTGTGACGTACGGCGCTGGTGTGCTGCCATCGAGGGTGTGCTGCGCACTCTCGACGCTCAGGAGAGGACGGGGGTAGCTCATCTTGGCGAGCACAAGAACGTCCGAGCCCGAGAGGAAGTGAGGAAGGATGTCGACGGTAGTACGAGGACGCCGGACGACATCCCTCACCTGGCCCGTAGCCCGATTCACGCAGTAGCTCATTTGCAGGAAAAAGGGTTCGCGCGCGCCTTCCCTCTCGACAAAGCGCACGCCTTCGCCGCTCGGCACCCGTTCGGCGGCGATCAGATAGTTCGTCGGAGGCAGCTCAAGGAGCTGGCCGCCGGTGTCGCGCAGCTCGACCTTCCCGAGCCAGCGGTTTGCGACGATCCAGGGATTCCAGATGGGCGTCGAAGCGAGGAGCCGAAGCCCGAGGCGGGCAACCAATGCTTCAAACTCTGGCTGTGTGAAGTAGGTGTATTCCTCTTTGACCTCCGCCTCCCAGTCCTGACGGTAGTCCTTGCGCAAAACAAACTCGACCGCGATTCGGTGGGGGACCAAAAATCGGCGCCAGCCGGGGCGGGGTGCGTCGCGCTCTTCATAGGAAAAACCAGGAGTGGAAGAGAGGCTGCGGAATTCGCGCGCAAATCGACAAAAGAGTGCCGCCGTCGAGGCTTTCAGCGGCTCGCTGGAATCGTCGCCGTCCTCAATGGGAAGATCCAAGAGAACGGGCTGGTCGCCACCTATGGGTGCCAGGAAATCGCGGACCACCAGAACCCCGTGCGGCTTGAGCTGCGCCGCCTGCGCCTCCAGTGCGACGGCCGCGTTTTCATGTCGATAGCCCCCAAACGTCGTCACGTGATGCAACACCGAAGAGTCGAAAATTCCATCCAGGCTTTCTGGCTCGAACACCTGACCGGAGAGGTCACCTTGAACAAACTTGAGATTTGGGAGCTGGTAACGCCTGCGGGCCAGCTCCACCATCGCCTCGTCCACGTCCACGCCGGTGACTTGCAGGTCGGGGTAGAGCGCCGCCAGAGCATAGCTTCCAGCACCGGAGCCCATGCCCATGTCGGCCACCCGTCCCCTGCAGAGAAAATGAGCGGCAGTGAGCGCCACCTTCTGGCGCATCGACGCATCCATCCCACGTAGGTAGCGCTGGTAGGCCTCCGCCGAGCCCCGCCGCTGTCCGCTGTAATCGGCCTCATTCATTCATCCACAGCTTATCGAGACTTACGAGACTTGACTTATATATACGATGTATATATGCATATATGCAGATGGTATAGAAGGGTGGTCTCATGGGAATGCGGACCAAGCCGAGCAGAGGAAGAGCCAGGGCACGCGGCGCTCCGACGACGGAAGAAGAATTTCTCTCCTCTTACAAGGCCGCCTACTTCCCTCGCCCGTCTGTCACAGTGGATGTGGTGCTGGTCTCCGCGATGGCGGGGGCTCTCTACACGTTGACCGTCACCCGGGCCGAGCACCCCTTCAAAGGTTTTCGATCCTTGCCGGGTGGCTTCGTTCACCTCGACGAGTCCTTGGAAGAGGCAGCAGCGCGGGTGCTTTGGCAAAAAGCCAAGCTGCGCGACGTCTTTCTGGAGCAGCTCTTCACCTTTGGTCACCCTCGGCGGGATCCGCGGACTCGAGTCATCAGCGTCGCCTACTACGCGCTGGTAGACCGCGCGCGCTTTGACGAGGCAGCTCAAGCTTCGTCAGAAGTCGAAGTCGCCCGCATTTTGGTGCCGTGGGAAGGCGAGACCGGTGGGCCGGTCGAGTTGGCGGACAAGTCAGGCGCTCCGCTGCGCCTCGCTTTTGACCATGCCGAGATTCTCGGGATGGCGGTCAAACGTCTGCGTGGAAAGTTGGATTACGCGCCGATCGGATTTCAGCTCCTGCCGGAACGATTCACCCTTTTTGATCTGCAGAGGGTGCACGAGACCATTCTCGGGCGCCCCCTCAACAAGGACTCGTTCCGTCGCCGGATGCTGACCTCGGGACTCCTCGAATCCACCGGCGAGAGCGAGAAGGAAGTCGATCACCGGCCAGCCGAATTGTACCGCTTCAGCAAGCGGTCAGCGATCTGAAGGGAAGGAGGAAGACCATGGCGGAAATCATCAACTTGGGGGCAATCAGGCACCTGCGCAGCGACCCCAGCTCGCACCTTCTTTACTACCGGAAAGCTCGGCTAAAGCGCAGCGGTCCAGGCCTTTCCTTCTGGTTTTTGCCTTTGAAGGCCAGCATCGCCGAAGTACCGCTTGATGATCGAGATTTGCCAATCGTCTTTCACGGGCGCTCCAGCGATTTTCAGGACGTCACTGCCCAAGGGGTTTTGACGTTTCGAGTGAACAATCCCCAGGTCATTTCTCAACGGATCGATTTCACCGTCGACCTTGCTCGTGGCGTTTACTTGCGTCAGCCGCTTGAGAAACTCGCCCTGTTGATGTCTCAGCTCGCGCAGCAATACGCGTGGAGCCACATTGCCCGAACCCCGATTCGGGAGGTGCTCGCCGACGGCCAGATGCGTATCCGGGAGCAGATTGAAGCAGGCTTCGCGGCCGATCCGACGATTCGGGGCATGGGCCTTTCAGTGGTTTCGGTGCGGATCTCCTCGGTGCGACCGGTCGCGGATCTGGAGAAAGCGCTCGAGGCGCCCATCCGCGAGGAGATTCAACAGGAGGCGGACAAGGCATCCTTCGGGCGGCGCGCCTTGGCGGTGAAGATGGAGCGCGCCATCCAGGAGAATGAGCTTACGAATCAAATCGAGCTGGCCAAGCAGCAGGAGGGGCTGATTACGCAGAAGGGTCAAAACGCGCGTCGCCAGGCAACAGAAGAAGCGCAAGCAGCGGAAATTTCGAGCGAGAGCGCGGCGCGGCGCACACGCATCGACGCAGGGGCGCAAGCGGAACGGGTGCGCACTGAAGGCGAAGCGCGTTCGCAGGCGCTGAGGTTGGAGGAACAAGTGCGAGTGCAGGCCGAGCGCGAGCGGATGGAGGTGTACCGCACCGTGCCGGCTCCGGTCTTGCTGGGATTGGCTGCGCAGGCGTTGGCCGGCAAGTTGGAGCGAATCGATCATCTAAACCT